>Ga0164242_10004207_pt1 | contig 16203 bp, 12 predicted proteins | sample OricomgcompostMG_FD_108783 | JGI IMG/M metagenome (GOLD analysis project Ga0164242, IMG submission 108783) | Miracle-Growth compost microbial communities from Emeryville, California, USA - Original compost - Miracle growth compost (MG) ... | reverse complement strand
GCTGGTCGGAAGGCGTCCATCTGCGGGCTGAGTACCTGCGGGCCCGCAACGCGGTGGTCCGGCACCTCGTGGAACGGCACGGCCTGCGGGTCCTCGCCGCCGAGACCCACTTCGCGCTCTCCCGGGCGGCCGACGCCCACATCCGCGGGCTCGGGCCGGACGACCCCGGCCCGGCCGCGGTACGCGGCGTGTGGTCGTGGAGCCGGGCGCCGCTCGCGGACAACCTCGCCCTGCTGCGCGGGCTGCGCCGGCACAACGCCGGGCTCCCGCCGGACGAGCAGGTACGCTTCTACGGCCTGGAGATGTACGGCGGCCCGGCGGACGGCATCGCCCCGGACGGCCGCGCGTTCGACGACCCGGACGACCTGCGCCACGCCGCGCGCCTGCGCCGCCGGCTGGCGGAGCACCGGGCCGCCGGCGGGGACCACCGCGACACCGCGGTACGGGACGCCGCCCAGTACCTGACGCTCCAGGAGGTCGCGCGGCGCCACGCGGACGGCGCCATCCTCCTGTTCGAGCAGGTTGAGCACCTCGACCCGCGTGTGCCCGGCTCGCTCGGCGCACGACTCGCCCAGGGGGGACTCGGCCACTACCGCGCGGTCGGCGCCGTGTGGCACGACGGCGACCCCACGGTGCGGTACCCGCTGGGGCGCTACCGGGACCTCAGCCGCCGTCTCCAGGAGCACGTGGACGCCCGGACGCCCGTCCCGCTCGCCGCGCCCGCCGGGACGGTCGTGGTCGACCTCCGACCCTACGCGGCACCCGCGTCGCCATCGCCGGACAGCCCTGACGCACCGCTCGGCGACGCCGCCACCGCCTTCCACGCCGTCCTCCACGCCCCGGTACTGACCCCGGCCCACCCCACCGGCCCCTCCCCCGCCGATGGTGCCGGCGGCTCGGCAGCCGCCCCGGCGTGAGCTCCCGGCATCGCCGGGGCAGGTGCGCGGCCGGGCCCGGCTGTTTCGGGCGCCGACCGCCGGGCAGCCGAGCCGTCAGGAGGGCAGGGGCCGACGGCCGACGGCCCTCCGCCAGGGATGTCCCCGCCAGGAGGAGGAACCGCGATGGCCGGCCAGTCGCAACCGCAGGAGCGTTCCGCCGCCCACTCCCCTCTGCACGGGCGGGCTTACGAGGACGAGCCGCAGCGCCCCGACGAGCGCCTCGGCGGCGGCACGCCGGCACCCGGGGCCGACCCCCTGCCGGCGGCGGACCGCGGCCACCCGCACGTGCCCTCCCAGGTCTACGAGCAGGACGTGCCCCGGTCCGAGACGACCGGGCCGGAGCCGGAACCGCGTGCCGCGGCGTTCCGCGACGAGTGGGGCGCGACTCCGGTACCGGTACAGGAGCCCGCCGCGGAGCCGCGCGGCGCCCGGCCGTTGGCGCTGGCGATCCTGGGTGTCGTGGTGCTGGCGGCAGTGGTCGTCCTCCTGGTCGTGCTGCTGGGCTGAGGCGCCGGGACGCCGGCCTTCACCCGGCGGCTGGTCCCGCGGCGAGGATCTCCCGGGACGCCGTTGCCCGATGCCCTCCGGGGCGGTGTGAGCAACCCCGGCGGGGTCCGTCCTCGAGCCCGGCGCGGGCGTCGTGTCCGTGTCCGTGGAGCCGACGTGCGGGGCGCTCGCCCACGGGCTGCGGCGCGGGGCGGCAGCGGGGCCCGCGCCCGGTCAGCCGGTCTGCTCGCCCGACCGGGCAGCGCGTCCGGCGAGGAGCGGGACGGCGGCGATCACGATGCCGATGAGCAGGGCCGCGCCATGGATGTTGCGCAGCGCCGACAGAGCGATGCCGGTGGCGACCACGGCCAGCCCCCAGCAGCGGGCGGCGGGCAGGCCCTTCTCCGTGGCGCCGCGGACGGCGGCGCCGACGGCGGCCGCCGCCCCGACCGCGATCACCGTGACCGCCGTGGACCCATTGCCCGCGGTCGCGCCCACGGCGCCGCACCACAGGAGGACCGCCTGCGGCGCCCACACGGGAAGCGGCCCGCCGGTCCGCCACAGCGCCAGGGCGCCGGCCAGGCCGCACACGGCGATCGAGTTGCCGCCGCCGGTGGGCTGCCAGGCATAGCCGACGAGCTCGCTGAGCAGGCCGGTGGCAAGGTACGAGACGAGCCACTGCCGGCGGGTGAGGACCTGCTCGGCGGCGACGCCGACGACCAGGAGGAACGCCAGGTTGGACAGGGTGCCCGGGACACCGCCGTCCTGGACGAGCAGGGCGGTGCCGGTACGCCACCACTGCCCGTGCAGTCCGGCGGGCGTCCGCTCCAGGGTGTGCAGCAGGTGGGGGGCCAGCAATTGCGCGATGTTGACCGCGGCGGTCACGGCGAACACCGCCGCCGTGACCACCGGGAACTTTCGCAGGCCGTTCCGGGACAGCACGCCCGGCACACTCGTCGTCATGCCACCGATGGTGGCCCGCGCGGGCGCCGTGCCGGCAGAGCCGCACGTCAGCGGTTCGCGATGACAAATGTCAATGCGACGGCCGTCCCTGCTGTCACCTCCTGCCCGCGGGACCCGTCTCAGCGTCCGAGGATGCCGTCGATCTCGGCCGACTGCCCTGGCTCCAGCGGCCCCTTGGCGATTGCCCCGGCGTTCTCCTCGGCCTGGGCGACCGTGCGGAACCCGGGGATCGGGACCGTACGCGGGCTGCGGGCCCAGATCCACGCCAACGCGCCCTGGGCGAGGGTACGGCCGCCGCTGGTCAGCACCTCCCGCAGTGCCTCCACCCGCGCCAGCCACCGCGGGTCCGCGCCTGCGCCCGCGGCGAAGCCGGGCAGCCAGGCCGGCGGCGCACTGCGGATGTCCCCGGCCTCCAGCGTCCGCCCGGGGGCCTGCTTGCCGGTCAGCAGCCCCATCGCCAGCGGGCTGCGGTTGACGCTGGCCAGGTCCGACTTCTCGCACAGCGCGAGCAGTTCCGGGGCGTCCTGGAGTACGTTCAGCCGGTGCTGGACGGCCGCGCAGTGCGCGCCCTGGGCGAACACGGCGGCCCGCGCCGGGTCGTCCGTGCTCCAGGCGTAGGCGCGTACCAGCCCCTGGCGCACGAACTCCTCGCAGGTCTCGCGCAGTTCGGCTGCCCGCTCCGGATCGGCGTCGGAGATGTGCAGCTGGTACAGGTCGATCCGGTCCGTCCCCAGCCGCCGCAGGGAGGCGGTCAGCGCACGGCGGGCGTGCCCGGGCGAGTCGTCGGCGCCGTAGGCGGTCCTGGCCTCCTCGTCGAAGAGGGTGCCCCACTTGGTGGCGATCACCACCTCGTCGCGCCGCTTGCCCAGCGCACGGCCCAGGACACGCTCGCTGTGCCCGGTGCCGTAGGCGTCCGCGGTGTCGAAGAACGTCACCCCGAGGTCGAGGGCGCGGCGCACCGCCCGCACCGACTCCTCGTCGTCCACCCGGCCCCAGCCCAGCGGCTGCCCGTCCGCGTCGTGCCACTCGCCGCCGATCGCCCAGCAGCCGAACCCGAGGGCGCTCACCTCGATACCGCTGCGCCCCAGCACCCTGTTGTCAGCAGTCGTTCCCATGGCCAGAACCCTAGGAGTTCGAGTACGGACGAAGGCAAGCCGCCCCCGGTGCGGGCTCGGCCGCACCGGGGCGGTGGGGGCGGCGGCGCGGTGGCCGCCGCCCCCGTCGGATGGGCCTCACAGGCACCTCAGGGCAGCTGCCACGACTGGTTGGCGCCGCCGGTGCAGTCCCAGATCTGCACCTGCGTGCCGGGGGTCGTCGACCAGTCCGTGTCATCCAGGCACTTGCCGGAGGCCGGGTTGAGCAGTGCCCCGTCCGACTGCGGCTGCCACACCTGGGCGCCCGTGCCGTTGCAGGTGTACAGCTGTACCTTCGTCCCGTCGGCCGTGCCCGCCGAGGTGACGTCCAGGCACTTGCCCAGCGCCCGCAGCGTGCTGTCGCTGCCGGCCGTCCACTCCTGGGCCGCGGTGCCGTTGCAGGTGTAGACGTCGACCTTGGTGCCGTCGGTGGAGTCGGCGCCGGCCACGTCCAGGCACAGGCCCTGGTAGCCGGTGACCGGGCCGGCGAGCTGCGCGTCGGCGGGGACCACCGTCCACACGAACGACGTGCTCGCCTGCGCGCCGGCGCCGTCGTGCGCGGTCACCGTGACGGTGGTCGAGCCCGCGGTGGTGGGCGTTCCGGAGATCAGCCCGGAGGAGGAGATCGACACGCCCGCCGGCAGGCCGCTCGCGGTGAACGTCGGGGTCTGGCCCGAGGTGGTGTCGTGCGCGGCGACCTGGACCGAGACCGGCGTGCCGGTCAGCCCCTCCTGCGGGCCGGGGGCGGTGACCGTCAGCGGGGTGCCGAGCTGCGCGGCGGTGACGTTCAGGGTGCCGGTCAGCGGCAGGCTGCGCTCGCTGTCGCCGACGGCGACGCCGTAGCCGCCGGTGGCGGTCTTCCACGAGCCGGAGGAGGCGTCGTACGCCTGCAGGTCGGCCTGCGTCAGCGGGAAGGAGACCGTCCGGCTGGCGCCGGGCTGGAGGTCGACGCGGGCGAAGCCCTTCAGCTCGCGGGGCGGGTCGGCGGCGCCCGACGGCTTGGTGACGTACAGCTGCGCCACGTCCGCGCCCTCCCGGTTGCCGGTGTTGGTGACGGTGGCCGTGACGGTGGCGGCGCCGCCGGCCGGCAGCGTGCCCACGTGCAGGTTGCTGAAGGAGAAGCTGGTGTAGGACAGGCCGTAGCCGAACGGGAAGAGCGGCGTGAGGTTGTTGGCGTCGTACCAGCGGTACCCGACGTCGACGCCCTCGGAGTACTGGACGCTGCCGCCGGAACCGGGCCACTGGGCGGTGGTGTGCGCGGGCACCTGCGACAGGGAGGCCGGGAAGGTCACCGGCAGGTGGCCGGAGGGGTCGGTGTCGCCGAACAGCACCGAGGCGATCGCGGTGCCGTCGGTCTGCCCGGGGTACCACGCCTCCAGCACGCCCTTGACGGAGCTCAGCCACGGCATCGTCACCGCGGAGCCGGTGTTGAGGACCACCACGGTGTCGGGGTTGGCCGCGGCGACCGCGGAGATGAGGCTGTTCTCCGACGACGGCAGGTCGATGCCGCTGAGGTCGCTGCCCTCGGACTCGTAGCCGCTGACGAAGACCACGGCCACCGACGAGGAGGCCGCGAGCGAGGCCGCCGAGCTGGTATCGGAGCCGCTGTCGTACGTGACGCTGACGCCGCTGCCGGCCCGGGCGGTGATGCCCTGGAGCGGGGTGACGGTGCCGCTGGACTGCACCGCGGCGCTGCCGCCGCCGGCGGTCTGCGGGCTGGTGGAGGCGTCGGCGCCGATCACCGCGACGGAGGTGTCGGCGGAGCCGAGCGGCAGCACGTTGCCGCTGTTCTTGAGCAGGACGGTGCCCTCGGCGGCCAGCTCGGTCGAGGTCGCCTGGTGGGCCGCGGTGGTGGCGGTGGCGCCCGGGGAGCCGCTGGGGGCCTTGTCGAACATGCCGAACGCGAACATCTCCGTCAGCACGTGGGTGGCCATGGAGTCGAGCGTGGCCTGGCCGACCGTCCCGGCGGCCACCGCGTTCGCCAGGGCGGTGCCGTAGTAGCCGTCGTTGCCGGGCATGTCCTGGTCCAGGCCCGCGTCGGCGGAGGCCGCGGTGGCGTGGGTGGCGCCCCAGTCGGAGGTGGTGAAGCCGGTGAAGCCGAACTGCTGGCGCAGCACGGTGTCGAGCAGGTACGGGTTCTGACAGGCCGGGGTGCCGTTGACGGTGCTGTAGGAGCACATCACCGAGGAGGCCGCGCCCTGCTGGACGGCCGCCTGGAACGCGGGCAGGTAGATCTCCTGGAGTGCCTTGTCGCTGACCACCGCGTTGTCGGCGGAGGTGTTCCGGCTGGTCTCCTGGTTGTAGGCGGCCAGGTGCTTGACCTGGGCCATCACGCCCGTGGACTGGACGCCGCGGATGTCGGCGGCGCCCAACTGCCCGTTCAGGTACGGGTCCTCGCCGATCGACTCGAAGGCACGGCCCCAGCGCGGGTCGCGGTCGATGTTGATGGTGGGGCCGAGGTCGACGGTGGTGCCCTTGGCGGCCTGCTCGCTGCCGATCACCTGCCCGTAGCTCTGCTCGGCGGCGGTGTCCCAGGTGGCGGCGACGTTCACCGGCGCGAGCAGCTGGGTGACGTTGCCCAGGCCGTCGCCGACGCCGGCCGGGCCGTCCTGGAGGGTCATCGCCGGGACGCACAGGGAGGGGATGGCGGGGGTGAAGCCGGCGTAGCTGGAGCCGCCGGCTCCGGTGGCCAGCGACACCTTCTGAGCGGTCGTCATCTGGGCCAGCACCTGGCTGACCCGCTGCGGTATCGGGGCGCTGGAGTGCACCCATGGACAGGACGCGGCGGCGGGCGCCGTGGGGGCAGGCGCCGCGCTCGCGGAGCCGAGCAGGGCGGGTGCGACGGCCACCGCCGCCGCGACGGCCAGGGCGGCGGCGCGGGGCGTTCCCCGCCGCCTGCCGTCGGTGGTACGGAACATGTGCACGATGCCTCCAAGCATCTGCCGAGGGGGGTGTTCCGAGGACGGGGTGGAGGTGCGTCGCCGACGGCCGGTGTGCCGGGCCCGCGGGCTGCGCGCCGCGTGCACGCGGAAAGAGCACGCCGGGGCGCCGTAAACGTTGACGGCGGGCCCGCGGCGGAAGGTGCCGCGGCACTACAGCAGGAGGCCGGGCGAGGGGGGTCGGCCTGCGGCGACGCGTCGGGAAGGCGGCGGGCTGCGCGCCATGGAGCTCTCCCCTCCCGCGGTGGACGCCTCCCGGCACCCGGTCGCGGGGGCCGCGGCGCACCGGCCGCGGTTCGGGCCACCGGCGTGCCGCACGGAGGGCGGAGGCACACGGCGGCGGATCGGGGCTGGTCGGCGCGGTCCTGACCGTCGGCCGACCACGGGGCCGGCCGGGTACGGGTGGTGCGCCTGTGATTGAACCCGTGTCCCGGTACGGGGTCAAGGCTCAACACCGCGTTCGGGACGAGCGCTTGACCGGATGGCCGCCCTGGCGGGGCGTGCCCCGGCCGGCGCATCGTGGCGGGTTCACCCGGTCAGGGCGTCGTGGGCGTCGCGGCAGCCGTCAAAGGGCCCCGGGCAGAGCTCAGCGGGAGGGAGCGGCGGCGCAGCGGACGCAGAGCGTGGTGGCGGGGAGGATGTCGAGGCGTTCGGCCGGTATGGGCCCGCCGCAGCGCTCGCACCGGGCGTAGGTGCCGGCGTCGAGCCGATCCGCGGCCTGCTCCAGGGCGGCCAGCCGGGCGCGGGCCTGCTCCAGCAGCGAGGCGACGTGCGCGCGCTCGAACGCGGTGCTGGAGCCCTCCGGGTCGTGCTCGTCGTCCACGGCGACCAGGGCGGTGGCGGCCACGATCCCGTCGAACTCGCGGGCCAGGGCCTCGATGCGGTCCCGCACGTCCGCACGCTCCGCGACCAGGCGTGCGCGCACGGCGTCACGGTCCGGCTGGTGCGGCTCGGACGGCTGCTCGGCGTGGCGCTTGGAGGTCATGCGGGTGCAACGCCGTTCCGCATGCGGGCATTCCCTGGCAAACGGGTGATGTACCCTCTTTTGCTCCCAGGAGCGGCCCGCCGGTGCTGTCGGACCGCTTCACGCTACGCGCCTCCCGGCGGGCCGAGTACCGGGCGGACACCGTCACCGTCCCCATGGCCGGCGGGCCGGCGGCGGCCGGGCTGCCGTTCGCCGGAGCCGACGAGCCGCCGGAGCCGAACCGCGTGCGCCGTCGGCTCCGCGCCCGAAACGCCCGCAGAGCCTGAACCGGAACCGCCGCAAGATCACCGAAAGCACCCTGCGGGCCGTTAATGATCTGTTGCGTGTTTCAACGAACCGTTCCCACGCCAGGATTTGTCGTGCACACTACACCGATATGCCTCCGGGCACGCAGCCCCCGCGCGGCATGCCCTTCCTCCGACGGAACCTGACGGACTATCACGTGGGAGTCGTCATCACACCATTCCTCGCCCCCGCCGCGCCCCCGGCGGCCGCCGGCACGACCGGCCGCCTCCGCCCGTCCCAGCCCCGGCTCCAGCCGCGAGCCCGCCGAACCGCGTGCGCCGCCCCGCCCGCCCCCGCGGCGCACGCGGCCCGCCCGAACGAAGGAGGCACCCGGTGAACCGTTCCCGACTGGCCGCCCTCGCCACGGCCTTCGCCGCGGGCCTGGCCCTGACCACCGCGAGCGCCGCCGCCTCGGCCGCCCCCGCGCCCTCCTCCCACCTCGCCCCCGCGGCGGAGGGCGCGACCGCCGGCGGCGCCGTCATCGTCGTCCTCGCCGACCAGCACGCCGACCTCACCCTCCGGGCGCACGGCGCCGCCCGCACCAGCGCCACCCGGGCCGACCAGAGTCCCGTCGTCGCCGACATCGCGGCGCACGGCGGCACCGACGTGCGCCGGCTCGTCAGCGTCAACGCCGTGGCCGCCCACCTGAGCGCCGCCGAGGTCCAGCGGCTGCGGCGCGACCCGGCCGTCTCGGAGATCCTGCCCGACGCGCCCATCACCGTCGAGCCGCAGACCAGCACGCCCAAGGCGAAACCGGCCAGGCTCAGCCCCAAGCTGTGCCCGGCCGACCCGGCCAAGCCGTTCACCGAGCCCGAGGCGCTGTCGGTCGTGCACGCGTCCTCGGACGACCCGGAGGACCGCGACGAGGCGAACAGCATCGCGACCGGCAAGGGCGTGATCGTCGCCAACGACGGCATCGACGAGCTGGCGGGCAACCCCAACTTCATCCGCAAGGACGGCACCCCCGTCGTCCTGGACGCGCCCGACCCGACGGCCGACGACAGCGACGGCGAGTACTACGGCGACGCGTCCTCCATAGCCGGCCAGGGCACCGTGGTCTACGACTACTCCAAGGAGCTGCCCTACTCCGGCCTGCCGGCAGGCTGCACCTTCACCATCAAGGGCGTGGCGCCCGACGCCTCCCTGGTGGACACGTCCGGCATCGACACCCCGCCCAGCGGGTCGGCCGGCGCCGTCCAGGAGCCGGAGTCGCAGATCGTCGCCGGCATCGACCACGCGGTGGTGACCGAGCACGCGGACATCATCTCCGAGTCCTACGGCTTCAGCCAGCGGCCTGGCCGGTACGCGCCCTTCTACGCCGCCAACGACGCGGCCGTCGCGGCCGGCGTGACCGTGGTGGTCTCCTCGGGCGACAGCGGCGTGTCGGGCACCGTCTCCTCGCCGGCGACGGACCCGCTGGCCATCGCGGTCGGCGCCACCAACACGCTGCGGCTCAACGCGCAGGCCACCGGCTACAGCAGCTGGACCAACAACAACATCACCCCGCTGTCCTCGGGCGGCACCGCGCCCAACAACCGGGTCGTGGACCTGGTGGCCCCCGGCTACGGCGGTGAGGCGGCCTGCAACCCCAACGGCAGCGACTGCCCGACCAACACGCAGACCGAGGCGTTCGGCGGCACGAGCGAGTCCTGCCCGATCGTGGCCGGCGCAGCGGCGGACGTGATCCAGGCGTACGCCGACACCCACCACGGCACCAAGCCGACCCCGGCCCTGGTCAAAGCGATCCTCACCAGCACCGCGACCGACATCGGCGCGCCCGCCGACGAGCAGGGTGCCGGGCTGCTGAACGTGTACGCAGCCGTCAAGGCCGCCCAGCAGGAGCCGGGCACGACCCTCGACCCGGCGCACGGCCGGGCCCAGGACGCGCACAGCCTGGTCGTGGCCTCGCCGACCCAGCTCGACGTGACGGCGAAGGCCGGCGTGAGCAGCCAGTCGGTGACGCTCTTCAACACCAGCGGCAAGGCCACCGTGGTGGGCGCCGCCTACCGGTCGCTGAGCCCGGCCGAGCAGTTCGGGCGCACGGTCACCGAGTCGGTCAGCGCACCCGACCCGAGCCTTCCGGTGCCCGCGCAGGGCGCCCGGGCCGCGGCCCCGATCTCCTTCACGGTGCCCAAGGGCCTGGACCGGCTCGACGCGGACATGATCATCCCGGATCCGACGAACTCCACGATCCTGTCCTTCACCCTGACCGATCCCAAGGGCGCGCTGACACAGATCTCGTACGACTACGGCACCGGGCGCGCCGGACGGATCGGCACCGTCTCGAACATCCAGCACGTCGAGGTCGCCTCGCCGGTGCCCGGCAGGTGGACCGCGCAGATCCTGTGGGCCAACGGCCGCGCCCACCTCCAGGAGCCGCCCAATGTGCCGGGCACCTACACCGGCACGATCTCCTTCCGCACCACCGGGCAGCACTACGTGACCTCGCCGGCGGCCCTGCCGGTGGTGGTCCGGGCGCACTCGACGACCACGGTGCCGCTGCACGTGGTGATGCCGTCGGCGCCCGGTGACCACCCGGAGTCGGTGCAGTTCACCGCGGCGAACGGCGCGCGCACCTCGGTACCGGTGGCCCGCCGCACGCTGATCCCGTCCGGCGGCGGCACGTTCGACACGGCGATCACCAGCAGCGTCGGCCGCGGCGTCGGCCAGATCAGCACGTACGACATCGACGTCCCCGCCGGCAAGCCGGAGTTGGAGGCCACCTTCACCACGCCGGACGCCAGCGCGGACGACCCGATGACGTTCTGGTTCATCGACCCGAGCGGCACCGTCGTCCAGCAGGTGCCGGCGACGGCCACCACCGACGCCTCGGGCGCCACCACGGCCACCGCCCACCTGGTCGCGCCCACCCCGGCGGCAGGCCGGTGGGAGATCGACGTGGAGCTCAACCTGACCACCAGCGGCAAGGAGTTCACCCAGATCGTCCACGGCTCCGTCGGCTACGGCCAGTCGTAGCCCCCCGCTCCGCGCGCCCGCGGGCACGCGCCGAAGGCCCCGCCGCCCACCTCGGGCCGGCGGGGCTTTCGCATGCGGTCCGCACGCGCCGAGGCCTGGGCCGCGGCGGCCTGGAAACTGTCGGAGTGTCAGACTAGAGTGTCACTCCAATAATCGCTGTGACAGCCCGCACGGGAGGGCCGATGGGGGACGCCGGGAAAGGTGCGCGCTGCGGGTCAGACAGGGTCCAAGAGGGTGCCGCACAGGCTCGCGTGGACCCACTCCTCCCACTCCTGCGGTGTCCAGCCGCGCTCGGACACGACGAGCTGGTAGAGCTCCGGGCCGAGCAGGGCGTAGCAGACGTCCACCGCCCGCCCCTCGCTGACGCCGCCGGCCAGGCTGCCGCGCGCGGCCATCGACTCGACCAACCGCCGGACGACGGCCCGCCGCTGCGCCTTGTTGACCTCCCACAGCTCGGCCGCCTCGGCGCTCGTGACGGCGGCGGCGCGCAGCACGTCCAGCACGGGTGCGACGCGCTGGTGGATGTCCCGGCTGACGGCGGCGGCGATCCGCAGCTGCTCGCGGGGATCGGCGGTGGCCAGCGCCCGGACGATCTCGGGACGCTGCAGGGTGGGCAGCGGGTTCTGCTGGTCGGCGACGTGCAGGTCGACCAGTTCCTTCAGGATCCGGGGCTTGCTGCCGAAGGTGAAGTACACGGTCTGCACCGCCACTTCGGCCTCCCGGGCGATGGCCTCCATAGTGGCCGCGCCGTAGCCGCGTTCGCCGAACAGGCGCAACGCGGCGTCGAGTATGCGCCGCCTGGTCTGCGCGGCCCGCAGCCGCCTGCCGTCGGTCTTCGCCATGCCACTCCCCGCGCCGCCGGACCCCGCGGCCTCAAACCTACCGGAGCCGGCGCACCGGCCCGCCAGGACGCCGCGCCGGTGCGCCACGGCACCGGAGCGGACGACACAGACATCCGTGACGGCAGAAAGCTGGACAACCGTGGAACACATCGCCAACACCGAGCAGGCCGCCGCCTGGAACGGGGCGGAGGGCCTGCACTGGGCCGAGCACCAGGAGGACTACGACGCCGTCAACAGCCCGTTCGACGAACCGCTGCTGACGTCGGCGGCCATCGCCGGCGGTGACCGGGTCCTCGATGTCGGCTGCGGGAACGGGCAGCTCACCCGGCTCGCCGCCCGGCTGGCCGGGAGCGGCGGCGCGGTCGGCGTCGATCTGTCGGAGCCGATGCTGCACCGCGCCCGGGAGAGCGCCGTGCGCGAGGGGGTCGCCAACGTGGAGTTCGTGCGGGGCGACGCCCAGGTCCATCCGTTCCCGTCGGCCTCCTTCGACGTGGCCGTGAGCCGCTTCGGCGTGATGTTCTTCGGCGATCCGGTGGCGGCCTTCGCAAACGTCCGCCGGGCGCTGCGGCCGGGCGGGCGGCTGGCGTTCCTCAGCCTGCAGCCCGCCGAGCGGAACGAGGTCGCCACGGTGATGGCCGGGGCGGCCCGCCGGTGCGGCCTGTCCGGGGAGCCTGCGGCGCGGGCGGGCGCCTACGCGCTGTCCGATCCGGAGCAGGTGCGGACGGTGCTGGACCGGGCCGGGTTCCACGGCGCTCGGGTGGCCGGGGTGGAGGCGGCGCAGAGGTGGGGGCGGGACGCCGGGGAGGCGGCGCGGTTCCTGGCCGGCTGGGGTCCGGTGCGGGCACTCCTGGCGGACGCGGCCTCGGCCGACGCGGCGCGCGAGGCGCTGGTGGCGGAGTTCCGGGCGCACGAGGACCCCGACGGGGTCCGGTTGCGCGGGGCGGCGTGGCTGGTGACCGCCACGGCGTGACGGGCAGGGACCGTGTCCGGGGCCGCCTCCCGGCCCTGGACACGGCACCGGGCCCCTTGCCGGGACCGGCCGCCGCGACGCGGAAGGTGCCCGGTCCCGGGGCGGCGGGGCCTCAGGCGATCATGAACTCCCCCGGTTCCAGCGCCCGTCCGGTGATGCGGACGTCGCCGATGGTGCCGTGGAAGACCTGGCTGACCGACCCGTCCCAGGCGTAGCCGCCGATCATGAAGGGCAGGCCCAGTGAGGTCAGTCCGATCGCGGTGGAGGTGGGGTTGCGGCCCTCCTCGCAGCCGTTGACGTACAGCTTGCTGATCCGGCCGTCGTTGACGACGGCGACGTGCCACCACCGCTCCTGCTGGAGCAGGTGGCTCCAGGCGGTGGTGGCACCGTCCTGGTTGAGCGGGTAGGCGTTCCACTGCAGCTCGATGGAGCTGGACAGACTCAGCGTCAGGACGGGCTCCTGGGCCGTGGCCGAGGCGCCGTTCTTGCCCGCCTGGCCGGCGTTCCCCCACCGGCTGAGCATCGCCGACCAGCCGTTGCGGCCGCCGTCCCAGTCGGCGGGCACCTTGAAGAAGACCTCGAAGGTGTAGCCGCGGGCGAAGGTCTCGGCGTTGATCGGGGCCTTGTCGACCGTCTGGAGGTAGGCGCCGCTGACCGGGTTGCCCTCCCCGGCGAAGACCAGCGAGGCGTGCGCCGGCTGGTCCGGGTGGTGGTCGTCGGTGAAGGTGAGGGCGTGCGCGGGCGTGCCGGCCACCGACTTCAGGACGAGGTCGTTGCCGTGCCCGGTCTGGTCGCGCACCACGGTGGACGCGCCGGCGTCGGCGCCCGGCTTGCCGCCCTCGTCGAACCGCCAGTACGCCAGGGTGCCGGGCAGCACCAGGCGCCGGGCCGGGCGGGCGCCGCGCGGGGCCACCGGGACGAAGCCCGCGAACCGCTGGTCGAAGTCGATCGCGATGGAGAACCGGTCGACGGCTGAGGTGAGTTCAAGCTCCTGGGCGGCGAGCGCGTTGGCCTCGCCGCGTGCGGCCAGCCCGCGGATCCACGGGGAGAACGTCGCCACGTCGATCCGGCCGCGCACCATGTCGAAGCGGTAGGAGCGGATCATCCCGGCGCCGCCGTAGTAGCGGTCCTGGTAGTTGGTGATGTGCAGGTGGACATCGTTGTCGGCGGCGTTCTTGAGCACGGTGCTGCCGGGCGGCCAGTAGTGGCCGTTCAACGCGAGGAAGATCTGGTCGTGGTCCTTGATCAGGCCGTCCCACAACTGCTGCCCGTAGTCGGACAGGGAGGCGTTGCCGTCCTCGTCGGCGCCGACGATCTCGTGCGTGGTGAGGATGACCGGCAGCTTCGGGTGGGCGGCGAGCACGGACCGGGCCCAGGCGAAGCCCTGGTCGGACAGCCGCCAGTCCAGGGCCAGCACCATCCACCGGCGGCCGCCGCCGGTGAAGACGTGCGCGGTGTTGTAGCCGTCGGGGCTGGCCGCGGTGAAGCCGGAGGTGCGGCGGGCCCGGGCGACGGTGAAGGTGTCCAGGTAGGGGGTGCCGCCGCGCTGGTCGTCGCCGCTGACGTCGTGGTTGCCGGCGAGCACGCTGTAGGCGACGCCCGCCCGGTCCAGCATGTCGAACACCTTGGTGGCCGCGGCGTACTCCTCGGCCAGGCCGTTGTTGGTGACGTCGCCGAGGTGGGCGAGGAAGACGATGTTCTCGTCGTCGCCGCCCTTGCGGGCCTGGGGGTCCAGCACGTACGCGAAGGACGTCTCCATCGGCACGGGGTGGATGCGGTCCTCGTCGAACATGTACTGGGTGTCGGGCATGACCACGACGGTGAACCGCGGGTCGTGCGGGTCCGGTGCCCAGGTGCCGCGGGAAGTCGGCGTCATGGAGGTGAGCCCGTAAGGGTCGGTGTCATGGCCGGAGCCGCCGCCGGCCGCGCCGGGGGTGGTCGCGCCGGCGGGGGCGGCGGCGAGCAGTCCGGCGGCTGCCGCGCCCGCTCCCGCGCCCAGGGCGCCGGCCCCGCGCAGGAAGGTGCGGCGGCTGGCCGCCGCCGGGCCGGGACCGTCGAGGTCGGCGGTGCGCGGACAGCCGCAGCCGGCGGCGGACCCGCCGTCCGGGCCGGGGTCGCCGTGGTGGTCGTGGCCGGCGCCGCCGCGGCCGTCCGCTGGGGAAGCGTGCATCGTCCCGCTCCAAGTGCTGAGGTGTTGCCGGGGATTGGACGGCGCAACGGTAGGGGCGTTCGGGTACGGCGAACTTGACGTCTCGGTGCCGTTCGGCGAACGCTCCCCGACGCGGAGGTCGTCGCCGGCTTGCGCCCACGGACGTGCGCGGGGCACAGGTCATGGCGATTCGGGCGGTTGGCGGTGCGGATCGGGCCGAGGTGGTGGCCCGCGCGGCGGCCTCCGGGAGGCTAGGAGCCTTCGGGGACGGCCTGGCGCTGCGCCAGGTCGGCGTCGGTGATCTTCCGGGCGACCCGGCACGGTGCGCCGAGGGCCACGACCATCGGGGGGACGTCGCGGGTGACGACGCTGCCGGCCCCGATCACCGATCCGTAGCCGATGGTCACGCCGGGCAGCACGACGGCGTTGCTGCCGATCCAGACCTTGTCCTCGATCACCACGGGCTCGGAGAACCGGTTGTAGTCGTGCCGCAGCCCGGGGTGGACCGGATGGCCGGTCGTGGTGATGGTGACGTTCGGCGCGATCATCACGCCGTTGCCGATGCGGACCTCCACGTCGTCGACGATCGAGAGGTTGAAGTTGCCGAAGAAGTCGTCCCCGATATGGGTGTTGCTGCCGTAGGCGGCGTTGAACGGCGAGGCTATGGCCGCCCGCTCGCCGACCGAGCCGAGGATGCGGCCGAGCAGTTCGGCGCGCCGCCCGGCGTCGTCGGGCGCGGTCAGGTTGTACGCGTGCAGCAGTCCGGCCCGCCGCTGCCCGGCCATGAACTGCGCGTCGCCCTCCGTGTAGAGCAACCCCCGCGCGATCCGCTCCCTGGCGTCCACGTGGCCCCTCCTCGTCGGTCCTGTGTGCCGGCCCATCATCCCCTGCGGACCGCTGAGGATCACCGGGCGGACCTCTCGTCACGGCCCGCCTCATCACGACGCAGAAACGAGATACGGAAGAAGAAGCGCAAGACGGACCGCGTTCCGCGACCGGCCGACGCCCGGGGCGAGGACGTCGGGGGGCCGGCCGCCGAGGCCGCCGGCCGCCGCGCGATGTTTCGACGCCGTCGGGGCGGCAATCCGGCGGGGGGACCGACCTGGGCGTTCGCCCGGCGGCACGCCCGCAGAAGGAGGTGCTCGAACGATGGCGACGACCGAGGTGTCCGACACCCTGTGGTCGGACTTTCACACAGTGGTGAACATGCCCTCGCGGGAGCTGGAGGACTGGCTGCGCACCCGGGACGCGGGCGAGGAGACCGAGCCCCTGCCCGATCAGGCGGGGCTGCGGACCGGCCGGCGCGTGCTGGAGATCCTCGGCAAGCGCCGCACCGATCTGACCGACGACGACACCCGGGTGATGGCGAAGGTGGTGGACATCGTCCGCGAGCGCCGCAACGCCGACTTCGACCCGCGCACCGGTGACGCGTCCTGGCGCCACCACCTGATGGACATCGGCCACGACCCGCTCAAGCCCCTCGACGAGCGGCCGGCCTGAGCCCGCGCCGCCTCGGGCCGGCACGGCACGGCACGGC
>Ga0164242_10004206_pt1 | contig 16206 bp, 16 predicted proteins | sample OricomgcompostMG_FD_108783 | JGI IMG/M metagenome (GOLD analysis project Ga0164242, IMG submission 108783) | Miracle-Growth compost microbial communities from Emeryville, California, USA - Original compost - Miracle growth compost (MG) ... | reverse complement strand
GGGGTCGATGATGAAGACCTCGGTGCCGAACATCATGCTACGCAGCGCTTCCAGCTTGACCGTGAACGATTTACCGGCGCCAGACTTGGCGAAGACCACCGAGTTGCCGTTTTCCAGTGAGAAGCGGTCAAAAATCACCAGACCGGAGTTGTGCATGTTGATGCCGTACAGGATGCCGTTATCCTGGCTGAGATCGGCGCTCGTGAACGGGAAGCTGGTGGAAATGGCGCCGGTGCTCATATTGCGTCGGATCTGCAGCTGGTCGGTCATCTGGGGGATGACGCTGTTGAGGCCCTGCTCTTGCTGAGATGTGGCTGGCTTGCTGTACACCAGCTGCTGGCCGAGCATGCTCTCTACCTTGTGGCTGACGAACTCCAGTTCCTCGACACTGGAAGCGTAAATGGTGAAATACAGCCCAAAGCGGAAGAAGCGCTCTTCCCCGACCTGTAGCTTATCGCGCATTTCTTCGGCATCCAGGATGGCGGCCTGCTTAGCCGGGTCTCGGACGCGGCCTTTTTCGGAATCAATTTGCAGGCCGGCTTCCAGCTGAGTGACTTTTTTGCGCAAGTTGTCGAGCACCACCTGGCTCTCCACTGGGTAAATGTAAATTGACAGGTCGATGACCTCGTCCAGGTTCACCAGGCCGCTCAGCCAGCCGGTGTAAATCTGCCGGGGGTAGCCGTACACATAGTAGGTGCGGGCGTAGCGGGTGCCGAGCTGGAAATAGGTGCCTTTGAACTCAATGGAGCTGGGAGCGATAAAATCGCGCAGCGCGGTAATGCCCTTCTGAAAGGCAGCGGCGACTTCGGCTTGCTCGCGGGCCTGTTGGGCTTGGGCCAGGGCGATGGGGTCAAGTTGCTTTTGTTTACGAGCCATTACTGCAGTTCCCTCCTGAGGTGTGGGGCCACAGCGACACCGTCGCCCTTGGTGACGACGTCGGCCGCCAGGTTATCGAAGTTCTTGAGCTGCTGCCGGGTAGCGGTATCGGGGTTGTAGGTGTCGTAATACAACTCAATGAGTTCCTGGGTATCGAGCGGCAGGCCTTGGATGTTGCACTGCATCAGGCCGCCGAGCACCGCCTGCACGCGGTTGCGCAGCTCGGTCTTAGCTTTTTCCAGGTCTGGTTCGTTGATAACCACGTGGTCTTCACGGTTGTTGAACAGCTGTGTCAAGCCGGTAAAGAAGTTTTTGCTCTGCCCTAGGGCTTTGGTGACGTCGTTGGAAACTGGAAAAAATGGCACCACTAGGTAGAATTTCTTATCCATGATGTTGGTCTGCTGGGCGAGAGAATCGATGTAGCCGATGTAATCATCCATCAGCAGGGCTAGTAGCATATTGTCGTGCTCGGTGCGGATTTTATCCAACTTCTCAATGTAGGGCTGCAGGTCGACTTTTTGGCTTCTGACGAAAATCTGCACCGGGAAGTACAGCGAGTTTAGAAAACCTTGGTAGGCGTATTCTACCGACTCCTGCTCCTGGGGACTCATCAGGTCGAAGTTGATGCTTTTTACCATGACCACCGAGCGGAAGGAGCCGTCGTTCATGATAACGATGCCATCGCGGATCTCAGCAATCTGCAGGCTGTTCTGAGTGCTGTTAGGATTGGTCTTGGGCGGCAGTGGTGCGCCGGGCGTACCGGGAGCGGCTGGGCCTGCTGGGGCGGCTTGCACGGTCGGCTGCGGAGTTGGCAGCGGTTGTGGCGGCAGCGCAGGCGTCGCCATGGGTGGTTGGCTGGGAGGTTGGACCGGCACGGCCATCGGTGCTGGCTGAGGAGCTAGCTGCGGTGCCGCGGCCGCTGGTGTGGCGTAGGCGTATGGGTTCGGTGGCAGAGCCGCCGGCTGTTGCTGAGGCATGGCGGCTTGCATACCAGGAGGCATGGGGTATGGCTGCCCCACCCCACTGTTTTGTATTTGCGCTTGTTGGTTTGGATCCATGTGTCCTATGTCTTGCCCACCGCTTGTTGATTGGCTGAGCCGGGACGGCTAGTGAAGTGAAATAACTACTTCGCCGTCACTGGCTTGCAGGCTTTGCTCATGAGCTTGCCGTGCAATGGTTGCCACACTCAGGTCATCATTGTTTGCCAGGTTCATTATAGCAGCCTGGTCATGAGGTGTCACTGGCGGTTTAGCGGTGGCTTCGGCGATTTGTGCCCGGGCTTCGGCGGCCAGTTGCTCGGGAGTTTTGAGCGTTTTGAGATGACCGTAAGCGGCGGTCTGGCTGGAATTCTCTGCTTTGAATTTAGCTACCATGGCTTCTTCTTCGGCAGTCGGTACGGCGGCGTGCGGCACTAACGGTGGTTCGGCCTGGTCGTCGGCACCTGGCGTGACGACGGCATCCAGGAAAGTTGCCTGGCTGGACATGGTTGAGGGAGTTTGGGACTGCGTGAACCAGTAGTCGGCCGCTGGCTGCTGGGTCACCGCGGCGGCGGCCGGTGTTGGTATGGGCATCGCGGCCATGGCTGGCGCTGCCGGCAGCGGTGCCTGCATCTGGGCAATGAGCTGCTGGCGGTGGGCGGCGGCATTTTCATTGATCATGGTATCGAACTGATGGGCGATGGGGTTGGCCGCTTCGTCGAGGATGTCGTCGGACGGTCGGACATCAATGCTAACGACTTCCTGTGGCAGGCTGCTGGCTTGGACCAGCCGATCCGAGGTGTCCACGGCTGGAATGACAGCCGGGGCGCTCATATTCACGTTGACGTTCTTGATAGCCCAGCCGCGGCTGTCGATGGTGTTAGCCAGGGCTTGCAAGCGGCTCTGTACTTCATCTTGGTCCAGGCCGTTGGTCAGCTGGCGCTCGACTTTTTTGGGCACGGTGATGGTCACCAGTTCTTTGGTGCCGCTCTGATCCCATACTCGGCGGCGTGGCTTCAGTGAAAAGCGAATTTTGGCCAGGGCCCAGACTTCGGTTGGCTGGTCCTTACCCCAGGGAAAGGCAAAAAAGCCGCTGACGAACGCAATGGGCAGCGTAATGGCCAGCATGAAAGCGGCGTGCTTGGTGGTCAGCAAAAAACTGAGGTACAAACAGAGGGCGCTAATGCCGGCATAAATGAACTGGCGAAGGGTTAGTGGCCCCACCAGCTTGTCTTCGGCTTCGATATCCTGGATGACTTTGTATGTCGACATGGCTTACCTTCCAGTATAGCAAAAGCGCTCCGGGAGCGGAGCGCTTGTTTGCGGGTTTGAGCGGGGGGATTTTAGCCGCCCGGTGGCGGTTGTGGCGGCGGAATGGCGGGCGGCTGGACTTGGCCCATTGCCTGCTGCATCTGCGCTGCTTGGGCAGCAGCGGCGCCTTGTGAAGCTCCCTGTCGGCTGGCCATACCGAATTCCTTACGCATATCGAGGAAATGGGCGTCGCCACGGTTCTCTTCGATCCATTGGCGGACGGTCTTACCGTTGAGGTCTTGAGACAGGACGCCGTCAGACAGTTGCTTGGCGTTTTCAGGTGATACCTGGCTCATGGCGTCGTAGCGTCCAGCAATCTTAGCCAACTCTTGCTTGAAGTCGACAATGTTGCCCTTGTCTGCCTTTTCACGCAGCTCATCCAGCATAACCGGTGCGAAAGCGCCAACGGCCGAGTTACGGGCCCCAGCCACATAACTACCACCCTGGCCGTTCAAAGCCTGTTTTATGGTTGTCGTGGTAGCATCGGCGGTACTCATAGTACCGTTATACTGCGCTTCCATAGTGCCCAGCTCAGCGCCAAAACCACCACCGTTGATGTCGAAGCGCCGGGCGCCGCCAGCACCACCACGCATCTGGGCCAGCATGCGGGCGGCCTTCACGCGGTCGCTGCCAGCCACATGGTTGATCATGTCGTGCATCTCACCGGCGCCACCGCCAATAATGTTGCCATGTTCGTCCTTCTGAACCTTAAAGGCGGTGCCCGTGGCCGGCAGAGCCATCAGTGCGGCAGTTTCAAAGACTTCAGAGTTAGTGCTGCGGCGAGCGTCACGGATGGCAGCCACACCTTGCTCGACGGCAGTATCGGAGTACACACGGTTGCCGCTGGGGTCGGTGAGGCCCTGCAGGTACTGGCGGACCTTGGCATCATTGCCCTCACCCTTAATGCCGGCCATCAGGAAGTCATCATTGCCCTTGATAGCGCCAAAGGCGCCGTTCTTCTCGCCGTATTCAGCAGCTTCCAGCATGCTGTGTTGAGACATCGAAGCTTGCATACGAGAACCCATACGGGCTGGGTTGAAGCCGGCGCTCGGTATGGCGGCCATGGTCTCGGTGGTGCGGTTGAAGGCCCGGGCAACCTTGTTGTCGCTCTTGAAGCGGTTGCCGGTTTTCATGTCGTGGAAGTTCTGGGACATCTTGTCGCCGCGGTATTTCTTGAGGCGGTCGAAGGCGCCGCGACTGCGGTCGTTTACCAGACCACCGATGGTGGAGATGGCGCCGCCAGCCAGACGGAAGGTGAACGGAATCAGGAAGTACGGCGCGAAGTAGGCGGTGAAAGAAATGATCTGGTTGATGGACCCACCGTGCGAGTTGACGGCGGCAAAGACGCGACCGATGGCGATGAAGGCGGCGATGATCGGGAACATCAGCAGACCGCGCGAGAACGAATCCCACCACATCTTCCAGATTTTCTGAGTATTGGGTAGCACGTAGCAAGCCACGGCAATCGGCGCAAAAATCACCAGCATGACAATTAGCATTTGCCGTATGGTCAGCACTAGGAAGGCCACGGCGGCCGCCAGAGCGGCAGTTGCCACAAAGCTCAGTAAGCCGGCAAAGCCGAGAGCTACGATGGCGCCGGCTGCGAAGAACGTGGCCACGAACTGCCCGCCGCCGCCGAGGGCGACTTTCATGCCAGTGCCACTAAACGGTGCGTAAATCAGCTGCCGGACGCCAAAGCCCAGATCGTCAGTAAAGTTGATAAAGAACATCATCAGCGGCCAGGATAGCGTGATGCCGATGGCAGCAACCAGCAAGCGCGGCAGGACTTTCCGGATGGTGTAGGCATCAAATATTTCAAATCCGAGCGCTTGCGACACCACTGCCACCAGGGCAAACACGGCGATCAGGCCGAGTGAGATGTTGCGAACGACACTCCACGATTTGTAGTACGAACACCACTGGTCATTGCCGCAACTGGCGTTTGGCGAAGTGCTATACGACCCCTTGCCCGCCTTGATGTCGAGGTAATTATTAATTTCGTTATCCAGACCGGACACCACTGTTTCCAGGGCGGTAGCCAGCGGGCAGAGGAACCAGCTGAGCGGGTTAAAGAGTGTGACCGAACAGTTAATTTCCGGGCTGCTGCTGGCGGTATCGGTAGTGTCGCCACTATCTGGTGCGTCGGCGGTGGAGTTGAGGGCTACTACTACGTGTACCTTGCCGACGCTACAGGGGCCATCGTTAGCGTTGAGGTCCCAAGTGGCGGGCATGACCGATTGCGTGACAAGAGTACTCCCTTGGTAGGAGGTAGTCGGCTTGCTGGGGTCGTTACTCCCGAAGTCGAATGTGGCGAGGTTGGAACATTTCCCTCCCCAGTTACTGCCAGCCAGCGTAAACGTGTTACCACCCTTAACGCGCTCGTAGGTGCCAAAATACGGCTTTTCGTTACCACCGGCTTGTGAAAATACCAGCGACACCACGTCACCTTTTTTGTAGTACGTAGCGAATTCGGCCATGCCGGCTGGCAAGGCGTGAATGGTACCCTTTTCGTTATTGCCACCGACATCAATGTTGTCCAGCTCCAGGTCAACCTGGCTGCTGGCGCCTCGGGCGTTGTTGAGCGCCCAGGCGATACTATTAATCTGGCTCAGGCTGCCCTTGTCGTCCATGTTGATGTCCAGCTCTTTTTTCTGAGTGTCCATGACTATCTGCGGCACGCCAGCACTCAAACGGTCCTTGTCGGCTGGCTTGGTTAGTTTGTAGACAATCTTATTGCTGACGTTACCCCAGCCGGTAGCGGTGTAGGTATCGCCGGCATAGCTGATGTGGGCGGCGTCGATAAAATCGGCATCTTGGGCGGCCTTGATGCAGTCACCGAGGGCTGATCCACTGGCGGCGTTGTGTTCAAAACAGTTGGCGCCACCAGAGGTGCTGCCACCACCACCGGAACTCGGGAAATAGGTACCGCCGGCTTTGATAATCCCCTGACTGTCAGTGACATTCAGGGTGAAGCTGCCGTGACGGGAGCTGCTCGGCCAGCCGCTGCCGGAGCTGGCTGGGATGGTGAAGGACACCGTCTTTTTACTGACGTTGATGGTGGCTTCGATGAAAAGCAGGCGTTTAGCGGCGCTGCCGGGGCCGGAGGAAAAGAAGTTAGTGTTCCAAAAACCGTAAAACTTAGTCGGACTGGAAGACGAAGGGTCGCGGAACAGAAACATTGAGTTTTGGCAGGCCCGGTTATTGTCGTCATTATTGTTGGCGCCGGTAAATTCCATCAACAGCACGCCCTTGTTGTCGCCGATGTGGCCGAAGACGGTTTTAGCGGCGCTGGAGGCGCCTTGGACGGATGAAAGTAGACGGTTGGTGGTGTTGCCACCGGAGTAACCGTTCTGGATGCCGAAAGTATACAGGTCGGAGCTACTGCCATCACCGAGGGCGCCCGGACCGGCAATGTTCGCCTTACACTGGTAATTCGCCTGGCTCTTTATGACTTTGTTGTACTCACTGCCAGCCACGCCGTAGATATCCGGCACGATGGCACCACTGGCCGGTGGCGAGGCCGCCGCCGTCTGGGGGTGGAGCGCAAGATAGCCGCTGGCTAGTGAGCCGGCAACAACAACCAGGGCCACCACGAAGAGGGCCCACGAGGTTAGTTTATTTTTTATCTTCACGCATTGCTCCCTTTACGGTCGACTAATGTTGTCAGTATTGTCTCAATTTTGCCGTGATATTTAAAGTCACTATTTAGGTTGTTTGCAACAGGCTGGTAAAGGTTAATACCTGCCAGTCGGCCTTGCCTTTGTTCATGGTCACGGTCAGGACGTAGTTGCCGTCGCTGCCGGAGATGGTGTAGGTCACCACTGCTTTGTCGCCCGAGTCTGTCAGTTTTTGGAACTGGGGTGATGCTCCCTTGAAGAAGCTGCTCAGCTTCTTCACCTGCTCTGTCCAGGTGCTTTGGGCCTGGGTGTTCTGGGCGGCGCTACCGAACATGGCGTAGCTGTTTTGGTCATCCCCCGCCAGTACGTCGGTCACGAAAGTGCCGGCTAACTGCTTCTCGTGCTTGGCGTGTTGCTGAGCGGTAAATGCAGAGACTCCGCCGACAATCAAAAGAAGGGCTAGCAACCCCCCACCGAGTAGCACGAGTATCCTGCGCATGCCGTGAATTATATAGCGCCCTGCCCCGCGGAGCAAAAAGAAACCACCCACTGTACGGCGTGGGTGGTTTCTCGGGGCCTTTCGGAGTAGACGGCCTACTGGGTTTCGTGGGTCGGTACTACGGCGTACAGGTCAACCCGCCAGCCGCCGGCCTTGGTGTCGTAAGACTCGTCGAGCTGGACGACATAGTTGCCATCGGTGCCTTGGTCGAAGTAATCGGCGGTGACCGGTTGGTGGCTGTCGGCGGCGGCCAGCATCTCGGTTTCGTTGCGCAAGATGGGCGCTGAGCCTTCCAGGAACGGGCCGGCTTTGGTAATGGTCTTTTCCCAGGTAGCCAGCGGCGTCTTGGCTTTTTCGGCGTCACTAAAATACTGCCAGCTTTCGTCAGCCCCGGCTTTACTGGGGTTGACCACCGTCAGGCTCAGGAATTTCTGACCCAGGGTTACCGGTGTTTCAGCGGCGTCAATGTCCAGTGGTGGTACTTTGGCTTCACGGTGCGGGCTGGGCGAAGCATCGGCGGAAGTGTGGGCTCGGGGAGCCGGGCTGTGCTCGGCGGAAGCCGGACTGGTGGTTAGAGTGGCAATGACGACCCCGGCGCCAATGGCTACGGCGTGGCTGCCAACCAGCACGGCGGCGCGTCGCCAGCGGGACGATTTGCCGCCTCCCTGCTCCGCTCGCGGGTTGGGGAGGGGTTCCGGCAGGGCTGGCCGTGACGGTGTGGCCTCAGCGACGGGCGGCGCTGGCGCCACGGGGGCTGGCCGCTCGGCTACCGGTGGTAGCGCAGCTGGCATTGGCGGCATAGGAGGTTCGGCGACTGCGGCCGGTGGTGCCTGTTCGGGCGGACGCGTCGGGCGCGGCGGTAGGGCTGGCGGAGCTGGGAAGCCAGCGGTGTTAGGTTGCTTTGGGAACTCGGACATACGAACCTCCTCTGTGGAACCTGAATAGTTTGCATATTTTAGCACAATATGGTCAAGCTTACTATGTGATATTTATCACTTGGTACCGCTAGGCGGCTTCCCTGGGCTACCACTGGGAGATGGCTTGATTAGACAACAAAATGACGCTATAGTGAAGCAAAATGATACAACAAAAATTAGAATCTGCCATGAAGTATGTGGCGCTCGGGCTGACTACCCTGTTGCTATTCATGACCACCGGTCTGGCCGCGGCAGCGCCGGCATCTGATTGCAAGGTGGGTAACGAGACGAGCTGCTCGGTCAATCAGGCCAAATGTAGCACCTCGAACGACACAGTAGGTCACTGCACCGACCCGGCCTCGTCTGGTGAGTCGGAGTGTACCGCCAAAAGCTGTAACCTCATCGACAAGTACATCAACCCCTTGGTCAACCTGCTGGCGGTGTTCGTCGGCGTGGCGGTAACCATGTCCATCGTCATTGGCGGCATCCAGTACGCTAGTTCGGCTGGTGATCCATCCAAGGTGAGCGCTGCCAAAAACCGCATTCGCAATGCCATCACCGCCCTACTGGCCTTTATGTTCCTGTACGCCTTCCTACAGTTCTTGGTCCCTGGGGGGTTGTTTAGGAAATGATCGCCACGCTCATCACCGCGCTACCCGGTGTGCAGACTTTTGCCGCCGCCTGCAGCAAACCGACATTCTTCGGCCTGGTGCCCTGGTACCAGTACCTAAAGCTTGATTCCAGCTGTAACGTTACCTCGTTCAATGATCCCAACAGCATCATCGGCCCGCAGAGCGGCCTGCTACTGGTTGGCCTGGCTATTTTGGACGACCTGATCCGGGTAGCTGCCCTGGTGGCTGTTGGGTACATTATTTACGGCGGCATCCAGTACGTCACCAGCCAGGGTTCGCCCGACGCTACCAGTAAGGCCCAGCAGACCATCATCAACGCCCTGATTGGCGTGGTGGTGGCGGTGGTGGCCTCTGGCCTGGTCACTTTCATCGGTACGAAGATCGGAGGATAGTATGGGAATGACAACTTTTGCAGCCACCAAATGTAGCGACACTATCGTGCACTGCACAGGCTTGCCTCAGACCGGTGCTAACTCCTCTACCTTGCACACCATCCTGAATCTGATATTTGGTATCGTCGGTGCCATTTCGTTGTTAATCATTGTCATTGCCGGCTTTCGCTACATCACTGCGGCTGGCGACCCCAAAGCGGTGGCCCAGGCCCGTAACAGCATCCTCTATGCCGTCGTTGGTCTGCTAGTATCGCTGACAGCTTTCGCCATTGTCACCTTTGTCTTAGGGAACGTCGGCTAATGAAGCGCGTTATTATCAGCTTACTCGTAGCTCTTGGCCTGTTGCTGGCGCCGGTCGCCGCGGCCAGCGCGGCCACCGATCCGTTGCAAGGTGTTTGTAGCGTGTCCGGGGCCGGCAGTTCCACCACCTGTAAGACGCGCGGTTCGGACACTTCCAAGGGCGGACCAGTAGTGGTTATCAAAAAGGTGACGACGGTGCTGGCGGTGATAGCCGGCATTGCCGCCGTTATCGTTATCATCGTCGGCGGGCTGCAATTTGTCACCTCGGCCGGCGATTCGGCCAAGGCGGCTTCGGCTCGCAGTACGGTGATTGGCGCGGCCATCGGCCTGGTCATCATCGCTGCTGCCCAGACCATCGTAATATTCGTATTAAGTAAGGTAGGATAATGAAACGCATCAAACAACTTCTCACCTCCGCCCTGCTACTGCTGGTAGTCGGGTTCACCACCGTACCGGCGCTGCCGGTGTACGCCGCCTCGGCTTCGACCACCGCGGCCTGTAACGCTATCAGCGATAACAAAGGCTGTAAGTCATCGGGGCCTAGCCTGAACAGCATCGTCACAGTGGTGGTCAACGTGCTGAGCGTCATCATCGGCGTGGTGTCGGTGATTATGATCATGGTTGGTGGGTTCCGGTTTGTCACCTCGGCCGGCGACGCTGCCGCCGTCAAATCGGCCCGCGGCACCATTACGTATGCCATCGTCGGCTTAGTGGTGGTCGCTCTGGCCCAGTTCATCGTCCAGTTCGTGCTACATAAGGTCACCACGGGCAAGTAGCGGCCCTGGGGCTTGCATTGAAATCAAGCCAGTCTAGTGTTATAAAAGAGCGTAGAGAATATAAGAAAGGAAACAATAAAATGTTTAAAAAGCTCCAGACCAACATTGCGGCCCTGCTGAGTGCCCTGTTGCTCATCGCTGTTCCCGCTGGCGTGACGGCTGTCGCCTCGGCTCAGAGTATCCAAGGCAACCTGTGTCAGGGATCGACGCTGACGGTCAACACCACCAACAGCGACAGCACCTGTAGCTCCACCACTCAGAACGGCACCAGTGGCATCAACAACATCATTACCACTACCATCAACGTCTTCTCCATCGTGGTCGGCGTGGTGTCGGTGATCATGATCATCGTCGGTGGTTTCCGCTACATCACCTCTGGTGGTGATAGCAGCAACGTTTCCAGCGCCAAGAACACCATCATCTACGCCATCATCGGCTTAGTGGTGGTTGCTCTGGCCCAGTTCATCGTCCAGTTCGTGCTGAACAAGGTCACCCAGACCGGTACTGGCGCTTAAGGGGTCTCCCCTACCACTTAAAAACCGTCGGTTCACCCGGCGGTTTTTTGTTGGCTGATTACGCCCCAGTTCTGCAGTGGGAGTCGGCGCGAACTCCCGAGCGCCTTCCCGTCAGTCCGTCCACACGAAAACACCCCGGTTGGTCCGGGGTGTGCGGTGGTCTTGTTAAGCGGTAAAGCTTAAATGACCTGGATTTTCTTAACGGTGTCTTGCTTGACCTTGGTAAAGCTGATGGTCAGCACGCCGTCTTTCAATACGGCTTCAATATCCTCTTCCTTGACCGGTACCGGCAAGGCGATGCTGCGGCTGAATTCGCCCCAGTAGCATTCCTGCACGAAGTAGTTCTCTACATCGTCTTCGGTGCCGGCACTGAGCGTGCCGTGGATGCTGAGCGTGTTATCAGCGATGCTGACATCCAGGTCGCCTTTGTTGACACCGGCGGTGCGGGCCTTGACGACCAGTTTTTCCTTAGTTTCGTATACATCGACTGCCAGCTGTCCAGGTAGGACGGCGTCTTCTTCGTCCCATTCTTCGGCCGGTGCGGCAGTGGTCTGCACAGCTTGAGTGTCGTCTACCGCAGGCACGGCTTCATCGTCACCGAGAAACGCAGCGGTTAGTTCATCTTCTTCCAGTAATAAATCGTCGTCGCGGTTGCGTCGCGCCATAAGTTGTTACCCTCCGCCCCTTCTTACGTATCTAGTGGGGCTTACATTGTCATTTGCCTTTTTATGTTAAAGTCAGTATAGCTGAGCAGGCTAACAGGGTGCAAGGTGGGTTGCACATATTTACAACGGAATAAATACAACATGAGCGTTATTGAGCAGATTGTTCGTGTCTTTGCACCCCACCGCTGTCTTGGCTGCGACCGAGAAGCGGACCGTTTGCTGTGTGACAGTTGCCTGCAGACTATTCCGCCGGTGCCATCGCGCTGCTACCGCTGTCGGGCGGTGACTGACGACTACGCCGTCTGCCCGGCTTGCCGGCCGCGGACACCGCTGAGAGAGGTGGCGGTCTACGCTCACCACCAGGGGCCCATCAAGGCTCTTATCCACCGCATGAAGTACGAGCGGGCCCGGGCCGGCATTGAAGAAGCTGCCGCCCTGCTGGCTCCCCTGCTCCAGCAGGTGCCCGAGGATATAGTGCTGGCGCCGGTGCCGACCGCCACACGGCGGATCCGGCAGCGGGGCTATGACCACGCCGAGTTGCTGGCGCGTGGCATTGCCCGGCGAACCGGCCGGCCGGTTCAGCCGCTACTGCGGCGTCTGGGTCAGGCTCACCAGGTCGGGGCTCGGCGTAGTGACCGACTGCGTCAGTTAGCGGGCGCCTTCCGTCCCGTGCACCCGGCGGCCATTCAGGGTCGGCATATCGTGCTGGTGGACGATGTCTTGACCACTGGGGCGACGCTGGAGTCGGCTGCCCGGACGCTCCGTCAGGCGGGTGCCGCCCGGGTCAGCGCCGTGGTGCTGGCTCAGGCCGACTGAGGTTTTTGGCGGTAAGCAGGCCGGCGCTGACGCTCACTCGGTCCGGTGCGTGTGCAGCCAAATTAAAAGAGCCTATCTCGCGATACGCTCTTTTAATTTGGCGGAGAGAGAGGGATTCGAACCCTCGCTGGAGCTCGCGCCCCACTAACGATTTAGCAAACCGTCCCCTTCAGCCACTTGGGTACCTCTCCTTGGCCAGGGTTATTGCACTCGACAATTTTACTATGTAATTGGCGATATGCCTAGGGGTGGCGGCGGTTTTTGTTGCGATTGGCTGTAATTTGCCGCTCGCGGTGGCTGTGCGGGCGACCTGAACACGTTACAATTAGGCATACTTACTTATGCACACCACGTATTCTTTGCCAGACATCACCTGGCTGCGCAGCTTCTGGCATCGGGTTCGCGCCGTCTGGCGGCGGCAGCCGCGGCTGGTGCTGCTGGCGAATGGCGCCGTGCTGTTCGGGCTGCTGTTTGTGGTGTCCTGGCTGAAGCTGGACCCGGACTTTGGCTGGCATTTGCAGGTCGGCAATTACATCCGTGCCCACGGCATTCCGGCGCACGACATCTTTACCTACACCGCCCCGCACTTTCCCTGGATTGACCACGAATGGGGTAACGATGTGCTGGTGTCGCTACTGTATGGCTGGGGTGGTTATGGCCTGCTGACGGCACTATACGCCGCGCTGTGGACTGTCGGGTTACTGCTGGCTGGCCGGCGGGCGCAGCTGTGGGTGCTGCTGCTGGCGACGCTGGCGGTGGTGCCTTACGCCGGTATCCGGCCGGTGGCCTGGACCGTCTGTTTCCTGGCCGTGACGGTGCGATTGTTGTACAGCCCACGGCGGCGGCTGGTCTGGCTGCTACCACTGCTGTTTGTAGTGTGGGCCAACCTGCACGCCGGTTTCATCATCGGTCTGGCTATTATCGCTTACTGGGGGCTGTACTATCGGCGCCCCGCCCTGTTCGGTGTGGTTGCACTGAGTGCCGCGGCGACCTGTCTGAACGCGTACGGTCCACGGCTGTATGTTGAGGTGGCGCGTACCTTATTCGACCCTACCCTGCACCAGCAGGTGGGCGAATGGGCGCCGCTGAGCTTCTGGGCGCCGGTAGAGCTCTTTATGGTGGTGTGGGGAGCGGGTGGTTTCCTGACGGAGTCGCGTACCATTCGTGCTTGGCTGCGCCCCAGCGTGCCAATGCTGCTCTCGGTGTTTTCGGCCAACCGTAACGTACCACTGTTCGTGGTAGTAGCCCTGGCTGAGTGTGACGGATACGTCCGGGCGATCCGACAGCAGTTCCAGCGGCAGGCCGGCCGACTGGCCCGCCGGGTGGCGATAGTAGCCGCGCTGCTGGCCATCCTGGCTGGCGGTTATTGGCTGCGCGCTTCATTCTGGCCACTGAATGCCAATCGGGCCGCCAGCTATCCGGCGGCAGCGGTGGCCTATCTGCGCCAGAATGGCTGCCGTGACGGCCGACTATTTAATGACTATAACTACGGTGGCTACCTCATTTGGCAGTTGCCGACCACGCCGCTATACATTGACGGCCGCATGCCGAGCTGGAAAGACGAATCGGGCCAGAAATACATGACTCGCTACTACCGGCTACTGGATTACCCCCATGACTACTACGCGGAGTTTGCCCGCTATGATGTGCACTGTGTACTGCTGCGCAAAGACAGCCGTAATGCCGCCCTGATTCGCTTGCTTGAGCGTGATGGCTGGCAGCCGGCTGTCCAGGATTCCCACTCGGCGCTGCTGTTGTCGCCGAATGGCTCCTAGTCGAGACTAAACAAAAATAGCCTGCGGTGGCAGACTATTTCAGTTTGGCGGAAGGTTCAAATCCGCTTTCGCTCAATCAAATAAAAAAGACCTGGCAATGCAGGTCATTTTTATTTGGCGGAAGGGGTGGGATTCGAACCCACGGTACCGTTGCCGGCACGACGGTTTTCAAGACCGTTTCCTTAAACCGCTCGGACACCCTTCCAAACTTGTGGTATTGATACAGAAGTCGTTTCCTAACGCGAACTGCTGGGAATTATAGCAGTTCGCTAGCCGGGTCAAGCGTGGCTTGACGCCGATAAACCGCTCGGACACCCTTCTGTAACGGAGGTGATTATAGCAAGTTTTCCTGGTTTCGGCAAAGCCGCGGCCGCTGGTAACGTGACGTTGGCCAAAGGCTGCGGGCATAGTACAATAACGCTTATGGAAGACATGCAGCCGGGGCAAGTGTTTACGCCGCGCGGTTCCAACGAGCCGCCAGTACCCAGTGATGGTGCACCCAATCCCGATAGGCGCCCCACCGGCCCGCCCGAACCGACTCCGCCGCCAGCCCCGACTCCCGAACCGACCGCACCAGCCGCCGCGGCTCCACCCGCTCCCCAGCCCCAAGAAGGCTGGCAGTTCCGTTCGGAGGCTGCCGCCGCACCGGCGCCGCAGCCCGAGCAATCCGGCATCAGCTGGACGGCTTCAGAATTTATAAATCATGAAAAAGGCGTCGGCTGGTACGGGCTGCTCCTAATCGGTAGCGTGCTGCTGGCGGCGCTGGTCTATCTGGTAACTCACGACAAAGTCTCGACCAGTGTGGTGGTACTAGCCGCTCTGGTGCTGGCAGTCTTTGCCGCTCACAAACCGCGCACTCAACAGTACGGCTTGAGTCAGCGAGGTTTGCAGGTGGGCGTGCGGCTGTATGGTTTTCAGGATTTCAAAACCTTTTCGATTATCGAAGAAGGCGCCATTGCCAGCATCGTCTTTATGCCACTGAAGCGCTTTATGCCGCCGCTGACTATTTACGTCGCCCCGGACATGGAAGAACGGGTAGTCAATTTCCTCAGCGCTTACCTGCCCTTCGAGCAACGGCGGGCTGATGCGTTCGATAGCCTGCTCCGCCGGATCCGCTTCTAAAATTTTTCGCCAATTAATTCTACTAGCCGGAGTGTCCAGCTGGGCTTCCCCATCGGTGCCCGGCCGGTCAACACCACCACCTACCACCGACTGCGAGATTACTAGCCACCGATTTTGACAAGCCGCCAAGATGGCCTATTATGTGAGTACTAAGTACGGAGGGTAACAGCATGTACGAAGACGACGTCCCGGTATTCCGACGCATCCTCTGGATCGCCCTGTGGTTCGTGGTGGTGGTCGCGGTGCTGTGGGTCTTGGTCTGGCTGATTTTCTTCCGTCACAGCACGCCTAAGGTGTCGACCTCCCATAAATCGGGCAATCAGCACTCCTCCCAGAGCAATCAGCCGCCCAAGGCTGCTAGTAGCGGCGGCTCCTCCAGCTCGACCGGCAGCGGCAATACCGAAACGAATGGTTCGAGCAGTACGACCGCCCAACCGGATGAGTTGGCTAACACCGGTGCTGGCGACGTGCTGGTACCGTTTGTGGTGGCTGGGATGACGGGCAGCGTGCTGTACTACGTGCGGCTGCGCAAGAAGCTGCTGGCGTAAGTCAGAAAACCTGGTCCAGCTGCTATACTGGTAGCTAAGAAATGAAACGTCAGACGCCACCGGTACTCTCGGTAGTAGTGCCGCTGTATAACGAAGCGGCCAGTTTGCCACGACTGCACGCCAGCTTACGGCCGGTACTAGCCAAGCTCAAATTGCCCTACGAACTGATTTTCGTCGATGATGGCAGCACCGACGCCAGCGCTCGGGTACTCAAAGATTTGCGCCGCACGGACCCGGCGCTGCATGTGCTGCGGCTCAGCCGTAACTTTGGTAAAGAAGTGGCTGTCACTGCCGGTATTCACCGGGCGGTCGGCCAGGCCATCATTATGCTCGACGCCGACGGCCAGCACCCGGTAGAAAGCATCCCGGACTTTGTGGCGCAGTGGCAGCGTGGTGCCAAAGTGGTGGTGGGCCGTCGCACCAACCGGCAGACCAGCCTTGTGAAGCGCTTCGGTTCTCGGCTGTTTT
>Ga0164242_10004205_pt1 | contig 16207 bp, 11 predicted proteins | sample OricomgcompostMG_FD_108783 | JGI IMG/M metagenome (GOLD analysis project Ga0164242, IMG submission 108783) | Miracle-Growth compost microbial communities from Emeryville, California, USA - Original compost - Miracle growth compost (MG) ... | reverse complement strand
TGTTCACCGCCGATGACATCATTACGGACCACGAAAAGGATGACCAACCTACCTCCACTGACAATACGAGCGAGGCGCATAGCCTCAACACCTTCCCGTACACTCCGCTGCCCGATGAGGTCGCATCGCGTATACGAGAGCCATTGGCTATTTTATCTCGCAAACGACTGGTATTCCTAGACATAGACCGGTGGATCTGTACATGGCGCATAAGCCCTACACCGGCACCAAGGCGACCGTCAGGTGGTAAGGGGTCGGATATAGAAGCTCATTACTTTCTACCCAGCGATTGGGTCACTGCTAACGAAGCACATCTCTGCACGGTCCTCCCTGATGGGACCTTGCTCTGCACGAGAAATGGGGAGGTCGGTGCCGTTCAATGCGCGAAGCTTCGGCGGTAGAGCTCGGTCTTTGAAGGCTACCGCCTTGGTAAAAGAGATAGTATAATGATGCCATATCAGGGGAGTCGTATCGCGCGGCCAGCCCCACTCTGATTCACTAGCAACCTCCACCTTACAGCTTGTACAGCCGAACTTCTTGCCCGCCGCTCTCTCGGGTCAGTTTCTTGTTCTTGTAGCCATAAAAGAACCTCATGGAGATACACCCAGCGGTAACAAAGAGTAGCATCGCCGCATTAGTCCAGTGCCCCGTTGAATACCCTGTTTCCTTCTCCTCGGCCTTATAGATCCACACTCCGGGGATCTGGCCGATCCCCGCGCCGAAGCTGACGTTCAGCGCAACAGCTAGCCCTACGGCAGCCGTGGAATAGACGTTTGAGGTTAGCCACCCGAGCATGGGCGGGATGCACGAGAAGGCCCCCGTTGACGCAACGATGAGACACGCATAGCGGCCACGGTAATCATCCGCGGGAAGGACTGCAGAAACCAGGAATCCGAGTGCTCCTATGAAGGCGAGGGCCGCGCTATGCAATGCCCGAGAGTTGAAATGATCCGCAGACCAGGAGACTAGGATCTGGACAACTGTGGCGTAAGGGGAGACATTAGCATATACACTCGGCTCCGAATGGAAAAGGATTTGGGGGCACCGTGACGTACCATATGCCACTGCATAAGGAGGGACGGTCATCAATTGTGCTTCCAAGTCCTTGTATCCCAGACCGGAGGTGATCGACGGTGTGAACAGCGAGAGAGAGCTGAACGGCACCGAGATACCGAAGTAGATCAAGTAGTGTCCATACAACCGCCAATCCACAAGGGTTGCCTTCGCGTCGTGCCAGGTCATGCTAGCGTGGTGACTCTTGCTGCCCTCGACACGCAGCCTATATAGCGCAATGTCCCTATCCGCACCCTTGAGCCACTCCTCCGGGTAGTCCGGCAGAACAAACCAAACGGCTATGGCGGACAGGCACGACGGCACGCCCTCGATAATAAACAGCCATCTCCAAGCCGACAAGCCCGCGGCCTGGTTCATGTGGCCGATACCATAAGCGATTGCGCCGCCGAAGGCACCCGCTAGGGTTGCGCTTGCGAGGATCATGGCAACGCGTATGCTGCGCTCGTCCGACTTGTACCAGAATGTCAGGTAGTACACCAAGCCCGGAAACAGGCCGGCCTCGACAACGCCTAGGAGGAAGCGCACACCCGTCATGCCGGCCGAGTTCTGCACGCCGCCGAGACCCATAGTGATGGCTCCCCACGAGAACATGAGGAAGGCGAGCCAGCGGGAGGGGCGCAGCTTCTTGAGCAGGATGTTGCTGGGGACCTCAAACAGGGCGTAGGCGATCAGGAAAATCATCAGCGCAACGTTGAACTGGCTCTGAGTCGAGTGTGTCTCGGTCTGCATGTCATTGTTGGTTGACGAGTTAAGGATGCGCGCGTTGCCGATGTTGGAGCGATCGAGATAGCAAAGGAAATAGATCCCCGCGGCTAGCGGGATAATCGTACGGTCCTGCTTCCATTTGACCCTTTTCTCGTCCGCGTCCGTGAAGAAGATGGTGGGCGTCAGCTTGAACGAACAGGTTAGCGAAACTTCCAATCCGTTACCGAGAAGTCTTGGTGCAGGGGCTTCGTTGATGGTGTCTCGAGAGCCAATGTACCTCGCTCGTCCCGGCCTCTACATAGCCTAGATTATCCTCCTTCTCGTCCGCTTCATGGATCGAATCGGCCGCCATATCTGCGGAGTCGCGACGTCGACAATCCAGCGGGGTTCAGCCTGTGGAGCAGCACCGGGTGGGGGGAGCAACACCCGGAGGGGGTGAGAGGAAGTTCTGCAATCACAAAGGACAATGGCACCGGGGGTTCAACGACGACACCAGAGGAGGAAGGGAAATGTCTCAATTATAGAGGGGTATGTAGGTAGGTGTGCACAGAGGCACGATCTGTTCGAACAATCCTGTCCGGGGCGGTAGAGAAGCGGTCAAAATGCGGGGAGCTCCCTCAGAGTCACCCCAAGCAACCAAGGTAACCACTGTTTAAGGTAATGATGATCCCTGGGACGCTGCATGCCGATCCCAGGGCCTCGCCCGGACCGGAAGCGACCTGCCCATTCGGGGACACCGACAAGTGTAGATGTCGAAGGACCCCAAGACCCCAACCCATCGGGGAATATCCGTAATACAACAGGGATGGAGGGAGGATTGATCAACAGACCCACAGCTGACACAGCCAATGGGGCGTCATCCGTCAACAAATGTGCCGAAAGACCTGCCGCGCTGTGTGCCGAGCCGCGTGCAGAGCTCCGAGGCCGGGGTTCTGGCAGTCACTATTACTCATATGGGCACCTTTTCGATGTATAGCTTACTCTTATGGCGGCGTATAGGTGATGAGGCCCATCTGTCAACGACAAACTTAGGTGGCTACTACGTTATCGTGCAGCACCAAGCTTTTAACGTCGACGCGAATCTATACGTCCTGTAAATTAAGAGCAACGTCTCTCAATGAACGGCCGCCAGAAATCGTCGGCCAGTGGCCAACATAGATAAAGCATAGCTAGGAGATAGGTAGGTACCAGGCGGCGGTGGATGAGCTTGGCCAAGTCATGTCTCTGTAGGCAGTAGGTTCCCACTCGCGATGATATTGCCCATGGTGCACGCTTGCTTACCTTACTTAGCAAACAAAACACTAGACCCAATACCTACGATGTGGGAAATGCCTTTTTAAAAGACTGTACGTATGGAGTTCGACCGATCATAGGTGCCCAAGGCTGGAAGCATGGTGCTAGGGATTTGGTCGATCCTAGCCAGGTTCCCACGCGTGGACTAGTCATACGCTTGTATTGTGCGTTAAAGTACCTACGGAAGTGCAGCCCATGCCTGATACTCAACCCTTGAGGAGTCCTACAAAAGGCGCATAATGATAAGCAATCGATTCCTTCCAAAAAAGAATTCCACTAACACGGGTGTGGAGAGTGTGGCTTCACGTAAAACCCAGTCATCATCAACTTGTCGCCGACAGTCCCGTCTTCGAACTATGGAAACCAAACGGAGTGAAGAAAAAGCTGAAACTAAGACTCCCAAACCCTAATTCTTAGCCTGTTAACATGAAGTGTTCGATCAAATAACGGAGCCCGAAATGATAACAGTACGCGCATCAATCCACGGCTGTGATACCCGTGTCCAACCTGTCTGCCCCGTCATGGGGGCTTGCTTGGGATGATCTACATCCAAGATCGAAGGGTTTTACCGGAGTCGGCGTGAAGTTGCGGGCACGATTGGCACTGCCCAACCCCGCGTTGAGTGTACTACTCGAGCTTTCGCCCAGGGGTATCACGGGAGATCCGGTTTGAAGATGAGCCATGCTGGCGCCGAGTTCGGTAGTAGAACCATCCTGAGAGGCACCGGCAGAGAATGCGACCTGGGGAGAGAGAGAGCTGCTTATAGAGTTACCCTGGGTTGTGGGGGTTGACGTGGCGACCGTCGGGGACACCAGGCTGGAATTGAACATGGGCTGGGCAAACTCGCGGGCCTCGGACAGACCTGTCAGCGGAGTTGAGATCGGCGAAGATGGGTTCGAGCCTGTAAAAGAAAGAAATCGACTCTCCTTTCTGGACCTGATCTCCGAAGCGGGGAGGGGGATGTTCGGTGGCGCGATCGTGAGTGGTAGAGGCTGGTTGAGGAGTGAGGGTGTGAGCGACGCTTCAAAGCCAGGTGGTTTGCTCGAGGTGCTGGTCCGGAACGCAAATGGTGCTGCTATGCGGCTTGTTATCGCCTCTGCAGTGTATGCCTCCGCCTGGGGACTCATACCATGGGAAGAACCGGTTGCAATGGTTCTAGAAATCGGGGTATTTGTGGGAACTTGGAGGTCAGCCGTCGAATCAATTGGGCCGTCGTCATCATCTAGGCTGGGCCCGGAAACATGCATCGTGTCGCCATAGTGGTCTTGTTCGGGGCGAGAGGATGTGAAGTCAGGCATGATCGTGTCCATCCCAGATTGGTTGTCCCGACGTTGGCTGTCCACGGGCCAGTACGTCTTCCCGTCAGTCACACCGAAGCTAGTCAGCGAGCTGACCCAGTCGGCGTAGGAGGCCTCGCCCAAGGGTTCTGCGAGGGAATTGCCAGACGCGGCGGCGCCGTGGGAGGCTAGACTCATATCGGGTGCCCTACTCGAGTTTGCTAGGAACCCGCCCGGTTGGGATGGCGCCATGTCTGCTGGTCGCGACCCAGGGAAACCTCGCATAGTGCTAGCTTTGGTGAACACAGACCTGCGGCGAGGCGAATGAGTATGCAGCTCCGCGCCGACGTCTGGCGGGTGGACCGGCGGAGCCAGGCTAAGCTGGGGTCGCCGCCACATTGAAGGGTTCGGCCAGGCAATGCCGTTGTTCTCGAGTATATCTGCAAACCAGCGTCAGCAGTTGTAGCGCGCTAGGGCATAATGGTATACCTAATGGAGCATGCTGGAACGAGAACGCAACAAAGTTTTTGGCTCGCTCCATCGGTCCCGAAAGGGAATCGCGGGGGAACCGTTCGCCGATTACAATCTTGATGCGGCCAAGTTCGTCTGCCGGGTTCCAGTGGTCCTGGTACAACAGCTCTCGGCGGAAGTCAGGGAATCTGAGAGGCTCGCGCTCGCCCGATTTCGTCAACTCTACCCATAAACCCCCCCGTTAGCCTGGAGCTGCAAGATAGCACAAACCGCTAGGAGGGGGCTACCGAAGGATCGGTCTATCTCAACCGGCCATAAACCGTCACGCCCGAAATAGTTGACGCTGCGAAGATGAGTAAGTGACTATGCGCAAACGCCGGGTGCTTGGAGACATACGCAACCAAGTGTCCATCGATCGAAACCCGAGCCTCGAACTGGGCAGATTCGGGCTGTTTGCTGTACGCGCTGGTGAACCGGCTAACATTGGGATCATCCCAGCAATGGATCGAGATGTAAAACAAGGTGCCCGCTGAGAGGCTGGGGACGAAACACGTCATGGTCGGAAGACCGAGCGACCCGTGGGTGTGGGAGAGTTCGTTCTCATGGACCACATGGCACGCCACCCTAAACTCCTTGAGGGGGATATGGGCAGCACGGTTCGAGGGGAAGAGGAGGATGTCCCAGTCGTGGAACCGCATGATGATGGGGAGGGAAACGATGCAGTCGCTAATCAACAAATCACTGATTGGGGATTCAAGCAAGACCAAGACGAAGACCAAGACCGAATGCTAGACGGGGGAACGAGGGGGAAACCTCTGAAAGTGACAAGAAACGAGATTAGGGAGAGTGAGGAGAGCTTGACTCTCGCAATCCGAAGATGCACAGTCAGAGGATGCAGGTGCAATATAAGCAATGGTCGAAAACATCGCCGGCGCGCTAGCCATGACCCGCATTTGTGACTTCCCTGAACAGCTTCAGTATCGCCTAAGATTAGGGAAGTCGTTATGCTCGCTGGCGGCTGTCGACTGAATCCACCTTTGGCCGGCAAATTTTGGACGCGGCAGTGTCGACTGGTACACCGTCGCAGTAGTCAAGGTACCTGCATCAAAATTGGGGCCTTCCATGTTATCCGGAAAGCATATACCTCGGCGATGGATTACTAGGAAAGGGAGACACTCGCGGGCGTTTCCAGCATACCGTATACTTTAGCACCATCTCCTGACAATCGCATCGAGGTTCTTAACGCGCGTCTCTTGGCAGCACAAGCTCGCCGAGACCATAAACTAAATCACTTGTCGCGGATGACCGTCAACTTGCGGGACCGCATAAATTGAATCTAGTAATTGGCGATCTAGCTTGACAAAGAAAACCCGCGACCGTTGACAACAAGGCAGATGATCCGATGGCTATATCCAGGTAGCCACGTATCGCGAACAGCTTCATTTGGTCCGTAGGTACGGTATATACAGCGTTGGGAACACCAGCTCCTAAGCTCATGGGTCTGCATCGCCCGATGCTCTTGCCTATAAATCAAATCGGGTTATTCCATGCTCAAAGACCAACTATGAGAAGGGACATTGCGGGGACTTACCCTGAGGGCTCCAGAACCGCCCAGTTCCTTCTCCAAGCCACCTTCGAACTCTCGGGGGTAGGAAGTCCTGTCGGGATACGTAGCCTTTACCGCCCAGCAGACGCCGAGGAAGGTGACGACGAAGGCGCCAAGTTGCATGAGACCCTTCCCTGTCGAAACCCAAGTGTACTCGTATGGCGTAAACAGGCCCATCTGGTCGTGGTCCTCGTGGACAGGCTCTCCGTAGTTCCTCCTCTCTTGCTTATCCCACCAGTCCGCGTGGGGGTCACGGAACTGCCTCTTGATGGGAGGAGGGTTGATGTAGCCGCCGTTCTGCGAGGGAAAGAGTCAATGACCTTGGCTCCTCATGTCAGACGGGGAAGTGTACTCACCATTCCCGGGTCTTCGGCGTCGGTAAGAGTGGCAGGATCAGGGTATCTTTCGTCCATGCGACTCTGTCCAGTGACTGAGTCGGGCAGGAAGGTCCGCTGCTGGATGAGTGGCACTCGGCGGGCGGAGAGGGTCGTGGTTCGGATGGGCGCGGCCCGTACGATTCGGCGGGACAGCATCTGTTTTCCTGACGTGAATAATCGGAGATTGACCTACTCAACTCAATTGAGACGTACCTTGGCTCCGAGGATGGCCCGCAGTGCCAATCGAGTTTGTTTAGTTATCCGTTTCGGTGCTTGAGCCTTGAGGTGATGATGCTTGAGTTGATTGCAGTTTGGTGTGGAGCCCTAGCATCACGTTGATTGGCAGCAATTCCATTGCCGACAAATAGCCGAGCCGGCGTTACGGCCTGAGGCACAAATGGAAGGCAGAAAAGTAACGGCGTCAGGCGGCGAGGCGCGATTTTCTCCATTCAGGTTAGACCACTGGCCGCGGATTTCATCAATTTTCAAAGTTTTGCTGCATGACGAGTCGTGCGGATACAAAACACGTCGCAGCCAGCCTCACAGAGTGCTCACCATGCTCAAAGTTTGACTGGAATCTCTCTGAATCTCTGCGGTTCTTCTGACCCTGTTTTCATCTGGTCAAATGCCAGTTTCACAGAGTTCTCGGCCATCCCCCCGTCTCGCTGTCCGTCGTTACTATGACAGAGACCGCGTCGCCCGAGCGAACACGAGCAAACTCGGGTGTCGTCAACGGCGAAAATGGCCACCACGACGACCGACCATCAACCCCCGTGCACGAGATTGCCGATCCCGTCGACACTGAAAACCACACGACCGAGACGGCAACCTGGAATAATGTTAACGGGTCAGAGTCAAAAATCGAGGCCGAGATGCGGCCTCCACACCATCCCCAACATGCCGATGATCCACCACCCGCAAAACGCCGCCGAGTGCGCGAAGCAACACCTAATAGCGCGTCACGACGGCCAACAGACCCCGAGTCACCACCCTGGAAGAAGGTCGCGGCGGAGGGTCCGTCGTCATTCACCGAGGGCGGCAGGAGAAAGTCGGGGCGAATCAACACGGTGCCTCTAGAGCTACAGAGTGGGGATAAACGGATCACGCGAAGGGCTCTGCACAACTCTCAAGAGAGTCCCCCGAAGAATCGGTATGCTTCGACTAATGGCTACACTCCCTCGGCTCGTCCTACAGCACCACCAACCTCCAACGGTTCGAAGCGACCGACCTCGACTGGGTCGAAACAACCACCACCGGCCAAACCACCCCCGCGAAGAACGGTAGCAGCCGAACCTAAGCCTACTCGGGGGACTCATCGACGTTCCTTCTCCCAAAAGGCCCCCAGTACACCACAGAAGGCTGCCGTTGGGACCCGGAGGAGCACACGGCAGGCCCAGGACAGTTATAGCACCGCGGACTCGCAGACGGTGGCCACCTCCCGAACCACACCCCGAATCAAGCTCAAGACTCGACCTCCACTCACCATACTACCCCTCGTCCACCGCGAACAAGCCAACATACGGCCAAAACTAGGACCGAGTTTCGAGGAATACTTCCAGCGGGCTGCGGACATCCCGGTTGACCAAGGTGGCATGATGGCCGCGGACGACCCCCCACGATACACCGATGAAACGGCCAAGTCCGAGGCGCGGATGATCCTCCGGGTCGAGAAGGAAGTCGAACCTGGCGGTATCTTGACCGAGGGGAAATGCTCGCTCTTTGGACCCGAGCCCGAGGAGGAGCCACCCCGGCAATGGACACATATGGACCATCTCGTCAAGGCAATGACCAACTTCCGCAAGTTGTTGTTTATGGAACAGCAAAGGCACCGCGCTGCAGCGAAGAAACTTGCGTTGGCTTGCGAGGCAGAGTGGAAGAGGAGGAATCCACAGCCCAAAACTGCTGAGGATATCGAGAGAGAGGAACGGGTGAGGACCGAATTACGGTGGCGGCAAGTTACGAAAGCAGTTGCAGGCACTTGGGAGAACGTTAAAGCCGAGGTCAATCGACGCCGTCTCGCAGAATGGGAGGTCGCGGAGCAGCGCCGCGTGAAGGCTGCCCTCAACGAAGCTGTCAACCTTTCCGAGCAGAAGCTTCAAGCCAGACAAGCGCGCCTCGATACGGATGAGCTCACCGACGACATGGACGGGGAAGACGACGGGGAAGGGCTATCAGATGGCGAGGACGCCGGTCTGGATTCTGATATCTCAATAGGATCCGCCGACGCTTCGGACGAGGATGAAGACAACATGTCTGTATCAGATGATGACGAGGATAAGAACTCCGTCGTATCTGACGAAGGGTTGACGCAAGAGCAATTGCTAGAAAAGTACGCCAATTTGCCCGAACTCAAAACAGCGGGTGACGCTAGCAAGGAGGATATCCCGGCCAATGCATCGGACGCTGATGACACGAGCGACGAATCAATCGACATGGATGATGACCTCGGATCGACCGAAGACGAGATCGATAGTGACGGGGATGGAGAAGACTCAGAGGGCGACGAGGAGGAGTCTGACGATGAAGATCAGCCTAGTGGGCTGTTGGGTCTCTTCTTCGGCAAATCGGAGCTTAATAAAATGAAGGATGACGAGGCGGGCAAGTCAACGACACCGGAGGATACCCAGGATGTGGACATGGCCGATGTTTCAACATCCCTCGCCTCGCCAGGGATTGTTGAGCAGCCTGTAGCCTCGCTCTCGACCGATAACCCCGCAACTGCCGAGGGCGTGAGTGAGAACGCTGTAACTGTTGGTCCGACAGACGTCGATGTTGCCGACACGTCCATGGCAGACGCTCCCGCCCACGGCGAAGCCCTCAGCCAAGTTGTCCCGGAGGTTGAGGTTACAGAAGCCCCAATCATTCCCGAACACCCCAGCCCAGAAACGGATGCAGTAACCAACCTTCCGACGCCGTCTAGAAGCCAATCACCAAGGACATCGGACACGAAGCCCTCCGACGCCGAGACAACTACTTCTGCTGAACTACTCACGGTACAGAAACATGGTAGCCGCTCAATATCTCCCCAACCTAGCGTCCCAAAGACGGAGATACCATTCCTACTCCGGGGCACACTCCGAGAATACCAGCACTACGGCCTTGACTGGCTCGCAGACCTCTACGCGAACAATACAAACGGCATTCTAGCAGACGAGATGGGCCTCGGTAAAACCATACAGACCATTGCACTTCTTGCGCACCTCGCCTGCCACCACGAAGTATGGGGTCCGCACCTCGTGATTGTGCCCACCAGCGTTATGCTGAATTGGGAGATGGAGTTTAAGAAGTGGTGTCCGGGTTTCAAGATCCTCACATATTACGGCAACCAGGAGGAGCGGAAACGCAAGCGGCACGGCTGGACGAACGATGACGTGTGGAACGTCTGCATCACCTCATACCAAATCGTCCTACAAGATCAGCAGGTATTCAAGCGCCGGCGTTGGCACTACATGATTCTCGACGAGGCACACAACATTAAAAACTTCAAATCCCAGCGATGGCAGACTCTTCTCGGATTCAATACTCATTCCCGCCTTCTTCTGACGGGTACGCCCCTCCAGAACAACCTCACCGAGCTCTGGTCGCTTCTATTCTTCCTGATGCCACCCGAGAACGGCGAGGGAGGCTTCGCAGACCTGAAAGAGTTCCATGATTGGTTCCACAAACCGGAGTCACAGATCCTAGAGAGCGGGAGGGAGCAGATGGACGACGAAGCCCGGGCCATCATCTCAAAGCTACACAAGGTTCTCCGGCCCTATCTCCTCAGACGGCTTAAAGCCGACGTCGAGAAGCAGATGCCAGCCAAGTACGAGCACGTCGAATTCTGCCGCCTCTCTAAACGGCAGCGAGAGCTGTACGACGGTTTTCTCTCGCGCACGGAGACCAGAGAGACTCTGTCGGGCGGCAATTACCTGTCAATCATCAACTGCCTTATGCAACTCCGGAAAGTGTGCAACCACCCAGACCTGTTCGTCGACCGACCGATCATGACTTCGTTCCGGATGCAGCGCTCTGTGCCCGCCGAGTATGAGACTTCGGAGCAGCTTGTCCGCCGAAAGCTGCTAAGCGTAAAACCAATGAGTGTCGTTAGCTTGAGCTTCCTCAACATGATCCCGACAAAATACGAGGGTCTCTCGAACGCCAACACCGACAAGATCGTCCAGCTCAGCTCTCATCGAATCCTGTTAGACCTGAGAGATGCACAGAAAGCCCGAGCCCAATCCGCGTATACCTCGCTAGACCCGGCCTCTGTCAAGTCCAACCTAGTCTATCTTGAAAGCGCGGCGAGGTGGGGAAGGTTTGAGGAGCTTCAACATTGCGTTTATCTCAATGCTCTACGTCGTCAACAACGCCCGATCTACGGCAAACGTCTGGTTGAGCTTTTGACCCTCGACACCGACAAACGACCACACAAGCAGCGACCAAAGGTCCCGCAGAAGATAATGAACTGGTTCGAGGAAGATTCATTCCTATTGCGCAACGCGATCCCCACGCGCCTGCAGCGAGCTGCTTCGATGGAGATGACTGTCACCAAGTTCGCCTGCGTCACACCCGCGGTCGTCACCCGCGACTTGGATAGGTTCCTCCTCGGCGAGGACGGCGTCCGGGATTTCGAGGATTGGAACCTCAAGCTCGCGGCTCCCGTGAAATATGCGCCGTACATGCCCAAGGAATCCCCCCATGATCCGTGGCATGAGTCACGCATGCGACTTAGCATCCAATTTCCCGACAAGCGCCTTTTGCAATACGATTGTGGCAAACTGCAAGCACTGGACAAGCTCTTGCGGAAACTTCAAGCCGGTGGCCACCGTGCATTAATCTTCACTCAGATGACCAAGGTCCTCAATATCCTCGAACAGTTCCTCAACATCCACGGCCACAAATACCTCCGGCTCGACGGTGCTACGAAAGTCGAGCAACGGCAGATATTAACGGACCGTTTCAACCACGACCCGCGGATCTTGTGCTTCATCCTATCAACACGCTCAGGTGGTCTAGGAATCAACCTTACAGGTGCCGACACGGTAATCTTTTACGACCAAGACTGGAACCCCGCGATGGACAAGCAATGCCAGGATCGTTGTCACCGCATCGGGCAGACCCGTGACGTGCACATCTACCGGCTTGTCAGCGAGCACACCATCGAAGCCAACATCCTCCGCAAGGCGAGCCAAAAGCAGATGCTGGATGATGTAGTCATTCAGGAGGGCGAGTTCACTACGGACTATTTCAAGAAGCTCTCAGTCCGCGATGTCGTCAGCAGCAGCGGCGAGGTCCTCGCCAATGAAGGCGATGTAGCCGCTAACGCTGCAGTGGACCGCGTCCTCGGAACCGGCGGCGGTGCCGGCGATGCTGGTGGGGCAATCGCGGGGAAGAATGTCGGGCGGGTATTAGAGCAAGCCGAGGACCGTGAGGATGTTGCTGCAGCGCGTGTCGCCGAGAAAGAGATACAGCAGGACGATGCGGACTTCCTCGAGCAGCGCCAGACTCCCGGCGTGAGTTCGGGAGTCTCGAGCGCGCGGCACGGGACTCCAAAGGATGGTGTCGAAGCTATCGCTGTTGGCAAGACCGGACAGTCATCCTTGGGGCTACTATCTATGACAGCTGAAGACGCCGCGGTCGATATTGAGCCTGAGGAGTTGGAGTACAATGCCGACGGTGGCCGGATGCACACGGTCGACGATTACCTGCTCAAGTTCATGTCTGCTGCGTTGGAAGGCACGCCACTCGAGCTGCCCAAGGATAAGAAGAGGAGTAGGAAGAGGGGCAGAGACACGAGGAAACGTTAATCGGGTCTAACACGATGCACTATGGCGTTGGATGGCATTGTTTTCGAAGGGGCGTTTCTTGTACAGTATCTTGCGGGCTATGGCATTCATGGGACAGTTCGTGGGAAGATGACGGCCAACGTATGGATGGGCATAGACGGTTCACATGGGGTTCATGGATCATGCATTAGAGTGAACGGCGAGGGAGATGTGGCATCGCCGTTATCGCCGTGGGAAAAAAAAGGTTGAAACTTGTGGTGGATAGTGTATTGAACAACGAAGAGGAAATCAGCTTCTCTCTACCTCAAGAACATTGGGTCATCGGTTTTTGCCTTGTCTACATCTGGGCTGGCCCCGCTTCGAGATCCCTCCGCCCCATGCTTCGTGAGGAACCGTTTTGTCGTGACCCCCTTTTTGCGGCCCTCTCGCTCAATTCCAGCCTTCTACGCCGCCCCGCTAACTGTCGTTTTGGGGTCTCTGGCGAGGATATTTATCATGCCCGTGGGAGACTCTCAAGGGGACCCAGATGCAGCCTTTGATTTCCTCCTTAGCCCACCATGGGTACTGGTACGCACCAGGATGGTGGCTAACGGGGAGTTGATGGATCGCGCGTGGTTTCTGTTCCTTGGCCAATTTAGGCCAATCTTATGGTAAGTCTTCTTTGAATCTATCCAACGATTACCTTACACTAACACTTCATCATTAGGTTTCTTGTTCCGCATCTGACCCTATGCACAACTGCTGTGACGTGATTTGAGGTTCAATTAAAGTCACTCCGAAAGAGTGAGTTGTGTAGGGGTCCCTGGTCGGTCTATTGCCGCATCAAGCGGGTCGCCCCTGCATGATTGGCCCCATGCTAACGTTGACGGGACGTGGCGCTGACTGGTGGTGATCCACATAGTAAATTCAGCGGGTAACGAATTACCGGTTATGTTTTTGACTTCATATAACAGCGAGGTTATTTAGTGTGTGAGTTACTGACCCATGGTCATTTAGCTTATATTCGGCCAAGGTTACCTTGTTTCTCCCATTGACTTGGGTCTCTCAATCCTAGAGATGGAATTTCGGCACATGGCTGCTATCGACGAGTTGAGGGGATCTAATTATGAGGCAAGAGACCCCAGGCTTGCCTCCTCTGGGGAAAACCGACAATAATTCAAGGGAGCATGGGACAAGATGGCAGAATTGCTATTTCTGGTGATCACCAGACAAGCTCTGATCTCTGTCAGGGTAGGATAGAATACGCGGCACCACACACTTGGCACTCAAACCCCACTGGTTGTGGTACAACCTTCCCAACCCAACTCCTGCCCTGGAGGGAATGCCGCCTTATTCCAACGCTCCAACGACAAACAAATACAAATTCTCAGCTAATGTCTATAGCAGCGTATTACGTACAGGCACCGTCGTGGAGAACTGCATGTTCTGGAGCTAGGTTATTAACAAATGGGATCTGAATGAGAATCGTCGGTTCGTCGCTTGGGAATTCGGTGTAATGGCCTCTGGCGTAGCTGCTCGATTTCATATCCGCAGCTATTAATAATGTTGACGCCACAGTTCCCGGCATGATGTAGGCCACAGAAGCTGCAGGTGAAATGTTACCAAGCGGTAATGCTAGGGACATGGACGAGATCACCTCAGTTTCCGGCGCGGGAGAGGTAATCCTGATGAGGCCATTGACGATCATGGAGAGTCTGACAAACAAGAGTTTTAGTCGCTACCCTAAGGAATTGTTGTTGGAAGGCTAATACCTACTGTACAGCCGGGGCCCATGCCTCGCCAACGGTGGTGCGAGGCTTAATGATTGACCAGGTAGCTGTTGTGGTGTTTCCGATCTCGTAATTCATTGCCGACATTGCTTCGACGGGAACAGAGGAGAGTTGCCAGCATTCGATCACCGAATATCCATCCCGAGACGAAAGTGCCGTGATGTTAAATGGCGTGGAACTTGCCGTTGCGCCGACAGGGTTTGGAAGCAGGACGCAACTAGTGAGGAGGAAAGAGAGAGCCATTTCTAGAGCCATGATGTGTGATAAAAGCAAGCCGCCTATAGAATTGAAGTAACAAAACAAGGTGGTTTGAAGCAGTCCTGGAAAATTGAACAATCTTGCAGGCGGCAGTCCGAGAATCCGTGACCTAAGGATGGGCCGCTGTGGCTTCGGACTTCCGAGCCAATTCAAGTACCTATGGCAGGAGGGCATCGGACAAAACAAGATTGGATGAGTAATTGTATCCCACCTACTGCGCCGTCTCTCATTAACTGGCCTATTTCACCGTAACACACAGTTCTGTGCAACGTCCCACAGCCGGGTGGTCCTCTACCTAGGTACTTAAACTATACACACGCAGGTGTCCGGTGTTTACGTAACCTCCCGCGACGCTCAAAACCCCGCCTCTCACCGCAGTGCGGGGCGCACCAGTCGACCTCCCTCGATGCGAACGGACCTTGAGGGACGCATCCCGGCCTGCATCACGGTTCCAGGTGAACCGCTTCGGATCGGATCGGGTATTACGTGTTCGCGGCTGCCATTCTCGCAAGAAACGCTCAACCATGGACGGCGGTCGCTACAACTTCCCGTCACACCCAATCGCCGCCCCGGAGGCTGTTGTAACGGGTGGGCGCGGCAGCAAATACCGCTTCACCGTCCTCACCGAGAAGCTTCTTCGGTACGAGTGGTCCGATGATGGGGGCTTCGAGGATCGTGCGTCCACGCTCGCCACTTGCCGACGATTTGAGGTTCCACAATTCCGAGTGATTGATGCGAAGGACCAGCTTGAAATCATTACCAAGTACTTCCATGTCGTTTATGATAAGAAGGAATTCACTAGTGAAGGACTCGCCGTAACGGTAACCTTTGGGAATGACACCTGGAGATATGATGGTAATAACTATGGTGATCTCGGAGGCACAGCTCGGACTCTCGACGGAGCGGACGGTCGCGTCGCGCTCGAGCCGGGAATCTTGTCCCAGAAGCCATATGCAGTGCTTGACGACAGCAAATCGATGGTGTTCAGCGCCTCAGGCTGGGTGGCTCCGCGTCTGCCGAACCGAAAGGACGGCTACGTCTTTGCGTACAATCGCGACCACAAAGCCGCGATCAAAGATTTCTACCACCTCTCGGGAAGCCAGCCTTTGCTGCCCCGGTGGGCATTGGGGAACTGGTGGTCCAGATATCATGCCTACTCTGCGACCGAATACTTGGACTTGATGGATCACTTCACGCGCGAGAAGATCCCGTTGACTGTTGGGGTTCTCGACATGGACTGGCACAAAGTCGACATCCCTCAGAAATATGGCTCGGGCTGGACAGGATACAGTTGGAACCGTAAGCTGTTCCCAGACCCGGATGGGCTTCTCCAAGAAGTACACCGGAGAGGACTGAAGGTCGCGGTCAACGACCACCCGGCCGATGGTATCAGAGCGTTTGAGGATCAGTATGCCGCAGTTGCCAAGGCACTCAAATTCGATACTTCGCACGAAGATCCCGTCAGGTTCGACTGCACTAGCAAAGAGTTCATGGATGCGTACTTTGACGTTCTCAAATACAACCTGGAGGCGCAGGGGATAGACTTTTGGTGGGTTGACTGGCAGCAGGGCAGCACGTCTAAGATCCCAGGCATCGATCCCCTCTGGGT
>Ga0164242_10004204_pt1 | contig 16207 bp, 14 predicted proteins | sample OricomgcompostMG_FD_108783 | JGI IMG/M metagenome (GOLD analysis project Ga0164242, IMG submission 108783) | Miracle-Growth compost microbial communities from Emeryville, California, USA - Original compost - Miracle growth compost (MG) ... | reverse complement strand
GCTCGGTGTGCGGCGAGATGACGCGGATGACGTCGGCGCGCCGGCCGTGTCCGTCGGTTCGCACTGCGGCGTCGTGGTCCATCCGCGCCTCCCGGGCCAATATCAACTACTTGCTAATGATGGGTCGAGGATATACCGTCGCCCATGACGGAGCTCCGCGGGACCGGTGAAACCGGTGCGCAGCTGGTTGTTTCGCGCGGGCGGCGCCCGGGGTTCCGGTGAGGTCGTACTGCTGAAGGAGCGAGCATGGCGCGATTTCCCAAACCGCCGGAGGGCAGCTGGACACAGCATTACCCCGAGCTGGGCACCGCGCCGGTGTCCTACGAGGACTCGATCAGCCCCGAGGTGTACGAGCTGGAGCGTGAGGCCATCTTCAAACGGGCCTGGCTCAATGTGGCTCGGGTGGAACAACTTCCACGCAAGGGCAGCTACCTCACCCGGGAACTGAAGGTCGTCAACACCTCAATCATCTTGGTCCGCAACGGATCCGGAGAGATCAAGGCGTTCCACAACGTGTGCCGGCACCGGGGCAACAAGCTGGTGTGGAACGACATGCCGCTGGAGGAAACGCGGGGCGTGTGCCGGCAGTTCACCTGCAAATACCATGCCTGGCGCTACGACCTGGACGGCAACCTCACCTTCGTGCAGCAGGAGGAGGAGTTCTTCGACCTGGACAAGAGCCGCTACGGGCTGGTGCCGGTGCACTGTGACGTGTGGGAGGGTTTCGTCTTCGTCAACTTCGCCAAGACACCGGAACAGTCGCTGCGGGAGTTCCTGGGGCCGATGATCACCGCCCTCGAGGGCTACCCGTTCGACAAGATGACGTCGCGCTGGTGTTACCGGTCGGAGGTCAAGGCGAACTGGAAGCTCTACATGGACGCGTTCCAGGAGTTCTATCACGCGCCCGTGCTGCACGCGAACCAGTCGCCGACCGCCTACTCGAAAGCCGCCGCCGAGGCCGGTTTCGAGGCGCCGCACTACCGGCTGGACGGTCCGCACCGGCTGGTCAGCACCTCGGGGGTGCGGGCCTGGGAAATGTCGCCGGAGATGCGCAAGCCGATCGAGGACATCTGCCGCAGCGGACTGTTCGGGCCGTGGGACAAGCCCGATCTGGGGCCGATGCCCGACGGGCTCAACCCCGCGAAATGCGATCCGTGGGGCCTGGATTCGTTCCAGCTGTTCCCCAACTTCGTCATCCTGTTCTGGGGCCAGGGTTGGTACCTGACCTACCACTACTGGCCGACGTCGTATCACAGCCACGTCTTCGAGGGCACGCTGTACTTCCCGGCGCCGCGCACCCCGCGCGAGCGGGTGGCCCAGGAACTGGCGGCGGTGTCGTTCAAGGAATACGGGCTGCAGGACGCCAACACCCTGGAGGCCACCCAGACCATGCTCGAATCGCGGGTGGTCGACAAGTTCGTGCTCAACGACCAGGAGATCCTGCTGCGTCACCTGCACAAGGAGACCGCGGCGTGGATCGACGACTATCGCCGGATGTCCACCGCGGGAGTGTGAACACGATGTCGATGCTGCCCGCCGAGTTCGCCGACCTCGAACCGTTCGCCGACTGGTGCCTGCCCAGCGAGCCCGAACGCTACGCCAAGAGGCTGGCCAGCTCCATGACGGAGATGAAGGCCTTCTACGACGCGATCACCCCGCGGGCCGAGGAGGCGCTGGCGTTCTGCGACAAGTTCTCCCTCGACGACCTGCCCGACGATGTGCTGAACCTGATGCACATGCTCTATTCGATGATCATGGTGTCCTTCCCGGTGGAGTGCTGGAAACAGCCCCGCGTCCCCGATTCGGGCGCCTCGACCCTGGACTGCGTATCCGAGCCCGTGCCATGACCACCGTGCTGCGGGCGGCCCGATGGGCGGACGTGGTGACCGGAAAGATCCACGCACCGGCGGTGATCGTGGTCGACGACGAACGCATCTCGGCGATGAACCCCGAAGGGCCGCTGCCGGATTCGGCCACCACCGTCGACCTCGGGGACACCACGCTGCTGCCCGGCCTGATGGACATGGAACTCAACCTGCTCATCGGCGGGCCGGGTGGGCCGGAGGGTCTGCCGTCGCCGATGCACGGCGTGCAGGACGACCCCGCCTACCGCACCCTGCGCGGGGCGGTCAACGCGCGCACCACCTTGGAGGCCGGGTTCACCACCGTGCGCAACCTCGGGCTGATGGTCAAGACCGGGGGGTATCTGCTCGACGTCGCGCTGCAACGCGCCGTCGACGCGGGCTGGCACGCCGGGCCCCGGATCTATCCGGCCGGCCATGCCGTCACCCCGTACGGCGGGCATCTGGACCCGACGGTGTTTCAGCGGCTGGCCCCCGGGATCATGCCGCTGTCGGTGGCCGAGGGCATCGCCAACGGGGTGCCCGACGTAATCGCCTGCGTGCGTTACCAGATCCGGCACGGCGCCAAGCTGATCAAGGTGTCCGCCTCCGGCGGGGTGATGTCGCACAGCACCGCGCCCGGGGCGCAGCAGTACTCCGACGCCGAATTCGCCGCGATCGCCGACGAGGCCCACCGGGCCGGTGTCCGGGTGGCCGCACATGCGGTGGGGGACAGCGCAATCCAGGCCTGCATCCGTGCGGGCATCGACTGCATCGAACATGGCTTTCTGGCCAGCGACGAGACCATCCAGATGATGGTCGATCACGGCACGTTCCTGGTGTCGACCACCTACCTGACCGACGCCATGGCCATCGACCGCATCGCGCCGGAACTGCGCAAGAAGGCGCTCGAGGTTTTCCCGCGGGCAAAGGCCATGCTGCCCAAGGCGATCGAGGCCGGCGTCCGGATCGCCTGCGGCACCGATGCGCCGGCCATCCCGCACGGCCAGAACGCCAAGGAACTGGGCGCGCTGGTGCAGCGGGGCATGACCCCCGCCCAGGCGATCCGGGCGGCGACCGTGGTGGCCGCCGAGCTGATCGAGGCCGACGACGAGCTGGGCAGGCTGGCGCCCGGCTACCTCGCCGACATCATCGCGGTGCCCGGCAACCCGTTCGACGACATCGCCGCCACCCTCGACGTCCGCTTCGTCATGAAGAATGGACAGATCTACAAAACCCCTGCGGCCTAGCAGGAGGCAGGCATGGAACTCACCGACAACATCCTGTGGTTGCTCAAACAGGCTTTCTACTATTCGCTGACCACCATCAACGAGGCGATGCGGGAACACGGCGTGAGCACCGCCCAGATCGGTGTGCTGCGCCAGCTGGCCAACGAGCCCGGCCTGTCCGGCGCCGAGCTGGCGCGCCGCCTGCTGATCAGCCCGCAGGGTGTCCAGCTCGCGCTCACCGCACTGGAACGCCGCGGGCTGGTGGAAAGAAAACGGGACCCCCAGCACGCGCGCATCCTGCAGGCCTACCTGACCGGAGAGGGCCGCAAGGTCGCCGAAACCGTCGTCAACGACGCGATCGCCGCGCATCAGGAGGTGTTCGGCGTGCTGACCGAGCAGGAGCAGCAGACGCTGCGCGAACTGCTGGGCCGCGTGGTCGAAAAGGGCACCGGCCATGAGTTGTTCACCGATCACGTCGACGGCTGACCGGCCGCCACCAGGGCTGTATCTAGTACTTGAGATCAATCGCAAGTAGTTGATACTCTCACGGGGATGGCCGAGCAGCGCACCGCGACGCACGACGGTCCGGCGACGGTGACCGCCCCCGAATCGGGCGGTACCGACACCGCCGGACCCGGCGGTCGGTTGTACGCCTTGCCACCGCGGGGCCGGTTCGTGCTGACCGACACCGACCGGCAGCTGGTCGCGTTCGCCGGCGGAAGCGGCATCACACCGGTGTTCTCGCTGCTGCGCACGGCACTGACGGCCGGCACCCGCCGCGCGCGGTTGTTCTACGCCAACCGAAGCCGCGACGCGGTGATCTTCGACGAGGACCTGGCGGACCTGCAACGACGACATGCCGAGCGCTTCACGCTGCACCACCATCTCGACGACCAACGCGGGTTCGCCACGCAGGAGGACATTTCGGCGTTCATCGCGACCGCGGGCGACGCCGACTTCTATGTGTGCGGGCCGAATGAGTTCATGGACACGGTGTGCACCGCGCTGCGCGACGCGGGCATCGCGGCCGAGCGGGTGCACGTCGAGCACTTCGACGTCACCGACGTCGGCGCCGCGGCGCCGGCCGAGGGTCAGGTGCAGCCCGGCGAGGTCACCATCGTGTTGGACGGGGCCACCACGACCGCCCCGTACCAAGCGGGCAACACGTTGCTGCAGACCGCCCGCATGGCGGGGCTGCGGGCGCCATCGTCGTGCGAAATCGGTTCGTGCGGAACGTGTATGGCACGCCTGACGCAGGGGAGTGCCCGGATGATCAACAACGACGCGCTCGATCCGGAGGAGGTCGACGACGGCTGGGTGCTGACCTGTCAGGCGCTGCCCACCAGCCCGACGGTGCGGGTGGTCTACGAATGAGGGTGGCGGTGGTGACGGGCGGCGCGTCGGGCATGGGCGAGGCGACCTGCCACGAGCTGGGTCGGCGCGGCATGAAAATCGCCGTGCTCGACGTCAACGAGCATGCGGCGCAACGCGTCACCGACGACCTGCGCACCGACGGCGCGACCGCGCTGGGGGTGGGCGCCGACGTCACCGACCGGGCCGCCGTCGAGCAGGCCTTCGCGAAGGTGCGCAGCGAGCTGGGGCCGGTGACCGTCCTGGTGACCAGCGCCGGGATGTTCGGGTTCTCGCCGTTCCTGGACATCACCGCCGAATCCTGGTCGCGGATCATCGATGTCAATCTCACCGGGACGTTTCACTGCTGTCAGGTCGCGCTGCCGGACATGGTGGCGGCGAACTGGGGGCGGATCGTGATGATCTCCTCGTCGAGTGCTCAGCGCGGGTCGCCGTTCGCCGCCCACTATGCGGCGTCCAAGGGGGCGGTGATCACGTTGACGAAATCGCTGGCCCGCGAATACGCGCCGCACGGCATCACGGTCAACAACATTCCGCCGTCGGGCATCGAGACGCCGATGCAGCATCAGGGCCAGGCGGCCGGTTACCTGCCCTCCAACGAGCAGATCGCGGCGAACATCCCGCTGGGCTACCTGGGCACCGGGGCGGATATCGCCGCGGCGGTGGGGTTTTTGACGTCTGACGAGGCGCGGTACATCACCGGCCAGGTCTTGGGTGTCAACGGCGGAGCAGTGATGTGACAGTGAGGATTCGATGACCAGATCAGGTAGACCACCGGAAGGCTCGTGGACCGAGCACTACCCCGAATTGGGAACGGGGCCGGTCTCTTTCAAGGATTCGACGTCACCGGAGTTTTACGAACTCGAGCGGGAGGCCATCTTCAAACGGGCCTGGCTCAACGTCGCCCGGGTGGAGGAGCTGCCCCGGGTGGGCAGCTACCTCACCAAGGAGATCGAGGCGGCCCGCACCTCGGTGATCGTGGTGAAGGGCAGGGACGAGCGCATCCGCGCCTTCTACAACGTGTGCCGCCACCGCGGAAACAAATTGGTGTGGAACGACTTTCCCGGTGAGGAGACCCGCGGCACCTGCCGCCAATTCACCTGCAAGTACCACGGTTGGCGGTACGACCTGACGGGTGCGCTGAAATTCGTCCAGCAGGAATCGGAATTCTTCGACCTCGATCCGGCCGAGTACGGGTTGCGGCCGGTGCACTGCGACGTGTGGAACGGCTTCGTCTTCATCAACTTCGACCCCCAACCTCGCCAGAGCCTGCGCGAGTTCCTCGGCCCGATGATCACCGGGCTGGACGGCTATCCGTTCGACAAGCTGACCGAGCGGTACGACTGGGTGGCACACAACAACAGCAACTGGAAGATCTTCGCCGACGCCTTCCAGGAGTACTACCACGTGCCCGCCCTACACTCCCAACAGGTGCCTCCCGAGGTGCGCGACAGCAACGCCGTATTCACCTGTGGGCACTTCCAACTCGACGGGCCGCACCGGCTGGTTTCCACGGCTGGGCGGCGCCGCTGGCTGATGCCACCGGAATACATGTATCCGATCGAGCGGGCCACCCGCAGCGGCCTGGTGGGGCCGTGGCGGACGCCCGACATCGGCGAGCTGCCGGCCGGGCTCAACCCGGGCCGGATCGAGCAGTGGGGCATCAGCAATTTCCAGATCTTCCCCAACCTGGAGATCCTGATCTACGGCGGCTGGTATCTGCTGTACCGGTACTGGCCCACCTCGCACAACACCCACCGGTTCGAGGCGTATACCTACTTCCACCCGGCGCGCAGCGTGCGGGAGCGCATCGAGCACGAGGTCGCCGCGGTGGTGCTCAAGGAGTTCGCGCTGCAGGACGCCGGCATGCTCGGCGGGACCCAGGCGGCGCTGGAATACGGTGTGGTCGAGGACTTTCCACTCAACGACCAGGAGATCCTGGTGCGCCATCTGCACAAGGTGGTCGTGGACTGGGTCGACGCGTATCGCCGCGAACGCGAAACGGTGGGGGTGTGACCATGGCGTCCATGCTGCCCAGCGCCTTCGCCGAGCTGGAGGGCTATGCCCAAACGTGGTGCCTGCCAACCGAAACCGAGCGGTGGAATGCCAGGGTCAACGCGTCGATGCCGCAGCTGCGCGACTTCTACGACGCGTTCTTCCCCCGCCTCGAGGAGGCGATCGACTACTGCGACAAGTTTCCCCTCGATAGCCTGCCCGGCGACGTCGTCAACCTGTTGCACATGATCTACTCGCTGATCATGGTGGCCATGGCGGTGGAGATCATGCATCAACCCGCCCCGGTCGACGCCGCCGACGCGGTCATGATCCGGACCGGCGGCCCGGTGCCCTGACCCGGCGGCCAAGACCGTCCAACCCTGCTGCGGAAAGGAGCGGCCATGAGTCTGCTCACCATCACCAAACTCACCGACTCGGTCGGCGCCGAAGTCACCGGCCTGGATACGGCCGCCCTGGCACACGACGACTCGGTGGGTGAGGCGGTGCTGGATGCCTTGGAAGACAACGGGGTTCTGGTCTTCCGCGGATTGTATCTCGACCCGGCGGCGCAGGTCGCCTTCTGCGGCCGCCTCGGCGAGGTCGACCACTCCTCCGACGGCCACCACCCGGTGCCCGGCATCTACCCGATCACGCTGGACAAGTCCAAGAACGCCTCCGCGGCCTACCTGAAGGCGACCTTCGACTGGCACATCGACGGCTGCACACCGCTGGGCGACGAGTGTCCGCAGAAGGCCACCGTGCTGTCGGCGGTCCGGGTCGCCGAGCGGGGCGGCGAAACCGAATTCGCGAATTCCTACGGTGCGTACGACGCACTGACCGACGACGAGAAACAGCGGTTCGGCGCATTGCGGGTGGTGCACTCGCTGGAGGCCTCCCAGCGCCGGGTCTATCCCGATCCGTCACCGGAACTCGTGGCGCGCTGGCGGTCTCGGCGCACGCATGAACACCCGCTGGTGTGGACGCATCGCAGCGGGCGCAAATCGCTGGTGCTGGGTGCCTCCGCGGATTACGTCGTGGGCATGGACGTCGACGAAGGACGCGCCCTGCTCGAGGAACTGCTGCAGCGCGCCACGGTGCCCGAACGGGTCTACCGCCACGGCTGGTCGATCGGCGACACCGTCATCTGGGACAACCGTGGGGTGCTGCACCGGGCGGCGCCCTACGACCCGGACTCGTCGCGAGAGATGCTGCGCACCACCGTGCTCGGTGACGAGCCGATCCAATAGCATGGCCGCGTCCGACCGGCATCCGCAGCGCCTGACACCGCTGCCCGCCGACGAGTGGGACGAGGACACCCGCGCGGCGCTGGCCTCGCTGATCCCCGCCGAGCGCGCCAATCCCGTTGGGGCGGGGAATGTTTTGTCGACCCTGGTCCGCCACCCCGACCTCACCGCGGCCTACCTGCCGTTCAACGCGTACTTGCTCACCCGGTCGACGCTGTCGCCCCGGATACGCGAAGTCGCGCTGCTTCGGGTGGTACACCGCAGCAAGTGCGGCTATCTGTGGTCACATCACCTCCCCATCGCGCGGCGCGCCGGCCTGAGCGAATCCGACATCGACGACATCCGGCGGGGCCGCTGCGCCGACCCGACCGATGCGGCCGTGGTCCGGGCCGTCGACGAGCTCACCGGTGAGAGCACCCTGAGCCGGCAGACCTGGGACCGGCTGTGCGAGCTGTTCACGCAGCGGCAGTGCATGGACCTGATCTTCACCATCGGCGGCTACCTGCTGCTGGCGCTGGCGGTCAACACCTTCGGTGTCCAGGAGGAGGAGGAGACCCGCTAGGCGGGGAGTTCTCAGCGAGCTCTCAGCGGATTCGTCTTAGGCTGGCGCTCTCGATAGGCCTCGACAGGGTCCGGGAGGTCGATGGTGCGGATCGCTTCCGTCGTCGCCCGCCAACTGCTGGACTGCAAGGCCCGGCCGCTGGTCGAGGTCGAAATCACCACCGACACCGGCCATGTCGGCCGCGGCGCGGCGCCGACCGGCACCTCGGTCGGGGCGCACGAGGCGTTCGTCCTGCGGGACGGGGAGCCCACCCGATACCGCGGGCGCAGCGTGCACCGCGCCGTCGCCGCGGTCAGAGACGAGATCGCCCCCGTGCTGACCGGCGCCGAACTCGACGACCCGCGGTCGCTGGACCGGGTCATGATCGAACTCGACGGCACGCCCGACAAACACCGGCTGGGCGGCAATGCGATCTACTCCACGTCGATCGCGCTGCTGCGAGCGGCCGCCGCGGCAGCGGGCACACCCACCTACACCTACGTCGGCGCCCTGCTCGGGCTGACACCACCGACCACCGTGCCGATGCCCAGCTTCAACATGATCAACGGCGGCCGCTACGGGGACGTCGAGCAGAGTTTCAGCGAGTTCCTCGTCGTGCCGTATCGGGCGGAGTCGATCCAGGCGGCGGTCGAGAAGGGGGTGAGCCTGTTCGAGGTGCTCGGCGAGGTGCTCGCCGAACATCTGGGCCGCACACCGCTGTTGGCGTCGTCCTACGGCTATATCGCGCCGTCCGGTGACCCGCACGCCGTCCTGGAACTGCTGGCCGAGGCGGTCGAGCGCGCCGGCTGCGCCGACGTCATGGCGTTCGCACTCGACTGCGCGTCCAGCGAGGTGTACGACAACGGTTCCGCCACTTACGCTTTCAACGGCGGTCGGGTGACCGCGGAGGCGTTGATCGACTACGCTCGCGCCCTGTCGCAGGAGTTCCCGATGCTGTTCATCGAGGATCTGCTGGACGGCGACGACTGGGCCGGGTTCACCAAAGCGGTGCAGACGGTCAACCGTTCGATCATCGTCGGGGACGATTTGATCGTGACCAACCGCGACCGGTTGCGGCGCGCCGTCGAGACGTCGGCCGTCGACGGGTTCATCCTCAAGCCCAACCAGGTCGGCACCATCGCCGAGGCGCTAGACTGCTTCGAATATGCCTCGCAGAACGGCCTTCTGGCGATTCCGTCCGGCCGGTCGGGCGGCGTCATCGACGACGTGGTGATGGATCTGGCGGTGGGGCTGGGTGCGCCGTTGCAGAAGAACGGCGCACCGCGCTCGGGCGAACGCATCGAAAAGCTCAACTTCCTGCTGCGCGCGGCCGAGGGCATCCCGGACTGCGCGCTGGCGGATGTGCCGGCGCTGGCCCGGTTCTAAAAGCGGCTCTAGTGGCCGGCCAGCAACGCCAGCTCGGCCGCCACCGCGGCCGCGCACACCGCCGACGCGATCGAAAGCGCTATCCAGTCATTGCGTTTCGGACGCGACGGGGCCGCCGAGATCTGCCCGGTGCCGCCCCGCGCGGTGATCGCGTCGCCCATCTCGTCGGCGCGCCGCAGCGTCACGGTGATGACGGCGACGACCACGTCGATCAGGTCGGTCGCCGGCCGGCGCAGGCGGGCCCAGCGGGTCTGCGCCGGCCGGCGGGGCCGTAACCGCCGAGCGGCGTAGAGCACCCGGAACTCGTCGATGAGCATCGGGAAAGTGCGCAGCGCGAGCGCCAAGGCGACCGACCAGTCGTCGACCGGGATCCGCAGGACTCGCAGCGGCCTGCCCAAAGCCGCTACGGCCGGGGCGATCTGGGCGACGTTGGTGGTCCATGACACCAGTGCGCCCAGGCCGAGCAGCACCACGGTCAGCGCGGTCGCGCGCAGGAAGTCCAGCAGCCCGCCCAGCCCGAGCGACGCCGTGCCCAGGTGAATCGTCGGGGCCCCGCCGGCCAGCGCCGCGGTGACGCCGACGACGCCCAGGAAGATCCACAGCCAGCGCGGCACCGAGGGCAGCACACCGCGCGGGATGTGGGCCAGCCGCAGTCCCGCCGCCGCCAGCGCGGTCGCCAGCCCGATGGCCACCCATCCGGGAAACACCGTGAGCAGCAACGACATGGCGAACACCACCAGCAGTTTGGTTCCGGCCCACAGCTCGTGGATGGGCGAGCTGCCCGGGACGGGGCGCAGCAGCACCACGGGCCGGCGGCGCGCCGCCGGACGTTTAGTCGGAGGGGCAACGGGCACCGGAACAGGCTGGGCTGCAACAGGATTCGCATCCAAAGAGCCGTCGCGCAGGTGCAGGATGCGCGGGCACAGCTGCTCGAGCCCGGCGAAGTCATGCGAGATGACCACCACGGTCAGCCCGGTCTCGCGGCGCCGCTCGGCCAGCAGCTCGACCAGGCCGCGTTGACTGGCGGCGTCCAGCCCCGCCAGCGGTTCGTCGAGAATCAACACCCGGGGTGACCGCGCCAGCAGACCGGCCAGCACCACGCGCCGCATCTGGCCGCCGCTGAGCTGGTCGATGCGCCGCTCGGCCAGCCCGGCATCCAGGCCGACCGTGGCCAGCGCTGCGCTGACCCGGTCGTGGTCGTCGGGCGAAAAGCCCGCTGCCGAGGCCACTTCCAGGTCGACGCGGCTGCGCATCAACTGCAGCCGGGCGGCCTGGAACTGCAGCGCCACCGCTCCGACCTGTTCGGCGGCGGGACGGCCGTCGAGCAGACAGGTCCCGGTGGTCGGCACCGTCAGTCCGGCCATGATCCACGCCAGGGTGGACTTGCCCGAGCCGTTGCCGCCGTGGATCAGCAGCCCGTCGCCCTCGTGCACGGTGAAGCTGACGTCGTGCAGCGCGGTTCGGGACCACGGCGTGCCGCTGGCATATTCGTGCCCGACGCCGGCGAGTTCGAGCACCGGCGCCCGGCCCCCCCGGCCCGCCGGGAACGTCGGCGCGGGCGCGGTCGCCGTTCGGATCAGGGCGGTATCGCCTTGCGTATCACCGAGATTGATGGTGCGGTCGGCGTATTCGGCCTCGTCGTTGTAGTGGGTGATGTGCACCAGGGCGGTGCGGTGCCGCTCGGTCAGTCCGGACAACACGGTCAGCAGCTGCTCCCGGCCCTGCCGGTCCACCATGCTGGTGACCTCGTCGGCGATCAGCAGCGCCGGCTCCCGGGCCAGCGCCGCGGCCACCGCCAGGCGCTGTAGTTCGCCGCCGGACAGGCTGCCGGTGTCGCGGTCGGCCAGGCCCGCCAGCCCGACTTCGCCGAGCAGCCGGCCCACGTCGGTGGTGGTGCCGGGCGGCAGACCCCAGACCACGTCGTCGGCGACCCGGGTGCCCAGCACCTGGCTCTCCGGATGCTGCATGACGACGGCGGTCCCGCCGAGCTCACCCAGGCCCACCGACCCGGGGCGTTCGATCGTGCCCGACGTCGGTTCGCGGCCGGCCAGGACCAGCATCAGGGTGGTTTTCCCCGCGCCGTTGGCGCCGGTCACCGCGACGTGTTCACCCGCTTGCACGTCCAGGCTGACGGCGCGCAGCGCGTCGCGGTCGGCGTGCGGGTAACGCAGCCGCACCCGGTCCAGTCGCACCGGGACGGGCCGGGTCGGGCCGTTGCGTGCCGGCGCGTCCAGCTTGTGCACATCGGGAATCCCGCGCAGCCGCTCCAGCACCCGCGACAACGCCCACCAACCGACCAGCGAGGCGCCCACGATCGCGACGAGCGCGTACCCGAGCACCAGCCACTGCCAGTGCTGCAACGCCGCGGCGAAGAACTCGGCGAACCGCACGGCGGCCGCGTGCAGCGGCGGCACCCGCGCCACCACCGACGCGGCGCCGTCCACCGCCGCGCCGATGGCATGAAAGACCAACTGGCGCAACCGGGTCAACACGGTGAGCGCGATGACCATGCCCGCGCCGACGACGCCGGCCGCCACCAATGACACCGCCAGCACGGTGGGTGTGCCGCGGCGGTGCCGTTTGACGATTCCGGCCAGCCCGCCGGTGTAGGCGCACAACGCGATCGCCGCCAAGCCGCTCAACCCGACGACCAAAAAGCCGATCACGCCGGCGGCGACCGTCGCGGTGATCAGCACCCGGATCCGGTAGCGGTAGGCGAGCAGGCCGGTGGGCACGCTGCCGAGCAGCCCCAGCCCGCCGCCGTGCGGAAGAACGACCGCGATGATGGCGATCGCCGCGCACAGCGCGCCCATCACCGAGGCCTGCGCCAGTTCGCCGGGTCGTAGCGATCCGGCCCGCTTCTGCGGCCTCGCCGCGCCCGGCGCCGTCACGCCACGATTATGCCCGCGGCCGCTGTGGGCCCGGCCGTCTCTCTCATCGGATCTTCAGGTAGCTATCGCTGGGGCAGCGGCCGGGAACGCACCAGGGTGGGCCACCAGAACCACGGCCCGAGGATCCGCAGGATGGACGGCACCACGAACGAGCGCACGATCAGCGTGTCGAGCAGCAGGCCGATACACACGGTGGAGCCGACCTGACCGATCGTTCTGAGCTCGCTGGTGAGCATGGCCAGCATGGTGAAGGCGAACACCAAGCCCGCCGACGTCACCACGCCGCCGGTGCTGCCCAGCGCGCGGATCAGGCCGGTGTGGATGCCGCCGTGCAGCTCCTCCTTGACCCTGTTGATCAGCAGCAGGTTGTAGTCCGAACCGACGGCCACCAGGATGATGAACGTCAACGGTAGCACCAGCCAGTGCAGATGCAGGCCGATGAGGTGCTGCCAGAACAGGATGGACAGGCCGAACGCCCCGGCGTAGGAGAAGGCCACGGTGCCGGGAATCACCAACGCGGCCACCAGACTTCGGGTGATGAACAACATGATCAAGAAGATCAGCACGAACGCCGCGATCGCCGCGATCAGCAGATCCGACATCGCGTACTGCTTGATGTCCTTGTCGTTGGAGCCCGAACCGCCGATGTAGATCCGGGCGCCCGCCAGCGACGTCTCTTTCAGGATCGTCTTGATCGCTTCGGGGAACTGTTCGACGTGTTCCACCCCTTCGGGACCCATCGCGTCGCCCTCGTGGGTGACGATGAAGCGGGCCGCCTTGCCGTCCGGCGACATCATCAGCTTCATGCCGGTCTTCACGTCGTCGTTGTCGAAACCCTCGTGCGGGATGTAGAAGTAGTCGTCGCTGCGGGACCGGTCGAAGTCGTTACCGACGTTGATCAGGTCGTCGTAGGTCTGATCGGTCTGGATGGACTGCAGATCGGCCGACCCGTAGCTGTTGACCAACTTCAACTGCAACGCCTCGGTGTCGTCGGCGGTGGCCTTGAGCTGGGCGATGATCTGCGGGAACGCCTTGTCCACCTCGGTGAGCGAGATCCTGGCCTGGTTGATGTCTTCGGCCAGGTGGTCGATGTGATCGATGGTGTCCCACAGCGATCGGAACGCCCAGCACAGGGGAATGTCGAAACAGTGCTTCTCCCAATAGAAGTAGCTCTTGATGGGACGGAAGAAGTCGTCGAGATTCGAAACTTCCTCGTTCATCTCGTCGCTGACCCGTTGCAGGTCCTCCACGGTGAGCACGGTCTGGTGCAGCTCGTCGGACACCTTCTGGAAAAAGCCGATCTCCTTGCGCAGCACCGCAACAGAGTGCGCCTGGATCTCGGCCTGCGCGTCGGTGTTGGAGTTCTGTTCCCGGTTGAACGGAAGCTGCTGTCCGTTGCCGCTGCCCTGCGTGGTGAACAGGTAGGGGATGCTGGCGTGCTCGAGCGCGCGGCCCAGCGGCCGGGTCATGCCCTGCACCATCGCCACCCCGTGCAGCCGAATGAGGGCCTTGGCGACCCGGTCCAGCGAGATGAAGTCGGCCGAGTTGCGCATGTCGTGATCGGTCTCGATCATCAGCATCTCGGAGAACAGCTTGCTTTTCGGGAAGTGCCGATCGGCGGCCTGAAAACCCAGATTCGCCGGGGCATTTCGCGGCTGGTACTGCCGGTCGTCGTAGTTCTGCCGGTAGGTGGGCACGAAGATCGCCCCGACCATGACGATCGCGGAACTGGCCACCAAGATCGGCACCGGCCAGCGCACCACGCTGGCCCCGATGCGCCGGTACAGACGCCCTTTGCTGTCGGTCCGCGGGTCGAACATCCCGAACAGGCTGCCGACGGTCAGCAGCGCCGGACCCAGCGTCATCGCCGCGGCGATGGTGAACAGCATGGTGATCGCCACCGCGGGCCCCATGGTGTGGAAATAGTTCAGCCGCGCGAACGTCAGGCAGTAACACGCCCCTGCGATCGTCAGCCCCGACCCGATGATGATGGGCGCCACACCCCGGTAGGCGATATAGAAGCTGTCTTCCCTGCTTTCACCGACTTGCCGCGCCTCGTGGTAACGGCCCATCAGGAAGATGCCGTAGTCGGTGCCGGCCCCCAGGGTCAACGCGATGACGATGTTCACCGCGAACGACGACAACTCGATGTAGCCCAGATGCCCGAGGGTGGAGGTAATCCCTTTGGCGACAAGCATTTCGATGAGGACACCGAGCAGGGGCACCAGCAGGGTGGACGGCGTGCGGTACACCAGCAGCAGCATCACCACGATGAGGATGATCGTGACGATGGTGACGTTGTTCAGGCTGGCGTTGGCGATGGACAGCGTGTCGGAGGCCAGCGGCGCCGCGCCGCTGACGTAAACCTTGAGACCCGGTGGGGGAGTGTCGTTTTTGATGATGTCGCGGACCGCGTCCACCGACTGGTTGGCCTGGATCTGGCCGATGTCGCCGGCCAGCCGCAGCAGCACGTAGGTGCACCTGCCGTCGACGCTTTGCGCCCCGGCCGCGGTGAACGGTTTGCCCCACAGGTCCATCACGTACTGCACGTGTTTGGTGTCGCGCTGCAGGCGGCGCATCAGGTCGTCGTAGTAGAGGTGGTCGGAGTCTCCCAGCGGCCGGTTGGCCTCGAACACCACCATGGTCAGGTTGGTCGAGTTGGATTCGTGGAACTTCTCGCCGATGTGCAGCAGCGAGCGCTGCGAGGGCGCATAGTGCGGGACCATCGGCCCGGCGAGCTCTTCGGCGACCCGTTCCACTTGCGGCATAAAGGTATTCGTGGTGACGGCGAGCAGTCCCCAGAAGAAGATGATCGGTATCGCGAAGGCGCGAACCATCCTGGGGATGAGGGGACGTTTGACCCGGGAGGCGCCGAGGCGATGCTCGGTCATGCCGACTTCACCCGGCACTGGACGTCGGCGTCCTGGTGGTTGCCCGACTGCTCGTCGCGGACAACGTCATTGACCAGCATCCGGCACCCCACCTGACCGCCGTGGACGTGCACCGAGATGCTGCCGGAGGCCACCGACAGCGTGGTGCTCTCGGTGTGGGTCCACGGCAGCGTGGTGATGTCGACCTGGTGCGGATGGCCGTCGATGTCGACGTAGACGAGTTTCCCGCCCTGCCCGACGGAGCCGAACACCTCGTAGGTGATCCGTTTGAGGTTGAACTGCTCGGGTGCCTGCGGACCGTTGACGGTGATGACCGGCCCCGGTTCGGAGAACTGGTGCACCTTGTACATGCAGAGCAGGCCCACGCCCACCGCGACGACGGCCACCAGCGGCATCCAGATCCGCGCCAGCACAGCACGCCCGGTGGAGCGAGGGCTCATGCGATCACCTGCGACCCGGTCCGGCCATCGTGCTGCTGCCCCCCGCTCTCGCCGTCGTGCCCGTCGAATAGTAGACGCTCATGTGCCCAATTGACACATCATCGTGCAAAGGGTCCGAACACCGCAACCCGAACCCGTCCTCGGTCAGGACAGGTGCCGCAGCCGCCGCCTCAGCCGTGCGCTGCGGCGAATCTGGATGGCCAGGTTCGTCGAGGTCAACATGGGGATCACGCCGAGGAAGGTGCGCTCCGAGGGAGTCGCCCCGTGCAGGTGGTAGAGGCTGCCGAAGACGAAGAAGCACCCCAGCATGAACAGGGCGCCGGGGATGCACAGGGTCATCAGCGAGCCCCGGTCGGCGACGACCTGCTTGGCGTAGTC
>Ga0164242_10004203_pt1 | contig 16210 bp, 10 predicted proteins | sample OricomgcompostMG_FD_108783 | JGI IMG/M metagenome (GOLD analysis project Ga0164242, IMG submission 108783) | Miracle-Growth compost microbial communities from Emeryville, California, USA - Original compost - Miracle growth compost (MG) ... | reverse complement strand
CTCGAGGAACAATCGGCGCGCTCGAATCATTCGGGCGGTCAGGAGCCGGTGCTGGAATTGATCACCAGCCGCATGCACCTTGGCGCGGTGATGACGCAGATGTACGAGTCTTTCCGCAGCGAGGCGATGTGCTTCCAGCGGGCGCCCATGCTGACCCCGACCGTCGAACCGCCGCGCAGGACGCGGACCGGCGCACGGGTGCGGACGATTTCGGACAACAGCATTCTCGGGGTGCCCGGCATGCTGGAGCGCATCAAGCGGGATGTGGCCGAAGGCGAGCAGGCGAGGATGTTGCCGTCGCTGCCATTCAAGATGATGATTTTCGACCGGCGCGCGGCCGTCATTTCGCTCGATGGCGAGCATCCGGAAACGGCGCCGACGCTGTTGATCCACGGCAGCGCATTGTTGAAGGCGTTATGCCTGCTGTTCGAGTTCGTGTGGGAACGGGCCACCCCCATCATTTTCGGCCGGCCGGACCTGTCCGGCGCCGGCACGCTCGAGGCGCGTTCCGGCGAAATGGCCGATGCGCTGATTCCACTGCTGGCGGCGGGCCTCAATGACAAGGCCATCGCGATGGAGCTTGGCATTTCGCCGGCGACACTCAACCGCCGCATGAGCGAATTGATGCGAGCCACCGGTACGCGCACGCGCTTTCAGCTTGGCTGGCGGGCGGCGCTGGATGCCGTGCAGTCCGGTAAACACGAGGCGGCGGCGGCGGCGTAACGCCCGGCGGATGTGCGGCGCGCGTTTGCGCGTCGCACATAAGCGTGATTGATTTCCCTCATGAGTGCGATCCATCGTCCTGCGCTATTGAGACGCGCACGGGGCGCGTGCAAGACTGCATGAGCTTTTCGTCGGGCGGGGAGTTCACGCGCGACTGAAGTGCAACACAAGTCCTGACCGACTTTCGAACCACGAGATGAACGCATCGCCACGCGGCGGATGCGACGGGTGGCTTTGTCTCGAAAAAACGTTCCGCCGCACGCCATCGTGACGCCTCGCTGGATGTTCGAGCGTCGCGAAAGTTGCCAATCACAACAAGACAATCCTGAGGCCGACGATGAACAAGAAGATCTACAGCCTGGTTTGGAACAAATCCCTTCGCCAGATCGTGGTGGCATCCGAGCTGGCGACAGTCGAGGGCGGCGGCGGTTCGACGGGCGAGGGAAAACGTTCCGGAACGGGATTGAGGCGCGTTGCACTCGCGCTGGCAGCGAGCCTGGCGCTGGGCATGGTTTCCTGGGCAACGGCCGCGCCCGCGAGCGGCCAAACCGATTGCGACGGCGCGACGGCCACCGGACAGGCTTCGCTGGCTTGCGGCAATGGTGCGAAGGCCAACGGTTCGCACGCGACGGCGGTCGGCAACAAGGCGACCGCATCGGGCAGCCGCGCTTCGGCGTTCGGCGACAGCGCCCTGGCGCAAGGCGCCAACAGCGTCGCGATCGGCAACCAGAGCATCGCAACGGGCAAGGATGCGAGCGCGGTCGGGGACCACAGCCTCGCGGGCGCCAGTTTCAGTACGGCCATTGGGCACGAGGCGACTGCGACGGGCAACTGGGCCACGGCGGTCGGCGAGGGCAGCGTGGCACTGGGCAAGAATTCGACGGCGATGGGCGCGGGTGCCCTCGCGACCCAGAACCTGTCCACGTCGGTGGGTGCTTACAGCATGGCGGCGGGAAGGGATTCGAGCGCCTTCGGCAACAACGCCTATGCCGGGAGCAATTTCAGCACCGCCATCGGCACCTCCGCTGTCTCGACCGGCAAGTCCAGCACGGCGCTGGGGTATGCCGCCAACACAATGGGCTTTGCCAACAGTGTTGCGCTCGGTGCGGGTTCAGCCGTCGATCGCGCCAACAGCGTATCCGTCGGCGCGCCGGGCGCCGAGCGCCAGATCACCAACATGGCGGCGGGCACGGCGGATACCGACGCGGTCAACCTTGCGCAGTTGAACGCCGCCACCAACGACGGCGAAGCCGCGGCGACTTCGCATTACTTCAAGGCGAATGGTGCCGCCGACGGCAGCGATGATGCCTCGGCTGCCGGCGCCCATGCGACGGCAGCCGGTCCGCTGGCGACGGCTTCGGGCGATGGCAGCACGGCCAGTGGTTATCTGGCCACGGCCAGCGGCGCAGGTTCGAGCGCGATGGGAAGCAATGCCTACGCCGGGGGCGACGGCAGCACCGCATTGGGCGAGGATTCGACCGCGACCGGTCTCAATTCCATTGCCGCAGGTTATGGGGCGGCAGCGTTCGGCGACCATTCGGTGGCCATGGGTGACGGGGCGGCGGCGTTCGGCGCCGGCGACATTGCGCTAGGCAGTGGTGCGGCGACCGGTGGCAGCTACGGCAACAACATCGCGATGGGCGCGGGCGCGTACGCGGGCAGCCAGTACGGCGGCAACGTGGCGATCGGACAGAACGCGAGCGCGACCGGCAAGTACGCGACCGCGGTGGGCCGCTATGCCAGTGCCAGCGGCAAGTACGGGACGGCGCTTGGCAACAGCGCCACGGCGTCGGGCAAGTACACGACGGCGCTGGGTGCGTACGCGAGCGCGGCAAGCGACTACGGCACCGCGGTGGGTGCGTTCTCGACGGCCGGTCTGCAGGCGACGGCGGTGGGCATGTCGGCGACGGCGGGCGATTACGGAACCGCGATCGGCACGGCGGCGGAGACGGGCGCGGCCGGGGTGGCGGTGGGTCTGGTGACGAAGGCGACCGGTTACATTGCGACGGCGCTGGGCACGAATGCGTACGCGCAGGGTGACCTGTCGACGGCGGTGGGATTCGGGGCGACGACCGGCGCGGCGGCGTATCAGGCGGTGGCGGTGGGCAGCCAGTCGTATGCGGGGGGTTACGCCAGCGTCGCGATGGGCGGCAGTGCGGCGGCACTGGGTGACAGCGGGATCGCGATCGGCAACACGAGCGTGGCGGGCACGTATGCGACGGCGGTGGGACCGTTTGCGGTGGCGACGGGTTATTCCTCGACCGCGATCGGCGATACCGCCAACGCGTTGGGCGATTACAGCAGCGCGTTGGGTACCCAAGCCGCTGCCTTGGGCGCATTCTCCATCGCGGGTGGTTTCGGCAGTCTGGCGAGCGCGCAATGGAGCGTCGCCTACGGTCCCGGCAGCACCGCCACCGGACAGAGCGCGGTCGCGATCGGCGGCCAGATGGTGGTGATCAACGGTACCACCTGGGAGCCGGAGGTCTGGTCGACCGAGGCGACAGGGCAGGAAAGCACGGCAATCGGCACGGCGGCGCATGCCACCGATTACGCCACGACCGCGGTCGGTTCCACCGCGGAAGCATCCGCGCAGGGTGCCGTTGCGCTGGGTACGGCCAGCACGGCGCGCGGCGAGGAAAGCGTGGCGATCGGCACCATGGCGCGAGCTTATGACGTGCTGGGGGTGGCGATCGGTTCCAGTGCCAGGGCCGAATCACCACGCAGCGTGGCACTGGGCGAGATGGCGATCACCGGAGGCGATGGTGCGGTGGCGATCGGCGGGATTTCCGCGGCCGGCGGCGACCAGAGCGTGGCACTTGGCTGGAACGCGATCACCTTCCCGGGGGCCACGAATACCGCCTTGGGTGCGAGTGCCGAAGTGGCACCGGGCGCGGAGGACGCGGTGGCGCTGGGCAACAACTCCTACGCCGATCGTCCCAACACCGTGTCCGTGGGCACGCCTGCGCGCTTTTCCGACGGGCAGTTCCCGTACGAAATCGCGGCGATGGATCGCCAGATCACGCACGTCGCGGCCGGCACGGAGGACACCGATGCCGTCAACCTGGCGCAATTGAATGCCGCCACGGCGGCAGGCGATGCGACGGCGGCTTACTTCACGGCGAACGGGGCCGGAGACGGCAGCGACGATGCGGTCGCACTCGGCACGCAAGCGGTGGCGGCAGGTTCGAGCGCTTCGGCGTCGGGTGATACCAGCGTGGCGGTCGGCTCCGGGACGCAGGCCGGCGGCTTGAACGGCGCGGCATTCGGCAGTGGTGCGGATGCGTCGGGCATCAACGCCACGGCGGTGGGCGCCGGCGCTTCGGCGGGCGGCAACAACGCCTCCTCGCTCGGTGCGGGGGCGCTCGCCAGCGGCATGAATGCGACCGCGATGGGTGCGGGCGCGATGGTCACGGCCAGCGGCTCGGCCGCGTTCGGCGCAGGCGCGATGGCCACGGCCAACAACAGCGTGGCCATCGGGGCCGGTTCAATGGCGTCGTTCATGAACACCGTTTCGGTCGGTTCGGCGGGCAATTACCGACGCATCGTCAACGTCGCGGATCCCACCGGGGCGCACGACGCGGTGACGCTCGGCTACCTGCAGAACAACTACTCCACCACCGGAACCACCAACGACGCGATCACGAACCTTTCGCACGAGATCGATTCGCTCAACCAGCAGATGGCCGCGCTGAACGGCTCGTCCGGTTCCACTTCGACCTCCAGTACCACGGCGAGCAGCACCAGCGTTGCCAGCGCATCGGCGGCGACCGGTACGGCGACACCTTCCGCGGCGAGCGACAGTCCCGTTCCGGGTACGCATTCGGCGGGTGCGACGGCGGCCACGGGTGGCACCTCGCAGCAACAGGCGGCGTTGGCCGATGCCAACACCTACACCGATCAGCAGACCCAGGAGGCTTTGCGTTCGGCGAACACCTACGCCGACGCGGCCAACTCGCAGACGCTGAGCGCGGCGAACGCGTACACCAATGCCGCACTGGCCAATTACGTAACGACCGATGCGTTCAACCAGTTCCAGAGCCAGGTGAACATGCGGTTCCAGGAACAGGACAAGCGCATCGACACGCTGGGCGCGATGTCGGCGGCGGCCACCCAGATGGCCATCAACACCGCCGGCCTCACCGGTGACAACCGAGTCGGCGTGGGCCTTGGCACGTACGGCGGCCGGCAGGCGGCTTCGCTCGGCTACCAGCACATGTTCTCCAACCAGAAGGCAAGCATTTCCGCCGGGGTTTCGTCGGGCAATGGCGAAACGTCGGGAGGCGTCGGCTTCGGCTTCAGTTGGTAACGCCCGACACGGGGGGCCGGGGCCGCGAGTGCCCGGCCGCGGCAACTGTCCGCATCGGCAACGATGCATTGTCCACAATCAAACGCAGAGGACGATATATGTCGAAAAAACTACAAGGCTTGCGCACGCGGCTACTCGTGGCGGCAGTTGCCGGGGCCCTCGGCTGTGCCGGGTTCGCGTCGGCGGCAGTGCCTGCCGGCGGGCAATTCGCGGTCCTGACCAAGGCCACGCAACTCGGCCGTGGCGACGTGGTCCATGGCGCGATGCCGATCACCAAACCGGTGCACGTGACCCTCGCGTTGAAGCTCCGCAATGACGCGCAACTCAAATCCTTCATCGCGAATGCGAAGCAGCCGGGCACGCCGGCCGCGCAGCGCGTGATGAGCCGATCCACGCTCGCCGCCAACCACTTGCCGACGACTGCCCAGGCGCAGGCAGTGGCTGCGTACCTCAAGCAGGCCGGCTTCGACCACGTGAAGATCCATGCCGGCAATATGCTGGTGTCGGGCGATGCCAGCGCCGCGACCGTGCAGTCGGCGTTCAAGACGACGCTGGTCAACGTGCGCACCCACGATGGCCGGAACGCGTTCGCGAACAATTCGCCGATCAAGATCCCCGCGGCGTTGAGGGACAGCGTGCAAGCCGTGCTCGGGCTGCAGACCGTGCACAAGGCGCACATCCTGGCGCAGCCGCATGCCACGGTAGGCATAGGCGGGCATTTTCCCACCGAATTCGCCGACATCTACGGCGCCTCCGGCTTGCCGGCGGCAACCGACGTCGCCGCCGCGGTCTGGGGCTGGGGCAGCATGCAGAACACGGTCGACGACCTCGATGATTTCATGGGCATCACGGGCCTGGACGCCGGCGACGTCAACGTGGTCTGTACAGATACCAACGGCATCGACTGGAATACCGGAGAAGGCCTGGGCGGCACCACCATCGGCGATCCCTCCTGCAACGGCAATTTCGATTTCGGCGAGGTCGAATGGGCCATGGACAGCCAGAGCATCCTCGCGATGAGCGGTGGCCTGAAGAGCCTGACGTTCTATGCCGCGTACGGCGGGTACAACACCACGATCACGAGTTCCCTCAACGAGATCGTGAACCCCACCGTCGGCGAGCCGCTGCCGCAGGTCGTCAATGCTTCGTTCGGCGAGTGCGAGCGTTTGCAGGATGCGAACCAGGGCGGTGACGGTTCGATGCAGGCCATGGACGCGATGTTCCAGGTTGCCGTCGCGCAGGGCCAGACTTTCACCGTTTCGACCGGCGACGACGGCGCAGACGAGTGCGGGGACGGCCAACCGAACTCCGCGAGCTTCCCCGCCAGTTCGCCGTGGGTGGTCGCGGTCAGCGGTACCACGCTGCGTGCGTCGGACACCACGTGGGCACGCGAGAACGTTTGGCTGGGTGCAGGTGGCAGCCCGAGCTCGGCAGAAATGGCGCAACCGTGGCAGGCCAACCTGACCTACGGTCCGTTTGCCGGGTATCGCGGTCCGGACGTGGCCTTCGACGGCAATCCGGCGTCAGGCGAACTGGTGCTGATCCAGGGCAGTTACGGGCAGATCGGCGGTACCAGTCTTTCGGCACCGTTGATGGCCGGTGCGTGGGCACGCATCCTGCAGGGCAATCCCGGCCTCGGTTTCGCCGCACCGCACCTGTATGCATTGCCCGCAAGCGCGTTGCACGATGTCCGCTCGGGCAACAACCGGGGCTATATCGCGCGGCCGGGTTGGGATTGGGCGACCGGTCTGGGCAGCTTCGACGTCGGCCGGGCTGCGGCGGCATTGTCACCCTGAGTGGCCATGCGACGAGACAAGTAGAACGTCGCATGTGGAATGGATCGCGCCGGGCTTCTCGCCCGGCGCGATTTCTTGGGTCGTGTATCCGATGAGTGATGCTGCGGATTCGCTGTCCGTCAGCGTTGCAACGCCGGTGCCTTCGAAGACTTGAGGCTGGCGACGCCATCGCGCATGCGCGCCATTTGCGCCCGTGTCTTCAGGCGCGCGCCGCGGAAATACCACACCCGCAATTCCAGCCCGCGCGGACTGACGCCGATGTACGAAAAGCCCACGCCCGGCCATTGCGCCCAGCGGAGCGTGTCGGTGAAACCTGCGTTCTCGAGCTCCAGCAGGATGCCGATGCACGGGTAATCGTGTTCGCGCGCGTATTGTTCCAGCACCTTCTGGGTGCGCCGCAGCAACGGCCGCACCAGCTTGCGCGAGCGCCAGGCCTTGCCGACGAAACAGCGGTAGTAGTACATCGGCTGGCCAAGCCGGGGCAGGATTTTCGTCGCCACCGTCGCCACGGCTGCGAGCTCCCCGTTTTCGTCGACCACGTGCGCCACGACTTCTTCCAGCCGCCGGGTGGCTTCGTCGCCCTCGACGTTGGCTTGCTCGCGCAACCAGAAATCGCGGATGGCCGCGCCCGTTTCGGCATCGAGCGACTGCCAATCCGTGACCAGTTCGTAAGCGTGCCGTTCCGTCATGCGCGATGTGTCCCAGCGGAGGCACGGCTACTATAACCAACCGCAGCACCCCAAGCTGCGCGGGTGGCGAAACCGGTAGACGCAGGGGACTTAAAATCCCCCGGCCTCGCGGCCATGCGGGTTCGAGCCCCGCCCCGCGCACCAATGTTTCAGGCGATCACTTCGCCGGCGGCCGGTCGACGTGGCCGCAGTGCCTGCAGGTGCGCGCATCGAGCGAACCGTAGTAGCGCTCGAACACCGGCGGAAAATCCTTTTCGATGCTCTGCAACACGAAGTATTCCTCGTAGAGCTTGCCGTTGCAGTTCTCGCAGAACCACAACAGGCCGTCCTTTTCGTGCGGCAGGCGGCGCCGCTCGATCACCAGGCCGATCGAATCGGGCATCCGCTGTGGCGAATGCGGCGTGCGCGGCGGCAGATAGAACATTTCGCCTGCGCGGATCTGCAGGTCGCGGCGCTGGCCTTCGTCCTGCACGCGCAACACCATTTCGCCCTCGATCTGATAAAAAAACTCGGGGCCCTCGTCCCAGTGATAGTCGCTGCGCGAATTCGGACCGCCGACGATCATCACGATGAAGTCGCCATCGACGATGCACTTGTTGCCGACCGGCGGCTTCAGCAGGTGGCGGTGTTCGTCGATCCAGCGTTGCAGGTCGAGGGGTGGCGTCAAGGCCATGTTGAGGTTTCTCGCGGGAACCAGGCCGCCACCATAGCGCCGCCGCGACCTGGCGCAAAGCCGGAGCCTGGATTCCGCGTGCCCGCGTGCGTGGCCCGATCTGTCCGCATCCGGACCGGGTTGGTACTCGCAGGTACCGATCCGGCTGCCCACAATGAGGCCTCCCCATCCAACGGAGTTTGTCCATGCCTGCCGATACCGCGGTACTCGCCGTCGACATCCAGCAATCCTTCCTGCGCGCTCCCTATTGGCGAGAAGATGACGTTCCCGCATTCCGCGCTGCCGTGCTGCGTGTGCTGCAGGCCGCCGCGCAACGCGGCTGGCCGGTGGTGCGCATCCTGCACCAGGAAAACAACGATGGCCCGTTCGGCCCCGCAGCGGGGTTGGTGCGTCCGCTCGAATGGATGCCGGAAGAGGTGGCGGTGACCTTCCGCAAGGGCGTGCACAATGCGTTCACCGACACCGGGTTGGGGGATTGGTTGCGCGAACGCGGCATTCGTCGTGTCGTGGTGACCGGCATCCGCACCGAACAGTGTTGCGAAACCACCACGCGCGTGGCTTCCGACCTCGGTTTCGATGTCGAGTTCGTGACCGAAGCCACCCTGACGTTTCCGATGGTCCATGCTGCCAGCGGTCGCCACTACGATGTGGACGAGATCAAGCAGCGCACGGAACTGGTACTCGATGGACGCTTTGCCCGCATCCGCAGTGTCGATGCCTTGCTCGCCGGCGATTGACGTCTGGTTCGTGTTGCCGCCCGGCGTGGTCCTGCTGGATTTCGCCGGTGCGGCCGAGGCGTTCCGCATCGCGGCCCGCTTCGGCGCGCCGTTTCGCCTGCACACGACGGCGGCCATCGAGCCGGGCCAGGCGGTCGACACCTCGATTGGTCCGGGTTTGTCCGGGGTGGAGCCTTTGCCGGAGCGGGTCGGGCCCGGTGCACTGCTGGTCGTGTGCGGCGTGGCGGGCGACGCCGCCACGCACGATACGCGGGGCACGCGGGCCATCACCTCCTGGTTGCGGCGGCTGGCTCCGCTGCCTCGCCTCGCCTGCGTGTGTTCGGGTGCGCTGATCGCCGCACGCGCCGGTCTGCTGGAAGGCCGGCGCTGCACCACCCATCACACGCTGGTCGAGGCGCTGCGCGAAATCGCGCCGCATGCCGAGGTCCTGGACAGCCGCGTGTTCGTGGAGGATGGACACATCTGCACCAGTGCAGGCATCACCGCCGGGATCGACCTGGCGTTGCACCTGATCGCGCAGATGGCGTCGCCGCGGCTTTCGGTCGAAGTCGCGCGCGAGATGGTCGTGTACCTGCGCCGTGCGCCCGACGATCCCGCGTTGTCGCCATGGCTCGAAGGCCGCAACCACATGGATGCGCGCGTCCACCATGTGCAGGATGCCCTGGCGCGCGCGCCCGAGCGGGCCTGGACGTTGGCGCAGCTGGCGGGGCTCGGTCACATGAGCGTGCGCACGTTGACGCGACGCTTTCGCGACGCGGCGGGCATGTCGGTGCACGACTACCACGCGCGCCTGCGCGTGGCGGTGGCACGGCAGGCATTGGCGAACGGAAACAGCGTCGAAGCCGCCGCGGAGCGCGCCGGCATCGGATCGCCACGGCACTTGCGGCGATTGTGGAAGAACCATGCCGAGGCCACGCCCGGCGCGCATCGACGCATTTAGGAAAGCGACCCGCCGCGGCACTCAGCAACGAAGCACGGAAATGCACGCCGTCATCTCGGCTTCACTGCCGCGAGTCCGTCACACTTCCAGCGAAGCGAGGTCGCCTTTCTCTTCGAGCCAGTTGCGCCGATCGGAGGCGCGTTTCTTGGCCAGCAGCATGTCCATCAGCTTGGCCGTCGCTTCGCCGTCGTCGACCGTCAGTTGCACCAGCCGTCGCGTATCGGGATGGATGGTCGATTCGCGCAACTGGACGGGGTTCATTTCACCGAGGCCCTTGAAGCGCGTGACGCTGACCGCGCCCTTGATCTTGTCGCGCTCGATGCGCTTCAGCAGGGCGTCGCGCTCGGATTCGTCGAGGCAATAGAACACCTGCTTGCCCACATCCACGCGAAACAGCGGCGGCATCGCGACGCAGACATGCCCTTCGCGCACCAGCGCCGGGAAATGCTTGAGGAACAGCGCCGACAACAGCGTCGCGATGTGCAGGCCATCCGAGTCCGCATCGGCAAGGATGATGATCTTGCCGTAGCGCAAACCGGAAAGATCGTCCTTGCCTGGATCGCAACCGATCGCGACCGCGAGGTTGTGTACTTCTTCCGAAGCCAGCACTGCGCCGGATTCGACTTCCCACGTGTTGAGGATCTTGCCGCGCAAGGGCAGGATTGCCTGGTAGTCCTTGTCGCGCGCCTGTTTGGCGGAACCGCCGGCCGAATCGCCTTCGACCAGGAACAGCTCGGTGCGAGCGGGGTCGGAAGATGCGCAATCGGCCAGCTTGCCGGGCAGGGCGGGACCTTGCGTGATCTTCTTGCGCACGACCTGCTTGGCGGCTTTCATGCGCGCCGCCGCATGTTCGATCGCGAGCTGCGCGATCGACTCGCCCACCGCGACGTTCTGGTTCAGCCACAGCGAGAATGCATCGTGGATCGCGTTTTCGGTCGAACTGGCGGCGTCGCGCGAACTCAGGCGTTCCTTGGTCTGTCCCGCGAATTGCGGATCGCGCATCTTCACCGACAGCACGAAGGCCACGCGCTCCCACACGTCCTCGGGCGCCAGCTTCACGCCGCGCGGCAAAAGGTTGCGCAAATCGCAGAACTCGCGCACCGCGTTGGTCAGGCCGGACCGCAAACCGTTGACGTGGGTGCCGCCCTGGATGGTCGGGATCAGGTTGACGTAGCTTTCCTGCACCAACTCGCCTTCTGGGATCCACGCGAACGCCGCGTCGACGCCGCCGTCCTCGCGTCGCGCGTGGTGCACGAACAGTTCGGGCGGCAGGCAAGTCGCCCCAACCAGTTCCGATTTCAAGTATTCGGCGAGACCATCTTCGTAACGCCATTCTTCCTGTTCGCCGGACGCTTCATCCGACAGCCGCATCGTCAAGCCGGCGCACAGCACCGCTTTCGCCCGCAGCAGGTGCTTCAGTTTCGGCAGCGAGACTTTCGGGGAATCGAAATATTTGGGATCGGGCAGGAAGCGCAGCGTGGTGCCGGTGCGACGTTTCGGAACTTCGCCCAGCGTTTCCAGCTTGCCGACCGGCTCGCCGTCCTTGAAGCGCATCCGGTACTCGGTGCCTTCGCGGCGTATCAGTACTTCCAGGAACGACGACAATGCGTTGACGACCGATACGCCCACGCCGTGCAGGCCGCCCGAAAAGGTGTAATTGCGATCGGAGAATTTCGCGCCGGCGTGCAGGCGGGTCAGGATCAGCTCGACGCCCGACACGCCTTCCTCGGGATGAATGTCGACGGGCATGCCCCGGCCGTCGTCGGTCACCGTCACCGAGCCATCCTTGTGTACCGTGACGTCGATTTGTTTGGCGTGGCCGGCGAGCGCCTCGTCCACCGAGTTGTCGACGACTTCCTGCACCAGATGGTTTGGCCGGGTGGTGTCGGTGTACATGCCGGGGCGCCGGCGCACCGGCTCGAGGCCGGAAAGCACTTCGATGTCGGCGGCGTTGTAACGTGTTGAAGCGGCCATGCGGCAAACCCCGTGAACGCGGACGATGCAGCCGATCAGGATGGCGAACCAGCGCGCCACGGTCAATCCTCGGCCCGGTCGGATTGCAGGCTGGCGGCAGGAAAACCCCGCGCGCGGCGTTCAGCGTGCAGACGGCTGATCGGGCGGAATATCCGCGCCGCCGGGCCATCGTGACCCGTGCATTCCAGGAGACCATTGCAATGCGCAAGCTGATCCTCGCCGCCCTCGTGGCGGCCGCGTTCTCGATCCCGGCGTTCGCCGCCCAAACCACTCCGGCGAGCCCGGCTGCGGCCGCCGCCCCGGCCGCCAAGGCTGCTCCTTCCGCCAAGGCCGCTCCGGCTGCCAAAACCGTTCCGGCTGCCAAGGTCGAGCACCACGCGATGAAGCATCATGCCATGAAGCACCATCACGCCAAGAAGGCCAAGGCCTCGGCTGCGACGACGGGCAGCAAATAACCCAAAGCCCGCGAGGTTTTGGCTGCTGACTTGAACGCCCCGGCCTGTCCGGGGCGTTTTTTCAGCTCCGTCTCCAGGCGTTGGTCGCATCCCGTTTTGCGCGTCGCCTCTGACCGCTGCAGCACGCCATCCGGGCGTCCGATGCGACCCCTTCGGGAGGCATTCGCGGGCTACGCAAGATGACCATGAAGTACGAACGGGTTACGCTTGCGCGTACCCGTCGGCGGGGAATGCCCTCGTGGCGATTGTCCGGCGGGGGCGGGGTGCGCCATATTGGTTGCTTGGGGTCCGCCCGCTGTGTTCCATCGGCGGCGACTTCGGGGTCGGCGCCGGAGTCCGGGGGGCGCCCCACGTCGCCGGCCAATGTGCGGCCCGAATGCGTTCCGGTGTCACTGGACGACGTGTGAACGAACCATCGTTTTCGGATCCAGGAAGCCGAATGATTGCGTCCCAGCCGATTTCGCTGCGCCGTGTCCTCATCGTCGAGGACGACATTCCGAGCCAGCGACGTCTCCGCGGATTGCTCGGGACCATCGTGGGCGGGGGGCTCGTGGCCGCCGTCGCGGGCAGCGTGGCCGATGCGCGTTCCGAGGCCAACGCCGGGGCGTTCGACATCGCGTTGGTGGATATCGGCCTGCCCGACGGCAATGGCGTCGAACTGATTGCGTGGCTGCATGCACGGCATCCACAGATTGCATGCCTGGTGATCACGGCGTGGGGCGACGGCGACACGGTATTGGCCGCGTTGCGGGCCGGTGCGATCGGGTATCTGCTGAAGGATCGCGAAGACGCGGAGCTGTCGCACGCGCTGCAGAACATCCAGCGTGGCGGGGCGCCCATCGATCCATTCGTCGCGCGCCGTATCCTGGCGATGCTGCCGGATGCGGTGCCGGTGGCGAAGCCGGAGGTGGCGAGCGACCTGCTATCCGGACGCGAACGCCAGATTCTCGGCCTGGTCGCGCATGGCCACAACAATCGCCGGATCGCGGAACTGACCGGCCTCTCGCGTTTCACGATCGAGGATTACACCAAGCGGATTTACCGCAAGCTCGCGGTGGGTTCGCGTGCGGCCGCGGTGTCCGAAGCGCATGCGCGAGGCTTGCTGCGGTGACGTCTTTCCCGCGCGCAAACCGTGTCGCGTGGCTGTTGTTGCTTCTGATTTGCGCCAGTGCGGGCGCGCGCGCGGCAACTGCACCTTCACCTTCACCTGTACTCACCCTGGATGCGGCGGAGGCCGTTGCCTCAGATTGGAACGCGGTCAAGCCACCCGAAACCGGGTGGGTTCCGGTCAAGCTGCCGGACGACTGGTCGCATCGCTGGACGCGGCACGATGGCGTGGTCTGGTATCGATTGACGTGGCAGCAGACGCAGGCACGTCAGCCGGTCGGGCTGCTGCTCAACCAGGTCACGCTCGCCGACGCGGTGTATGTCAACGGCAGCCTGATCCATCGGGATCCCAACCTGGTCGAACCGCTTTCACGCAGCTGGATCAAGCCGCAATATTTCGTGGTCGATGCACCGATCTTGCGCATCGGAACCAACATCTTGCTGGTGCGCGTGTCGGGTCTCGCCAATTATCAACCCGGACTGGGCGTCATCAGCGTAGGCGATCCTTCTGCGGTGTATGCGCAGTACCACACCGGTTGGCTGATCCGCTACCAACTGCGCCTGTACAACCAGGCGTTTTTCCTGGCCATGGGCGTGGTGTTCCTGGTGTTGTGGCTGTTCCGTCGCCGCGACACGCTGTACGGCTGGTTCGCGGCGAGCACGTTGTTGATCGGCGCATGGGACTGGAACAACGTGGCGCCCAGCACGTGGCCGTTCGGCAGCACCGATGCGTTCCAGTCGTGGAACATGGTGTTTTACGTGGCGGGTACCGTCGCGCTCGCGGTTTTCCTGCTGCGTTTCTGCGGCAAGCGCTGGCCGCGCATCGAAGCCGGGTTGTGGGCGTACACCGGCGCGATTGTGCTGTGCGCCGCGCTCGCGCCGCACCTGCTTGGGGTGTGGCGATTCCAGCTCGCGCCCATCGACATCGGGCTGTACTTCGCGGTACCGCTGGTGTTCATCGGATTCGCGCTGCGCAGGCGGCAGCCGGACATGCTGGTCCTGGCGCTGTGCCTGGCGTTGCCGCTGCTGGCGAACCTGCACGACGTGCTGCGCTTCTTCGAAGTGATCCATGATCGCGCCTACGTCGCCTCATTCACCGCGCCGTTCACTCTGATTGGCATGAGTGTGGTCCTGGCTTATCGATTTGCCACGGCAATGAGGCGGGTCGAGGATTTCAACTATCAATTGCGCGCGCGGGTCGACAATGCCACCGCACGACTGTCGGGGACGCTGGGGCGCGAACATGCGCTGGCGCTGGCGAATGCCCAGATCGGCGCGCGCCTCGATCTCGTGCGCGATCTGCACGACGGCTTCGGCGGCAGCCTGGTATCGGCCATCGCGGCGATGGAACACGTTCCGGCCGGCGTGAATCCCCGCGCGCATGCCGTCGAAACGCTGAAGGGCCTGCGCGACGACTTGCACCTCGTCCTCAACACGACCACGCACGCCGTCAGTGGCGATCTTCTGGAATCGCTGGAATCCCTGCGACATCGTTGGAGCGACCGGCTGGATGCCGCAGGCATCGCCAGTCATTGGCGGTTGGCGGACATCGATCGCGTGCAACTCCCGCCCGGACTGAGTCTGGATGCATTGCGCTTCATCCAGGAAGCACTCACCAATGCGCTGAAGCACAGCGGCGCAGAGCACGTGCACGTCGAGGTGCGGGGCTCGGGTGCGATGCTGCGTGTCGAGATCCACGACGACGGCTGCGGTTTCGATGCATCGTCGCATCCCGATGGCACCGGTCTGGCGAGCCTCGCGTCGCGTGCCCGCCGGCTGGACGCAACATTCGTCATCGATGCTGCGCCGGGTCGAGGAACCCGCCTGCGGATGGACGTTCCGCTCGCAAGCGTTTGCGAATGACGCTGCGCTGATCGCACCTTCGGCAGTTCGTGGTCAAATTTTTCGCGTTCATCCCCGAACTCGGGGATGTTTTTTCGCGCTTCCCTGCCTAGGCTGGCGGGCATGGATTAGGTGAACTGCGTCACATTTTGCGCGACGCGGCGTCACCCGTCCGGCTTTTGTCCATAGTCATCAGGGGGTCGCATGAACCGTATTTTCAGGCTGGTCTGGAATCGCAAACTTCGCGCGGTACAAGCAGTTTCGGAATTCGCGCGCGTGGATGGCGGTGCCGGGACGACGGGCGCCTCGGGCACAGGATCGCGGGCGCGGCAGCATCCGCTGGCGCTTGCCTGCGGACTCGCGCTGCTTGGTGCCGGCATGGGATTCCTGCCGCTGTCTGCGCAGGCCGGCACCGCGCCCCCTGATCCGCCACCGGGCACCCCCACGCTTTGCCCGGGGGGCTACATCGTATACAACGGCACCTGCCCGACTTACGACCCGCCACCGGACAATGGCCCCAATGGTGCCAATGGCGGCAGCGGCACCAACGGTGCGAATGGAGGCAACGGGTCATCGTCTGCCGTCGGTGCTGGCGGCACGGGCAGTAATCACGGCGCGACGGACGGCAGCGTGAACGACGGCGGTGACGGCGGCGCAGCTGGCCAAGGTGCCGATGGAAGCGGCGGCAGCAGCGCGCAATACAGCCACGTTGGAGGCGGTGGTCGTGGTGGCGATTATGGCGACAAAGGCATCGGTGGGGGAGGCGGCGGTGGCGAGGCTTCAGGCGTTGGCCGTCCGGGCGGTGGTGGCGGCGGTGGCGGTCTGGGCGGAAGTCTTTCCGGTAGCCACGCCGGCGTGACCGCCACCTATCAGGGCGGCAACGGCGGCGATGGCGGCAACGCGTACGACGCCGGGATCCTTTCGCCCTACGGGTCGGGCGGCGGTGGCGGTGGCGGTGGCGGCGCCGG
>Ga0164242_10004202_pt1 | contig 16218 bp, 7 predicted proteins | sample OricomgcompostMG_FD_108783 | JGI IMG/M metagenome (GOLD analysis project Ga0164242, IMG submission 108783) | Miracle-Growth compost microbial communities from Emeryville, California, USA - Original compost - Miracle growth compost (MG) ... | reverse complement strand
GTCGCTCGGCCGCCATGGCGCATCAAGATGGTGGAGCGCCACGAGACGGTTCTGCACGTTTGTGCCGGCACCCATTTTCGGGGTTGATCCGAGCAGGATCCGGACGCGGCCGGAGCGGACCTTCCCGAAGAGCTCTTCCTTCTGAAGATCGGTATTGGCATCATGGATGAAAGCGATCTCCTCGGGTGGAATACGGCGATCGATCAGCTTCTGGCGGAGATCGTCATAGACACTGAAGGGGGAATCCAGCGCCGTGAATTCATCCGGTGACATATTGTCGAGGACCTGCTGGGCGCCGTCGTCGCCTTCCTGCGCCCGCCGGACAAGGTCGCGGATCCGCATCTCCTCTTTCGCCCTGGCCTTCTTCGGCGTGGAGAGGTCGATGAAGACGAGCTGGGTGCCGCGCTGATCGTGCCAGCGATCGTAGATCCGCTTCATGTTGTCGGCCGCGATATGAACCGTCGACCCCGGCGTATCCGGGTAGGAGGGATCGATCAGCCGCATGTCGAGAGCCGCTTTGCGGGCGTCCGACATTACCTTCAGCATGTTGTCGTCGCCCGGCTTCGGATTCTTCGGCAGGTTCTCCGCCCGCCAGACCAGCGAGCCCACGGGGAAGACAAGGTTGCCGGACTGGTCCTCGTTTGGGACGCCGATATAGGCGGCCTGGTCAGGGGAGCGCTCGACAACGACGTTGTGCGGCTTGCCGCCTTTCACCTTCGGCAAGGGAAGCGATTTACCCTGCGCCGCCAGCATCCGCTTGATGTCATCATTGGTTATGACGTCAGCGAAAGAGAGATAGCGCTGCATCAGCTCCGGCATGTTGACGAATTTCGAGAACCGGCTGTTCAGCTTGTATTGGCCGGAGGGTGACAGCTCCCAATCTGTCACGATCTCGCCGAAGACCCGGGCCCAGGCGTCGAAATGCGAGACGCCGAGGTCCTTGAGCGCCTGGCCATCGAGATAGCGCTGCATGGTGAACATCTCGGCCATGGTGTTGGAGAGCGGAGTGCCCGTTGCGAAGATGATGTTGCGGCCCCCGGTGCGCTCCAGCACGCTCCGGGTCTTCACATAAAGATCGGCGGCTTTCCGGCTGCCCGTGGTGTTGCCGAGGCCTGCGATCCGGCGCATGGACGTCGCGAAGCCGAGGTTCTTGAACTCATGCGCCTCGTCGACAACCAGGGCATCGACACCCATTTCCTCGAAGGTCATGCCGACATCCTTGGCGCCGGCGTCGAGGAGCTGCTTCAGCTTTGTCTGCAGGGTCTCCTTCTGCTTCGCGAGCTGGCTGACGTTACGGCTCTTCTTGCCGTCCTCGCGGCGCAATTCGGCCTCTGAAGCCGCGATCTCGGCGATCTGCTCCTCGATGAAGCGCTGCTCGAAACGAGGATCGACGGGAATGCGGCCGAAGGAGGAGTGGGCGACTATAACGGCATCCCAATCGCCCGTGGCAACCCGGGCGAAGAGGCGCTTGCGGGCCTCCGCCTCGAAATCCTTCTTGGTCGCGGCAAGGATCCTTGCGCCGGGATAGAGTTTGACGAAATCCGCGGCCCACTGGCCGACGAGATGATTGGGAACGACCACCATGGGCTTTCTGGCCTGGCCGGTACGACGCATCTCCATAACGGAGGAGATCACGGCGAAGGTCTTTCCGGCGCCGACGACATGATCGGCCAGCGAGGTAGAGGACTGCAGCGCCCGCCAGACGAAGTTTTTCTGGTGCGGTCGCAATTCGATGATGTCGTCGCCGATTTTGCCCGGGAAGGTGAGATGAGAGCCGTCGAACTGGCGGAGGACGTCTGTGTTGAAGGTGTCGTTATAGATGCGGGTCAGCTCGTTGCGGCGGGCATCGTCCTGCCAGAGCCAGCGGCGCCATTCCGCCTTGACTCGTTCGACCTTGTCGTTGGCGGCATCGGTGGCAGCCTGGTTGAGCACCGAACTGCCATCGGACATCCTGTCGTGGATCGTGACGGTCTGGCCGTTGGCGACAGCATCGAGAATGCGGGCGACTGAGGCGCGATCGGTCCCCCATTGTGTTTCCATGGCTGTGGTGGTCTTCGCCGGATCCAGGAGCCACTTCGCGTTGAAGCGCGAATAGCTGGCCCGTGACCCGGTTCCCCCGGTAATGTGGTCGGCGAAATCGGCCATGTGCCGGGGCGGAAGCCAAGGCGATCCCGGCTTCACGTCGATATCGACGGCCTCGATATCTGCCGGGATGACGTCCTCGAGGGCGGCGACGTTCCGCTTGAAGGTGGGATCCTGCTCGGCGGCGCGCCGGGCCTCCGCCAGCTTTGCCTTTACATTGCCGGAAAGGTAGGCGTCCGAGGTCTCATATGAGCCCGCGGGCGTCTTGAAGAGCAGTGGGCCGAGCTCATTGACGATATCCTCGGCGCTCTTTCCGTAGAGGCGCGCCATTTCCTCGAGGTCGACGCGGCCGCGATCGGCGAGGACGGTCGCCAGGGCATCCTTGGCCGAGCTGGCGCTCGTCGGCCGGCGATAGGGCTGTTGCGTCCGCTTGAAGAAAATGGCGGCCTTTTTCGCCGATGGCTTCCGCGGCGCTTCGCCCGTCGTTTTGGCAATGGTCGGGGAAACACCCTTGTCGAAATTCTCCTCGAGCGCGGAGACCTGCGGCCAGGTCGGATCGTCGCGGAAGAGGCGCCGATTGGCCTCCAGGTTGACCGGGCCATGCGTCTTGACGAAAGCATCGTAGATCTTGTTCAGCCGCTGCCGGAGGCGCTCGATCTGCTCGTCGCTCGCGGAGGGATCGATCTGCGCGCGACGCAGCCGCGAAAAGGCATCCCGCAGGCGCACCATGCCGGTAACGCGCTCCTTCGCCCTTTCGCTGGGAAACGTGACAATCTCAGCCCGCGGCTGGCCGACGAGGTCCTGCTGGCGGACATAGACGGTTCCGTCCGGCGCAAGGAAAGCGGAGCCGACAAGGGCATCCTCGACGGTCTCGGGAACCTTTACGGTCTCCGGCACCATAGCGGCGCCGGGCGCATCCATGAGCTTTTCGGGAAGCCGGTTGATGGCTGCCTGGAGAAGCTTGGGGAGATCGTCGCCGTCACGCGCGATCAACGCGCCGCTGTTCTCGCGGCCGTACATCGTGCCATAGGCGCCGAAATCGCCAAGCATCATCTCCGGATGCTCGATGAAATAGCGGTTCAGCGGGACCTCGCGGCCGTCCTTGTCGCGGAAGCTGCCGACCTCGGTCCAGGCCGTGTTAATTTTTTCGTCCTCATTTGAGGCGCGCTTTCTGAACACGACAATATCCGTCGTGACCTCGGTGCCTGCGTTCTGCAGGAAGGCGGTATTCGGCAGCCGTATCGCGCCAAGAAGATCGGCTTTCCCGGCGATGTATTCACGGGCCTTCGCCCGGTAGGCGTCGAGGAAATAGTTCGTCACCACCATGGCGAGGACGCCGTTCGGCTTCAGGCTTTCGATCGCCTTGGCGAAAAAGAAGTTATGGATCGAGAAGCTGTTGAGGTGACGCCGCTCGGCGTCATAGAGACGTTCGGAGCCGAAGGGAGGATTGCCGACGACGAGATCGAAATAGCCATCGGGAACGACGAGGTCCTGGAAGCCCATCGGCGCCTGGATATTTGAATGCGGGTAGAGATTCTTGGCGATGCCGCCGGTGATGCGATCGAGTTCGACGCCGGTGATGTGCGATCCGTCACGGAGGCCTGCGGGCATCAAGCCGATGAAATTGCCGGCGCCAACGGAAGGCTCCAGCACCATGCCGCCGGCGAAACCGAGGCGGTCGGCGATCTTCCAGACGGCATCGACGACTTCCGGGCTGGTGTAATGGGCGTTGCGGGTGGAGGATTCCGCGGCACGATATTCATCGTCGCCGAGCAGATCCCGCAGTTCCGCGGCTTCCTTCTCCCACCCTTTGGCGACGCTGCCGTCTTCGCGCGGAAAAGCGTTGCGGAGACCGCCCCAGCCGACCCATTTGGCGAGAACGGATTGCTCGTCGCGGGTTGCCGGCCGGGCTTCCGTTTCAAGCGTCTTGAGCAGCCGGATGGCCGCGATGTTGTTGCGAAATTTCGCCTTGGCGCCGCCCTGGCCGAGCTCGTCGGCATCGGTTATTGCATAATCGACGGGCCGATCGGCAGCGACAGTTGCCGCGGATTCGGCGGCATCCTTCTTTAAATGGGCATCATACCCGTTTAGGCGGGCATCGTCCTCTGGCCGGCCTTCACCAGATCCCGCATGTCGTGCGTCTGAGGCTTGTTCTCCGGTGCCACGCCGTCCGCGTCCTTCTCTTCCGTCGGCAGGAGATATTTCTCGCGCGTCATCTGCCAGGCTTCCTCCGGATTGAATCCGCTGTCCTCCAGCTGGCTGACCTCCGAATAGGTCTGGCTGGCCGCCTCCCTCAGGGCTTCCTGCAGCTTCCCGGCCGCCTTCAGCGCCGCGTACCGCTTCGGCTGGAACTCCTTCCAGTGCCGGTCGGCCATGTCTATCCAGTTCTGCAGGTTCATCCTTCAGCCTTTCCAGTTCCGCCCTGACCGCATCGGGATCGTCCATGCCGGCGATCGAGACACCGGAGTCCTCCATCAGGTCGCGCGCGGCATTGTACCACGCCCGGAGAAAGGGACGAAGCTTCCCGACCGAGGTGCCCATGTCGGCGGCGACGGCACGGGCGAAATCGGTAAAACGGCGGGCGCCGGCCTCGACATGGAAGGCGGCGAGCTCCGCGCCGAGGGCCAGGATCTCGGGATCGATGCCGGCGGAAAGCTGGCCGCGTAGCTTTTCGCGCAGTTTCTTGCGGACCTCCTCGGCGCGGTCGAGCGTGACCAGCTTGTTGCCGGCGCCCCATTGCGAGGTTGTCGTTTCCGGCTTGCCGGTTGACAGGCCGGCCGCATTTTCGGCTCCGGTTGCCTTTGCCGGTTTACTTTCCTTCGGCTCTACCTTGAACGTGATGCCGGCGTTGCGGGCGCGGAGGACATCGGCGAAGCTCCAGGATGTCCCGGCGCCATTCTTCAGGCTGCGGACGTAAACTTCGCCGCCGCGCGAAATCGACTCGACACGATGTGGCTCGTCGGCCCGGGAGTATCCGATATCGGCGGATGGGATGACGGTGTCACCGTCGAGGGCGCCGATGATGCCGCGGGCGATGCGGAATTTCGCGCCCTCCTTGGCTTTTGGCTTTTCCCGACCTGGTTTCCGGCCGCGATCTCTGTCCTGATGTTCTGGCTGATGATCTTTCGGCTGCTGCCCCTCTTCGGCGGCATTCCCTGGCTGCTTCTGCTGCTGAAAATTCGGGGCGGCGACGTGCTCCCCACCGATCTTGTCGAGATCGTACCAGCCGCCATGACCATGGACACTGACAAGGCGCGCCTGCTGCTTTTCTCCATTGGTGGCGATCGAGACGATGTGCCGCCGCTGGCCATCGACCGTCACGGCATCGCCGATCTTCAGCCCGAGCGGATTCTCCTCCTCGACGACAGGATGGAATCGCCCCGGATTGACGAGTTGCTGGACCAGCGCCTCGCGCCATTCCTTGCTGTTCGATATAGGCGTCGGGGTTTCCTTCGCCTCGTCAGCGAGTCGGCTGTAAGCCTCGAACGCGCGCCGCTCCAGCGGCGAGAACGTGGACTTCGCCTCGACCGGCGGGATTGCTGTTTTCCGGGCCCGACTCGCGAATGGTCGGCTGGTATCGCCTTCTTTCAGCCAGGATTTGAACTCGCCCAGTGTCGTCGGGGTGAGGGTGCCGAGGCCCTTCCAGGCGCGGGTATAGTTCTGGAGATAGCCGGCACGGGCCTCATCGGCATCCTTGAAGCCGAGCATGACTTTATGTTCGTCGAAGCTCTTGCTGCCGGGCGCGACCTGGTCGACCACGAAAACGGGGGAACTGTCGGAGAGCTCCGCCGTCCCTGGCTTCACGAAGGCGTCGATATGGTCCTTATCCTTGCCGATGGTGCCGCGGATGTAGCCATAATGGCTCTTCATCTTCACCGACCAGGGCTTGCCGTTCTTGCTGACGCCCTTGCGCTCCGATCCTTCGGGATTCTCGATCGAGAGATCGAGGCCGCCGAGACGGACATGGCCGAGCGTGTAATTACCAGCCTCCTTTTGGGCCTGGCTGGGCTTCGGAAGCCCGTTGGTCGGCGACGTCGCCGCCTCGTGGGCGGCCGCATCGAAATCCGTGACGCCGGAATCTGCCGCTGACGGCGTTTCACGCGAAATCGGTGCCTCTGAATCGGTCGCAGCGGCTTCCTGATCGGCCTTCGCTGCCTCCTTCTGCCACTGCGCCAGCCGCTTCGCATTGACCGGATACATCTTCTGCGGGGTGTTGGAACGGGCCTCTTTGGCGACGCGCTCGACGCGATAGCGGTAATCATCGGCCATCTGGCCGATCGCCTGAGGTGTCACCTTGAAGGCCTCCGCCAGCTTCCGCTGCTCGGCCGGCATGACGGTGTCCATGTCGAGCTGGCTACCGCCCATCAGGACGCGGGAGTCGCGCCGCGCCTTGCCGAGATCGTAGAGCTTGGCATGGCGATCGTCGGGCATGACGATCTGCCTTCCGCCGACGTCGCGCGCCGCGGGATCGGTGGACTTCTCCCGCTGGACCGGCGGATTTTCCTTCGCCTCCTGGGCGTCAACCTCCTTTTGCGTCAGCTTGCTGATATAGAGGTCGTCGACGGGGACCTGCACCGAGGTGCCGTCGTCGCGCGTGATGAGTGCTTCGCTGGCCCCTTCCTCATAGCTCTCAACGCGGCCGCCGAAGCGGGCAACGCCAGGGACGTCGACGATGACGCGTTTCCCAGGCTCAGGCGGCCCCGGGAAGCGTTCCAGCGCGGGCTTCTGCTCTTTTTGCGGCGGCAGCGTCGTCTTTTTGTTGGTTGCCTGCGGCTGCGCCGGCGCAACCAGTTCCTCGGAGGTGACGTCCTGACTCTGCGGAGGATTGAACTTTGCCGCCGGCGGCGCGATCTGGGTGACGATGTCGAGCGGAACCTGGTGGATTTCACCGCTGGCGTGATCGGCAAGAACCACCTCGCCATCCGGAGAATAGGAATCGACCGTCGCCATGAAGGGGGGGATGCCCTTCGCGTCGACGCGGACTGTGGAACCTATCTCCGGAGCGCCTTCCGGCAGAGTGGCCGCCGGTTTGGTGGCCGGTGGTGTTGCCGCTGACGGCTGCTCATTCGGGACCAGCAGCTTCTCGCCCATCAGCGTCTGGCGACCGTCCTGTAACACGACGCGGCGCATGCCGCTCGGTACTCCGCTCTGGTCGGGGGCCAGCTTCACCATCTGGCCGTTCATTTCACCGGCCGGCATGTCGCCGATCGCCGGCTGATTGACGGTAAAGGTTCCGCCAGCGGCGGCAGCCTGACGTTCGCCATGCTCGAGCGCGCTGGCGAGAACACCCTTCTTCTGTGATTGCATCGGAGCAGGCGCCGTCTGGTTGGCAGGCTGCGCCTGCAAAGGCTCCGGCTCACCCTCTCCAGATCCAACCTCTTCGGCTTCTGCCGCAGGAGCACCGTGACCGCCGGCGACAGCGTGCGAGGCGCCTCCGACCGCAGCGCCCCCGAGAGCGCCGCCGATGGCGTTGTCGAGCACGGATATGACCTGGTCTTTTATGGACTTGTTACCGCCGAGGACGTCCTGGACGCCTTCCTCGATGACCTGCTGGAGGCCTTCGGTCGTGCCTTCGGTAATGCTGCCTTCCGCGATCCCGCTGACGATGCGGCGAACGATGCCGTGCTTCACCTGGGCGCTTAGGGCACCCGTCGCCTTGCCGAGACCGATCGTATCGAGGGTCGCCATCGGCACGGCCGCCGCCGCTGCCCAGCCAGCCACCTGCTTGTCGGAGATCTCGCCCTTCTTGATCCGCTCCTGGATCGCAGGATTGTCACGGATCTCGCCATATACGTCGCCGAGGTTCTGGACATAGGACGGACCTGCGGCGCCGGCGATGAAGCCGACTACCGGATTGCCGGTGGCGGCGCCGGCGGCCACGCCAGTCGCCATGCCGGGAAGCATCGATCCGACTCCCTGCCCGAGACTGTAGGCAGCGTAATCTGTGACGTCGCTGATGAAATTGCCGAGCGAATCGGTGCGGACATCGGCGACGCTGCCGACCTTGGGCAGGTTCTTGAAACTGCCGGATTTGCCCCAGCCCCGAAGGGCATCGCCCCAGCGGGTAAAGCTCTTCATTCCGGTCAGCTGGCCGAGGGCATCGAGGGCGTTGCCGAGAAGTTCCGGGTTCTGGTTCTCGAGCGAGCCTTTGAGACCTTTCATCAGCTGGGAGGGTTGCTGTGCCTGCCACTGCTTGCGCCAGTCGGCGAACTGGCTTTCGTCGATGACCTTGTAGCGACCGGGCTCCTTTGTCTGGAGCTGGTCGAACAACTGCTGGACGGGGTTCGGGGCAGCCGGTCGGCTCGCAGCAGGTGCGGCGGCCAGCTTGCTCGGTTGCGTATTGTCCGAAGCCGGAGCAGAAACCGCCGCCGCGAACGGATTCTGCGCGCCGGCATAGAGGCCCAGCGGGTCAGAAGGTTTGAAGCCGGAATCCAGCGTTATCGCCGGCGCGCTGCTGGCGCCTGCGCTCTTGCCGCCGCGGGCGCCGATCGGCTCGATATGCCAGTTTTCGTTCGACAGCGGGAAGGTGAGCCCGAACCGAGGAGCGTTTTGATGCACCCAGTCGACGACTTCCTTTGGGGCGTGCGCCAGGGACTTTCCGTCGAATGAGAGATCGGCCGCCTCGCCCATATTGTGCCGCGAGCCTTTGGAACCGGCGACGCCGGGCGGGGGCGCTACCCACTTACGGGCCTCTGCCACGGATCCGTATTTTTTCAGCGCCTGTTCCCAGAGCTGCTGCTGGTGCTCGGGCGAGCGGTAGCCGCTGTAGATGCCGAGACCTTTCTGGATTGCGGGCGGCGCGGCCTGGAACAGGGCGGCCAGACTGTCGCGGAAGCTCGGTTGCATGCCCGTGACGGATTCGGGGCCATGACCGACGATGCGCGGCTCAAGGAAGGCCAACGCATCGGTATCGGGCACGGCAGGGGCGGCGGCCGCCCCGGCTTCCTGTGCAGCTGCCTCGGCCGCCGTGGCGGGCTTATAGAACTGGTGACCGCCAATCGTTGCGGTCTGCTGCATTTTCCTGTCCCAGCTCGGAGTGACGTCGGCGGTGTGGAAGTAGCTGGCGCCCCCGGTCGGATCGGGAATTTGTCCAGAAAAGACACCTCGCAGGATGTTAGATGCCTCGGCGCGGACCTTCGGATCCTGCTCGGCCTTCGCGGCCGCGGGCCCAGGGGCGGAATAACCGGCGAACTGATGGGGGGCGCGGACGACTGCGGCGGGGTTCTGGCCGCTCTCGATCGCCCGATTGCGGATGACATGGGCGACGGCCGCCATGCCCTCCGGGCCTTCGCCGCCAGCCTCCGCTATGACGGTGTTGACGAGATCGTTCCAGTCCGACGCACCCCCGGCCGAGCTGCCTTGCCCGCTCGATGTCCGCGAGGTCGAGAATGGGTTGGATTCGCCGGCATAGAGCCCAAGCGGATCCTTCGGCTTGAAATCGTCTTCGCCATTGAGGCCGAGAACGAGCGGCATGACGTGCTCCTTTCCGGGAAGGGGATTGCACGTCATGCGCGATCGCGGCGGACTATAGCGGCTTCATGAATAACTGACGAGTGCGGTTGTAAGCTTTCTTGCGCGCGTCAAGCCGCGAACCTACATTGCAGGTTGCAGTCGATCTGCAACGGGAGGGTAAGATGAAAATGGTACTGGCAGCTGCCGCGTTTCTTCTCTGCAGCGGTGCGGCATGGGCGCAGCAGACGCCGTACATCGTTTCGCACGACGGCAAATACCTCGGCACCCTGAGCAGCAATCCTTACGATCCCGACTCGGTCAGCAATGCCTATGGCCAATACGGAAGCCGCTACAGTCCTGATTCGATCAACAACCCCTATGGTCAATACGGCAGTCCATATTCCAATGAATCGGTGACCAATCCTTATGCTACACAAGCCCCGAGAATAGTGGCGCCTTGCCTCGGCGCGTACTGCAATTGACGGTTTTGTCGAAAAAGGGAGTTTGCGGGCTCGTCGCCATCATTGTCGGGGGCGTGTTGATCCTTGCATCCGAAGGGCTGCACTCCGTTCTTTTGATGCTGATGGTCGCTTATAGCGTCGCCAGTTTGGTGGTCTGGTTCTGGGTTGTGCCCACCGCGAAGCAGGCCTCTCCGGGGAAATACGCGTGGACGGATCTTCTACGGGATGTTGCCATCGCGCTCTGCATTTCCGCGGCTATATATGGCGGCTGGCTGGCGCTCGTCCTTTGGGCCGCGGCGTCAGGCTGATCCGGCGTTTTACTGAATTCCGAGCGGCTGCGCAGCCGGCCTCTGCCGCATCTGCGCCACTGCGGCCTGCCATTCATCCTGGGTGACCCCTGCACGCTCGAGGCCGGCTGCCACCACCTTCGGGTCGGCGCCCTGGCTGAGCCCCTTCACGGCGTCTGCAATAGCCTGCTCCTTTGACGCTTGACCGGGCGCTGGTCCCGCCATGGCGCCGACGGCGGTGCCCGCGGCCGCCGCGGGATCGGCGGGGGTACGATTCGGCGCCTGTGTCGGGACTGGCGCGGATGACGGGAGCGCCATCGGAGACTGCGCCATCCCGGGCGCGGCGTTGGGCGTCGGAGCCGGCCGGGAAGCCGCCGCCGCGGGCGTCAGGCCGATCGGGACCTGCTGGCCGGTTCCCTGATCGACAATGATCTTCTTCGCCGATCCGGCCGGCGCCGGTGCGGCGGCGCTGGCAGCTGCTCCTGATGGGGATGGGGCCTCGCCGGTTTTGCCGTTTGCATAGGCTTCCGCTGCGGCGAGATCGCCGCGAACGACCTTGTCCTGTTCCTCCGGCGTCTTGTCCGCGAAATCGAGATCGTTCTTCATCCGCTCCGCGCGGGCTGCGGCATAGCGCTTGTTGAAATCCGGAGTTTTCGGTGTTGCGTAGGCCTGGTCGATCTTTTTCTTTGTCGCGTAGTCCTCAAGGCCTTCCTGGCGCTTCTTCTCGGCGGCGCGGGCGGTCTGCTGGCTCTGCCAGGCGGCCTCCGGGTTTGCGAAAGTGGCGACGAGCTTCGGCACATCGGCAACGGCGATGTCTTGCTGCAGCTTCTTGCCGTCAGGATCCTTCAGCGAGAGGCGGAAGCCGACGACATTTCCGTCCTTGTCGGTGATGTTTTCCTGCCCGAGCAGCGAATATCCATGATCGATATAGCCCTTGATGTGGGCGGCATCGAGAGCATCCTTGAGCGCGCCGGCCGCGTCTCCGGTCTGCGCCTTGACCATCGCCGAGGCGAAAAGCTTACCGCCCTTCATGGCATCTTCGCTCTCGCCCCATTTCTGCAGGGCCAACGCACCCTGCACGTTGCCGGTGAGCAGCATCTGCTTCGTCATCTTCGGCAGCGCAAATTTCATCCAGAACTGCTCGAAGCCGTTGGAATCGGCCTGGCCGCTCTTCACCGCCTGGTTAAAGGCGGTGTTGGTATCGGAATTGATCTTGTCGATCGCCTCCTGGTTCTTTCGCTTCCGGCGGCTGTCATCGAATTTTTGGCGAAGATCGATGCCCTGGTTGAGGCCATTCATAAAGGCGCCGAGGCCTATACCCAAGCTGCTCATGCCGCGATCCCCAGCGTCTCGACTTTTCTGGCTTTCGTGCTTTCCGGCTTTCTGGCTGCCGGTTTCGGCCGTTTCTTGTCGAGCTGGACGATATCGGCGAGGCGATCGACCTTGCGATCGAGATCCTGCACGGCGGCCATCGTGATGCCGATAGCGTCCTGGACGGCTATGTGCTTGCCATCGCCCTTGCCGGTCGCCGCGGCGAAATCTTCTGCATATGGCCCGACATGGCTGCCGCCGTCCTCGACGCCGGGCTTGTACGTCCATTCTTCCACCGGCATCTTTCCGACTGCCTGCAGCGCCGCGCCGTCCGGCAGCTTCTTCTTGTCCGTCTTGACCTTCTTGCTCGAGCCGAAGATCAGCCCGAGCGCGCCGCCCAGGAAGGAACCGATTCCTGCCGCGTTCTGCGAATTGACCTGCTGTTGCGCCTGCCAGCCGGCAAGCTCGTTTTGATACTGCTGGTTCAGCGTATTCGCCTCCCCGGCATAGCCGCTCATCGCGCCGCCGTAACCGGCATTCACGATTCCGGTGGAGGCGATGTATTGCTGGTTTGCTGCCTGGGCGCCGCTGAGGCCGAGACCGTTGGCGGTGATGCCGAGATTCGCCGCATTGCCCATGTTGGCGATTGCCGAGTTGCCGGTATTGATGCCGAGCCCGGCAGCGGCGTTGGAGCCGGCGACGGCCGAGTTCGATGCAGCCAGGCCGGCGGCGGCCGCCTGGGCCGATTGCGCCGGCAAGCCGCGGCCGAGATTGGCGACGTCGGCCTTCAGCGCAAGCCCCTTGTCGCGGACCTGCTGGCGGGCATTGTTTTCGGCGCCGGCGGAGGCGAGAGCTGTCCCGAGATCCGCAGCGCGGTCGATGCCGGCGAACCGGCCGGAAGCCGGGTTGACGCCCATGCTGGCGGCGGCGCGTTCCGAGGCCTGCTTCTGCGCCGCCGCATTCGTCTGCACATCGGCTTTCGCCTCCGCGGCGGCTTCCGCCTGCTTTTCCGGGGTGTCATAGTTCGAGGCTTCCTGGACGAACTGATCCTCGACCGGCTGGAACTCCTGCTCATAGCGGGCGCGGTCCTGCTTGGCGACGCCCTCCTGCCATTGCGCCTGCTCGAGCTGCTGGTCCGTCACCTGTTTCTGCAGGTCCTGCTGCTGCTGCGCCAGGTCCAGCTGCTTGTTCGTCATGTCCTGGGTGTATTGCTGCTGGTTTTCAGCGAGACCGAGTTGCTTTTCGGTCACCTCTTTCGTGAGCGCATCGAGGTCGGCCTGGCGATCCTGGCTGACCGAGAAAGCGTCTTTGGCGAAATCCAGCCATTGCTGGCCGGTCTGCGCCTGCATCACGGCGGCTTGGCCGATCTGCGGATCCGGCTTCGGAGCGGAGGAGGTGGATTTGCCCATGGCGTTGCGATCCCTGATCGCCGCACGTCATGCGCGGAACTGATGGTCCTCTTATAGCGCGGCCTGGCTTCCTGATCCAGCCAGCAGGAGGAGGCCGGCGTCGAGGAACCGGCATTCCTCCCGCAGCATCCCGAAAAGAAGGAGATCCTCGCCTTCGGTGCCGCCTTCCCGAATGACGCCCTCCTGCACCCAGCCGAAATGCCTGATGATGCGGAGCGAATCGGTATTGGTTTCGGAGGCAATGCAGCTGATCCGCCTGAACCGGCACTGCAGGAAGGGATAGGCGAAAACGCGCGTGATCAGCTCACGGGTCATCCAGCGACGGGAGCCGTCCGAAGCGAGATGCACCATGCAGGATGTCGGCGTGAAGGTGTCGAAGACGGCGACGCCGCGGAGTTCGCTGTCGCGCTCGAGGCCGATGGCGACGGCATCCTCCCGACAGCGCCCGCCGATCTGCTCCTCCGCCCAGGCGACCAGCCTTTCGTCCTCGTCATAGACATAGCGGTCACTCATTTGATGATCCGCTGCTGGATGGCCTGGCTGAGCGCCGCGAGACGCCGGAAAATCGTATGGACGTCGTCGACCAGCGCGTCGAACTCGTCCTTGGTCGGGGTCGTTCCGGCCGCTTTCGAGGATTTCAGGCGGCTCGGCAGCTGCAGGATGGCATCGAGGTCGGAAAGTCTCACGGCGGCCTTGCGGGGATCTGAGCCGCGGCCGCCAAAGAGGACCTCGGTCTTTTCGCGGAGCTGCTGCTCATCAAACGGCGTCATGCCGGCAGGCTCCGAAGCTCGTCCATGCTCTTTGCGAGGGCGATGCGATCGATGCGCACGTCGCCTGAAACGGCGACCGACCAGCTCCGCGATTTGAAGCCGCCGACAAGACGAGCGGCCTTGCCGGTCCTGGTGACGTTCGCGACCTGTTTGCCTCCGGCTTTGACAACGACATTCAGGGTGCCGGTCGACCCGCTCCCCGCCACCTGCGATCCGCCGGTCGCCGTCGGCAGCGGCGTCAGCATGTCCCCGGCATGAAGATAGGTGTTGAGCGGCGCTCCGTTCATTTCGCCTCCGATCGGCCCGGCCGCAATCAGCGCGTCGTTGGCCGCGATGATAGTGGCGATTTCGCTGTCGATGTTCTGCTGTTCGTCGCCTGTGAGCTCGAAGAGAGCATCGACCAGGATGGCCCCGAAATTCTCTGGAGCCGACAGAACAAACTCTTTCGACTCCCAATACATCATGTTTCGCGGCCCCTCGGGGGCATCCAGGCGGTAGACGTTCGATTCGCCGTGGCGGAGGAAATAAAGGGCGCCGCTCTCGATCTCGTAGAACACGGCCGTGGCGCGCTCGGCGGTCCGGACGATGAAGGGCGTCCCGCTGATGTCGATCGACAGCGCCCCGGCGACGACATTGCCGGCATAATCCTTGGTATCGTAGAACATGACATAGCGGCCGGACATCTGACCAGCGACGATCGTCGAAGGCGACAGTGCCAGCCAGTCGTCACGGTTGAAGAGGTTGCCGGAGACGAGATTGATGGAGCCGTCCGCATAAGCGGCGACGAGGCCCTCGTTGGAGGGATAGGCGATTACCGTTCCGAGATCGACGATGCCGCGCTGATTGATGCAGGGCCAGTTCGCCTCGAGCTTCACCATCTGCATGGTGTCGGGGCTGGAGCCGGTGGCCAGATAAGGATTGCCGGTCGTCATGATGATGAGCGCAGTGCCGATCGCGCCGAGCCCGACAATGTCGTAATCGGTTCGAAGGGCGTATTTCTCCGGCCAGGCATGCGGCTGGAAAGGTTCGCAGAAATAGAGATCGCGACCGGAAAACGCCGCCATCATGCCGTTCGGCATGGCGGTAAGGCCGACGAGAGTATCGACAGGAGCATTCCAGTCTGCCGAAGGCAGGGCCTCTTGGAAGGCATCGACCGCGACGTTGTCGACGAAGTCGGCGCTCGAAGCGTTGCGCTCCGCAATGAAGTAGAAATATGTGCCGCTCTGGCCGGTCTGCGAGCGGTAGATGCGCTGGCTGGTGATGGCGCGATCGCCAGGCACGGCGGAGAAGCCGGAAAGGGTCACGGTTTGGCCGGGCTGCCAGTCCATCGCGTTGCTGGCATCGGAAGGTTCCGATTCCTCGCCGAACGAGGTCACCCATGTATAGACGTAGACCCGCGTGACGATATCGCCGGCGCCGGTTCCGGAGGCGGTTGCGACGGGAGCTGCGGTCGGGCGCGGCACGGTGAGGCCGTATGTGTTACCGGATGCCCTGATCTTCGGCGCGCCATCGCCGGTGTAATAGAGCCTGTCGTCGGCAACGGGTCCGGGCACCGCATCGACGACGTTGTCCCACGCCAGCCATTCTCCCTGATGCCGGTAGATCGTCTTGTAGGCCGAGGAGCCCAGCGCCGTGATCTGGACGGACTTCCTGGTCGGCGTCAGGGCGCCGTCGTCGAGGCGGACATCATATGCCGATTGCGCGGCCGTGTTCGGCAGCAGCCTGGGAATGACGCGGGGCTGCTCGCCCGTAAACGCGGTCAGGGTGATGGCGGACATGCTTTCCTCCGCCCTAGCTCCAGTATTGGTCGCTGGTGTAATCCTGCGGGATCGGGCTCATCACCTGCAGTGCGAACGAGGCCAACCAGATTGGCTGGCGAAACTGTGCCGATGCCAACAGGATCTGCTGCCATTCCGGTGCGGTGACGGCGGCCGCTCCCGTCGCAGTCTTGATGGCGATCGTTGTCGTGGTGTCGCCCGTCGCAAGCAACGCGTTGGCGTACTGGGTCACTTCATCCCAGCCTGCCATATCCTGCGCAGTGGTGCCGATGTGATGAACTCCGCGGGCGTCCTTGAAATCGTAATCGAAACCGAGCGCGAGGCGACGGGCACGCTCGGCGAGGACCTGGTCGACCGCGACGGCCGGCGCCGCATAGGGAGCGATCCCTCCGGCGGAGACGATAGCGTCATAGGTGGCTTTGGCTTCGGGAACGACATCATCGGCGTGCGCCGTGAAAGGAATCCATCCCAAAGTCGGATGATTGATCTCGACGTAGATCGCGGACCCGTCGGCGCTGTCGTAGCGCGGATTGCGGAACTCGTAAGCTTGGGGTTCTTCTGTCTGTGTCTCGGCCATTATGCGACCCTCACCCATAGAGTTGTTCCCGACGGCTGACCCGTGCCGTGGGTTGCCAATTGGCCCAGTTGCATCCAGGTCCCCGACAGTC
>Ga0164242_10004201_pt1 | contig 16219 bp, 11 predicted proteins | sample OricomgcompostMG_FD_108783 | JGI IMG/M metagenome (GOLD analysis project Ga0164242, IMG submission 108783) | Miracle-Growth compost microbial communities from Emeryville, California, USA - Original compost - Miracle growth compost (MG) ... | reverse complement strand
CGTACCCGCGACGTCCAGCTTTACATTAATTCACCTGGTGGTGGCGTTTATGCAGGACTTGGGTTATACGATACGATGCAATTTGTAAATCCGGATGTAGCGACCATTTGTACAGGAATGGCAGCAAGTATGGCAGCCGTATTAATGGCAGCAGGTGCACCTGGAAAAAGGAGCGCCTTAAAACATTCAAGGATCATGATGCACCAGCCAAGTGCAGGGGCAATGGGCCAGGCTTCAGACGTGGAAATCACTGTTAATGAAGTGAGGAAAATAAAACACGAACTTTATGAGATCCTCAGTAATCATACAGGACAATCAGTGGAAAAAATTGCTGCTGATAGTAACCGCGATTTCTGGATGACCGCAGACGAGGCGAAGGAATATGGATTAATTGATGAAGTTTTAATTACCAATTCGAGAAAACAAAAAAAATAGATTTTACTTAAAATAAGCTAGTATGAATTTTTATAAAAATAATTTGATGCGTATTAAAGCGGAAGAAGAAGAACCGGAAGTACCCGTTCCTGAAAATCCGATAGAAAAAATGATGGGTGGAATGATGTTTGATAAAAAATTCCTGGAACAAAGGAAAGTATTTTTATGGGGTGAGGTACATGATAAAAGCGCCACTGATATTACCAACAGGCTCTTATATCTGGAGGCAATGGATCCTGGAAAAGAAATTACTTTTTATATCAACAGCCCGGGCGGTGTGATCACTAGTGGAATGGTAATTTATGACACAATGCAAATGATCTCTTCGCCGGTAAGCACCGTTTGTATGGGAATGGCTGCGAGCATGGGAAGTATTTTATTAAGTGGGGGTGCAAAAGGAAAGCGTTTCATTTATCCTCACGGCGAAGTGATGATCCATCAGCCAAGTGGTGGCGGGCAGGGAACAAGTGCTGACCTTGAAATTATGGCTGTTCAAATTCTGAAAGCCAAGCAGCTTGGTGCTAAAATTCTTGCTGAAAACTGTGGTCAAACCTATGAAAAAGTCATGAAAGATTTTGACCGTGATTATTGGATGGACGCCGAAGAAAGTAAAAAATATGGCATCGTTGATGGCGTTTTAAATAAATTATAATGCATCGTTTTGACAGTTTTTGCTGTCTTAATGAATGATAAAAATTGGCTTTTATTTTTTTACAAAAAGGCTAATTTGCAAAAAATATCTGTAAACCTAATGGCTAAACAACAAACCTTACATTGCTCATTTTGCGGAAGAAACCGTGATGAAGTAAAGATCCTTATTGCTGGACAGGAAGGACATATCTGTGAAAATTGTATCGAACACGCACAGGAAATAATCCTCCAGGAAATTGTTCCCCAGGAAAATGCCTCCGCTTCCAATTATAAACTTTCTGTGAAGAAGCCCATGGAACTCAAAAAGTTCCTGGATGAGTATGTTATCGGGCAGGATGATGCTAAAAAAGTGCTTTCAGTAGCAGTTTATAATCATTACAAACGTCTCAATCAAAAGATTGACAGTGATGTGGAAATAGAAAAAAGTAACATCATCATGGTCGGCGAAACGGGGACTGGAAAAACGCTTTTGGCTAAAACAATTGCACGGATCCTTAATGTTCCGTTTGCCATCGTAGATGCAACTGTTTTTACTGAAGCTGGTTATGTAGGTGAGGATGTTGAAAGTATTTTAAGCCGCCTGTTACAGGTTTGTAATTTTGATGTAAACGCTGCCCAAAAAGGGATTGTTTATATAGATGAAATAGATAAGATTGCGCGCAAAAGCGACAACCCTAGCATCACTCGTGATGTAAGCGGAGAAGGTGTTCAGCAGGGATTATTAAAATTATTAGAAGGTACAGAAGTGCTCGTTCCCCCACAAGGTGGACGCAAGCATCCTGAACAGAAATTAATTAAAATAAACACGAGCAACATTCTCTTTATTTGTGGCGGCGCTTTTGATGGCGTTGACAGGTTAATTGGTCGTAGAATTAATACAAACGCAATTGGATTTAGTGTAAATAAAGAACTACAGGAATATCAGCGTAAAAATCTTTTGCAGTTTGTAAATGCTCAGGATCTCAAATCGTTCGGGCTCATTCCTGAATTACTGGGAAGACTTCCCGTAGTTACCTATCTGAATCCGCTTGATACTTCTACACTTAGGAATATTCTTACTGAACCCAAAAATTCACTCATCAAACAATATAAAAAATTGTTTGATCTTGAAGGAATTAACCTGGTAATAGAGGATGAAGTGTATGATTTTATGGTGGAAAAGGCAATGGAATATAAATTGGGCGCCCGTGGATTAAGAAGTATTTGTGAAAGCATTCTGACCGATGCCATGTATGAACTTCCTTCTCAGAAAGTAAAAACATTTACTGTTACATTGGAATACGCTCAACGCAAGTTTAGCATTAGCAAATTAAGTATGCTGAAGGTCGCTTAGGAGGTTACTTCAACAGCCTTTTAGAATTGTGATCAATTTAATTTTTCATTCTGTTGATGCCTCCCGGCATCCCGGGCATTTTTCTTTTCGAAATTCTTTTGCAAAGCATCTGTTAGATCAATGCCGGTTTGATTTGCCAGACAAATTAATACCCATAAAACATCTGCCATTTCATCAGCTAAATCTTTCCCCTTATCAGATTCTTTAAAAGATTGTTCTCCGAATTTCCTCACCATAATTCTTGAAAGTTCTCCGACTTCCTCCATCAGCATTCCAAGGTTGGTCAATTCATTGAAATACCTGACTCCGATGGTTTTGATCCATTTGTCAACTTTATCCTGGGCTTCTTTTAGAGTAATTTCATCCATAAACTTTTATTCCTTGTTTTTTGTGTCAATTAAGATTGTTATTGGACCGTCGTTCAATAATTCAACTTTCATATCGGCCCCAAATTCACCGGTAAAAATTTCTTTTCCCAGGTCGAGTTTTAACTGCTGAATCATTTTTTCATAAATCGGGATGGCTGTTTGCGCTTTGCTTGCTTTCAGATAGGATGGCCGGTTTCCTTTTTTGGTGGAGGCGTGTAAAGTAAACTGGCTGATAAGTAAAATATCGCCGTTTATTTCTTTTATGGAACGGTTTGGCACCTTATTCTCATCATCAAAAATGCGGATGTTCACGATCTTGTTACTCAGCCATTTGATATCCTCTTCATTATCTGAGTCTTCAATTCCAACAAAAATCAGTAAACCTTGTTTTATTGCAGATTTTGCAGCATTATCAATAGTTACAGCCGCTTTGGAGACTCTTTGAATGACTACTTTCATTTTGTTGTAGAATTGCTTATTAATTAAAAACTTAATGCCAAAATTGCTAAAAAAGAAATTATTTTTATACCCATGATGTGCAAAATTCTGTGAAGTCAATCCCCGCCTGCTTTAAAAATTTATACACAATTCTTTTCCACACAAAGTGGATATTTTAGAATATGTTTTATGGTTTAGAAAAAATATTTTCGTTCTCCCGCTTCACAAAAATAAATTATAAACAAAAATATTTTTACCATGGCTATTAAAAAACAATCTGCATCCGGCCTCCGCTTTTCACGGCATTTTACAAAAGAAGGTGTTTCTCCCTTTGATATGTTTGAATATGATTACCGAACTTCTGTGATCAAAAATACGACGGGAGAAATCGTTTTTAAAATGGAAAATGTAGAAGTTCCAAGACAATGGAGCCAGATTGCAACAGACATTTTAGCCCAGAAATATTTTCGCAAAGCCGGCGTTCCACAGGCAGATGGTGGAACTGGAAGGGAAACATCAATAAAACAAGTAGCTCATCGCATGGCACATTGCTGGCGAGTGTGGGGTGAAAGAAATAATTATTTTGCTACAGAAAATGATGCTCAGATTTTTTATGAAGAATTGATTTATTCAATTTTAAACCAGGCTTGCGTTCCTAATTCACCTCAATGGTTTAATACCGGTTTGCACGAAGTATATGGCATTACCGGAAAGCCACAAGGTCATTATTATGTTGATGGAAAAGATGGAGTTTTGAAAAAATCAACTTCAGCTTATGAGCGTCCTCAACCTCATGCATGCTTTATCCTGAGTGTGGAAGATGACCTGGTAAATGATGGCGGCATTATGGATCTGTGGGTTCGTGAAGCAAGAATTTTTAAATACGGAAGCGGTGTCGGTACCAACTTTAGTTCTATTCGGGGTGAAGGTGAAAAATTAAGCGGTGGTGGCACTTCCAGCGGTTTAATGAGTTTTCTTAAAATAGGTGATCGCGCTGCTGGCGCAATAAAAAGCGGTGGCACAACCAGGCGCGCTGCAAAAATGGTTTGCCTCGATATCGATCATCCCGAAATTGAAACTTTTGTAAACTGGAAAGTGGAAGAAGAGAAAAAAGTGGCTGCATTAATCGCTGCCGGATATCCAAGTGATTACGAAGGGGAAGCATATAAAACAGTTAGTGGTCAAAACAGCAATAATTCTGTTCGCATCTCCAATGAATTTTTTCATGCGTTGGAAAAAGATAGCGACTGGCATTTGAAAGCACGTAGTGACGGACATAACATGAAAACCGTAAAAGCAAAAAAATTATGGGACGAAATCACTTATGCTGCATGGCGCTGCGCCGATCCTGGTACTCAGTATGATACAACGATCAATGAATGGCATACCTGCCCTGAAGGTGGAAGAATCAGGGCTAGTAATCCTTGCAGTGAATACATGTTCTTGGATAATACAGCGTGCAATCTTGCCTCTGTAAATCTTCGCAAGTTTTTTAAAGAAGATGAAAATCTATTTGATGTAGATGGATTTGAATATACCGTTCGTCTCTGGACAACTGTTTTGGAGGTTTCTGTTTTGATGGCACAATTTCCAAGCAAGGAAGTAGCCCAGCTTAGTTATGATTACCGCACTTTAGGATTGGGCTTTGCGAATCTTGGAAGCATGCTTATGGTGAGCGGAATTGCTTATGACAGCGATAAAGCGCGTGGAATTGCCGGTGCAATTACCGCAATTATGACTGGTATTTCTTATAAAACTTCAGCAGAACTTGCAGAGCACCTTGGAGCTTTCAGCAGGTACCAAGAAAATAAAAATCACATGCTTCGTGTGATGCGCAACCATCGGGCTGCTGCCTATGATGCAATGGATGCCTACGAAGGGATTGAAATAAAACCACAGGGAATTAATGCTAAGGATTGTCCCGATTATTTATTGAAGGCGGCAACCAGGGCATGGGATGATGCAGTTATACTTGGAGAAAAATTTGGCTATCGTAATGCGCAAACTACCGTTATCGCTCCAACAGGAACGATTGGCCTTGTTATGGATTGTGATACTACCGGTGTAGAACCTGATTTTGCTTTAGTGAAGTTTAAAAAATTGAGCGGCGGGGGTTATTTTAAAATTATCAATCAAAGCGTTCCCCAGGCATTGCGCAATTTAAAATATTCTGAAAGTGAAATTGAGGAAATTGTGAATTACGCAAAAGGACATGCTTCATTAAAAAATGCCCCTCACATTAATTTTGATTCACTCACAAAAAAAGGATTTACACCAAATGAAATTATTAAATTAGAAGCATCACTGCCTACTGCTTTTGAAATTGGTTTTGTATTTAATTCATTTAATCTTGGAGAAGAATGTTTGCAGCGGCTGGGCTTTAAACCTGAAGAGTATAATAATTTTGAATGGAGCTTGTTAGAAGCTTTAGGTTTTACAGATGAGCAAATTGAGGAAGCAAATACCTACGTATGTGGAACCATGACAGTAGAAGGGGCTCCCTATTTGAAAGAAGAACATTTACCGGTTTTTGATTGTGCCAACAAATGCGGAAATATCGGTGAGAGATTCATTCATTATAGCGGCCACATCCGAATGATGGCGGCTGCGCAGCCTTTTTTAAGTGGTGCAATTTCCAAAACAATTAATCTTCCAAATGAAGGAACAGTTGAAGAAATTGCTGAGGCCTATATGTTGAGCTGGAAACTCGGATTAAAAGCGTGTGCGCTTTACCGTGATGGTTCAAAATTATCTCAGCCTTTGAGCAACAAAAGCGATAAGAAAAAGAAGACCGAATCAGACGCTGAAACAATTGAACATCAGCATGAAACGGCGCTGGTAAATATGGGCCAGTTAACAATTGATGATCTTTTGGAAGAAGTAAATAAAAGAGTTCAAAGCAGTGAAGACACTTCCTTAAAACGCCAATTGGCGATGATTGTTGAACGGAGGGCTTTGCCTGCGAAACGCAGGGGCTTTACTCAAAAGGCAAAAATAAACGGGCAGGCTTTATTCCTCAGGACAGGTGAATACAGTGATGGAACATTAGGTGAAATCTTTATTGATATGGCCAAGGAAGGAGCAACGATGCGAAGCATGCTCAACTGCTTTGCAATAGCTATTTCCATTGGTTTGCAATATGGGGTACCTCTTGAAGAATTTGTCGAAAAATTCGTGTTTACCAGGTTCGAACCATCCGGAATGGTAGAACATCCAAACATTAAATCTACAACTTCGATTATTGATTTCATGTTCCGTTCTTTAGCATATGAATATCTTGGCAGAAATGACCTGGTTCATGTTCTGGACAAACCTGAAGTGGGAAACCTGGGAAATGAAGATTGGGATGAAAGCACACCGACAATCGGGGAAAGAGTGCCCGAATTAAGCGAAATAAGAGTAACTGGTTCAACTAACGGTAAAACACAAACGCAGAAGTCGTACAGGTCAGAACATGTAAAAAAGGCCCAGGATTTAGATGCAGTAAACAGAGCTGCTAAAAATATGCAGGGCGACGCACCAGCCTGCAATACTTGCGGACACATAACCATTCGCAGTGGTACTTGTTACAAATGTTTGAACTGCGGCAACAGCATGGGTTGCAGTTAAAACATTACAAAATGAAAAACATTAAAAGGCCATCTTGTAAAAGACGGTCTTTTTTGTTTTAAGAAATTTAAGATGTTTTAACTAAAAAATATTTGGCAGATTAATTTTCTCAATACAACTTTGCGCCAGTTCTTTGTGATTCACTTATCAAGAAAGGCAGAGGGATATGGCCCTATGACGCCTTAGCAACCTAAAATGATTTTAAATAACATTAAAAGGTGCTAACTCCATCCCAACACAGTGTTGGGTCAGATAAGACAGACTCAAGTTTTAATAAACCATTTCCGGTTCAATATATTAACTCATCTGATCTGTCAGGTGAGTTTTTTTTTGTCCCATAAATAGAAAAAGATCACAATTAAAAGAATATCGAAATGATTTAAAAAAATTAATAAAAATAGAAAATGGAAAGTCACAAGAAATTAGTGTTAGGAATCTTTGGATTTGGAGTAGTTGGTGAAGGTCTTTATAAAGTACTGAATCAAACCTCTTCATTAAATGCGACAATAAAAAAAGTATGCATTAAAAACAGTTTTAAAAAAAGAAATGCGCCAGCCGAACTCTTTACTGATGCAAAAGATATTTTACTGAATGACCCGGAAATTAATGTGATTGTTGAGTTAATTGATGACGCTAATGCGGCATATGAGATTGTAAGGACCGCGTTTCAAAATGGTAAATCTGTAGTGAGCGCAAACAAGAAAATGATTGCGGAGCATTTACCTGAATTGCTTGAGTTACAACAAAAAACCGGCTGTTCCTTTCTATATGAAGCCGCTTGCTGTGCTTCTATTCCTGTCATTCGTAACCTGGAAGAATATTATGACAATGATCTTTTGCATTCCATTAATGCAGTTGTAAATGGTTCTACTAATTATATTCTTACAAAGATGTTTGAAGAAAGGCTTTCTTTTAAAAATGCCTTGATCCAGGCACAGCAATTGGGATTTGCAGAAAGCAACCCTGTGTTGGATGTTGAAGGTTTTGATGCATTAAATAAATGGACCTTTCTTTTGACACACGCATATGGAATTTTACCCGTTAAAGATCAAATCATTTTTACGGGGATACAAAATATAACTGCTGAAGATGCCCGGCAGGCGGAGAAAAAGGATTGTGTCATAAAATTAGTTGCGTCAGCAAAGAAATTAACGAATGGAAAAGTGGCTGCTTTTGTATTGCCACAATTTGTAAAAAAAGATGATCAGCTTGCATTCATTAAAAATGAATATAATGGTGTCGTTATCGAAAGTTCTTTTGCCGATAAGCAATTCTTTTATGGAAAAGGGGCCGGAAGCTTGCCAACTGCATCAGCTGTATTAAGCGATATCTCAGCACTACGTTACGATTATAAATACGAATACAAAAAGTTGTATCATCATGAGCCAAATGAAGTTACCGGTGATTTTTATGTGAAGACTTATGTAGGCTTTACAGATTGGGATAATATCAATAAAGATGATTTTGAAAGTATAGAAGAGTGGCATTCTAATGAACAAAAAAATTACCTGGTAGGCATTATTCATTTTGGAAAATTGCAAAAAACCGATTGGTGGAAGAAAAATAATGTATCGCTAATTCTTACAGCAGATCCGATAATAGAATCTCTCGATATTGTAAAACTAAAAAAGAGAAGCCTTGAATTGGCAGGCTTTTCAGGAGGATACAGCTTATCCTGACGATTGTTTGTTGTTTAATTTTGTTCAGGAGCCATCATAAAACGATGGCTCTTGGATTTAATAGATTTTACTGACCTATTTTTAAAAATCTTGTTCGTATTAATGCAAGTTGTGCATCGTCAAGGGTGGAAGTTTTTTTGAGAACATTTATAAAATATTCTACTTCCTCTGGTTGGGCAGGACAACCAACATTATTTCCTGAAACTTTCCCATCTGCTGAATGCAATCTTGAATCAGCAAGAAGCTTTCCATTTTTATCAATTATAAACCAATAAGGAATTCCTTGTTGATCCCCACCATATTGTGTTCTTAATTCGTTTGCTCCGGGGTTGTCTAATTTTTCTTTTTCTCCTCTTTCATCTACAGTAAGATGGCTGATCACATAACTTTTATCAAAAAAAGATTTTACTGATTCATCATTCATGGCTGTATCCATTCTGTGGCACCAGATGCACCATGAGGCATGAAAGATCACAAAAACATTTTTATTCGTTTTTGCTGCTTCAGCTTTTGCTTCATTTATTATCTGTTCCCCAGTTGCAACTTTCGTTTGTGCATGGCCGTTTATTGTAAAAAAAGCAGTGAGTAAAACAACAGACAAAACTTTAATTAATTTCATACCCATAATTTTAATTGGTCAATTTGATTTATGATGATTCCAGTTTATAATTCTTCTAACAATTCAATCACTTTTTCTTTCTTCAAAATTAAATATCCGAGCCGGTCGTTGCTTACGCCGTCTTTTAACTGGTAATTAAAAATAAGCTTCTCATCCGTAACTTTTGTTTCAAAATATTTAAAATCAATATTCGGATAACCTTTCAAGCTGCCGCTGATCTGGTACAGGTGGGTTGATAAAATAAATAAGGAACGTTTTATTTTTATCAGCCCTTCTATTACAACTGTACTGCATTTCATTGCATCTTCAACATTCGTTCCTTTGAATAATTCATCAATTAGGATTAGCCATTTTCGTCCGTCGTTAACTTTTAAAATTGTTTTTTTTATTCGTTGTACTTCATTGTAAAAAAAACTCTCGCCCTTTGAAATATTGTCTTCCACATTGATGTTGCTTAACAATCCATCAAACAAAGAGAGTTGCATCTTTTCTGCAGTAACTCCCATTCCAACATGAGCCAAAAAAACGGCGCTACCTACGGCTTTGATGAATGTACTTTTTCCCGCCATATTGGCCCCAGTGAGAAAAATAAAATTATTATTTTGATTCAATTCAATGTCATAAGCAACAGGATTCTCCAACAAAATATGATACAATTTATTTGCCTTTAATACCGGCTCGTCTGAAGGAATAAATTCCGGAAAGGATAAATTATATTCTTTTACAGCCATCGCCATTCCATACCAGGCATCTAATTGGGAGTAAATATCTATCAGTTCAAAAAAATATTGTTTGTAATGATAACGGATGTAGTAAGCGAAGGAAAGCATTTCATAGTTGAAAAATTCTTCTGATTTTTCTTTATTAACAATCGCGTTGAACTGATGTCTTTCGATAAGTACCTGCGCCTTCTGTAATACTCTTTTTAAATTGGCTGGTGTTTCTTCATTTAAAAAGATACTTACTATTTTTTGCATTCCTTTTATAAAATCGAACGCATGACCCATTGAATATTTTATCAATGAAAAATCAGGACCATGAAGTATTTTATACAAGTAAGCAGTAACCGGTGAAGGACGGGATGGTGGTTCATCAATTGTGCTCTCGTAAAATTTATAGATCATTAATATGGTGCCATTACTGACCGAAAGCGGCCACTGCTCCCGCTTTTCAAGGATTAGCTGTAAAGTTTTCTGTACATTAATTATTGAATCAACATCATTTAAAGAGTGAGTAAATATTTGTCTTAATTTTTCTCTGCCACCTGTCGTTCTTGTTAAATTCAATTTATTGAAAACAGAAAATTCCTCTTCATTATTAAAAATTGAAAGATCCTGTAAGGTGGTTTTGTCTGTTTCCAATTTATGCTGGATTGTTTTTAATTATTAATTGATTTATACAGCTCATCATTTTTCAAAATGCATCCTTTGTCCTTGTATAGATTCATCAAATAACATTTTTCCATAAATATCTTTTTGATAAACACAATTTCCATTTACAAAAGTATGTGTTATCCGGGCCGGAAATGTAAATCCTTCTAATGGGCTCCAGCCACATTTGTATAAAAGCTCGTCCTTTTTGACGGTTGTTTTATTATTCAGATCAACGATTACAAGATCTGCAAAATATCCTTCACGAATGAAGCCGCGCTCTTTTATTCTGAAACATTCTGCAACAGCATGACTCATTTTCTCAGCTATTTTTTCCAGTGAAATTTTCCCTTCTTTATAATAATACAACATCATTAACAAAGGATGTTGTACCAATGGTAAACCGGAATGCGCATGTTCATAAGGGGGCAGCTTTTCTTCTAAAGTATGAGGTGCATGATCTGTTGCTATTACGTCCAAACGATTATCTAATAAGCCTTTCCAAAGAGCCTCTTTATTTTCAGCAGCTTTTATTGCGGGGTTACATTTTATTAAATACCCCAATCGTTCATAATCGTCAGCCGTAAAATGCAGATGATGAACACAAACCTCGGCGGTGATTCTTTTTTCTTTCAAAGGAATATTATTTGTAAAAAGTTCTAATTCTTTTTCAGTGGTTATATGCAAAATGTGTAAACGGCTGTTGTATTTTTCTGCCAACGAAACAGCGAAGGATGAAGATGCGTAACACACATCTGTATTCCTGATAACCGGATGATCGGAAGGAGAAAGAATGGGTTTAATGCTTTTTAAATTCTTATAATTTTCTTTGATGATCTTTTCATCTTCGCAATGAGTTGCTATTAATAATTCACTTTCACTAAAAATTTTATGTAATGCCGGCTCGCTGTCAACAAGCATATTACCTGTGCTGGAACCCATAAAAATTTTTACGCCGCAAACGTCCCTTTTTCTTTTATTCATTTTTAAAACCTCCTCGGCATTTGTATTGCTGGCACCCATAAAAAAGGAATAGTTTGCCAAGGAATTTCTTTTGGCAATTGCATATTTATCCTCCAGCAAATCTTCTGTAAGTGCGTTTGGAAGGGTATTGGGCATTTCCATAAATGATGTCACACCACCTGCAACAGCGGCTTTACTTTCTGTGTAAATGCTTGCCTTATGTGTCAAACCAGGTTCACGGAAATGCACCTGGTCGTCAATTGCACCTGGAAATAAATGCCTCCCCTCACCATTTATTTCAGTTACTTTTTCTTTTAAATTTATCTCATTTTCAATCTTCTCTATTCTTCCATTTTTTATATAAATATCTTTTTGGGAAATATTATTTTCATTTACGACTGAGATATTTTTTAAAAGATAATTTTGCATATCTTGAATTTAAATAATTAATAAACAACTCCATGCAAATTATAAAAAGAGTTATTACTCTCGCGGTATTTTTTTATCCGCTATCGATTTTTGCTCAAACAACTTATATTCCTGAGGGATCTAAGGAGTATCATTTCATTGATCGTCTCGAAATCAAACAAGGTGGAAATACTGATCTTAATTTTTCAACATTAAAACCATATAGCCGAAGATCTGTTGTAGAAGAAGCTGAATATATTGACAGCTTAAACCGTGTGCCTGGTTCGCTTACAGGAAATACGGAGGGCCTAGAAACAAAAAGTAATCTGAGTCGTGTTGATCAGTACAATCTCCATTCATTGCTGATGGATAACTCCGAATGGGTTACCGGTTCTAAAGAAAGTTTTTTAAGTAAGAAACCGATTCTTAGTTCTTTTTATGTTACCAAACCTAATTTTTTAGAAGTTAATACACACGATTTTTTTCTTGCAGTAAATCCCGTCATTGATTTCCAGGTAGGTTCAGAATCCGGAAATGACCAAAGCCTTTATTATAACAAGCGAGGTGTTACATTACGAGGACGTATTGCAAATAAAATCGGGTTTTCTACCACCATAACCGACAACCAGGAACGTGGCCCATCATTTTTTCAAGACCGGGTTACAGAGTTCAATGCGGTTCCCGGCGTAGGTTTCTACAAAAGATTTAAAAGTAATGGATTTGATTATTTTGATGGGCGTGGGTACTTTACTTTTAATGTCACCAAATATATTGATGTACAATTCGGGTATGATAAAAACTTTATTGGCAACGGATATAGAAGCCTTTTCTTAAGTGATTTTGGCGATAGTTATTTGTTCCTCAAACTGAATACAAAAATCTGGAAGTTTGATTATGAAAATCTTTTTATGGAACTGATGCCTGAGACCTATACAAGATCAGGTGACAATTTATTGGATCGGAAATATGCAGCAATGCATCATTTGAGTATGAACATTACCAGATGGCTGAATGTTGGTTTGTTTGAAGGCGTTGTATTTGGAAGAAAAAACAGGTTTGATTTTGAGTATTTAAATCCAATTATCTTCTTACGTCACGTTGAAGGAACAGTTGGAAGCCCTGATAACGCTGTTGCTGGCATTGACTTCAAGGCGAATGCGGTTCATCATTTACAGTTCTATGGACAATTGCTTTTAGATGAATTTCTTGTGCATGAAATTGTAAAAGGAAATGGTTACTGGGCAAATAAATACGGTTATCAATTGGGCGTAAAATATATTGATGCTTTTAAAATTAATAACCTCGATCTTCAATTGGAATCTAACAGGGTAAGGCCTTTCACTTATTCTCATTTTGATTCTGTTGCTAATTACACCCATTACAATCAGCCGCTGGCTCATCCTTTGGGTGCCAGCTTCCAGGAATGGATTGGTGTTTTAAAATACCAGCCAGCTCCAAAGTGGTATATTGATGCAAGAGCAATATATTATTACCAGGGATTAGATTCTGCCGGAATAAATTTTGGAAGTAACCCATTTCAATCATACAATACAAGGACTAGTAATTTTGGATATTTCATTGGAAGTGGCCGGAAAGTAAATTGCGTCAATGCATCACTGACGCTTTCTTATGAGTTAAGGGAAAATCTTTTTATTGATGCAAATACGCTTTTTAGAAAATATACTGATGTTCCCAATTCGAGTATTTTTAATATTGGCATAAGGTGGAACGCAGCAAGAAGGGATTATGACTACTAACTGAAAAAATGAAGGAGTGGATACGAAAAGAAACAATAAAAGGATCAATGAAATGGCAGGTTGATTTTTTCGTTGATCCTTTTGATGAAAAATGAAAAGTAATACTTAAGAGAATTTCTTTTTTTAATTTTTATTTGAGAGCGGAATTAATAAATTTTGCGACATTATCATGCAAAAGTTTCAATGATTCGGGATGCAGATAAACCATGTGCCCTGAATAATAACGGGCGTATTCTATATTCTTTTGCAAAGATGCCGGCATTGGTAAATGTTTCATTTCGAATTCTCCTTCAAAGTAAGGAGTGCCTAAATCAAAATATCCCTGGTTCAACATTACTTTCAAATCAGGATTATAGACCATTGCATGAGCCAGGTCATTCATCACATTTGGAAATCCGATAAAGCCTTTACGTTTGAAATCCCATGGATGTACGTCACCAAAAGTTTTATACTTCAATCCTTTTCCAAACTTCAGGTCTGTTCTTACATAATTATTGAAAGTGGCAGTGAAAGCAGCGTCAATATAGGAATCCATGGGATCATATTCTGCATATTCGCTGAGGGGGTCAATCGCCTCACCGGAAAATCTTGAATCCAAGCGACCCGTAATTTCATTCTTTTTTCCGAGTAAAGTTTGTTCAAACTGAGGTCCGTTTACTCGAAGGTTTGCCTTTTTAATGTACTCAACCGGAAGGCCGGTATAGTCGTGCAATTTCTCTGCAATGCTGTTAAAAGAATTTGAATCAAGTGAAGCGCCTTTATTAAGTGCCAGTGTAAAATCGTTCAATGCAAAATGTTCTACTTCCCTTAAAAATGGCTCTAATTCTTTCGGTTGATTAGGAAGTTTATGATGATACCAGGCAGTAGCGGCGAATGATGGCAAAACAAGTTCATACGCCTGGTCATCGCCAGGATTTTCACCGGCAGCTTCAGTCATGTTTCCATAAGTTAGTAATTGTGAAAGTAAAATTACACCGCTCAGTCCTACTCCGTCGTTTTGCAAAAGATTGGCAACTACAGCAGAACGGAATGTGCCGTAACTCTCGCCAAATAAGTATTTGGGCGAATTCCAACGATTGTATTCAGAAATAAATTGAGTGATAAAATCTGTAAAGGCGCGTCCATCCTGGTCAATACCAAAAAAATCTTTATTTTCTCCTGCACCTCCCATTTTTTTTGTGATTACTTCCCCGAAACCAGTGCCTGGAGCATCAATAAAAACAAGATCACTTACGTCCAAAAGACTGTAATCATTGTTTACAGTTTTATAAGGCGCTTTTGTTCTTGATGTATCATTTATAAAAACTCTTTGTGGTCCCCACGCTCCCATGTGAAGCCAGATGGTAGCGCTACCCGGACCGCCATTATAAATAAAAGTGATTGGTCTTTCTGAAGCATTTTCATCACTTTTAGTATAATAAACATAGGACATGCTTATCGTTGGAGTGTCCTGTTTATTTTTCAAAATTAATGTACCTGTTGTGGCATCGTAATTAATCTTTTTTCCTTCGACAGTCACGCTTCCATGTGTAACGGATTTTTGAGGCTTTTTGTAATTAATTACAGTGTCTTTACTAATGTCAACTTTAACAGTTGTACTCTCTTTTTTTGCCTGTGAGAATGAAGAAAAACTAATTGCAATAAGCAATGTGAAGCAGGTTAGAAATTTTTTCGGATGCATGAAGGTTTTATTACAAGATTTAATTTTTTACATTAATCCTCTAAAACAGTAGTTTGATTTTTTATAAAAAATAAAAACATAATTACATTGCTGCTAATTGCACTTTCTGCTGAAGCTCTATCACACTTTCTTTGAATAAAACATCAGTATCCATCAGGTCTTTCACTGTCTGGCAACTGTGAATCACAGTTGTATGGTCCCTGCCACCAAAATGTTCACCGATTGTTTTTAAAGAATTTTTGGTGAATGCTTTCGCAAGAAACATAGTAATCTGTCTTGCCTGTACAATTTCACGTTTCCTGGTTTTCTGCAACAACTTTTCGTAAGGCACATCAAAATAATCGCAAACCATTTTTTGAATGGTATCTATCGTAATTTCTTTAGAAGAAGATTTGATGAAATTCCTTAGAACTTTTTTGGCGAGGTCTAAATCTATTTCCCTTTTATTTAACGAAGATTGAGCCAGCAATGAAATCAAAGCACCTTCGAGTTCTCGAATATTATTTTGAATATTATAAGCAATATATTTTACCACTTCCTTCGGCATTTCCAAACCGTCATTCTTCATTTTTCTCTCAAGAATCTCGATCTTGGTATCGTAATCCGGAATTTGTAAATCAGCGCTCAATCCCCAGCGAAACCTGCTGAGCAATCTTTCCTGTACGCCTTCCAAATCTTTTGGTGGTTTGTCTGTTGTTAAGATTAATTGTTTGCCACTCTGGTGAAGGTGATTAAAGATGGCGAAAAATGCATCCTGTGATTTTTCTGCACGGTTAAAAAACTGGACATCATCAATTATCAAAACGTCTATCAACTGGTAAAAATGAATGAAATCATTGATAGCATTATTTCTTCCGTGATCAACAAACTGGTTAATGAATTTTTCCGAACTTACATACAACACCACT
>Ga0164242_10004200_pt1 | contig 16219 bp, 7 predicted proteins | sample OricomgcompostMG_FD_108783 | JGI IMG/M metagenome (GOLD analysis project Ga0164242, IMG submission 108783) | Miracle-Growth compost microbial communities from Emeryville, California, USA - Original compost - Miracle growth compost (MG) ... | reverse complement strand
CTGCCATTGTCCTTGTCATGGGATTGGTTGTCATTGTTATTGGTGGTTTTATGTATCCTAGAAGAAAAAGATACGTTCCGATCAAACCGTGAAAATCACAGGAATGAATATTTAAGGGCTGCGGTCATCGGGTTATGAACTACGGGTAATCTTAAAGGGAAAGCGGCACGACGATTATCAGTATTGCCTCCGCTTACGAGATACATATATACTTGTTGTAAAGCAGGAGGAGACGGAAGAGGGAGTGGTATCAAAGGGAAGAATAATTGTAGCAGCATCATATTGGCGCGTCTGTGCGTGTTCTTGTTGCGTATTTAGGCAATAGGAACGACTCGAATCATCATAAACATCGGCTTCGTAGTCATTCTTCCGGGGCATTGGCAGACAACTGACAAAAAACTATCTGGGAAATCGAAAGAAAAATTGAATCTATTATGTTGGCAAAAGGAGAAACATCCCTATCAAGAAAGAATAAGTTGGTCACGCTGGATGCCGATCTTGTTATTACGGGAGGTGGCATGTCGGGCTGTTGTGGCGCCATAACGGCAGCAAGGACCGGCATTAAAGTAGTCCTGGTCCAAGACAGGCCTGTTTTGGGGGGCAACGCTTCAAGCGAGGTGCGGTTGTGGATACTGGGTGCTACATCACATATGGGAAATAACAATCGCTGGGCCAGGGAAGGTGGTGTGATAGATGAAGTACTGATAGAAAACCTGTACCGCAACAAAGAAGGAAATCCGTTGATACTGGACACTATTCTGCTCGAGAAGGTAACCAATGAGCCAAACATAACGTTGCTGCTAAATACTTCTGTTTTTGAAGTGCATAAATCCGATAATCGCAATGTTCAATCCCTGAGGGCTTTTTGCAGCCAGAATTCGATTGAGTATCTTCTTAATGCGCCCGTTTTTTGCGACGCTTCAGGTGATGGTATTGTAAGCTTTTTGGCGGGTGCTTCCTTTAGGATGGGAGCCGAAAGCAAGAATGAATTTGGTGAATTGCTGGCGCCTGATGAAGGCTATGGCGAATTGTTAGGGCATTCCATTTATTTCTATAGCAAACGGACCGACAGACCGGTAAAATATATACCCCCAGCTTTTGCATTAAAAGACATCAAGCAAATTCCCCGTTACAAAGCGCTGAATCCTCAGGATGATGGCTGTCGCCTCTGGTGGATAGAGTACGGAGGCCGGCGCGATACGGTGCATGACACCGAACTGATCAAATGGGAGTTGTGGCGCATTGTATATGGCGTGTGGGATTATATCAAAAATTCAGGAGAATTTAAGGATGTGGATAACCTGACCCTGGAATGGGTGGGCACCATACCGGGTAAAAGAGAAAGCCGTCGTTTTGACGGGCTATATATGCTTACCCAGCAGGATGTCATCACGCAAAGAAAATTTGATGATACTGTGGCGTTCGGTGGTTGGGCGCTTGATCTTCACCCTGCCGATGGCGTGTATAGCGAATTGCCTAGTTGCAACCAATGGCATAGTAAGGGTGTCTACCAGATTCCATATAGATGCTATGTTAGCAAGGATATTGATAACCTTTTTTATGCTGGACGGATCATTAGTGTTTCGCATGTGGCGTTCGGATCTTCCCGTGTAATGGCGACTTGTGCTTTGGGCGCACAGGCCGTGGCGATGGCTGCGTCCTTATGTATAAAAAATAAGTTATTGCCAAAAGACCTGCTCCTCCCTACTTGGATGAAACGGTTGCAAAATGAATTAAATGTGAGAGGGCAAAGCATTCCTGGTATTCCTTTTCAGAGGGAGGAAGGTGATTTAATGAATTCAGCTCAACTTTCAGCTTCCTCTACCAGCGCCTTATCAGAGATTCCTTTCAACGGCTCATGGGTTAGGCTGGATATTGGCACAGGCCAATTGCTGCCGCTCAAAAAGAATATTTGTTATGGATTTAAAATTCAGGCTAATGCCATAAAAGATACCATATTAAATGTTGAGCTACGCGTCAGTTCTCGTCCTTCAAATTATACACCCGATCAACTGGTAGAAGAGCAAAGAATTCCGTTAAAGCAGGGGAAACAGGTTATAGAGATTGCTTTTAAGGAGCCTGTTTCCGAAGATCAATATGGATTTCTGCTATTTCTACCTAATGCAGAAGTCGAAATACAATGTAGCCGCCAGCGCTATACAGGCATTCTTTCTGTCTTTAATGGGAAAAACAAGGCGGTATCAAATAATGGATACCAGGAAGCACCTGAAAATTCTGGTATTGATGCTTTTGAATTTTGGTGCCCCCGTCGTCGTCCGGAAGGACAAAATATCGCCATGGCAATCGCACCCGCTTTAGAGCCTTATGAGGTGAGCAACCTTAAGAATGGCTATACAAGGCCTTATTTGCAAACTAACGCCTGGGCAGCGGATTTAAGGGATAAGCAACCGACGTTAGTGCTTCGTTGGCCTCAGAAGCAGACCATTAGTGCGCTGGTGTTGCATTTTGATACAGATTTTGATCATCCACTGGAGTCCTCACTTATGGGTCATCCTGAAGATGTTATCCCTTTTTGCGTACGAAAATATAAAATTTTTGATGATGCTGGAAAATTCCTTGCGGGAAAGGATGAAAATTATCAAGCGATAAACCGGATTGTATTCGATGAGCCTATAAAAACGTCTTCGCTGAAAATAAAATTAGAACACCCTTCAGAAGAAGTGCCGGCGGCTTTATTTGAAATTCAATGTATGGAAGATGGGAAAGGTAAGCTAAGTTAAAAGTGAAAGGCGCATGATGATTTGTCGCCCATATTTTGCCAATACTTAGAAAAGCCGATTAATACGATGATTTAACATTTATGCATTATTGATTTACCAATAAAATTTTGTTTATGAAGCACAAAATTTCCTCTTTTCTGTTTCTTTTACTGACTTTGTTTGTTTGTTCTTATTCGTTTGCCCAACAAAAACAGGTCGAAGGAGTTGTCACTGGCGAGGACAACCAGCCACTAACGGGTGCCAATATTGTTGAGAAAGGCACCCAAAACGGAACAATAACCGATGGGAAGGGCCAGTTTATACTTCACATATCTCAGATACCGACGATACTTCAGGTGTCTTTTCTTGGATACAAGAAAAAGGAAGTAGCTTTCACCGGGAATAGCAAATTAGTCCACATTATTCTTGAAACTAATGCTGTAGGGCTGAACGAGGTTGTCGCGGTCGGCTATGGCACACAGAAGAAAAGTGATTTGACCGGTGCTATAGGATCTGTAAAGGCCAGTGAATTAAAGCAGACACCTATTGCTAACGTCGTTCAAGGTATTCAGGGTCGTGTATCTGGCGTACAGGTTACACAGAATTCGGCTGCGCCCGGTGGTAGCATTAGTATGCGCATTCGCGGTACCAATTCTATTAACGGTACATCGGAACCCCTTTATATTGTGGACGGAATTCAATTGGCAAATAGTGGGGGGGTCAATGACGTTAGCTCATTGTCTTTTTTAAACCCGGATGATATTGCTTCTGTAGAGGTGCTGAAGGATGCCGCTGCCACTGCCATCTATGGATCGCGGGGGGCAAATGGCGTGGTGCTGATAACGACCAAACAGGGAGTGAGTGGCAAAACGCAGGTATCTTATGATGGATACTATGGTGTGCAGAAGATTACAAGAAGACTTAACATGATGAATGCAGCGGAGTTTGCTAAATTGGAGAATGATACCTACAATACAACGCTTTTCGAAGATCCTGCTTCATTGGGAGAAGGTACCGACTGGCAAAATCTGATTTATAGGACCGCAGCCATTCAAAGCCATCAATTGACAGTTTCGGGTGGTGACGTAAAGACACATTTTTCTTTATCTGGCAACTATTTTGATCAGCAGGGTATTATAATTGGATCGGATTTTAAGCGATATTCTTTGAGATTGAATTTTGATCATCAAGTAAGTAATCTCTTAAAGCTCGGAGCAAACATCTTTACGGTATATGCCATTGATAACAGGATTCAAACAGGGTCTTCCAGCATCGATGCAGGGGCGGTGAGTACCAGTATTGTTGGTGCCGCTCTGGGTGCGCCGCCGAACCTGGAGCCATTTAGGGACGATGGAAGTGTTTATCCCTTTGGAGACCAGGCAGGGGGTATTTACAGGGAAGAGAAGAATCCTATGGGATTTTCTAAGATATTGGACAAAAATACTACTCAACGATTAATGGCCAATTTGTACGCTGAATTTACTATTACCAAGGGCCTCACATATCGTGCAACATTTAATCCAGTAATATCTTCGGGCCTGAATGATTATTATTCACCAAGATCAATTCAAAATTCGTCCGATCTGGCTTCTGGAGGTGGTAGTGCCAAAAAAGGAAATAGTAATACCGTTGAACTCCTGCACGAAAGTATATTGACCTATCAGACAAAATTTGGAGACAACCATTCTTTTAAATTTACTGGTGTATTTGCTACTCAGGCCGACAATAATAATAGTAATAATATTTCAGCCAGCAAGTTTCCAAATGATGCCACATCTGATGAAGCCCTGCAATTAGCGACTGATAGAACTGTGAGCAGTTCGCGAAGCAAGGAAAGACTGGATTCCTATATGGGTCGTATTAATTATAGCTTTAAGAATAAATATTTATTTGACTTTACGGCTCGTTACGATGGAGCCAGCAAGTTTGGAGCTAATCATAAATACGGGTTTTTTCCAGCAGCAGCGGTTGGATGGCGCATAAGTCAGGAACATTTCATGGAAAATATATCCTTTGTAAGTGATTTGAAGATCAGAGGCAGCTATGGACTTACTGGAAATGCTGGGGCGATTGGCCCTTATCAATCGCTGGCAACTGTTGCTTCCGGCGGTGGTTATTCTTTTGATCATAACTATACGATAGGTATCAGCCCTTCTGGGATACCCAATCCTGATTTACGTTGGGAAAAATCTTTGCAGGCAGATATTGGTTTGGACGCAGGTTTATTAGATAATCGGATCACTTTTACGGTAGATGTATATAATAAAAAGACCAAAGATCTTTTATTTGTAAAAACCCTGCCGTTCTCCTCGGGTTACACCAGCATAGCAGGAAATTTTGCCAGCCTTCTCAACAGAGGATTTGAGTTTTCTGCTAATGCTATTGTAATGGATAATGCCTTTCAATGGAATATTTCAGGAAACTTCAGTATTAATCAAAATAAACTGTTGAGTCTGGATGGAAACCTTGCGGAATTCCCGTTGACAGGGTATAGTGTATTAAAAGTCGGAGAACCCTTGGGTTTATTTAAAACGTACGTTTTTGACGGGATTTATCAAACAGGAGAAACTGTTCTACCAGGTTCAGCCAGTAGAATTGGTGGCGTAAAAGTGGAAGACCTGAATGATGATGGTCAGATAACTGCAGACGACCAACGTATTATTGGAAATGCCCAGCCTAAGTTTATTTATGGTTTTGCTACTTCTATGAGCTACAAGAATTTTGATTTTAGTACTTTCTTCTCCGGTTCTCAAGGAAACAAAATTTATAACCTCATTCGTTACTCATTTGAAAACGCATATGGCCATAGAAATGTTTACAAGGCGCTTGTCAATAGGTGGTCGCCCACTAATCCAAGTAACGAATATGCAAGCGGATTTCAGGGAGGAAGAATTCCTTTAACTGACCGATTTATGGAAGATGGCTCATTTTTACGCTGCAAGAATATAACATTGGGCTATACTCTTAAGAATATACAGGGTATCAGTTCTTTAAGGATATATTTAAGCGCTAATAATCTTTTTACGATAACGTCTTATAGCGGTTATGATCCAGAAGTAAATACGTTCGGAAATAACAATAAGTTAATAGGAGTGGATAACCTGGTTTATCCTACAGCCCGGTCCATACTTGGGGGTGTCCAGCTAACATTTTAATTAAAGTCTAACCAATATAAAACAGGTAGTAATGAGAAATATATCTTTTAAACAAAGCAAATGGCTAGGCGGCTTTATTTTTCTACTTTGCCTTTGCTCCTGCCAGCTCAATGAAACGCCGTTTTCCTCTATTTATACAAGCACTTTTTATAGAACGGCAGAAGATGCGGAAGCAGCACTCACGTCGGTTTATTCTTCGCTGGCAGACCTTTACGCAGGCCCGGCAGCCATAATGGTTCCTGATTTTAGTGCCGATCAGGTATATCCGCGGCCCGTAGTGGGACGAGATACATATACGCTTTTTAATTATGACGTGAACTATACGACAGTAAAAAGCTACAGTAGGACAAATGAATCGCCTGTGGCAATTTGGAGTTCTTGTTATAGTGGTATTGAAAAGATAAACTGGATTCTCGATAAAGTACCCAATACCAATATGGATGCTACCAGACGATCACAGATAATAGCGGAGTCACATTTTTTGAGGGCTTTCTTTCTATGGACATTGACTAGGAATTTTGGCGACGTTGTTATTAAGACAAACCCAAGCAATTCTTTGGATAGTGCCTATTTGGAGAAAAGTTCTCAAAAAGACGTATATAAGCAGATCTATAGTGATCTTGATGAAGCAGAACCTATCTTGCCTGATTATGCCGCTGGAAGCATGCAGAAAGGAAGACCCTCTAAGCAAGTAGTAGAGGGCCTGTATGCCAAGGCTGCACTTTATAATGAAGATTGGACTACAGCGCTTTCTAAAGCACAACTTGTTCTCACATCAGGATTATATAAATTGATGGATGATGTTCGGGATGTATATGATGTATCAAAAGAAGATGAGGCACGTCAGGAAAACATGTGGGCTTTTGAAGAAGAAAGTACAAGCCCCGGACGATCTTCCCAACTTATGAGTTTATACGGCCCCAAGAATGCTGACGGTCCCGAATATGGACAATCGTCTTATGGTTCCATTTTTGCTTACCAATCTTTTTTTGATTCTTTCGATCCCAAAGATGCACGGAGGCAATTACTGGATACGAATTATATTGATCGGCGGGGGAATCTAGTGGCTCAAAAAGATATAACACCTATTACCACCCATGGCGTGCTGGTAAAGAAATACCAAGATCCTAATTCTGTCGGCGGATCAGCTGCCGTGAACATTCCAATTTTGAGATTAGCTGATATTTACCTGATTGCAGCGGAAGCGGAAAATGAACTCAATGGCCCAAGTGATCTGGCATATTCTTACATAAACAAGGTTCGTGAAAGGGCTCGTATCAGCGATCTTCAGACCGGACTGTCGAAAGAAGCTTTTTTAGATTCTGTGCTTCAAGAACGTTCGTGGGAACTTTTTGCAGAAGGCGACCGATGGTACGATCTTACAAGGAGAAATCGTTTTCTGGACGTGATTCCAAAAGCTGTTAACGATGTCTTCCCCACCCGAGCGCCTGAACCGAAGCATCGTTATTTCCCGATTCCTTTGGATGAAATAAATGCGAATCCTAAATTGGAGCAAAACCCTGATTGGAAATAAGCACATCGAAATGAAACAGACAATGCGTTTAGAAGTAGTTTAGACCTTTGAAATCCCTGTCTGTATTGGGTTTAAGAGGATTTTATAGAGAAATAATTTTATTTTCTGTGTAGGGGATATTTATTATGTATGGAGGAATATAGTTATTCTGATTGATAATGAATATTATATGATATAAGTACCCGAGACGATAGCGGAATGGAAGCGGGCGATTATATTGTACCTTTTCGAAATTGGGAGGCTATAGACATCCCTGTTTTTGAATAATAATATAAGAAGATAAGCGCTCTTTTAAATGCTTAAAAGGCCACCCTGAAGTATATTGATAGATATGCCAAGTTTTGGATTTATAGAGACAATATTCCCGAGAGCTGTTATCAACATAAGGAATATATTTTCACCCTTATGCGGCCTAAGGGCGTTTGCAATATATATTATTCTTTTTGCAAATAGTTGTCAACTTCCTGATACTGATCATGGCTTGTGTTTGAAGAGCCCATCGGGAAAAATACAGGTGCATCTTTTTATCAACGGGAATGATAGTCTTTGCTATACTGTATCTAATAATCGAAACGACATAGTAAAAGCATCATTATTGGGAATAGACATTGATCATCATTATTGGGGATGCGTTTCAGTATTAAGGGAAATGAAGGAGCAGAATGTCAGTAAAGATGTGGTTTTGCAAGAAAGAAAAGGGATGAGTCATCTTTCTGCGAAGAAATACAGGTTGTCTTTTCAAGATAAAAATGGTTCTGCATGGTTTATGGACGCTATTGTGTCAGATAAAGGCTACGCTTTCCGGTATGATATTCCAGGGAAGGGCATGAGGAGGATATATAGTGAACGAACGAGTTTTTGTCTTGATCGCCAAACGGAAGTGTGGTATTTTGAGAGGGACAATTCCTGGAAGCTAAAGTCATATGCTGGTAGCTGGATTTCTTCTCCGATAGAAAAGATGCCTAGTATATCAAAAGAAGGTCCTGTTCAGGGAATCCCGTTGGTCATGCAACTGAAAGATTCAAGTTATTTGGCTATTGCAGAAGCAGGATGTTACAACTATAGTGGAATGCGGTTGAAAGCTGTTGGCCAAAATACATTTCGGGTAGATTTTACGGAGGACACCGTGGGTTTTTCTCTAGAGGATGAAATTGTAACTCCTTGGCGGGCAATTTTATTTGCGGACAACCTAAATGAGTTAGCCGACAATACTTTTATCGCCGATGTTGCTCCAAAACCGGATGCTGATCTTTATGCCGACGAATCCTATATCAAGCCCGGAAAATGCGTTTGGCGTTGGTGGGCCAGAGGAACCGGCAATCCTGTGCAGGAAAAGAACATGGTAGATAAGGCGGTTGCTCTGGGTGCACAATATGTTCTTATAGACGATGGATGGGAAAAATGGCCGGATGCATGGGGGAAAATAGAAGATATTTGTCAGTATGCTGAGCGGAAACATATTGGTGTTTGGCTATGGAAGGATAGCCATGAGTTGGCCATGGACTCATCTCTGATAAATCAATGGCTTGATTCGGTTCGGGAAGTTGGCGCTGCAGGAATAAAAGTTGATTTTTTTAATTCGCAGCGTAAAAACAGCAATGTGTTTCAGACGACTATTATCAAAGCTGCCGCCCGTCAGAAACTTATGGTGGATCTGCATGGTTGTTCTGCAGGATCAGGAGAAGCCTATTCATTTCCCAATCAATTAACCAGGAAGGGTATTAGAGGATTAGAACTCAATAAAATGAAAGAAGGGCCGATCAAAGCGTCGCATAATGCAGCATTGCCTTTTACGAGATTCTTAATGGGTCCTGCTGATTATACGCCTTTAGGGCTTACCGCACCGGGGAAGACAAGTTGGGCGCAACAATTGGCTACTTTAGTTGAGTTTACGTCGCCATTTCAAGTAATTGCAGAGGATCCAGATTTTCTTTTGAAAAATCCTCATGCTCGTCTTTGTCTGCACTTTTTAAAAGCCTTACCTACTATATGGGATGAGACAATTGTTTTACCTGGAAGTAAAATTGGTGAATTGTCAGCCATGGCAAGACGGTCAAGAAATAGTTGGTTTATTGGAATTATAAATGCCGGAGACGCGAGGACATATACCCTTGACCTTTCTTTTTTAAAAAATGCGAATTACAATTACGAGTTCTATCAAGATGATTTGGAGGCACAGAAAGTAAATTTATCTGGTCTGAATAAATTGGCCTTTTTGAAAGGAGATTCTCTGGCTATTCCCTTTCAGACGGAATATGGCTCAACAAGGGAAGGTCAAAAAGTTAATATTAAGCTAGCTAAAAATGGAGGTTTTGCTGCAATGCTTTTGCCCGATAGAAGGGAAAATTGAGATGACTTGGTTTTAAAATGAATGCTATGAAAGCTCTTATGCTATGTATTTTAACCTGTTTATTCGCACTTATGAATCGGAATGCTTTAGCACAGGAAAGCAAGCTTTTTTTGGTTGCAGGCCAGAGCAATTGTGTGGGAAAGGGTGATTCGGCTTTATCAGTAATATGCGAGCCGCAGACGGCTTTTGAGTATCGAGCAGAAAAGGATACCCTTGTTTCATTGAAGGATCCTGTAGGAGAAGATTTTTTTGACTTTCAGCATGCACGCTATGGCAGTGCATGGCCGTCATTCGCGCGGCAATATCATCAACTTACGGGCGATAAGGTAATTATTGTTCCAGCCGCCAGAGATGGAAGTTCCTGCAATCATAAGGCGGAATTACCTGGCGACGGAACCTGGGATCGCAAGGGAAAGAAATTGCTCTTTGGTAATGCTATTAAAAAAGTGAAAATGGCCGAGGCAAAGACAGCACTCTCATTATCAGGTATTATATGGGTTCAAGGAGAGCGCGATGCCAATGAGATCAATGAAGGTGATATGACCGCAGATGAATACAAAGTTTCGTTACAGGATCTTATTACCCGTTTCAGAAATGAATTAAATGAGAATGTTCCCTTCTATATAATACTTACTGGGAATTATGTAGGGCATCCTGAAAAAGGACCTGAGCAAGTACGTAAAGTGCAAAATTCAGTCGCAGGAGAGAAAAATAAAGTTTACGTTGTATATAGAGCGGCGAAGGATTTTCATGATCGGAAATGGATGAGAAGTGATGGCATTCATTATATACAAACAGCTTATAATGACATAGGAGAGAAAACAGCTATAAATATTTTTAATATAACGAAGCGAGCTAATAAATGACAGAATCGGTATTGTTGATCGTAACGCATAAATGTGCTAACGTATGATTTGTATGTCTTCTATAAAACCCATTATATTTTTGATATAGCTTATTTATCAATTAAAGTATTTGAAATGAAAAGAAAAGATTTTATTAGAACAGTTGGAAAGGGTATAGCTCTGTCTTCTATGCTTCCATTGACAGTTAAATTTCCACTTACGCCAGACTTTTCCAGACAAATATCTAAAGAAAAAAATGATGATGGTGTTTATCGTCCAGAAGGTTATCATTTGATCTGGGAGGATGATTTTAATGGGGGTCACTTAGATGAGTCAGAATGGTTTTATCGAATGGATTTAAAAATGAGCAGTGCTCAAAGGCCTGAAAATGTAAAAGTACAAAATGGGAAACTGGTGCTTACGATGAAAAAGGAGGACTTTCTAGGAATGAAATATACCGGCGCCGGCATCGTGACGAAAAGGAGGTGGCAACATGGTTACTTCGAGGTGAAGGCCAAACTGACAAATGCCCCTGGTTGGCACCATTCCTTTTGGGCACAAGAGGGAACCGGCTTTTTGACATATAGTTATGACCGATTTATGGAGATAGATGTTTTCGAGATGGAATCTACAAGGTCTTCCAATCATAATTTATGGATTCATAGAGATGGTTGGTCTTCAAAAAATAACAACTGGGAATCGGTTCATGAGCAAGACTTAGGTTTTGACGCATCCGATGGATATCATATTTATGGATATGAGTACTCAAGTGAGGGGATTAAATTCTTTGTGGATGGGAAGAATGTTCATAACATTTTGGCAACTGAGGATGCATATAAGCACTACTCAATGAATTTATGGCTTACTGTGATCGCTACGCATTCAGATATAAAAGCCGATCTGCCGGCTAGTGACTATTTCGATTATATCCGTTGTTATTCGAAAGATCCAAATGCTTCGTTACCGTCCAAGATCGATCCAGCATTTGAGACGAGGTCCCCGATATACATTGATAATTATGATCCTTGGGGATTTAATATGGGTACCTATTGGGAGATTTCAACCGAACGGGACTCGTATCTTGGCAAAAACTGCTATAAATGGAAGCCAGGTAAGACATATAACTCCGACCGCGATTGGGCATTGTTCAGACCTTTTATATCAGAGGAAGGCGATTATGATATCTATTTACGATGGCCTGCCGGAAAGGACAGTGCTGCTAAAGTTCCACTCGAAATATGGTATAACGGAGGTCAGCAATGTGACAGGACAAAGTCAGTTAACCAGCAGGATCACGATGGAGAATGGGTAAAAATCGGCAGATATCATTTTAAGGCGGGTTGGAACAATATGATAAAATTGCTCGCAAAATATCCTGGTTATACTGTTGCAGACGCGGCAAAGTTTATTTTACGGAATAGTTAAAATGAAGTATCGTCAAAAATCCGTGGACAACACTAATTTTATGAAGCGATTTATTATAGGTTGTTTTTTTCTCTTAGCTGTATTGTTGATTCAGACTGCTGACGGTCAATATTTTATAAAAGATACTAAAGCTATATCGTTGGATGGAAAATGGCTTTTTGCGATGGATCCTCTGGACGTCGGACAGTCGAATGGTTGGTATGAAGAAGATTTTCCCAAAAATCGCTGGGACGAGGTCGAGGTGCCTCATTGCTTTTCAGCTGATCTGCGATATCAATATTATACAGGTACGGCATGGTATAGGCGTACTTTTCCGTGGAGGCCCCAATCCGGTGAACGCATCTTATTACATTTTGATGCGGTATATTATGCCACTTCTATTTGGGTCAATGATCAAAAGGTGGGCTCTCATGAGGGAGGATATACTCCTTTTGAGTTAGATATAACTGATTATTTAAAAAATGGTAATAATACGATTGCCTTATCTGTGAATAATGATACGTGGAAAACAGGCACGGTGCCAGGAGCGAAGGATTACGGCATGCCAGGAAATCCATTTATGGGATGGATGAATTATGGAGGTATTACTAGACCAGTATATTTAACCATTGAGCCAGAGAACTATATTGATAACCTCAAGGTAGAAGCCATTCCGGATCTTGCTAAAGGGGATGCAGTCATAAAAGTTATGTCTTATGTAAAACATCCACAGGGTCAGAGTATTTCTGGCGGACCTTCATTGTCCGCGTGGTTTCATGGTGACAAAATAAAATTGGATTGGAAGAAATCCATTCATCTTACTGATTCAAATCAGGTCTCGGTATGGGAAAGTCAGGCCGTGATAAATAGACAAGAAATGAAACTCTGGGATATAGATGACCCTAATCTATATGAATTACAAGCAGTTTATAAGACAGATACATTCCAAACTACGTTCGGGATCAGAAAAATAGAAGTGAGGAATGGCCATTTGCTTCTTAACGGACATTCTGTGAAGGCCGCCGGTGCAAACCGTGTTATAGATTATCCGGGTCTGGGATCCCTGGAGCCAGATAGCCTTGTTGAAAGAGACTTTCGTGCAATGAAGGAGGGTGGCATGATCTTTCAAAGGATGACTCATTATACTCCTAATGAATACTTTTATCAACTTGCGGATAAATACGGAATGCTTATCATTGCAGAAACCGGCAATTGGCAACTTACACCTGATCAAATGGACAATGAGGCCATACGACAGAAATACCGCCATCAATTTCTGGAAATGATGCATAGAGACTGGAATCATCCTTGTGTAATCGCTTACAGCGTCGGCAATGAGTATGCTTCTGACAGTGCTTCAGGGATGCATTGGACAAAAGATATGATCGCATTTGGACGTCACCAGGATAGTACCCGCCTTTTTACATTTGTGAGCAAGGAGCTGAATAAATTACCCGCGACTGCTGCTGATGAGGCGTCAAAATATTGTGATTTTATTTGTACCAATAGCTACGGTAATCACGAAAAGGTATTTGAACATATCCATCGTCTTTATCCTAATAAACCGGTCTTGCTGAGCGAATGGGGCCTTCGCGCAGATTATGTGGGCGATTCGGCGGTGGTTCACCATATTCAAAAGGTGGCAGCTATAATTCGAAATCATTCCTATGTAATTGGGGCCTCCATCTGGACGTATAATGATTATGTAAGTCGTTTTGTCGGAACCAATAAGAATGGATACCGTGAATGGGGTTTAGTGGATGCTTACAGAAATCCCAGACCCTCTTACTATACCTATCAGGATGAAATGTGTCCTGTAACCATAAGAGTAGTGAATCAAAAAATAGTTGATAATGGTCAATATGAATTTTCCGTCCTCTTGTCAAGCCGAAGTGATTTTCCGGCATATCCACTTCGTAACTATATATTGAAATGCGACGATGTTCATTATAAAATACCCGATATGATGCCCGGGGATACGAAAACCGTCAACATATACAAAAGCGGTTTTGACGATAGTCTTAAAGTGGCTTTATATACACCCACCGGCTTTTGTATCCTGCGAAAGAATGTTAAGATTCAACTTTCAGATTAATTATAGAATGATGATGAAAAATCGTGTCTTTTACATGAGTATGCTGGTTATATGTTTCGTCAATCTATTGACGGTGACAGAAACAATGGCTGTTAACAGAAGCAATGATGATTCTGTATATCTAATAAGATCTCAAAATTATTCCATCAAAGTTATTAGAAATGGCTTCAGGTTTTCCATATTAGAGAACAGTAACTCGCGGCCGATTTTAAACGCGGATGAACATTCTGGATTGGAGTTGTTGCATTCAAAAGTGATAGACGCTCGCCTTGTCTACCAAAAAGTAAGCGAGGCATTATTTGTCGTTACCAATGACATAGGTGTAGAAGCCACGGTTCACTTTTTTTTGTTCGATCACTATTTCAAAATGTCGGTACAATATAGCAACCCTGCGATAAAGGGAAGTATCGTTGCCCGTACAAAAGGCTTGTCTCCAGCCTATGGCCTAGCCGATCAAGCGGGCTTTCGGCAGCCATATTCTACGGAAATATCCGGTTTTAATAGCAAGTATTTTGGCGCACGTTCTGACAAAGAACCTTCTCGTCTGATCAGTAACTTCGTGATATTCCCAAAACAGGGGCTGGCTTGTATCAACCTGGATCCTCATAAAAAGATCATTCATGTTACGAACCAGGAACTGGCACAAGGTAGCTATTATACGAATATAATGCCCGCTCTTTACTACTTTATAGGGTCTGTAAAGGAAATTTACGCAAGCTATTTAAAAGTGAGAAATGAAGAAGGTTACAAGGTATATAAACCCAAATATACTTGGTTTGGTGTAGGGTGGGAAGCTTTTGGCGCGCTAGGCTGGAACACAGATTATCAAACAGTGAGAAGCGATGTGGATAAATACCTGGAGCTTGGATTTCCATTAAAGTGGATGGTGGTGGGCTCGGGTTTCTGGCCCAACCATGACCCACGTTATTTTGCCACGACAAGCTTCGGTTATTGGGACAAGAAACGTTATCCCGATCCGAAGGCATTCATCGATTATTTTCATCATAAAAACTTGAAATTTATTTTAGGGTTGCGGATCGCTTTTATACCCAATGGACCGTATACAAAAGAAGGGATTGATAAAGGATATTTTTATAAAAAGGACGGTGTATCAAGACTCTTTAAGGTAGGCTTTCCAAGAACCGAATGCTATTTTCTCGATGATCACAATTCCGCTGCAGTTAAATGGTACGTGTCTTTGTGTGATAAATGGAAAGCATTTGGTGTAGATGGCTATAAAGAAGATCTCTATGGCTATGAGATAGACGGATTTCCGGATGATAAGCTAGATATGGTAAATGAAGCCTTGATGGATCAAGGTGTGTATGTCATGGGACGAAATGGTTATGTAGGATCTCCTATGGACATATCGAGGTTTAATGATTTTAATTACAATCAAGACCAAGATCGCGGACCCGTAAATGGCTTAGCTTTCGCCTACAGTGGCTTTCCTTATGTGTATCCTGACATCATTGGGGGCACAGGCTTAACGAGCCACCGGTTTGGTCGGGTACAACAGGAGAAAATAGGTAAATACCTCATGCGTGAAGCCCAATATGATGCCGTTAATCCTTCTTTATCTTTTGGATATGGGCCCTGGCATCTGGAAAATAAACAGGTACTTGCTGTATGCCTGCAAGCTGCTCAATTGCATGACCGTTTGCATCCTTACATTTATAGTGCAGCGATCACTACCTATAAGACCGGCTTCCCCTACACCATGACACCGCTTCCGTTGGCCTATCCCAAAGATACTTCCACTTATTACCGCGAGAATGACAAAATCCGTGGTTACCAATGGATGATTGGCGATGCACTAATGGCGATACCGCTGTATGGCAATGATTATGATAAAGGCAATACGCGCGATATTTATTTGCCAAAGGGGAAGTGGATTGATTATGACAATGGAAATGTATATCAGGGACCAACTATGTTACATGATTTTTCGATTCCAGTAGATAAAACGCCTTTACTTGTAGGGGGTACGGGATTTGTTGTAGAGCAACGAGATGGAGCATTGCACGGCCGCATTTACTCCGTTGGATATAACGGAAAAACCACCTTTTATGGCAAAGATGGGACCACAAAGTCGACGATTTTTATTCATGTCTGG
>Ga0164242_10004199_pt1 | contig 16225 bp, 17 predicted proteins | sample OricomgcompostMG_FD_108783 | JGI IMG/M metagenome (GOLD analysis project Ga0164242, IMG submission 108783) | Miracle-Growth compost microbial communities from Emeryville, California, USA - Original compost - Miracle growth compost (MG) ... | reverse complement strand
TAGGCCACGCGCAGCGCGTCGGCATTGGCGGCGAGCTGCTCCGGCACCGGCTGGATCAGCTGCAGGTAGCGCGATTCGTTCTGCAAGGACAGCGCCTTGCTCGATTCGGGAATCGTCACCACCACGCGCAGGCGCAGGCTGGCGCCGGGATTGGCCGCCGGCGGCGTCGTCATGTTGATCTTCGCGTCCGAAGCCGCCGGGCTGTTGTCCTGCGCATCGGTATTGCCCTCGATGACCGCATAGCCGCGCGTCACGCGCGCCTGACGCAGCATTTCGGCGCTCGGCAGATCGGGCACCAGGTTATTGCCGAGCTGCGAGCCGGAGCTGGCGATCATCTGGCCGTTGCCGTTGACGATGGTCGCTTCCTGCATCAGGTTCTGGTCGCGCATGCGCGACAGCTGCGTGATCTGCATCGCTTCCGACAGGTCGGACAGGTCGAGCGCCATGTTGCGCGCCTTGATGCGCAATTCTTCCAGCGAGGAATCGAGCGAGGCGCGCCCGATGTTGAGGCCGGCTTCGAGCGCGGATTCGACGCGCACGTCGAACCAGGATTCGATCGAGCGCGAGACGAACTGCACCGACACCGCGTAAATGACCACGCCGGGCAGGATGCCGATGAGCGCGAACAGCAGCACCAGCCGCGCCATCAGGCGCGAACCGAACTTGCCGCGCCGATAGCGCCGGTACAGGCGGTACAGCAATACGCTGACCAGCATCAGCAGCGCCACCGCGATGACCGCGTTGAGAATCAGCAGCCACGGATAGTTCTGCTCGAACAGATCGGAATTGTCGGAAGCGGAGGCAAGCAGGAACAGCAGGATACTGACAACCGCGCCGCCGACGACCAGACCGTACCGCAACAGGCGTGTCACGGGCTTTCCACCTTGTAGGTGAAGTGTTGCCAGTCGGTCGTCAGGCGCCAGTCGCTGCTGTTGAGCGCGTGCACCTGGAAGGGCTTGGGCAGTTGCGCAAGATCGAGCTGCATGCGGATCGCGACGTCATAGGTCTGATCCGGCTTCAGGTCGTCGTTGCCGGCGACCACCCAGCGGTTCGGCCGCCGCACCAGCGACAGCGCTTCTTCCAGCGTGTCGAAGCTCAGTTGCAGGCGGCCGTTGATGGCGGCATGGTATTGCCGCGTCAGCACGTTGTACGAGATGCGGATGGTCTGCGACTCGCTGGCGACCTTGGCGTCGAACCAGTACCAGCGCGGGCGCGTGATGTCGACTTCGGTCGTGAAATAGAGCGGAATGCCGCGGTTGACCGCGTCTTCCAGGCCGCGGTTGAGATCGAAGGCGAAGGCGGCCGACAGGCGGTAGCCTTCGCTGCTGCTTTCCAGATGCGCCTGTTCCACTTCGATGCCTTCGGCGGCGTATGCGCTTTGCATCAGCGTCAGGGCCAGCAGCAGCGCAAGGCAGGAGCGAAGGAAGGACAGGGTTCTTTTCACGCGGTCTCGGAAAATGAAAGAATCACTGGCGGATCAGGCGGCAATGGGCTCAAGCAGCGGATTTTTCAAACAGCGCATAAAACAGGCCGTCGTGATCCTGCTCCGCATTCGCGGTCGGCAGCAACTGTCCCGGAGCCGGCAATCGGGTAGCGCCGTTGCGTGCGGCAAAGGCGGCGGCCTGCGCTTCGGACTCCTGCGGCCACAGCGAGCAGGTCGCAAGCAACAATTTACCATTGGGTCGCAACATCTGCCACAGATTGTCGAGAATTCGCGCCGATACTGTTGCGAGCTGTGTCGCATCGCACTCGCGGCGCAGCCAGCGAATGTCCGGATGGCGGCGCACGATGCCGGACGCGGTGCACGGCACATCGGCCAGGATACGGTCGAAGCCCTGGCCGTCCCACCAGTCGGTTTTGGCGGCATCGCCATTCTTCAGCACCGCTTCCAGCCGCAGCCGCTGCAGGTTTTCGGTGATGCGCGACAGGCGCTGCGCATCGCTGTCCAGCGCGGTCAGCTCGACATCCGCGCTTTCCAGGATGTGGCCGGTCTTGCCGCCCGGCGCCGCGCAGGCGTCGAGCACGCGCATGCCGTCATGCAGGTCGAGCAGCGGCGCCGCCAGTTGCGCCGCCGCATCCTGCACCGAGACCAGGCCTTCGTCGAAGCCGGGAATCCGTGCCACCGGCATCGGCTCCGCCAGCCGCACCGCGACCGGCCCGATCCGCCTTGCCGCGACGCCTTGCTGCGCCAGACGCGCGAGGTAATCGTCGACGCCGATCCTGCGCCGGTTCACGCGCAGCGTCAGCGGCGGCGCGCTGTTGCCGACCGCCAGAATGTTCTGCCAGTCCTGCGGATAGGCTTTGCGGCAGGCCGCGATCCACCACACCGGATAATTCCATTGCGCGCTCGCCTGCGATGCGAGCCGCTGCGACAAGGCTTCGCGCTCGCGCAGAAAACGGCGCAGCACCGCGTTCACCATGCCCTTCGCATGCGCGATGGTCCGTTCGGCGTCGGCGGCGGCCACCGCCTGATCGACCACGGTGAACGCATCGTAGCGCGGCCCCTGCGCCGCATCGTCCAGCAGCGCCAGCGCGCAGCACAGCAGGCCGTGCAGCAATGCGGGCTCGGTTTTGCGGTCCGTCATCGCGGCCAGCAAGGCGTCGGCGCGGCCGAGGTGGCGCATGCAATGGTAGGCAATATCCTGGATCGCGCCGCAGGCCTGCGGCGTGGCGCGCATCTGCGCGAAGACGCGCGCGAGCGCCTGCGGCAGCGCGGTGCCGCCTTGCACATCGGCGACCGCTTGCGCGGCGCCGCGCAGGCTGAAGGCGAGGGAATCGGGTTGCAGCGAGATCTTGGACACGTTTTGCCTGGGCGGTGGATTGACGCGGCATCGTGTCGCCGATGCCGCGGATGAATGACGAGAGCGTGATTGTAGCGGCTCGGCCTCACGCGCACGAGCGCGCTACGTCAATCAGGAGTTGTGATGCGTTGCATCACGCGGCGAAGGTTGCGGCGAGAAAGGAAATTGCGGCGCAGGCCGAAGCAGCACCGTGCCCTGCGGCTTCAGGGCAGCACGCCCCACAGGATGTCGGCCTGCTGTTCGCGCGCGGCGCGCAGCATTTCGAGCAGCGGATAGGCGCGCGAGGAAAAACTGACCGGTTGCGGGCTTTCGTGCTCGTTGTCGTCGCCGTTCTCGTTGTGATGGGCGACGACATCGCGTTCCACTGCGCCGGAAGCGACATGCGCCTTGCTTTCCACGATTTCGTTTTCCAGCAGCTTGATCGCGTGATCCGTTTCGGCGGCGGTGATCACGCCTTGCTTGGTGTCCTTGTGCAGCACATCGAGGATCCGTTTCGCATGTTCCTCGTACATCATGACATCGGCGGCAGCTTTGGATTTGAATTTGATTAGCATGGCGGCCTCCTGTAAATATCATCGACGATAAAACCATAGCACGATTCGGGTGCGCGTTCTAGCAGCGGTGTGAGGTATGGAAGAGAAGACAGGCGGCAGCGAAAAACGTTTCATGCAGGCAGTGTTCAATCCAGCTGGAACGACGAGAAGAAGGTATCGGCGAGATCGCGCCGCAGAGCCTGTTGCGGTCCGGTGGCGACCAGCTGGAAGACGCGCTGCCCTTTTGCAAGAAAGCGCGCGAACAGCACGCGCGGCCGGCCGCCGGTCGCGGCGTCGCCTGGTCCGCTTGCCGTGATCTCGATGACGGCGAGATGGCCGTCTTCCGCATGGGACGATTGCGCGATGGTCAGCGTCTTCTGTTCGCGCACGGTGCCGCCGATGTTGCGCACCAGCGCTTGCTTCATCGCTTCCAGCGCCGCCTGCGCCTGCGGCGCGGAAGGCAGTTCCGCCGTGCCGACGGCAAAGGTGTTGCTGTCGACTTCGGCCGCCGTCATCGTCATGTTGACGCGCGTGCCGTTCAGATCGATGTTGCGCGAGAAGCTGGCGGGGCGCGCCGGCAACGCGATGATGTAGGGTGCGCCATCGCTGCGAATCTCGCGCCAGTTGTAATGCGGCGAGCAGGCTGCAAGCAGCAGCATGAAGACGGCGAGCGCGCATCGCGATGCGAAAGGATGGAAGGTCATGGGCGCGGACAGTGAGGGCGGCTGCGCCATCTTACACCGCGGCGCGCGGCGCGCAGACGGTAGAATGCCGGCATCGCAAGACCGGCAGAGGTCAGGGATGGGAAAGCTGCTTGCCATAGACGGATGGAATATCGTGCGCCGCCTGTACGAGGCGAGCGACGAAGCCGATGCGGCTGCGCGTGCGGACAAGGCGCTGCGGCACGCATCGTCCGCTTTCGCAAGACTGCTCGCCCATCATCAGCCGACGCACGCATTCGTCGCCTTCGATGCCGGCGGCCATACCTGGCGCCATGAGCTGCATGCGGCTTACCGGCAGAACAGGACGCCGATGCCGGCCGAACTGCAGCAGGCCTTGCCGGAACTGCAGGCGCAGCTGGCCGCCATCGGCATGCGGTCGCTGGCCGTGCCGGAGGTGGAGGCCGACGACGTGATCGCCACCGCCGTCATGCGCTGGCTGCGCGAAGAGCGCGGCGAAGCGATCCTGGTGTCGACCGACAAGGATCTGCACGGCCTGATCGCGCAGGGTGCGCTGATCTGGGATCACTTCAGGAACGAATGGCATGACAGCGACTGGGTGCAGGCGAAGTTCGGCGTGGCGCCGGCGCAGCTGCCGGATCTGCTGGCGCTGGTCGGCGACGCGCCGGACGGCATTCCGGGCGTGTCCAAGATCGGCATGAAGACGGCGGCAAGGCTGCTGCAAAACTACGGCAGCATCGAAGGCATCATGGCCGGTGCCGGCATTCTGAAGGACGCGCTGGGCGAGCGCCTGCGCAAGGAAAGCGCCAATCTGGCGCTGTCACGTCAGCTGACGGCATTGAAGACCGATGTGCGCATCGGCGTGACGTGGAACATGCTGGCTTGCGCTCCACGGCATTGAGCACCGGTACGATATTCACTGTTCGCGCAAGGTGCGCCGGTACTGCACCGCTTCGGCCACATGCTTCTTGCCAACCAGGCGCGCATCGTCGAGATCGGCGATCGTGCGCGCCAGTTTCAGCACGCGATGATAGGCGCGCGCCGACCAGTTAAGCCGTGCCATCGCGGCGCGCAGCATTTGTTCCCCTTCCCCGTCCGGCTTGCAGTGCCGGTCGACTTCCGCGCTCGACAGCAGATGGTTCTGCTTGCCTTGGCGCGCATGTTGCCGCGCCGCCGCCTGCGCCACGCGCTGCGCGACCTGTGCCGAGGATTCGCCGCTCGCTTGCTCCAGCAATTCGTCCTGCGGCAAGGCGCCGACTTGGATCTGCATGTCGATGCGATCGAGCAGCGGTCCCGAAATCTTGCCCTGATAGCGCGCCACCGTATCCGGCGTGCAGCGGCATTGCCTGGTCGTGTGGCCCAGATAGCCGCAGGGGCAGGGATTCATCGCCGCCAGCAGTTGGAAGCGCGCGGGAAAATCCGCCTGGCGCGCCGCACGCGAGATCGCGATGCGGCCGGATTCCAGCGGCTCGCGCAATACTTCCAGCACGGAGCGGTTGAACTCGGTCAGCTCGTCGAGAAACAGCACGCCGTGATGGGCCAGCGAAATTTCGCCGGGGCGCGGCGTGCTGCCGCCGCCCACCAGCGCCACGCCGGACGCCGTGTGATGCGGATGCCGATAGGGGCGCACCTTCCAGCGCTCGCTGGTGAAGCCGCTGGTCAGCGATTGCACGGCGGCGGATTCCAGCGCTTCCTCGTCGCTCATCGGCGGCAGGATGCCGGCAAAGCGCTGCGCGAGCATCGACTTGCCGGTGCCGGGCGGCCCCACCATCAGCAGGCTGTGACCGCCGGCTGCCGCGACTTCGAGCGCGCGCTTGGCTTGCGCCTGTCCCTTGACGTCGGCGAGGTCGGGGTAATGCGCGGCTGGCGCAGCCGGCGCGGCGACGTGCGGTTTCAGCCGCGCCTCGGCATCGTGCGCGGCGAAATGCGCGCACACCTGCAGCAAGGTGTCGGCCGGCAGAATCGGCACATCGCCGACCAGCGCCGCTTCATCGGCATTCATGCGCGGCAGGATGAAGGCGCGCTGGCGACTGCCGCTGCGCGACATGGCGTAGGTCATCGCGAGCGCGCCGCGTATCGGGCGCAGTTCGCCGGACAGCGACAGCTCGCCGGCGAATTCGTACTGCTCCAGCGTGTCGGCCGGCATCTGGCCGGATGCGGCGAGGATGCCGAGCGCGATCGGCAGGTCGAAGCGGCCGGATTCCTTCGGCAGGTCGGCCGGGGCGAGATTGACGGTGATGCGGCGCGCCGGGAATTCGAAGCCGGCGTTCTGCAGCGCGGCGCGCACGCGGTCGCGCGATTCCTTGACCTCGGTTTCCGGCAGGCCGACGATGGTGAAGGAGGGAAGGCCATTGGCGAGATGCACTTCGACCGTGACCTGCGGCGCTTGCATGCCGGCCAGGGCACGGCTGCTGAGAACGGCGAGACTCATTGCACTCCTTCTCTTGGTTATTCTACGGAGTAGGCAGTGGTGCGTTGCGGCGACTTATTCTACCGGCATCGTGCGGCGTGGTGGCGATGTTCGAGTTGCGCGATCACCGCCTTGACGATCGCGTAGCGCAATGCGTGGCCGGGCGTCGGATGGTCTTTCAGGTGGACGCGCTGCCGGTCGATGCACACTGCGCGGCCATGCGGATCGGCAGGATCGTCGTCCCATTCGATATGCAGCGCGTATTCCGCGATCAGCGGCGCGCAGGCTTCCCAGTTCCTGCACCACTGCGGCACCGGCAATGCTTCATGCCAGAGCATGCCCGCGCTCTCGGAAAATTCCTCGATGTTGCGCATGCCCAGCAACTGCGCGAGATGGCGCTCCTGGGCGACGCAACTGCGGAAATATTCTTCATCGCTCATGCGCATGGCGGACTCCATGTGGGTGGACGACCGCCGGCGGGCGGCGCCTTATCCGACGGTATTGGTCTTCTGCAGTTCCGCTTCCAGGGAAGCGACCCGCGCTTCCAGCGCTTCCAGGCGCGCGCGCGTGTTTGCCAGCACCTGCGCCTGCACGTCGAATTCCTCGCGCGTGACGAGGTCGAGCTTGGCGAAACCCTGGCTCATCATGGCCTTCACGTTTTTTTCGATATCCTTGGCCGGCGAGTTCTCCAGGACTTCATTGATCTTGTTTTGCATGTCGGAAAAAAAATTCGGCTTGTCCATGATGGTTCCTTTCATTGGAGGTCGGCACTAATATGGAGCGCGACCACGTGACGCGCACTGGAAAGGTGCGCCGATTGCTGCAGGGAAAATCCTGCAGCGGTAAATGAGGCTTGCTGAACAAAATAATAATGCATGTTCACCGAAAAACTCCTGGCATGAGTCCTGCTAAATGTTGAACAAGAACAACGGGGGTCGTTGGTTTCTGTCTTCAACCTTAAAAAGGAAAATCTGATGAACAAGCTCATTATCGCTGCTGCCTTGTCCGCTGCATTTGCTGCAAACATCGCCTCGGCGCAGGAAGCCGCCGCTGCTCCGCCAGACAATCAGTTCGCCTTCAACGTGGGCCTGACCAGCGACTATCGTTATCGCGGCATTTCGCAATCCCGCCTCAATCCGGCGATTTCCGGCGGCATCGACTACACGCACAATCCGACCGGTCTCTATGTCGGCACCTGGGCTTCCTCGATCAAGTGGATCAAGGATGCGGGCGGCGACGACAACACCGAAATCGACGTGTACGGCGGCAAGCGCGGCGAAATCGTCAAGGACGTCAGCTATGACGTCGGCGTGCTGCGCTACTTCTATCCGGGCAACGACCTCGCGGTCAATGCCGACACGACCGAAGTCTACGGCCAGCTCGGTTACGGCCCTGCCTATATCAAGTATTCGCACTCGCTGACCAACACTTTCGGCTTCGAAGACAGCGATAACAGCAACTACATCGATATTGGCGCTAACATCGACGTCGGTGGCGGCTACACGCTGAACCTGCATGCCGGCCATCAGAAAATCAAGGGCCCGAACCCCGATGCAAGCTATACCGACTGGAAAGTCGGCGTTACCAAGGACTTTTATGGCGTAACGGTTTCGCTGGCAGCTGTCGGTACCAATGCGGACGACGATGTTTATTACGGACCGCACAACGAGCACACGGGCAAGACGGGTGCTGTCCTCACCTTAACCAAAGCGTTCTAATAATCAAGAGGCGAGCATGAAACTTATTACTGCCATCATCAAGCCGTTCAAGCTGGACGAGGTGCGGGAAGCCTTGTCGGTCATCGGCGTGCAGGGCATCACCGTGACCGAAGTCAAGGGCTTCGGCCGCCAGAAGGGGCATACCGAGCTGTATCGCGGCGCCGAGTACGTGGTCGACTTTCTGCCGAAGACCAAGATCGAAGCGGCGGTCGAGGATGGCATCGTCGATGCCGCCATCGAGGCGATCGAGACGGCTGCCCGCACCGGCAAGATCGGCGACGGCAAGATTTTCGTCTACGACTTGCAACAGGTCGTGCGTATCCGTACCGGCGAAACCGGTAACGAAGCACTTTAAGGGGGAAGAGATGACTATCAAGAAAATGTTTGCGCAGGCGCTCGCGATCGGCGCCTTGCTGGCGGCGGTCGGCATCGCCGCGCCGTCGATGGCGCAGGATGCGGCGCCGAAGGCCGAGCCTGCCGTCACCGCGCCTGCTGCTACGGCGCCGGCTCCCGCAGCCGCGGCTCCGGCGCCTGCAGCGGCCGAAGCCGCGCCGGCGGCAGCGCCCGCCGCGCCGGCGCCGGTGCCGAACAAGGGCGACGTCGCATGGATGGCGATTGCGACCATCCTGGTCATCATGATGTCGATTCCGGGCCTGGCGCTGTTCTACGGCGGCCTGGTCCGTTCCAAGAACATGCTGTCGATCCTGATGCAGGTCTTCATGGTGTTCTCGATCATCATCGTCCTGTGGTGCATCTACGGCTACTCGCTGGCTTTCACGCAAGGCGGCAGCTTCCTCGGCGGCTTCGATCGTCTGTTCCTGAAAGGCGTGACCCCGGACACGGTGGCTGCGACCTTCAGCAAGGGCGTGGTGCTGCCGGAGTTCAGCTTCATCGCATTCCAGGCGACTTTTGCCGCGATTACCTGCGCCCTGATCGTCGGTTCGTTCGCGGAACGCATCAAGTTCTCCGCCGTGCTGCTGTTCATGGTGATCTGGTTCACCTTCTCGTACCTGCCGATGGCGCACATGGTCTGGTACTGGGCCGGTCCTGACGCCTACACCGATGCCGCTGCGGCCGACGCCGCAACCGCAACCGCGGGCTGGCTGTTCCAGAAGGGCGCGCTCGATTTCGCCGGCGGCACCGTCGTGCATATCAATGCCGCGGTTGCCGGTCTGGTCGGCGCCTTCGTGATCGGCAAGCGCATCGGCTTCGGCAAGGAATCGATGGCACCGCACTCGCTGACCTTGACCATGGTCGGTGCCTCGCTGCTGTGGGTGGGCTGGTTCGGCTTCAACGCCGGTTCGGGCCTGGAAGCAAACGGCCTGGCCGCGATGGTGATCGTCAACACCGTGCTGGCTACCGCCGCGGCGACCGTGTCGTGGGTCTTCGGCGAGTGGATGGCCAAGGGCAAGCCCTCGATGCTGGGCGCGGCTTCCGGCGCGGTTGCCGGTCTGGTCGCCATCACCCCGGCTTGCGGCTTCGTCGGTCCGATGGGTTCGCTGGTGATCGGTTTGCTGGCAGGCGTCATCTGCCTGTGGGGCGTGAACGGCCTGAAGCGCATGCTGGGCGCGGACGATTCGCTGGACGTGTTCGGCGTGCATGGCGTCGGCGGTATCCTCGGCGCGCTGCTGACCGGCGTGTTCGCCTCGCCTTCGCTGGGCGGCACCGGCGTCTACGACTACGTGGCCAACGCCGTGGCGCCGGATTATTCGATCGCCGGCCAGGTGTGGATCCAGGCGCAGGGCGTCATCACCACGCTGGTGTTGTCGGGCGTCGTTTCCTTCATCGCCTACAAGCTGGTCGATCTGGTCATCGGTCTGCGTGTGCCGGAAGAGGAAGAGCGCGAAGGTCTGGACATCACCAGCCACGGCGAATCGGCCTATCACTCCTGATTTACTCCTCCCGCTGCGGCGGGTTTTGGAAAGCGCCCCATGCGGGCGCTTTTTTTATTCGCGCGACAATATTGCACTTTAAAATTGCCGCGATGGCCTAATCTACGCGCTCCCAAGGCGGAGTTGACCACCGGGCTGACGGCGTCATCGGGTGCTTCCCGTTACAATCAGCGTTGACAGAACAGCTACAGTACAAAGGTTTCTATGGTTCCGCACCTCGTCACGGCCCTCAACGGGCCGTTGCTCGATCTCGAAAAGAAAATGCTGGCGGCCACGCCGGCGATCGAACGCTGGTTCCGGCTGGAATGGCAGGAGCACACGCCGCCCTTCTATTGCTCGGTCGATTTGCGCAATGCCGGCTTCAAGCTGGCGCCGGTGGACACCAATCTGTTTCCCGGCGGCTTCAACAACCTGTCGCCCGAGATGCTGCCGCTGGCGGTGCAGGCGGCGATGGCGGCGATCGAGAAGTATTGTCCGGACGCGAAGAACCTGCTGATGATTCCGGAAGCGCACACGCGCAATACCTTTTATCTGCAGAACGTCGGCAGGCTGATGCAGATCTTCCGCCAGACCGGTCTCAATGTGCGCCTCGGTTCGCTGTCGCCGGAAGTCACCAGGCCGACGCCGATCGAGCTGCCCGACGGCAGCACGCTGACGCTGGAACCGCTGGAGCGCTCGGCCAACGGCCGCCGTCTCGGCCTGAAGAATTTCGATCCGTGCACGATCCTGCTGAACAATGACTTGTCGTCGGGACTGCCCGCGATCCTGGAAGACATCCACGAGCAAAGCCTGTTGCCGCCGCTGCATGCGGGCTGGGCGGTGCGGCGCAAGACCAATCACTTCACCGCCTACGACGAAGTGGTCAAGAAATTCGCCAAGCTGGTCGACGTCGATCCCTGGATGCTCAATCCCTATTTCGCCAGATGCGAAGGCGTCGACTTCAACGATCACACCGGCGAGGATGCGCTGGCGGCGAGCGTGGATGCGGTGCTGGCCAAGATGCGCAAGAAATACCGCGAATACGGCATCAAGGAAAAGCCCTTCGTCATCGTGAAAGCCGATGCTGGCACCTACGGCATGGGCATCATGACCGTGCATGACGCCAGCGAAGTCAAGGAACTCAATCGCAAGCAGCGCAACAAGATGGCGGTCATCAAGGACGGCCTGGAAGTGTCGGACGTGATCGTGCAGGAAGGCGTGCCGACCTTCGAGCACATCAACGATTCGGTGGCCGAGCCGGTGGTCTACATGATCGACCGTTATGTGATCGGCGGCTTCTACCGCGTGCATGCGGATCGCGGCAACGACGAGAACCTGAATGCGCCCGGCGCGCATTTCGTGCCGCTCGCCTTCGCGCAGCAGCACGCGCTGCCGGACTACCAGGCCAAGCCGGGCACCGCGGCGCCGAACCGCTTCTACATGTACGGCGTGGTGGCGCGCATGGCGCTGCTGGCCGCTTCGCTGGAGCTGGAAAAGACCGACCCCAACCCCGAAGTGTACTGAGCGGAAGCGCATCGACGTGAAGCGATACAGCAGCGACGCCGGTGAAAAGCGCTGCTTGATGTCACAATGTGCGCCGCATCACTTTCAGGACCGTTTATGAATCTCGCCTTCGCCGCCGATCCGCTGTCGCAGTTCAAGATTGTCAAGGACTCGACCTACGCCATGATGGCGGAGGCCGCACGCCGCGGTCATGCGGTGCACGTGTTCCAGCACAAGGACATGGCCTTCGAGGGCGGCCGCGTGGTGGCCAACGTATCGCGCGTGACGCTGACTGGTGATCCGGACGACTGGTACCGGCTCGCTGCGCCGCGCAGCTGCGCGCTGACCGAGTTCGACGCGGTGTTGGAACGCACCGATCCGCCCTTCGACATGGAGTACGTGTACGCGACCTATCTGCTGGAACTGGCGCAGCAGCAGGGCGCGTGCATCTTCAACAAGCCGGAAGCGATCCGCAGCTGCAACGAAAAACTGGCGATCGCGCAATTCCCGCAATTCATCGCGCCCACGCTGGTCACCAGCGACGGCGCGCGCGTGCGCGCCTTCCACCGGGAACATCGCGACGTCATCCTGAAGCCGCTGGACGGCATGGGCGGCGCCGGCATCTTCCGCGTCAAGGAAGATGCGATGAACCTCGGCTCCATCATCGAGCAGCTGTCGCACAACGGGCGCCGGACCATCATGGCGCAGCGCTACATTCCCGAAATCGCGGACGGCGACAAGCGCATCCTGCTGATTGGCGGGCAGACCGTGCCGTATTGCCTGGCGCGCATTCCGCAGGGAACCGAAATCCGCGGCAATCTGGCGGCCGGCGGCAAGGGCGTGGCGCGCGAGATTTCGGCGCGCGATCGCGAAATCGGCGACACGCTGGCGCCGATTCTTTTGCAACGCGGCTTGTTGCTGGTAGGATTGGACGCCATCGGCGATTACATGACCGAACTGAACGTGACCAGCCCGACCTGCTTCCAGGAGATCAGGCAGCAGACCGGTTTCGACGTCGCCGCCATGTTCATCGATGCGCTCGAAAAGCACTGCGCGACATGGAATGACGAATAGGAAGGACCTTTTCGTCTCCGCCGCGCAGGGTATTGCGGGCTGGCACGATTCTGGATTGCATACATCATGGTTGGCATTCTTCTTCTGACACACGCGCCGCTGGGGCAGGCCTTCATTGCGGCGGCCACGCATGTGTTCCATACGCGCCCCGAGCGTTTCGAATCGATCGACGTCAATGCCGATCAGGACACGCGCGAGGTCGAGCAGCTGGCGAAGAATGCGATCAGGCAGATCGACGACGGCTCCGGCGTGCTGGTGATCACCGACGTGATGGGCGGCACGCCGTCGAACTGCACGCTGGGCTTGTGCGGCGTGGAGAACGTGCAGGTCATCGCCGGCATCAGTCTGCCGATGCTGCTGCGCGCGATCACGTATCGCAACGACACGCTTGATGTGGTGGTGGAAATGGCGCTTGCCGGAGGGCAGGGCGGCGCGGTCAGGGTGGACAACCGCGTGCGGCTGGCGCCGAATTGATTCAACGACAGCTACAATAAAAATGATCCAACAGGAAATCGAAATCACCAACAAGCTCGGCCTGCATGCGCGCGCATCGGCCAAACTGACGCAACTGGCGGCAAAATTCAAAAGCGAGGTATGGATGACGCGCAACCAGCGCCGCGTCAACGCCAAGTCCATCATGGGCGTGATGATGCTGGCGGCCGGCAAGGGCGCCAAGGTCCTGCTGGAAACCAGCGGCCCCGATGAGAAGGAATGTTTCGCGGCGCTGGAAACGCTGATTCAGGATAAATTCGGCGAAGGCGAATAAACCCTTCGTTGCCTTTGCGCGGCGCTTGCGCCGTGTGGCACTTTCAGACAAAGGCTGTTCCGATGACTTCATTCACGCTCCACGGCATCCCGGTTTCACGCGGCATCGCGATCGGCCGCGCGCACCTGCTCGCGCCGGCCGCGCTCGACGTGCGCCACTACCTGATCGCCGCCGACCAGGTGGAGGCCGAGGTGGCACGCCTGCAATCGGCGATCGCCACCGTGCATACCGAACTGCAGGCGATCTGGAACACGCTGCCCAAGGATGCGCCGGCCGAGCTCGGCGCCTTCATCGACGTGCACGCGCTGATCCTGTCGGACCCGATGATTGCCGAGATGCCGCTCGACATCATCCGCTCGCGCCATTACAACGCCGAGTGGGCGCTGGTCACGCAGATCGAGGAGCTGTCTTCGCAGTTCGAGGAGATCGAGGACGCCTACCTGCGCGAGCGCAAGTCGGACATCGAGCAGGTCGGCGAGCGCATACTGAAGGTGCTGACCGGCAGCGCCGGCCTGCTGTCGCGTGTTCCCGGTGACGAGGCGGTCAGCATGATCGTGGTCGCGCACGACATTTCGCCGGCCGACATGCTGCAGTTCCGCGACCGCTCCTTCCACGGCTTCGTGACCGACGTCGGCGGCCAGAACTCGCACACCGCGATCGTCGCGCGCAGCCTCGACATTCCGGCCACGGTCGGCATGTCGAACGCCTCGCTGCTGATCGAGCAGGGCGACTGGGTCATCATCGACGGCGACGCCGGCGTGGTGGTGGTCGACCCGAACCCGGTGGTGCTGGAGCAATACCGCGAGCTGCAGACGCGCCAGCTGCGCGAGCGCAAGAAGCTCGGCAAGCTGAAGAAGACGCCGTCGGTCACGCTGGACGGCACGCCGATTTCGCTGCTGGCCAATATCGAACTGCCGGACGACTGCGAGCATGCGATGGAAGTCGGAGCGCACGGCGTCGGCCTGTTCCGCTCCGAATTCCTGTTCCTCGGCCGCGCCAGCCACATCAGCAAGCTTCCGTCGGAAGAGGAGCAGTTCGCCGCCTACAAGCAGGCGGTGGTGGCGATGAAAGGCCGTCCGGTCACGATACGCACGCTCGACATCGGCGCCGACAAGCCGATCGACGAAGATGAGGAAACCACGCTGAACCCGGCGCTCGGCCGGCGCGCGATCCGCTACTGCCTGGCCGAACCGCAGATATTCATCACGCAGTTGCGCGCCATCCTGCGCGCTTCGGCCTATGGCCCGATCAAGCTGCTGATTCCGATGCTGGCGCACGCCTTCGAAATCGATCAGACGCTGGCGCTGATCGAGCAGGCCAAGGCGCAGCTGCGCGATGCCGGAATCAAGTTCGACGCAAAGATTCCGGTCGGCGCGATGATCGAGATTCCGGCGGCTGTGCTGGCCTTGCCGATGTTCATCAAGCGCCTGGATTTCATGTCGATCGGCACCAACGACCTGATCCAGTACACGCTGGCGATTGACCGCGTCGATCATGAAGTGGCGCATCTGTACGACCCGCTGCATCCGGCCGTGCTGCAGCTGTTGTCGTACACCTTTGCGACCTGCGCCAAGGCCGGCGTGCCGGTATCGGTCTGCGGCGAAATGGCGGGCGATATTCGTCTCACCCGTTTGCTGCTTGGCCTGGGCCTGCGCGAATTCTCGATGCATCCGTCGCAGCTGCCGGCGGTGAAGTACGAGATCCTGAACAGCGATCTGAAGGTGTTGACGCCGAAGACGCGCCGCATCACGCGCCTGTTCGAACCGCACGCGATTGCGGAAGCGGTCGAGCGGCTGCGCGCGCTGTAAGCGCTATACCAGGCCGTACCAGCCCAGCAGCGCGCCGGCGGCGAGCAGCCACAGGATGTGGATGCGGGTCTTCAGCACCAGCGCCACCGTCGCCGCCGTGACGACCCACAGCGGCCAGTCGCGCGCCGGCTGGTCCGGCGTGCTGGCGAGTATCCAGCCGGTTGCCAGCACCAGGCCCACCACCACCGGCGCCATGCCCTGCTTGAAGGCGCGCACCGAGCGCAAATGCTGATTGCGGTGCGCCCAGCTGGTCGTGATGTAGGTCGCGATCGTGCTCGGCAGCAGCATGCTGCTGATGGTCAGCAGCGCCGCCAGCAGGCCGGTCAGCGTCGTGCCTGCGTTCATGCCGATATTCCATCCCATCAATGCGACGAACAGGATGTTCGGCCCGGGCGAGGCTTGTGCAATCGCGATCGACGAAGTGAACTGGCCGTCGGTAAGCCAGTGCTGCTTGTCGACCAGGAAGCGGTGCATGTCCGGCACGGTGGCGATCGCACCGCCCAGCGAAATCAGTGACAGCGACAGATAGTGCAGCATCAGCTGCAGCCATTCGCTTGCCGTGAAGTGAAGATGCAGCGTTTCGTTCATGGCTTCAATTTGCGATAGGCCAGTGTGAAAGCGACGACGCCGAGCGCAAACAGCGGATAGACCAGCGGCAGCCGCAGCACTGCGACCGCGAAGAAGCACAGGGCGCCGAGCGCAAGGCACAGGGGCAGGCCGATCACGTTCTTCTGCAGGGCGCCCATCAGCCGGATGCCGGTGGCGAGAATCAGGCCCGAAGCGACCGCGCCCATCGCGCGCAGCATGCGCACCACATGCGGTTCATGCGCGTAAGGTGCGTACAGCACCGCAATCAGCAGGACCAGCATCAAGGGAACTGACAGAATGCCGGCAAAGGCGGTGAGCGCGCCGCGCAGGCCGAAGTAGCGGCCGCCGAGGATGATGGAAAGATTGACGACATTGGGACCCGGCGTGATCTGCGCCACCGCCCAGTCCTCGACGAATTCTTCGCGCGTCAGCCAGCGCTTGCGTTCCACCAGCTCGCGCTGGACCACTGCCAT
>Ga0164242_10004198_pt1 | contig 16226 bp, 17 predicted proteins | sample OricomgcompostMG_FD_108783 | JGI IMG/M metagenome (GOLD analysis project Ga0164242, IMG submission 108783) | Miracle-Growth compost microbial communities from Emeryville, California, USA - Original compost - Miracle growth compost (MG) ... | reverse complement strand
GCGAACACCGACAAGCCGCTGTGCGCCTTGGCGATGTTGTTGATCAGTTCCAGCATGTTGACCGTCTTGCCCACGCCGGCGCCGCCGAACAGGCCGACCTTGCCGCCCTTGGCGAACGGGCAGACCAGATCGATGACCTTGATGCCGGTTTCAAGCAGTTCGACCGAAGGAGAGAGTTCGTCGAACTTGGGAGCGTCCTGGTGGATGGCGCGCACTTCGTCGCTTTGTATGGGGCCGCGCTCGTCGATGGGACGGCCCAGCACGTCCATGATGCGGCCCAGCGTGCCTTCGCCCACGGGCACCGAGATCGGCGCGCCCGAGTTGCCCACTTCCATGCCGCGACGCAGGCCGTCGGACGAGCCCATGGCAATGGTGCGGACCACACCGTCGCCAAGCTGCTGCTGCACCTCGAAGGTAAGACCAGCCTCGGCGAAGGCGGAACTGGTGTCGACGAGCTTGAGCGCGTCGTAGATTTTTGGGATGCTGTCGCGGGGGAACTGAATATCCACCACGGCGCCGATGCACTGAACGATGGTACCGTTGCTCATGTTTAGTCCTTGCTAAATGTCTTTGACGGGATGCCTTGCCGACCTGGGGTCAGACAGCGGCAGCGCCCCCCACGATTTCTGAAATTTCTTTGGTAATGGCGGCCTGGCGCGTCTTGTTGTAGACCAGCTCCAGTTCGCCGATGACTTTCTTGGCGTTGTCCGAGGCCGCTTTCATGGCCACCATGCGGGCGGATTGCTCGGACGCCATGTTTTCCGCCACGGCCTGATACACCAGGCCTTCCACGTAGCGCAGCAGCAAATCGTCGATGACCGACCTGGCATCGGGCTCGTAGATGTAGTCCCAGCCGTGCGAGGACTCGATCTTGCTTTCGTCGTCGCCCAGGAAGTCTTCCTCGGTCTGGAAAGGGTCTTGCAGGTTGCCGGGGAGCGGCAGCAGGCGCACGAACGTGGGGTCCTGCTTCATGGTGTTGACGAAACGGTTCGTGGCCAGATAGACGGCGTCGATCTTGCCATTGTCGAAATCGTCGATCTGCACTTTGATCGCGCCGATCAGGCGTTCCAGGTTGGGCGCATCGCCCAGCTGCACTTCCTGCGAAACCAGGTCGGCGCCGATGCGCGCAAGCAGGCCGGCCGCCTTCGCGCCCAGCGCCGTGACCTGCACCTTGACGTTTTTCTCGCCGAATTCCCGGATACGGGCCAGGACCAGACGCATGATGTTGGTGTTGAGCCCGCCGCACAGCCCTTTGTCGGTGGACACCACCACGATGCCCACGGCGCGCAGGTTGGGGCGTTCCATCGTGAAAGGATGGTGGTATTCGGGATTGGCCTGCATCAAATGAGCGGCAATCGCGCGTACCTTGGTCGCATAGGGACGGCCGGCGCGCATTCTTTCCTGCGCCTTGCGCATTTTGGACGCCGCCACCATCTCCATGGCTTTTGTGATCTTGCGCGTGTTGTGCACGCTCTTGATCTTGTTTCGAATTTCCTTGATTCCGGCCATCGTACTTTCCTGTCCAGGCGTTGGTGCGAAGCCGGCCCGTGCCGGCCTCGCGCTACATTCGGAAGCCCAAGTCGCGGTCGACCCGGCTATCCCCGCCAATTACCTTTAAAAAGCACCATGCTTCTTGAACTCGTCCACGGCCGCGACCAATTCGGCCTCGTCTTCCTTGGAGAGTTCCTTCTTGTCCTCGATGCGCTGGACCAGGGCTTCGTTCTTGGAGCGAAGATGATCTTTCAGCGCTTTCTCGAAAGGCAGCACTTGTTCGACCTGCAGATCGTCCAGGTAGCCCTTGCTGACGGTGAACAGCGTGACGGCCAGTTCCCACACCTGCAAAGGCTGGTACTGCGGCTGCTTGAGCAGTTCGACCACGCGCTTGCCGCGTTCCAGCTGGCGGCGCGTCGCGTCGTCGAGATCGGAGGCGAACTGGGCGAAAGCGGCAAGCTCGCGGTACTGGGCCAGATCGGTACGGATACCGCCGGACAGTTTCTTGATGACCTTGGTCTGGGCGGCGCCGCCAACCCGGGACACCGAGATGCCCGCGTTGATGGCGGGACGCACACCGGCGTTGAACAAGTCGGTTTCCAGGAATATCTGGCCGTCGGTGATGGAAATGACGTTCGTCGGAACGAAGGCGGACACGTCGCCGGCCTGGGTTTCGATGATGGGCAGCGCCGTCAGGGAACCGGTTTTGCCTTTGACTTCACCCTTGGTGAATTTCTCGACGTAGTCGGCATTGACGCGGGCGGCGCGCTCCAGCAGGCGCGAATGCAGGTAGAACACGTCGCCGGGATAGGCTTCGCGGCCGGGCGGGCGGCGCAGCAGCAGCGAAACCTGGCGATAGGCCCAGGCCTGCTTGGTCAGATCGTCGTAGACGATCAGGGCGTCTTCGCCGCGATCGCGGAAATATTCGCCCATGGTGCAGCCGGCGTAGGCCGACAGGTACTGCATGGCGGCCGATTCCGACGCCGCGGCGGCCACGACGATGGTGTATTCCAGGGCGCCGTGTTCTTCGAGCTTGCGCACGACGTTGCTGATAGTCGAGGCCTTCTGGCCGATGGCCACGTACACGCAGGTGACGTTCTTGCCGCGCTGGCTGATGATGGTGTCGACGGCCACGGCGGTCTTGCCGGTCTGGCGGTCGCCGATGATCAGTTCGCGCTGGCCGCGGCCGATAGGTACCATGGAATCGATGGCTTTCAGGCCGGTTTGCAGCGGCTGGGTCACCGATTGGCGGGCGATCACGCCGGGAGCCACTTTCTCGATGATGTCGGTGGCCTTGGCGTTGACCGGACCTTTGCCGTCTATGGGGTTGCCCAGCGCGTCGACGACGCGGCCGCGCAGTTCGGGGCCGACCGGCACTTCGAGGATGCGGCCGGTGGTCTTGACCGAATCGCCCTCGGAAACGCCCGTGTAGTCGCCCAGAATGACCGCGCCCACGGAATCGCGCTCAAGGTTGAGCGCCAGCCCGAAGACATTGTTCGGAAATTCAAGCATTTCACCCTGCATGACATCGGACAGGCCGTGAATGCGGGTAATGCCATCGGTCACGGAAACGACCGTGCCCTGCGTACGTACGTCGGTCGACGCACCCAAGCCTTCGATGCGGCTTTTAAGAAGCTCGCTGATCTCTGACGGGTTAAGTTGCATGTTCAGACTCCTGGAATCCTGTTGTCCGGCCCGCCCTAGGCGGCCAGCTTATCGCGCATGCGGGCCAACTGGGCCTGCACGGAAGTATCAAGCATCTGGTCACCGACGACCACTCGAACGCCACCGATCAGGGATGAATCGACGGTGACGGACGGCTTGAGTTTTAAGCCAAATTTTTTCTCGAGCCCCGCGACGAGTTCACTGACCTGCCGATCGTCCAGCGCGAATGCGCTGGTGATCTGGGCAAGCGCCGTGCCTTCGCGCTGGTTCTTCAGTGTCTCGAACTGCTCGGCAATTTGCGGCAACACCAGAATGCGGTGGTTGTTGACCAGCAATGCCACAAAATTGCGCGCATGATCGGGCAACGGCGTTTTGATCAGGCCGACGAACAGATCGATGCGGTCCTTGTTGGCAAGACGCGGGTCGGACAGCGCCTCGCGCACGTCGTCCAGACCGGCCACCTGGGCCAGTTCGGCGACGAGCGCCGACCACGACGCCAGGCCGGCCGGATCTTCGTTGGCCGCGGCAAACAGCGCCTCGGCGTATGGTCTAGCGATAGTCGATAGTTCAGCCATGATCCGCCTTGATCAGAGTTGTGCCTTGAGCTGCTCCAGCAGCTCGGCGTGGGCCTTCGCGTCGACTTCCCGTTTAAGGATCTGTTCGGCGCCCTTTACGGCCAGCAACGCCACATCGGCTCGCAGACCTTCGCGGGCCCTCTGGACTTCCTGGGCGGCTTCCTGCTGGGCCTGCGCAATGATGCGGGCCTTTTCGGCTTCGCCTTCACGGCGGGCCTGGTCGATCAGCGTGGCGCCCTGCTTTTCAGCTTCGAGCATGCGCGCATGCGTTTCGGATTTGGCGGAAGCCTCGATCAGGCTGATGCGCGCCTGGGCCTGCGCCAGGTCGGCCTTGCCCTTGTCGGCAGCGGCCAGGCCATCGGCGATTTTCTGACGGCGCTCATCCATTGCTTTCGTCATCGGAGGCCATACGAATTTCATCGTAAACCAGCCTAGGACGAAAAACACGATCATCTGAAAAAAGAGAGTCGCGTTTATGTTCACAGTCGTTTCCCTTTAATACCGCGAGCGTCCGGCGCCATGGCGCCCAACGCCCGAGTTCCAAACCGCGGGTGGCGCGCCAGGGCGCCGCGCCCGCGGCCGCTTAACCCGCGCCATGCGCGGGCCCGGTCGCTTATCCGACGAACGGATTGGCGAAAGCGAACAGCATGGCAATACCAACGCCGATCAGGAACGCGGCGTCGATAAGGCCGGCCAACAGGAACATCTTGGTTTGCAGCGCATTCATCAATTCTGGCTGACGAGCCGAAGCTTCCAGATACTTGCTTCCCATTACACCGATACCAATACAAGCACCGACGGCGCCCAGACCAATAATAAGACCGCAAGCTAGAGCAACGAAAGCAACGTTGGTCATGACAACTCCCTGGTTAAAAACCTTGTAATCAAAAAGTCAAAAAAGACAGCTATTTGCAAGAAACCCTTGCGACCGGCCGGACCGACCTGTCCGAACCGGAAAACGATTAATGGCTTTCGTGCGCCAACCCTACGTACACCAGGGTAAGCATCATGAAAATATAGGCCTGCAGCAGCACGATCAGGATGTGGAAGATGGACCACACCGACCCCGCGATGATATGACCTATGCCCAAGCCTATGCTTGCGCCATTAAACCCGGTCCATGCGCCGCCCAGCAGGGCGACGAGCAGGAAAATCAGTTCGCCGGCGAACATGTTGCCGAACAGCCGCATGCCCAGCGACACGGACTTGGCGGCGTATTCGATGATGTTCAGCAGGAAATTGAACGGCGTCAACAACAGCCCCACCACGCCATGCGCATGAAACGGGGAGGTGAACAGTTCCAGAATGAAATGGCCTATGCCCTTGATCTTGATGCCGTAGTAGAACAGCATGAGCAGCACGCCGAAGGACATGCCCATGGGCACGTTCAGGTCGGCCGTGGGCAGAATGCGGTGGTAATACAGAAGGTCGTGATGCGTGGCGCCCAGGCCGGTGTCCCTGAAGATCAGGCCCAGCAGGTCGACGGGAACCAGGTCCAGCGCGTTCATCAGCGTGATCCACAGGAACACGGTCAGCGCCAGGGGCGCCATGAAGCGGCGCGACGTTTCGCTGGAAATGATGCTTTTGGCCTCGTCGTCGACCCAGTCGATCAGCATCTCGACGGCGACCTGGAAGCGCCCGGGAACACCGGTGGTGACGGACCGGGTCGCGCGCCACAGGAAATAGACGACGATAAGACCCATCAGGATCGACCAGAACATCGAGTCGTAGTTGACCACATTGAAGTTGATGACGCCGATCTGCTTGGCGCCCGTATTGTTCAAGTGAATCAGGTGATGTTGAATGTATTCAGCCTGCGGCGAAATATCGATGGGAGCAGCCATCCTAGCCCTTATCCTGTTAGCTTGTTACCAGAGCGTAAAGCCCATGAATTTCCTACAACACAACCACTATCGCAGCCTGCGTACCGCAAGCAGCAGCACATAGCCTTTCAGCACGCACAACAGACCCAGCAAAAATGCCGGCCATACCAGCCAGGCCCGCCCCATGCGAGCGGCCAGGACAAGAAACAGCACCGCCAGCCCCAGCTTGAACGCCTCGCCCAGGAAAAAGGCGATAGGGCTGGGACGCCCGGCACCAAGCAGGCCAAGAAGCAGCCTTGACGCAAACAGCGCATTGGGAACAAAATAGGCTGCGGCCCCGATCAGGGCGGAAAGCCCCGCGGCCGAACCAGCCACGACCCAAGACACCACTGCGGCCAGGCAGCCCATGATCGCCTGCGCGATCAGGCCACGCACAATGCCTCGACCCGCTCTCGCATTCAACGCAGCGAGATCCGCGTCGCTGATTTCACTTCCCCCCGATTCGACGACGGCGCCCACGTCATTCGCGCTCTTTGCGCGTACTGCCGTATTGGCACAAGACCCCGGGCTTGCTTTCGTTCCAGACATTGCTGTTATCTACCGTACGCATCAAGCCGCGACCCGCAGGCACACCAACGCAAAGGTCACTCGAACAAAGGCCACCGCCGGTCTTGCCGGTCAAACCATAATTTTATTTCAACGGATCATTTCTGCCTGCTTTTTGCCCGCTTTTTTTGCCCATTTATTACGGCCAAGCCAGCAAAAAACACTAGGATTCTGTATGTCAGAACCTGCAAACCGTCAAACTCATAAAGTATAGCGTGTTTTTTTATCAGTAAGCAAATTGTCAGGTGCCTGATACGCATGCCGAGGGCAAATTCTGCGGAGGATTAGCAACGCCCGTTTCCGAAGCCCGGAACCCGGCCCCCGGAAACGCCCCCGCCAGACCCTAGCGATGCTTGAAATCGGGCTTGCGTTTTTCGACGAAGGCGGTCATGCCCTCGGTCTGGTCCGCCGTTGCGAACAGCGCGTGGAAATTGCGCCGCTCGAACAACAGCCCTTCGTTCAGGGATACCTCGTAGGCGCGGTTGACGCATTCCTTGGCCATCAGCACCGATGGCAAAGACATGGACGCGATCACGACCGCCGCCTCGATGGCCTCGTCCAGCACGCGTTCGACCGGCACCACGCGCGACACCAGCCCCGCGCGCTCGGCCTCGGCCGCGTCCATCATGCGCGCCGTCAGGACCAGGTCCATGGCCTTGGCCTTACCCACCGCCCGCGGCAGGCGCTGCGTGCCGCCGAAGCCGGGAATGACGCCAAGCTTGATTTCAGGCTGGCCGAAGCGCGCGTTTTCGGCGGCGATGATGAAGTCGCACGTCATGGCCAGTTCGCATCCGCCGCCCAGGGCATAGCCCGCCACGGCGGCAATGACCGGCTTGCGGATGCGCCGAAGCGATTCCCAATTGTGCCCCAGGTAATCCTGGCCGTAGACTTCCTGGAACGTCCAGTCTTTCATGGCGCCGATGTCGGCGCCGGCGGCGAACGCTTTTTCGCTGCCCGTCAGCACCATGGCGCCAATGCCATCGTCGGCGTCGAACGCGCGCATCGCCTCGGCCAACCGGTCTATGACTTCGTTGCTGAGCGCGTTCAGTACCTTGGGTCGATCTATGGTCAGCAAGCCGACCCGGCCTCGCGTCTCGACTTTGATCAGCGGTGCATTCATTATTGGCTCCTTGGTTACACAGTACTATATCGTGATGAAAAAAGAATCCATACATTACAGCCTGACGCCGTTCGACCCCGCCGGCCACCTGTTCAAGGTGCGGGTAAGCATCCCGCGCCCCCGGGCGCGCGGCCAGGCGCTGAGCCTGCCGGCCTGGATACCGGGCAGCTACCTGATACGCGATTTTTCGCGGCAGATAATCACCATACGGGCGCGCAGCCGAAACAGCGATATTACCATCACGAAAACCGACAGCCACACATGGCTATGCGCCCCGTGCGCCGGTCCGCTGCACGTGGAATACACCGTCTATGCCTGGGACTTGTCGGTGCGCGGCGCCCACTTCGACCAGTCGCACGCTTTCTTCAACGGCGCCAGCGTTTTCCTGGGCGTGGACGGCCGCACGGCCGACCGCTGCCTGCTGGAAATCTGCCCGTCGCCCCATACGCGCGATTGGAAGGTGTACACCAGCCTGCCCGAGGCCATCGGCCATCGCCGCGCCGCCAGGCGCCACGGCTTCGGCGTCTATGCCGCGCCGAACTACGACGCCCTGCTCGATCACCCGGTGGAAATCGGCACGCCCCAGGTCGTGCGTTTTCGCGCCCACGGCGCCGAACACGAAATGGTGTTCACCGGCCAGGCTCCCAGGCTGGACCTGCGGCGCATCGCCGCCGACGCGCAACGCATCTGCGCCGCGCAGATAGAGCTGTTCGACCCCCATGGCAAACGCGCGCCGTTCCTGGACTCGTCCGAGCGCTACGTCTTCCTGACCATGGTCACCGGCGACGGCTACGGCGGTCTGGAACACCGCGCATCCACGGCGCTGATGACGTCGCGGCGCGACCTGCCCGCGCAGGGCCGGGCCGCCGCGCCCGAAGGCTACCAAAGCTTTCTGGGCCTGGTCAGCCACGAGTACTTCCACACCTGGAACGTCAAGCGCATCAAGCCCGCCGCGTTCACGCCCTACGACCTGTCGCGACCCAACCACACGCGCCTGCTCTGGGTGTTCGAAGGTTTCACCTCGTATTACGACGACCTGATGCTGGTGAGATCCGGCGTCATCGACACCCCCGCCTATCTGACCCGCATCGCCAAAACCATAGGCGCCGTGCGGCGCGGCGCGGGCCGGCGCAAGCAGACCGTGGCCGAAAGCTCGTTCGACGCCTGGACCCGCTATTACAGACAGGACGAGAACTCGCCCAACGCGCTGGTCAGCTATTACACAAAAGGCTCGCTGATCGCCCTGGGGCTGGACCTGACCATCCGCCAGGCGACGCGCGGACGGCGCAGCCTGGACGACGTCATGCGCCTGTTGTGGCGCCGCTTCTACCTGAACCGGGGCGCCGCGGCCCGCGGGGTCGGCGAAGACGACATGGCGCCGCTGATACAAGCCGCCACGGGAGTGGACGTGGCGGACTTCATCGCCCGCTACGTCGAAGGCCGCGACGACGTGCCGCTGGAAGCGCTGCTGGCCGCCCAAGGCTTCGTCCTGAGGCGCCAGGCCGCGGGCGCCAGGCCATCGCTGGACATACGCACCCGATGCGCCAACAACGAAACCCGCGTCGCCACCGTGTACGAAGGCGGCTCGGCGCACAGGGGCGGCCTTTCCGCGGGCGACATGCTGCTGGCCGTGGACGGTTTGCGCATCACCGACCAGGCCAGCCTGGACCAGGCGCTGGATCGCCACCTGCCGGGCGACGAGGTGTCCGTGCATGTTTTCCGGCGCGACGAACTGCGCGTTTTCACGCCCACCCTGGCCGAGCCCGGTCCGGTCGAATACGCGATCGAGCCCGCCGGCGGCGGGCGCGAAGTCTATCGGTAGGTTTCGATCCGGGCCTGGATCGCCTTGGCCGCGACGATGCCGTCGGCCATGGCCGTCACCACGCACGGATGCTGGCGCCGGGCGACTTCGCCTATGGCATAGACCAGATGATGGCTGGTCTGGGCCGTGGCCGGATGGGTGGCGATGAACCCGCTGTCGCCGCGCCGCAGGTCCAGTTCCCGCGCGAACCCGTCGCAAGGCTCCCAGCCATAGAACACCATGATCAGATCGAAGGCCCGCCCGTCGACGGTCTTGGCGGCAACATCGACCGCGTAATCGCCTTGCACGACCTGGCGCCTGGGCATTTTGCGCACAAACTGCTGCTGCGCACGCACCGTGCGCGCGTAGACCCGCACGTCGGACGCGCCCCGTTCCATGGCGTACAGGGCGTTTTCAAACGCATTGTCGCCGCCGCCCAGCACGGCCACGCGCAAGCCGCGGAAGTCCTGTTCCATGACGTGCCGGCCCGGGCCCACCAATACGCCCTGGGGCGCATCCCCGGTATCGCCGCCAAGCGCGCGCGCCCTGACCCCGGTGGCCAGCACGAGATAGCGGGCCCGCACCAGGGTATCGTCGGGCCCCAGCGTGACCGTGATGCCGTGCGGCAGCATGCGCGCCTGCCGCACGGGCCGCGACAGCCAGGGCCGCACGCCCGCCTGTTCCAGGCTTAGCGCCAGGTTGTCGGCCACCTGCGCGCCCGTCATCCCGGGCAGGCTGGCGTTCCATTCGTCGGCATACGGATTCTGGCGGCACAAGCCGCCCACCTGGCCGGCGGCGTCGACCAGCGCGGGGGCAAAACCCAGGCGCGCCAGCCAGACGGCGCACGATACGCCGGCCGGCCCCGCCCCGATAATCGCCGCATCGAACATTCGATCTTCCACAGTCATATCCGCTTCGCGTTCCGTTATTCGCCGTCTTCCGCCACCTGGAAATTGTACCGGCTGATCGGCCCGCGGCCATGCGCGCACGATCGCACTACAATGACAAGCGGATCCATCACGACGAACGCCATGTCCATTCGACGCATTTTCTTTTCCCAGCTTGCGCTGGATGCCCGCATCGGCATCCTGGAACACGAACTGCGCGCGACCCAGCCCCTGCACGTGGATGCCGACATCGATGTCGATATTACTCAGCAGGTGCGCGACCAGGACATACAGACCGTGCTGGATTACCGTCTTTTGCGCGGCGTCATCGTCGACGAATGCACCCGCGCCCACGTCAACCTGCTTGAAACACTGATAGAACGCGTGGCCCAGCGCATCCTGGACGAATTTCCCGAAGTGCGGCGGCTACGGCTTCGCATCAGCAAACCCCAGGCCTTTTCCGACTGCGCCGCCGTGGGCATAGAAATAGAACGCGCCCGCCAAGGCTGAACACCGGAACAGAAAGCACCTTATGCAAGTCATCGACCATACCCCGAAACAACCGGGTGTCGTGCCCGCCGCGGCGCAGCGCCATCCCGACGACCGGAAGCAGCGCGTCAACGAGAACAAGCTGGCCAAGCGCCTGGTCAGGGAAACGGGCCGGGCGATCGCCGATTTCAACATGATCGAGGACGGCGACAAAGTCATGGTGTGCCTGTCGGGCGGCAAGGATTCGTACAGCCTGCTCGATATTCTGCTGACCCTGCGCGCGCGCGCGCCGATCGACTTCGACATCATCGCCGTCAACCTGGACCAGAAGCAGCCCGGCTTCCCCGAACACGTCCTGCCCGAGTACCTGACGGCCCTGGGCGTGCCTTTTCACATCGAGACCCGGGATACGTATTCGGTGGTCACCCGCGTCATCCCGCAGGGCAAGACCATGTGCTCGCTATGCTCGCGCCTGCGCCGCGGCATCCTGTACCGGGTGGCCGGCGAGCTGGGAGCCACCAAGATCGCGCTGGGACACCACCGCGACGACATCCTGGGCACATTCTTCCTGAACCTGTTCTACGGCGGGCGCATGAAAGCCATGCCGCCCAAGCTGGTGTCCGACGACGGCCGGCACGTGGTGATCCGGCCCCTGGCGTACGTTCCCGAAAAAGACCTGGTGGCCTACGCGCGGATCAAGCAATTCCCCATCATTCCGTGCAATCTGTGCGGCTCGCAGGAAAACCTGAAACGCAAGGAAGTCAGCCGCATGATCGCCGAATGGGACAGGCTGTTCCCGGGACGTTCGTGGAATGTGTTCGGCGCCCTGTCGCGCGTGGTCGCCACGCACCTGATGGACAAGAACCTGTGCGACTTCGCCGGGCTGAAACCCTCTGGCGTGGCCGACGCCGGGGGCGACATCGGCTTCGATACGGAAGACTTCCCGGACATCGCATCCGGCGCGCACGACGACCGCCTGTCAGTCGGAGAATGACTGCGTGGCGCCTTCCCAGCGGGGTCCGGGCACGTGTATGCCGAAAAGATCCAGCACCCGGGCAACGCTATGGTCGACCATCTCGTCCAGGGTCTTGGGATGATGATAGAACGCCGGCAGCGGCGGGAAGACGATGCCACCCATTTCCGTGACCGCCGTCATGTTGCGCAAGTGCGCCAGGTTCAGCGGCGTTTCGCGCACCATCAGCACCAGCCGGCGCCGTTCCTTCAAGGTGACGTCGGCGGCGCGCGTGATCAGGTTGTCGCACAGCCCGTTGGCCACCGCCGCCAGGCTTCGCATCGAACAGGGCGCGATCACCATGCCGTCCGTGGCGAAGCCGCCGCTGGCGAGCGCGGCGCCAATATCGCGGAAGCTGTAGACGCAGTCGGCCAGCGCCTGCACGTCGCGGCGGTCGATGCCAAGCTCGTACTTGACGTTGAGCACGCCGGCGGGCGAGATCACCAGGTGCGTGCGCACGTCGGGCACATCGCGCAGCGCCTGCAGCATGCGCACCGCGTACGTGGCGCCGGTGGCGCCGGTAATGCCTACGACCAGCCTGCGTTCAGTCGTCATGCCAGCCCGGCCGGCGCCGGCTAAGCCAGCGCGCCGGCATCCTTGAGCACGGTGACGAGTTCGCCGTTTTCGTACATTTCCGACAGGATGTCGGAGCCGCCCACAAACTGGCCGGACACGTACAGTTGCGGGATGGTGGGCCAGTTGGAGTAATCCTTGATGCCCTGGCGCACCAGGTCGTCTTCCAGCACATTGACCGTAACCAGCTTGGACACGCCCGACGCCTGCAGTATCTGGATGGCCCTGCCCGAAAAACCGCACTGCGGCATTTGCGCCGTACCCTTCATGAACAGGACGACCGGGTTGTTGGTAACAGTTTCACGAATAAAATCTTGCACGTCGCTCATGGTGATCTCGTATCAGAAAAAGAAACAGCATACATCGGCAACACGATAGCCGATGACTAAGGACAATTTTACGGCGCGGCGGCGAATTCCGCTTGGACCGCCGGCGCGTCGTCCGCCACGCCGCCCGAAATACGCTCTATGCCGGCCAGGTCCCGGCGGCTGCGAACCCGCTGGAAGCCGCTTTCGCTCAGCAATCGGCGCACGCTTGCGGCCTGGTCCCAGCCGTGCTCCACCCACAGCGCGCCTTGCGGCCCCAGCCAGGCGCGCGCGCCGCCAACAATGACCCGCAAAGCGCCCAGGCCGTCGGCGCCGTCGGTCAAGGCGCCTTGCGGCTCGAATCGCAGGTCGCCCTGGCCCAGATGCGGGTCGCCCGCGGCAATATACGGGGGATTGGACACGATCAGGTCGAACAGCCCCCCCGCCGGCAGCGCGCCATACCAGTCGCCCTGTCGGAATTCCACGCTTGCATGCAGATCGCGGGCGTTGCGGCGCGCCACATCCAGGGCCGCCCCGCTGGAATCGGTCGCCAGCACGTCGGCTTGCGGGCAGGCCAGCGCCACCGACACGGCAACGGCGCCGCTGCCGGTGCCCAGATCCAGCATCCGCGGCGCGCGGCGCCCATCCAGTTCCTTGATCGCGGTCTCGACCAGAAGCTCGGTGTCGGGGCGCGGAATCAGCACATCGGGCGAAACCCGGAAATCGTGTCCCATGAATTCGCGCCGGCCCAGCAGGTAGGCCATGGGCTCGCCCGCCAGCCGCCGGCCCCGCAGGCGCTCAAAGCGTTCGGCCTGCCCGGCCGGGACCATGTCGGTATCGTGCGTGATCAGCCACGCCCTGGGCACCCGCAGCACATGCTGCAGCAGCATGCGAGCCTCCAGCCCGGGCAGGCCGGAACGGTCCATCAGATCGCGTACGCGTAGCGGTTCGTCCATGGGAAAGCCTGTGGCGGGGGCCGCGCGGCGCCTACGATTCCTGCCCCATGGCCGCCAGTTGCTCGGCCTGGTGCTCGGCGATCAGCGCACCGGTCAATTCGTCCAGGCTGCCTTCCATGATCTGCTGCAGCTTGTACAGCGTCAGGTTGATGCGATGGTCGGTGACCCGGCCCTGCGGGTAATTGTAGGTGCGTATGCGTTCCGACCGGTCGCCCGAGCCCACCAGGCTCTTGCGCTGGGCGGCTTCCTTGCTGTGCTGTTCACGCTGCTGGCGGTCTTTCAGGCGGGCGGCCAGCACCTGCATGGCCTTGTCCTTGTTGCGGTGCTGCGAACGATCGTCCTGGCATTCGACCACCAGGCCGGTGGGCAGGTGCGTGATGCGCACGGCCGAATCCGTCTTGTTGATGTGCTGGCCGCCCGCCCCGCTGGCGCGGAACGTGTCGATACGCAAGTCGCCGGGGTTGATGACGATATCGGTCTGCTCATCGGCCTCCGGCAATATCGCCACCGTGCAGGCCGAGGTATGCACGCGGCCCTGGGTTTCGGTTTCCGGCACGCGCTGCACGCGGTGGGCGCCCGATTCGAATTTCAGGCGGCCGTATACCCCGTCGCCGTCTATGCGGGCGATCGCTTCCTTGTAGCCGCCCAGCTCGGAGGCGCTTTCGGACATCAGTTCCACGCGCCAGCCGCGCTGCTCGGCGTAGCGGCTGTACATGCGCAGCAGGTCGCCGGCGAACAGGGCGCTTTCATCGCCGCCCGTGCCGGCGCGGATCTCCAGGAACACGCTGCGTCCGTCGTCCGGATCGCGCGGCAGCAGCAAGACCTGCAGGTCGGCCTCCAGCGTCTCGATCCTGTCCTTGCCCAGCCTGAGTTCCTCTTCGGCCATGGCCTTCATTTCCGGCTCGCCCAGCATGTCCTGCGCCGCCTGGATATCGCCTTCCGTACCGACGTAGGCGCGAAACACCTCGACCACCGGTTCCAGTTCGGCCCGCTCGCGCGAAAGCTTGCGGAAGCGATCCATATCGCCCGCGATATCGGGCTCGGCCAGCAAGGCATCGATTTCGATCAACCGGTGGGCAAGCTGCTCCAGCCGGTTACGCACGGAACTCTTCATAGGTAGGGGGGAGAAAAAGATTGGACAGCGGAAAAACAGCGCGGCGAAGCAGGACGGCGAAGAACGCCGCTAACGGCGGCGATTGGAGTCCGGCAGCAAGCGAGGCAGCAAGGCAAGCAGTTGCGCGCGCTCGGCCTCTTCACTGCGGTTGAGCGCGGCCAGCGGGCCGTGCATGTATTTTTGCGTCAGGCCATGCGCCAGCTGTTCCAGCACGCTATCCACGGGTTCGCCGCGCGCCAGCATGCGCCGCGCCCGATCCAGTTCGGCCTCGCGCACCTGCTCGGCCGTTTGCTGGATATGGATGATGGCCGGCACGATTTCGCGGCTTTGCAGCCAATGCATGAAGTTCTGCACGCGCGTCTCGATAATGGCTTCGGCCTGCACCACGGCGGCGCGGCGGGCATCGGTGCCGCTTTGCACCATGCGCCCCAGATCGTCGACGGAATACAGATATACGTCGGCCAGCCGGCCGACTTCCGGCTCGATGTCGCGCGGAACGGCCAGGTCTATCATGACCATGGGACGATGGCGGCGCGAGCGCGTAGCCCTTTCCACCATCCCCAGGCCGAGGATGGGCAAGGAGCTTGCCGTACAGGACACGATGACGTCGAAATCGGCCATTTTGTCAGGCAGTTCGGAAAGCTTCATGGTCCTGGCCATGAAGCGTCCGGCCAGCAGGTCGGCGCGTTCCAGCGTGCGGTTGGCCACCGACATGCGCTTGGGGTTGATCGCCGCGAAATGCGTGGCGCACAGTTCGATCATTTCGCCCGCGCCGATGAACAGCACGCTGGCCTGCGACAGGTCGCCGAACACCCGTTCGGCCAGGCGCACGGCGGCCGCGGCCATGGACACCGAATGCGCGCCTATGGCGGTTTGCGAACGTACTTCCTTGGCCACCGAAAACGTGCGCTGGAACAACTGGTGCAGCAAGGTGCCCAGAGAACCGGCCTGATCGGCCGCGCGCACCGCGTCTTTCATCTGGCCCAGAATCTGGGGTTCGCCCAGCACCATGGAATCCAGCCCGCTGGCCACCCGGAAAGCGTGGCGCACGGCTTCATTGCGCCGGTACTGGTATAGATGCGGCTGCAGGCTGCCCGCTTCGATCCGGTTGAAATCGGCCATCCAGGCGGGCAGTTTTTCCGAGACCTCGGGTTCGGCCGCGCAATAGATCTCGGTCCGATTACAGGTAGACAGAATGGCCGCTTCCCTGACCGACGAGCCAAACGCCGCGCGCAGGCCGTCGAGCGCCGGCTTGAGCAGGTCAAGCGGCATGGATACCCGTTCGCGCACCGAAACCGGCGCCGAAACGTGATTCAAACCGAAGGTCAGGACGTCTACGGACATAATGGAAAGAGATAGCCAGGGGCCGCAATACGCATATCCGGCCCGGACAACCAAAGATTATAAACCTGCCCGGCCACCCGTGCAGGCATACAGCGCACATTCGAATTTTCGTGTACTATTTTGCCTTTCCAGATGGCCTGGTAGCTCAGTCGGTAGAGCAGAGGATTGAAAATCCTTGTGTCGGTGGTTCGATTCCGCCCCAGGCCACCACATATACTAGTCTCAGCGCCCGCTGAGAGATGAAAAGGCTCTTCCCCACTATCGGGGGATGGAGGCATTCTTCAAACTCGGTTAATTACACCATTCCAACCGCATTGAGCCAAGACTCTCAGGCGGTAATTCTGGCTCTTCCCCACTATCGGGGGATGGAGGCATTCTTCAAACTCGGTTAATTACACCATTCCAACCGCATTGAGCCAAGACTCTCAGGCGGTAATTCTCAAAATTTCTGAACCCGTACGCTCT
>Ga0164242_10004197_pt1 | contig 16227 bp, 16 predicted proteins | sample OricomgcompostMG_FD_108783 | JGI IMG/M metagenome (GOLD analysis project Ga0164242, IMG submission 108783) | Miracle-Growth compost microbial communities from Emeryville, California, USA - Original compost - Miracle growth compost (MG) ... | reverse complement strand
GGGTGCGCGCTGTCCACCGCCAGTACGCCGCCCAGGTGGCCGTGCGCCAGCCACAGGCCGACCGCCACCACCAGCGCGATGGCGCCCAGCTTGAGCACCGAGAAGGTGTTCTGCATCAGTGCGCCGGCGCGGATGCCGAACATGTTGACGCCCACGATGAACACGATCGCCGCCACCGCCACCGGCTTCACCCACGGCAGCGGCAAGTCGGCCGCCTTGCAGAAGTAGTCGGCGAAAGTGGTCGCCACCGCGGCCACGCTGCCGGGATAGTTGATCAGCGCCATGGTCCAGCCGAACAGGAATGCCGGCAGGTTGCCGAAGGCCTCGCGCAGGTAGAGGTAGATGCCGCCGGCATGCGGCCGCCGCGAACCCAGCTCGGCGTAGCACAGCACGCCGGCCAGGGTGAGCAGGCCGCCGAGCACCCACAGCACCAGCAGCGGCAGGCCCGAGGAGGTGCGCTCGGCCACGGTGGCCGGCGTGCGGAAGATGCCCGCCCCGATCACGCCGCCGATCACGATCATCGCGCCGTCCCAGGTGCCCAGGCGGCGCAGATACGAAGGAGAGTTTGCCGTGGTCATCCGGCAACCTTGCCATTGTGCGAGGGCGGCGACCAGTCCCGGCGGCCACGGGCGTCGTCCCGCTACGCGGGCGTCCGGCGAGGCCACCCGGCCCCCGCCGGCAACCCGGGATGCGGCAGCGCTCCCGCGGGTTCGCCGGCGACATGCCGCCCGTGCGGGGCGGCGCGCAGGGAGACCCGCAGGCGCGAACCGCAGCGGCGGCCGCCTACGCCAAGGCAGGGACGGCCGCCTCGGGCCGCCCCTGCCCGCTGCCCGGCCCCGCGCCTACCGCAGCCGGGTCTTCAGCTCGTTGGCCAGTTGCCTGATCGCGGCCCGCGTCGGCGCGTCGCTGGCCAGCGCGTTGAGCAGGCCGAAGTCGTGAATCGTGCCGTTGTAGCGCGTCACCGTCGCCTCGTCGCCCGCCGCGTCCAGCTTGCGGCCGTAGGCCTGGCCCTCGTCGCTCAGCACGTCGAACTGCGCCACCTGGATCAGCGCCGGCGGCAGGCCCGCCAGTTGCTTCGCCGAAGCCTTCAGCGGCGAGGCGTAGATCTCCGCGCGCTGGTGCGGGTCGCGGGTGTAGGCGTCCCAGAACCACTCCATCATCGGGCGGGTGAGGAAATAGCCTTCCGGATAGGCGTCGTACGAGCGGTCGTGGAAGTCGGCATCGGTCACCGGCCACATCAGGCCCTGGAAGCGGATCGCGGGGCCGCCCCGGTCCTTGGCCATCAGGCTGACCACCGCCGCCATGTTGCCGCCGACGCTGTTGCCGACCACCGCCAGGCGGTGGCCGTCCACGCCGATCTCGGTACCGTGCGCGGCCACCCACTGCGTCGCCGCGTAGCCCTGGTCGATCGCCACCGGGTAGTGCGCCTCCGGCGACGGCGTGTAGTTGACGAACACCGCCACCGCCCCCGACTCGACCACCAGGTCGCGGACCAGGCGCTCGTGGGTCTGGAAATCGCCGAGGATCCAGCCGCCGCCATGGAAGAACATGAACACCGGCAGCGTGCCGCGTACGCCTTCCGGCCTGACGATGGTGAGCGGCACGCGGATGCCGTCCTGCTCGATGGTGCGGTTCTGGACGACGATGCCGGACAGGTCCACCTTGACCGACTTCTGGGCGTCGATCAGCACCTGGCGCGCGGCCTTGGGCGCCAGGGTCTGGATCGGCCGGCCGCCGCTGCGGTTGAGCTGCTCGAGAAAGGCGCTGGTCGCGCGATCGGGATGCGCCGGCGGAAGGTCGCCGGCCAGGGCGGGACCGGCGAGGCCGGCGGCCAGGGCGGCGGCGAACAAGGTGTGCTTGATGCGGGTCATGGCGGGTCTCCTGTGAGATATGATCGAACTATTAAATAGCGCACTATGTAGTTTGCGAAAAAAAGCGTGCCGAACCTGGGCCGGTACACGTACCGGCGGAAAAGCATTCGAAGGAACGTGCCGCCGGGCCGCCGCGCAGCGGCCCGGCAGGCTGTCGTCAGACGACGGTGAGGGTGACGTCGATGTTGCCGCGGGTGGCGTTGGAATACGGGCAGACGATATGCGCCTTCTGCACCAGCGCCTCGACCTCCTCGCGCGCCAGGCCCGGCACGTGGATCTGCAGTTCGACCTCGATGCCGAAGCCGGTGGGGATCTGGCCGATGCCGACCTTGCCGGTGACGGTGGTCTCGGCCGGCAGCACGCGCTTGTCCTGCCCGGCGACGAACTTCATCGCGCCGAGGAAGCAGGCCGAATAGCCGGCGGCGAACAACTGTTCGGGGTTGGTGCCCTCGGCGCCGTTGCCGCCCAGCGCCTTGGGCACGGTCAGCTTGACGTCGAGTACGCCGTCGGACGAGATGGCGCGGCCGTCGCGGCCGCCGGTGGCCTTGGCTTCGGCGCGATACAGCACGGTTTCGATGCTCATGGTGGATCTCCTCGGGGTGATGGCGGGCCTTGCGGCCCAGGAAAAGTCTTGTCTGGCGAAATTAAATAGCGCGCTATTTATCTGGACCAATGAAAAGTCAGGCCTCGCTGGACAGGTCGCGCCGCAGGCGGTCCAACCGCCGCTTCAACGCCGACAGTTCGTCCACGCTGCAATGCGTGGCGCAGAACACGCCTTCCTGCACAACCCCGGCCTTCGCCTCCAGCGCGCGACCCTGCGCGGTAAGCGAGACCACGACCTGGCGCTCGTCCTCGCGCGAACGCCGGCGAACGACCAGGCCGGCGGCATCCAGCCGCTTGAGCAATGGCGTCAACGTCGCCGAATCGAGGAACAGCCGCTCGCCGATCTCGGACACGCTCAGCCCGTCGCGTTCCCATAGCACCATCAGCACCAGGTACTGCGGGTAGGTCAGGTCCAGCGACTTGAGCAGCTTGCGGTAGACCTTGTTCATCGCCAGCCCCGCCGAATACAGCGCGAAACACAACTGCGCGTCCAGCCTGGGCGTGGGCAGCGGCTTCGTGGTGGCGGGGGTCGATTTCATGGTGCGCACTTTAAATAGTTCACTATTTAATTGCAAGCGATAACATCGCTCGATTTATGCTCTGTTCATGACGGCGACCAGGCCGCCTGCATACCGTCGTACCCACCTGCGCCGGCGCCGGGAAGCCCTGACCGGCATCGATCTGTCTGATACGGGACAGGTTGTGGGCATCAACCGCCAGCACGGCCTTGATCGATGCCGGATCCTTGCCGGCATGCGCTATGACCGCATGGCGCACTTTCTGGTCTGCCTGGCTCATCCCGAGCAATTCGGCGCGCAAGGCCGGCTCGCTGGGCTCGTTTATCGGATGCGCCCCGCGCTTCGCGGCAGCCTCGGTCTTCCTGGCCTGTATCCACGCGGCCATCGCCGGGCATTGCCGCGCCAGCTGCGCGTCGTCGATATCGGCCGCACTGGCTGCCTGCACGGCCAGCATGGCAACCACCGTCAGCATGAACATCCCGGTCCTGCGCATCGCCCGCTCCCCTCGCTTGCCGGCATGCACCGGCTCGTGCGGTTTCGACCCGGCGATCTAGAATCGGTTCATCCCCGCCCGACGGCCTGCCCGTGACCGCCCCGACCCGCAAGATCCTCCACATCGACATGGACGCGTTCTACGCGTCGGTGGAGCAGCGCGACGATCCTTCGCTGCGCGGCAAGCCGGTGGTGGTGGCCTGGCGCGGCGCGCGCTCGGTGGTCTGTGCGGCCAGCTACGAGGCGAGGACGTTCGGCGTGCGCTCGGCGATGCCGGCGGCGCGCGCGGAACGGCTGTGCCCGCAGGCGGTGTTCGTGCCGCCGGACTTCGCGCGCTACAAGGCGGTGTCGCGGCAGATCCGGGCGATCTTCGCGCGGCATACCGAGCTAATCGAGCCGCTGTCGCTGGACGAGGCCTACCTCGACGTCACCGCGGCCCGCTCCGCCCTGCCCTCGGCCACTGCCACCGCCGAGGCGATCCGCGCCGCGATCCGCGCGGAGACGGGCCTCACCGCCTCGGCCGGGGTGGCACCGAACAAGTTCCTGGCCAAGATCGCCTCGGACTACCGCAAGCCCGACGGCCTGTTCGTGGTGCGCCCGCGCGAGGTGCTGGATTTCCTCGCGCCGCTGCCGGTGGGCCGCTTGCCCGGCGTGGGCAAGGTGATGCAGGCGAAACTGGAGGCGCTGGGCATCGCCACCGTGGGCGAGCTGCGCACCGTGCCGGCCGCCGAGATGGAGCAACGCTTCGGCCGCTGGGGCCGGCGCCTGCACGAGCTGTCGCTGGGCATCGACGAGCACCCGGTGCAGCCGAACCGCCAGACCCTGCAGGTCTCGGCCGAGGATACCTTCGAGCACGACCTGACCCTGGACGAACTCGAGCCGCATATCCGGCGCCTCGCCGAGAAAACCTGGGCCGGCCACCAGCGCGAGGCGCAGGCCGGACGCGTGGCGCGCACGGTGGTGCTGAAGCTCAAGACCGCCGACTTCCACACCCTCACCCGCAGCCTCACGCCCGCGCTGCGGCCCGCTTCCGCGCAGGAACTGGCCGGGATCGCTTGCGCGTTGCGCGCACGCGTCGAACGTCCCGCCGGCACCCGCTACCGCCTGGTGGGCGTGGGCCTGTCCGGCTTCGTCGAGGCCGACAGCTATGTCGCGCAGCAGGATCTGTTCGGACCGCCCGATGGCCTGCCCGAACGCTAGGCGGACGCCGCTTTCCGCGTTCGGGCGGGATACCCGGTGCGCAGGCCCTGCCCCAATGATGCGCCTGCACAAACGCGCAACGTCATCCTGGGGTATGCTGCCGTTGCAGCGCTCGAGGCCATGCCGGACGCACTGCGCCTCCTTGCGGCGGGAGCGACTCGCGCCGGCCGCGATTTATTCATCAGGATTCATAAGGTCACGTTTCATGTCGGATCGTCAAAGCGGTACAGTCAAGTGGTTCAACGACGCCAAGGGCTTCGGCTTCATCAGCCCGGAGAGCGGCGATGACCTGTTCGTCCATTTCCGCGCCATCCAGGGCAACGGTTTCAAGACCCTGCAGGAAGGCCAGAAGGTCACCTTCGTCGTCGTCAAGGGCCCCAAGGGCCTGCAGGCCGACCAGGTGCAGGTGGCCTGAGGCCACTTCGCTCCATGCTTCATGGGAAAGCCCGCTCCGGCGGGCTTTTTCGTATCCCGCCCTCGCCATGTATGCTGCGCCTCGACCGGATCGTCGCCCGGCGGAGCCGCCCATGCATCTCGAATTTCAGAAAGCCCGGCTGGACACCCTGAAGGATTTCGCCAAGCACTATCTGATGATCGTGCTCAGCATCCTGACCGCGCTGGGGCTGGAGGCATGGATCGAGCATGTCCACCATGCCCACGCCGCGGCCCTGGCCAGAACCCGGATCGAGGCCGAGATCCGCCAGAACATGGCCGATATCGACACCGACATCGCCCACGACAAGGCGCGCATGGACGCGCTGAACGCACTCCGCGACCGGCTGAAAACCGATATCGAGTCCCACGCCACGGCGGAAACCATCAAGGCGCACCTCCATCAGCTGGCGCCGGACGGCATCTACCTGGACTGGCGCTGGCCGGTCCTTCGTCGCGAAGCCTGGGACGTGGCGGTCGCCAACCAGTCGGCCAGCTGGATCGCGGCCGGAAGCCTGCAGCGCTATTCCGCCGTCTATGCCGCGCAGGAAGCCAGCACCCGGCTGATGCTCATGGATGCCCCGTCCATCATGAACGGGCCGCGGATGTCGGATGCGCTCCTTGACGTGGAGATCGGCGACTACCGGCCGCGCGAACTACTCTACGTCGTCAACCAGATGAGCGGCGTCGCCAGCGAAGCCATGCACGGCCTGCAGGGTCTGGCCGGCCGGATCCACGCGGCCCTGCCCGACCTCCCGGCGGCACCGCCGGCCCACTGACGACGAACCCGCCACAAAGAAAAAGCGCCCCGCGGGCGGGGCGCTTTTTCGGGTTGCCGCACGGCCTATTTGCGCTTCGGCATGTACAGGTCGGTGATGGTGCCCTCGTAGACCTCCGCCGCCATGCCCACCGACTCGCCCAGCGTGGGATGCGGGTGGATGGTCAGCGCGATGTCGGCCGCCTCGCTGCCCATCTCGATCGCCAGCGCCAGTTCGGAGATCAGGTCGCCGGCGTTCACGCCGACGATGCCGGCGCCGACGATGCGATGGGTCGCCTCGTCGAAGATCAGCTTGGTGAAGCCCTCGGTACGGTCGATGCCTATGGCGCGGCCGGAAGCGGCCCACGGGAACTTGCCCACGCCGACCTTGAGCCCCTTCTCCTTGGCCTCGCGCTCGGTGACGCCCACCCAGGCCACTTCCGGGTTGGTGAAGGCCACCGACGGGATCACCCGCGCATCGAAGTGGCTCTTCAGGCCCGCCACCGCCTCCGCCGCCACGTGCGCCTCGTGCACGGCCTTGTGCGCCAGCATCGGCTGGCCCACCAGGTCGCCGATGGCGTAGATGTGCGGCACGTTGGTGCGCATCTGCGTGTCGACGTTGATGAAGCCGCGCTCGGTCACCGCCACGCCGGCCTTGTCGGCGCCGATCTTGTGGCCGTTGGGCGAGCGGCCCACCGCCACCAGCACGCGGTCGAACACGGTGGTCTCGGGAATGCTTTCGCCCTCGTACTTGACCTCGATGCCCTTCTTGCCGGCCTTGGCCTCGGTCACCTTGGTCTTCAGATGCACGCCCTTGAGCTTCTTGCCCAGCCGCTGCGCCAGCGGCTTGACCAGGTCGGCGTCGGCGCCGGGGATGATCTGGTCCATGAACTCGACCACGGTCACCTCGCTGCCCAGCGCAGCGTACACCGTGGCCATCTCCAGGCCGATGATGCCGCCGCCGACCACCAGCAGCTTCTTCGGCACGTCCTTGAGTTCCAGCGCGCCGGTGGAGTCGACGACACGCTCGTCGTCCCACGGGAACGCCGGCAGGTGCACCGCCTGCGAGCCGGCGGCGATGATCGCGTTCTCGAAACGGATCAGCACGGCGCCTTCGGCCGTCTGCACTTCCATCTCGTTGGGCGAGACGAACGTGCCCGTGCCCTGCACCACGCGCACCTTGCGCTGCTTGGCCATGCCGGCCAGGCCACCGGTGAGCCGGCCGACCACCTTGGTCTTGAAGTCGCGCAGCTTGTCGATGTCGAGCTTGGGCTTGCCGAAGCTGACGCCGTGCGCGGCCATCGCCTCGGCCTCGTCGATCACCGCCGCCGCGTGCAGCAGCGCCTTGGACGGGATGCAGCCCACGTTGAGGCAAACCCCGCCCAGGGCGGCGTAGCGCTCCACCAGCACGGTGTCCACACCCAGGTCGGCGGCGCGGAAGGCGGCGGAGTAGCCGCCGGGGCCGGAGCCGAGCACCACCAGCTTGCATTCGATGTCCGGCTTGCGGCCGGAGGCGCCGGCAGCTTGCGGCGCTTTCCCCTCTCCCGCCGGGAGAGGATGCCCCGGAGGGGCGGGTGAGGGTACGGCCGGAGCGGCAGGCTCGGCTGCGCCCGAACCCTCACCCCCGGCCCCTCTCCCGGAGGGAGAGGGGAGCGAGGCATCGGCCTGGCCGGAGGCCGATGCAGTTTCCGACGTCTCGAGGATGAGGATCACCGCACCCTCGGACACCTCGTCGCCGAGCTTGACCTTCAGCTCCTTCACCGTGCCGGCGGCGGTCGACGGGATCTCCATCGTGGCCTTGTCCGACTCCAGCGTGACCAGGCTCTGGTCCTTGGCCACGCTGTCGCCGGGCTGCACCAGCACCTCGATCACCGGCACGTTGTCGTGGCCGCCGAGGTCGGGCACCTTTACTTCGATCGTGTTCGCCATCGTCCGGGCCTCCGTCAGAGCAGCAGCCGGCGGATGTCGCCGAGCTGTTTGGCCACGAACACGGCGAAGCGGGCGGCCAGCGCGCCGTCGATCACCCGGTGGTCGTAGGACAGCGACAGCGGCAGCATCAGCCGCGGCGCGAATTCCCTGCCGTTCCACACCGGCTTCATCGCCGCCTTGGAAACGCCCAGGATGGCCACCTCCGGCGCGTTGACGATCGGCGTGAACGCGGTGCCGCCGATGCCGCCCAGCGAGGAGATGGAGAAGCAGCCGCCGGACATGTCGTTCGGGCCGAGCTTCTTCTCGCGCGCCTTCTTGGAAATCTCGCCCAGCTCGCGGGCCAGCTCGAGCAGGCCCTTTTTGTCGACGTCGCGGATCACCGGCACCACCAGGCCGTCGGGCGTGTCCACCGCGATGCCGATGTGGAAGTACTTCTTGAGGACCAGCTTCTCGCCGGTCTCGTCCAGCGAGGCGTTGAACTGCGGATATTCCTTCAGCGCCGCCACCACCGCCTTCATCTGGAACACCAGCGGGGTGATCTTGAGATCCTTGTTCTCCGCGCCGAGCTGCTTGCGGAACGCCTCCAGCTCGGTGATGTCGGCATCCTCGTGCTGGGTGACGTGGGGAATCATCGCCCAGTTGCGCGCGAGGTTGGCGCCGGAGATCTTCTGGATGCGCGAGAGCGGCTTCTCCTCGATCTCGCCGAACTTGGCGAAGTCGACCTTCGGCCACGGCAGCAGGTTGAGCCCGCCGCCCGCCGCCACCGGCGCGCCCTGCACCGGGCGCGCGCCCGAGGCCAGCGCGTGTTTGACGTAGGCGGTCACGTCCTCGCGCAGGATGCGCCCGCCGCGGCCGCTGCCCTTGACCTGGGCGATATCCACGCCCAGCTCGCGGGCGAAGGCGCGCACCGCCGGGCTGGCGTAGGGCACGTCGCCGGGCATCACGATGCCGGCGTCGACCGGCGGGCGCGGCGTGGATGCCGGCGCGCCGGCCGAGGCCGGGGCGGGCGCCGCCGGGGAGGATCCAGACGCCGGGGCCGGTGCAGGAGCCGGGGCAGGCTTCGGCGCTTCGGCGGCCGGCGCGGCGGCGGACGCCCCCTGGGGCTCGATCAGCGCGATCAATGCGCCCTCGGACACCTCGTCGCCCACCTTCAGCTTCACTTCCTTCACCGTGCCGGCGAACGGCGCGGGAACCTCCATCGTGGCCTTGTCCGACTCCAGCGTGATCAGGCTCTGGTCCTGGCTCACCTGGTCGCCCGGCTTGATCATCACCTCGATCACCGGCACGTTCTCGTGGCCGCCGATGTCCGGCACCAGGGCCTCCCTGGCCGCCGCGGGCGCGGCTGCGGGGGCGGGCGCGGCGGCCGGGGCAGCTGCCGGTGCCGGGGCGGGAGCCGGCGCGGCCTTGGGCGCCTCCGCGGCCGGAGAGGCAGCAGCGGCGCCCTCGGGCTCGATCAGCGCGATCAGCGCGCCCTCGGACACCTCGTCGCCCACTTTCAGCTTCACTTCCTTCACCGTGCCGGCGAACGGCGCGGGAACTTCCATCGTGGCCTTGTCCGATTCCAGCGTGATCAGGCTCTGGTCCTGGTCCACGTGGTCGCCGGGCTTGATCATCACCTCGATCACCGGCACGTTGTCGTGCCCGCCGATATCGGGTACGCGGGCTTCTTTGGGATCGGCCATGGATTCTCCTGCGAATGAGTGGCGACCGCGGGGGATGGCGGTCGCAAGACTTCTATGATAGCGAACCCGCCCGCCTTGCGGGCGATTCGCGGACGTCCGGATTGCCCATGCGCCTACGTATGCGGACCGCGCGAGGCGCGGCCGCACGTGATTCCGGGCCGATCTGCCGCGCCGGGTTCATACCTTGGTCGGATGCCGGCGCACGCCATGCGCGTGCCGCACCGGCTGCCGGTCACCGGAGCCGGCCATGCGCGGCGTCCGGACCGACGCCTGCAAGGCCCGCCGCCACCCGGTTGCGAGCGCGTGGCCGCTCGCCGGGCACCTACGCCGCGCCGCCGGATCCGCCCGCCGGCGAGCCGCCCACCAGCGTCACCTCGCGCTGCGGGAACGGTATGCTGATGCCAGCCTGGTCGAAGTGCTCCTTGATCGCGCGCAGCAGGTCGGTCTGCGCACCCCACATGTCCGCCGTGCTCGTCCACACCCAGATGATCAGGTTGACCGAGCTGTCGCCCAGGCTAGACGTCCAGATCCCCGGCGCGGGGTTCTTCAGGATGCGCGGATCCTGCTCGAACAGGCGCCGGGCCACGTCCATCGCGGCCCCGATGTCGTCGCCGTAGCCGATGCCTACCTTCAGTTCGATGCGCCGTATCCCGCGCCGGTTGAAGTTGACGATCGCGTCGCCGCCCACCTTGCTGTTCGGCACCACCGCCTCGCGCCCGTCCGGCATGGCCAGCAGGGTATGCATCAGGGTGATCCCTTCCACCGTGCCCTCGATGCTGCCGGCAACGACGTAGTCGCCCACCTTGAACGGCCGGAACACGATCAGCAGCACGCCCCAGGCCAGGTTGCTGAGCGAGCCCTGCAGGGCCAGGCCGATGGCCAGGCCGGCCGCGCCCAGCGCGGTGACCAGCGGCGCCGCCGACACGCCCACCTGGTAGAGCACCAGCACCGCCAGCACCGCCAGCAGCAGGCCGTAGACCAGGTTGCGCAGGAAGCCGCTCAGCATCACGTCCACCGAGGCCCGCTGCAGCGCGCGCTGGGTGAAGTTGGCCAGCCGCGCCACCACCCACAGGCCGATCAGCAGGATCAGCAAGGCGCCGAGCAGTTTCCAGCCGATGCGTACCGCGCTGCGGAAATTGTCCTGGCCGAGCCAATGGAGAAAGAAGTCGTGCAATGCGTGCATGTAGGGATTCCGGTCCTTGCCATGGAGCCAACCAGCCTACCAAACCGGGCATGAAGTTCGCCTGCGCGGCTGGCTCACTCCCCGTCGCCGGCTTGCAGCCAGCGGCGCACGCTGCGCAGCGAGCACACCTCCCAGATCGCCACCGCCAGCAGCGCCGCGGAAGTGGCCATGCCGAGCTGGAGCATCGAGCCGTGGCGCAGCGCCATGCCGGCCAGCGCCAGCAGGCCAAGACCCGCCAGGTGCGACAGCGGCAGGTTGCGGCCGTTGACCACGCGCTTGAACAAGGCGTTGCCCAGCAGGTACAGCGCCGGGCCGCCAAGCAGGATCGCCAGGCGCGCCGCATCGGCGCGCTCGTGCGGCTCGTGCTGCACCCACTCGTCCGCCACCGCGCAGACGATGATGCCCGCCACGATCAGCAGGTGCATGTAGGTATAGGCCAGCCGCGCGGTGCGGCCGGGGTCGGACGACTGCCGGATCGCCCGGCTGCCCCGCTCGGCGCCCAGGTCGAAGTAGATCCACCACATCGCCGCCGTGCCCACGAAGTCGATGACGAAGGTCGCCGCCGACAGGCCCGTCCAGTCGCCCGTGGCGAAACTGCTGCCGATCGCCAGCACCGATTCGCCCAGCGCGATGATCACGAACAGGCTGCAGCGCTCGGCCAGGTGGCCGCCTTCCACGTCCCAGTCGGAGCTGCGCGAATACCCCAGCCCCGGCACCCGGAAGCCCAGCGCCGGCGACAGGTATTCCAGTGCCAGGGCCGCCACCCAGCACGCCGCGCGCGGCACGCCCTGCTGCAGGCCGCCGGCGATCCACAGCACGCCCGACGCCACGAACCACGACAGGATGCGCTGGAAATTGCGCTCGTTCGCCGGCGAACCGCGCATCGCCCACAGCGCGAATGCGGTGCGCCCCACCTGCATGCACACGTAGGCGCCCGCGAACAGCAGGCCACGCCCGCCGAACGCCTCGGGCAGCGCCGCCGACAGCAGCAGCCCCGCCAGCATCAGCGCCAACAGCACCAGCCGCACCGCCAGCCGCTCGGGGTCGAGCCAGTTGGTCACCCAGCTGGTGAATACCCAGACCCACCACACCGCCAGGAACAGCAGCAGCACCTGCAGCGCGCCCACCGCGTCCGGCCGGTGCCGCAAGGTGTGCGACAGCTGGGTCACCGCGTAGACGAACACCAGGTCGAAGAACAGCTCGATGTTGGTGACCTTGCCGTGCGCGCCCGGCTGCCGCGAACGCAGCAGGCGGGCGCGGGCCGCGGAGGTGGCGGGCGTCTCGTGGTTCATCGGTACCGGTCCTCGGGAAGCACCGCTCCAATGTATCGCACGCCCACCGCTTCCCGTCAGGAAGGCCGGTCGTCGACGTCGGCGACGCGCCCGTCGACGATGGTGATTTCGATCACCCGGCCGTCGCGGCGATACTGCCAGCGCTCCCCACCGCTCATGTCGCGCCAGGCCGCGCCGCGCCGGCGGCGCCGCGACCCGCCGCGATGCGAGCGGTACGAAGGGCGGCCCAGCAGCGCCTGCACATGCGCGGCGGTGTCGCCCACCACCAGCAGCCGGTTGCCCACCCTGACGCTGTCGGATGCCTGCGCAACGCCGACACCGAACAACCCCGCCAACACGAGTATTTTCCATGGATGACGCATGACACCTCCCTGTCCGCTGCTATGGATCCGAGCCGGTCGCATGCATGCCGTGCCTGCGCCGCCATGGCTGCCCGGCCGCAACCGTGGCGTGCAGCATAGCCGGCGAATCCCGTGCTGCGCGGCCAGCTGCGCGGCGGCCCGATCCCCCAGCGAAGTGCCGGCCGAAAGACAACGCCTTGATGCACGGAAACTTTTACGCGACCGGTCGGGCAATACCCACGGCAGGTACCCTGCCGCACCGTCGCCATCTTCCGCCATGCCCCGGCACGGCCCATCGTCCGGCGCCTACACGCGGACGATGCGCCCCGCTTGGGCTGTCTCCGCTTCCCCGTTCTTCCTCGGAGCCTGCGTACGATCTCCAAGCGCCCCGCGCCGGGGAAGTTTGAACAGGCTCAGAGCCTGTGAAAACTTCCGCATCGAGCGGAATGTTCCATCGGCGCGTACGGCGCCTGTCCGTACGCGCCTGCGCGGATCCGTCACTGGCGTGGCTGATCCGCGCCCGGCCATCCATGGCCGGACTGAGCGTTTGAAAAATCCACAAACGCTCAGCGCAGGCCCCCGCCGCGCCGCGCGCGGAACTGCGCGCGCACCGCCGGCCGGCCGAGCTGCCAGGCCAGCCACAGCAGCAGCGGGATCGATACGGCCTTCAGCGCGAGGCCCATCCAGTAGCTGCGCCGTGCATGATCGAGCATCGCCCGCAGCGCGGCGGCGGATTGCGGGCTGGCGCCCGCCGCCATGTCGTGGCTGGCCTGGACGAAGGCGTTCCACTGCTCGAACAGCCACACGCCGCTGAGCGCCGACCAGGCTGCGAGCACCACCGCCACCACCCGCAGCGGCCCGCGCGACCATGCCTGGCCCAGGATGCCGCCGGCGCTGAGCACGATCAGCACGAACGCCGCCAGCAGGTAGCCGACGTCCCACGCCAGCATGCCGCGCAGGGCGGACACCGCCTGGGCGTTGCCCGGCGGCATCGCCCGCATCTGTGCCCAGACCTGCTGGCCGTGGTGCAGGTACTGCAGGCAGCCGAGCGCGGCCAGCAGCAGGATCAGCCACAGCACGATCCGCCACGGCGCGAGCCGCCTGGACGGCGAACCGCCGGCGCGCATCGTGAACGGCATCAGGCGCCCGCCCCGTACGTCGACACGGCCGGAACGGCCGGCGGCAGGGACAGGGACTGGTAGGGAAAACGCATGGGCAAGACTCCGCGGGGCGCGCGCAAGGCGGCGGGTAAACCAAAGAGTGTACGCCCCTTGTATGCAATGAAGGGCGCCCGGAGGCGCCCTTCCAGTTCGAGCTTCAGGCCCGCAGTCCGTTCAACGGCGGCTGATGGTGAACTTGCCCACCGACACGCCCAGGTTCACGCCCTGGCCGGTGCCGGACAGCGCCAGCGAGGTGGTGCCCTTGGTCAGCACCTGCGCCGTGCCGCTCTTGACCACGCCGGCCTCGGCACCCGCCTGCGCATAGCCGCCGAAGATGTCGTCGATGCTGCGCACGTGGCTGATCTCGCCCTTGCCGTTGTCGATGCGGTACTTGCCGGCGGTCAGGCCGCCGCCGACCACGGTGATCTTCACCGAGGCGTGCTGGCCGTTGTCGCAGCTCACGTAACCGGTGCCGCTGGCGTGCTTGTAGATGATCGACCAGCCGGACAGGTTGAACGTCATGTGGCACTTCACGTCGGCCCCGGCCGCCCGCGCGGGGGCGGCCGGCCACGCCGTCATCGCGCCCGCGCACAGCAGGAGGGCGGCCGTCAGACCCAGGGTACGTTTGCTCATCGTCATCTCCTTACGTTGGGGCGACCATCGCCGGACAGGATCGCAGTGTCCGGCGCCCCAGGTGAACGAACGGCAAAAACCGGCGCTGCCGTTCAGCGCGAAGGCGCCAACGTGACGGCGGAGTGCAGGCGCGGCAGTCGATTTGTGTCCCCGCCCGGCTTGATGTTTCACTAACAACGCCGCGCGCAAACTGCCCGCGAATGCGGCGTGACCGCCCCTGTACGGAGGAAGCATGCTCAAGCACCTACTGGTCGGCTACGACGGCTCGGAGTCTTCGCAACAGGCCTTCCGCTTCGCGGTGGAACTGGCGCGCGCCTGCCATGCCCGGATCCGCGTGGTGTCCGTACTGCAGGTCGCCGAAGGCGGCGGCGATACCTGCGCGCTGATGATGACCGACACCGGCACCCAGCGCGCGCAGGACGTGCTCGACGAACTGAAGACCATCGAGCCGGAAGCCGCCTCGCTGGTCGACATCGAGGTAACCCACGGCAGCCCCGGCGACGTGCTGCTGGGACAGGTGCAGCAGCACGACATCGACCACATCGTGATCGGCCACACCGCCCGCGGCGCGCTGGCGCGCTGGCTGCTCGGCTCGGTCTCCGGCGACGTGCTGGCCCGCGCCCACGTGCCGGTGACCGTGGTGCGGTAGGAGCCTGTATACGATCTCCGCATGGCCCGCGCCGGGAACCGTTCGCGCGCAGGGCAAGCCAAGGGCGCGCAAGTGGACGCGAAGTCCATGCCCGGGCGGCGACGTCGCCTGGAAGCCTGTGCATGATCTCCAGGTATCCCGCGTTGCCTGCCGGTAGCCGTCAGGCGGCCAGGCCGCGCGAGCCGCGCGGAGCCGCGGGCGGGTTCCAGTCGCGGGAACGGCCGAACGGGCGCGTCGAGTCGGTTCGCGTTAATCCGCCTGCTTGCGCAGGCCGTATGCTTTCGCGTCAAATCCTTGTCACATGCCGAGAGCCCGCCACCCGACGGGTCGCATTGCCCGGGAACCACGCGTGGATTATCGCAGCGACACCTTGCCCTGGACCCTGGAAAACCTCGACTTCGCGGGCATCGACGTCGCGCGCGTGCGGCACAACGAGGAACTTTTCTTCCTGCTGTGCAGCGCCTCCTTCGTCGAGAGCGGCTCGGACCTCTACACCAGCAACCTGATCGACCACTTCGACGGCGACGCGGAACTGCAGGCCTGGCTCAGCCAGCACTGGGAACACGAGGAACTGCAGCACGGCCGTGCCCTGTCCGCCTACGTGCGCCACGTCTGGCCGGAGTTCGACTGGAACACCGCCTTCCAGGCGTTCTGGAACGAGTACGGCGCGATGTGCACCGCCGAGCAGCTCGAGGCCAGCCGCGGCCTGGAACTGGCCGCGCGCTGCGTGGTCGAGACCGGCACCGCCAGCCTGTACCGCGCGCTCAACGACATCGCCGACGAACCGGTGCTGCGCCAGCTCACCAACTACATCAAGAGCGACGAGGTGCGCCACTACAAGCACTTCTACCAGCACTTCCGCCGCTACCGCGAGCAGGAGGGCTTCGGCCGCTACAAGGTGTTCCGCGCGATCCTGCGCCGGGTCAACGAGATCCGCAGCGAGGACGGCGACGTGGCGCTGCGCCACGTGTTCAACCAGTGCTACCCCCAGCATCGCGACGACCCGGCCGAATTCAGGCGGGTCGCCGGCCGCGCCCAGGACCTGCTGCGCCGCCACATCCCCGCCGAGATGACGGTGAAGATGCTGCTCAAGCCGCTCGACCTGCCACCGCGGCTGCAGGGCGCGCTGGAAAGGCCCCTGGCCAGGATCAGCGAGAAGCTGTTTCTCAACTAGCGCCGCTTCCCTTCCGAGCCTTGCCCACCTGCCCTGTCCCGTCGCCGGATCCCGGCCGATGTCCACTGCTGTCCGGAATAATGTCGAACACCCGCAACCTGTGCGGCACCTACCCGCCTTGCGCATTTGCTCGTCATTCCGGCGCAGGCCGGAGGCGCTTTTCAACAGACGAAGGTCGGGTCATCCAATAGCCGCAAGGCCTGAGCGAGCGTGGTCGCTACGGGATGACTCGCTTCGCTCGCCCCTTCGGGGCCGCCCTTCGGACGTTCTGCGCGCTACGCGCTTGTCCGGCCTGCGCCGGGATGACGAGC
>Ga0164242_10004196_pt1 | contig 16234 bp, 21 predicted proteins | sample OricomgcompostMG_FD_108783 | JGI IMG/M metagenome (GOLD analysis project Ga0164242, IMG submission 108783) | Miracle-Growth compost microbial communities from Emeryville, California, USA - Original compost - Miracle growth compost (MG) ... | reverse complement strand
TCCAAAAAAATAGTTACTTTTATTCATTGTATTTTTTGTTCTCAAAACTAAAATACAAAAAAGCGGGAAATCTTATTATAGAAATCCCGCTTTCAAAAAGTTTTATCGGACAGTAGTGATTTTGATTATTAAAATAAATATTATATATTGTACTAATCAAACCAATAAAAATCCGAATCTATGAGTCCGTAAGCAAGTCTATTTTGTATATTCGTTTATAAGTTATGGTCGAAATTACGTGCTACTGTGAGCAACATCACGGTATGGTCATGCACCTATTAAAAATGCATCGATAATTTTTAAAACTTAAATTGAATAACATGAAAAAGTTAATATCTAGAGGTTTATTCCTTGCCGCAGTAGGAATTATATTTATTGCATGTAAGAAGTCAATAGAAACGCCAATTAAAGATAATCAAATTATATCTTCGAAATCTGTAACTTCTGATAATAAAAAAATAAATATTTCAGATAAAGAATTAATTAGTAAGATTAATAATCTCGATAAAAGTTCATTAAGTTTAGGCGAATTAGAAGATTTATTAATGGATAATGTTAGTTTAGATGATTCTGTTTTGAATGCTTTAATAAGCAATTCTAAAATTCCTGACGATATGATAGAATTAATGGCTGTTTTATCTTCTCCCTTAGTAATCAGATAATAAATCGTATCAAATCTAATAGATCAAAAATTGATATGGCAACTATCTATGAAGTACAAAAAATTAATCCAACTATAGGATTCTCAGTTCAAAATACAAATCCAAGAACTATATTATTTGGGAATAATATGAAGTTATCTCAAAATGATAGTTGCAATTGTGCAAATTTAATTTGCGATCAAATAGAATCTAAATTAATTAATTTAAAAACAACTACTTTAGATCCTGAAAGAATGAGGGGATGTAATGAAAATAAATGGATGTGTGGTACTACGCAATATGTACACCTTACATCAGCAGATGGAGAAACTGCAAGTTATAATATTGGATGCTCAAATTCTACAGATAAATGCTTCCGTCTTCCTAAAGACGCAAGATTTGAAAGCAGATAGTTATAATAATTAGGGAAATTTCAAAATGAAATTTCCCTGTATTAATAAAAATATGAAAAATAGAAAATTAACAATTCTAATATTAGTGCTACTACATTTTCCATTTTCAGGAAAATCTCAAAAAAGCTATGACCCCATTTATTATAGTGTAGGGAAGTTAGAAGTTATGAATCTCATGCCTGATGTTGGGAAAAAATTTATTTTCAATCAGACATGCACTCATTTAATTCCAACTATGATTACAGATGACTTTGTTTTTTTTGAAAATTTTTATTTTGGCTCACTTCAAATAAAAACATCATTTTCAATAGAAGATACTATCTTGAAAAATTTAACTTATGAAATTAAAGGGAATAAAAATGATGCTCTTAAATTTTTAAAACTAGATACTATTAGCTTTCAACATTTACAAAAGGACACATTTCATTATGTTGAGAAACAAGAGGGTACACTTATTGATTGTTGGATATTAAAAAATAAAATTATTTATTCTAAATCGGCTATTAGCTTAGAAAAAAATTAACTACTTTTCCTCTTGAGAAAGCAAGAAATTAGCAAATTTTAAGTCTTGAGGAGTAGTAATTTTAATATTCTCTTCGTTTCCAATAACCATGTGAACGGGAACTCCTAATGCTTCAACAACAGAAGCATCATCCGTAAAAGCGGGAGAATATTCTTGATTATACGCTTCTATCAATTGTTTGCGATGAAAAATTTGAGGTGTTTGAACCAAAAAATATTTTGTTCTATCTACCGCTATATTTCCTTCTATTAATTGTTTTCTAACAGATTGATTAACAGGAATAACAGGAACAGAAGCTCTGTTTATTTGAGCACTTTGAAAACAGCGGTCTATCGTTTCGCTAGAAACAAGCGGTCTAACGCCGTCGTGAATAGCAACAAGCTCTCCAGTGGCGTGATTTATAGCATTTTTAACAGAGAAAAAGCGTTCTTCTCCACCTTCTACTAATCGATGTTTAATGGTGAACTTATATTCTTCACACAATTTATTCCAGTACTCATGCCATGCTTTAGGAAGCACAACAAGAATTTCCAAGTTTGGATCAAACTCATGGAAAACACGAATACTATACATCAAAACGGGAATGTCTTTGAGCAATAAAAATTGTTTAGGTATTTTGGACTGCATACGTTGTCCTACGCCACCTGCAGTAATAATTAAACTATTGTTCAACGAAGATTCTGACATAAATTGTAATATTCGGTTGAAAGATACAAAAAAAGCGGTTTACCTATTCGATAAACCGCTTTAAATGAACTTGAATTATTCTTTACAATATCAACATGGCGTCGCCATACGAATAAAACTTATATTTTTCTTTGATTGCCGTTTCATAAGCTTCCATCATAAATTCATGTCCAGCAAATGCTGAAACCATCATTAACAATGTTGAAAGTGGCGTATGAAAGTTTGTAATCATGCAATTTGCAATACTAAAATCATAAGGGGGGAAAATGAATTTGTTTGTCCAACCATCATAAGGTTTCAAAAATCCATCTGTAGAAACAGAAGATTCAATTGAACGCATAGATGTAGTACCTACTGCACAAACGCGTTTTTTATTCATTTTTGCTTTATTGACAATTTGAGCACATTTTTCATCGATAATTGCTTGCTCCGAATCCATTTTATGTTTCGTCAAATCTTCCACTTCTACGTTTCTAAACGTACCTAATCCGATGTGTAATGTAACGTTTGCAAATTCAACACCTTTTAATTCAAGGCGTTTCATTAACTCACGCGAGAAATGTAAACCAGCAGTTGGCGCAGCTACTGCTCCTTCATTTTTTGCATAAATTGTTTGGTAACGATCTTCATCAGTCGCTTCTACTGAACGTTTAATATATTTAGGAAGTGGCGTTTCACCTAATTCAGTGATTTTCTTTTTGAATTCTTCATAAGGTCCATCAAACAAGAAACGCAATGTACGTCCTCTCGATGTTGTATTGTCAATAACCTCTGCAACAACAGACTCATCATCTCCAAAATACAACTTATTTCCAATTCTTATTTTACGTGCAGGATCTACTAAAACATCCCACAAAAGACTTTCTCTATTTAACTCACGAAGTAAAAAAACTTCGATTTTAGCTCCAGTTTTTTCTTTATTTCCATATAAACGAGCAGGAAATACTTTCGTATCATTCATAATCATCACATCTCCTTCATCGAAAAAGTTAATGATGTCTTTAAAAAGTAAATGCTCGATTTTTTTAGTGTCGCGATGTAAAACCATTAAACGGGCTTCATCTCTACTCTCACTTGGATACTCTGCGATTAGCTCTTCTGGCAAATCGAATTTAAATTCTGATAATTTCATGCAATAATTTGTTTTTCAGCGTTAACAAAACGGAAAATCCGTACTCTTTTATTGCTTAAAAAGCCCATTTAACAAAAATGTAACTTCTAAAGCGGCTACAAAAGTACAGATAAAATATCAATTTCGCTTATCTAAGCCCCACAACAATTTATCGCGAATCGTATCTACGAAATTATAATCTTCAAATTGGATGACTTTTATGCAGAATTTTGCCTTCCGGACGATTATTTCATAGTTGTTTTTGATGATTTTACTGCGGGAATCCAAGGTCAATAATAAGCTCTTACTTCTACATTCTGCCACCAATCGAATTTCTTTAAAATCGGGAATTAAAACTGGACGAACATTCAAATTATGCGGAGCAATTGGCGTAATAATATGCACCATACAACCTGGAGTTACAATCGGTCCACCACAACTCAATGAATAAGCTGTAGAACCAGTTGGCGTAGAAACTATTAATCCATCCGCCCAATATGCATTCATGTATTTTCCATCCAATTCTACTCGTATAGAAATCATCGAGGCTGAATCTTTTTTATGAATGGTTAATTCATTAAATGCAAAATTATCATCACCAAAAAGGTGGTCTTTTGTTTCAATTTCGATTAAAGAACGATCTTGAAGTGTATATTTTGAATCTTTTATACGTGTAAGTGCTTCTCGAATATGATTTTTACTCACGTTAGACATAAACCCTAGTCGACCCGTATTTATACCAACAACAGGAACGTTGCTATCTTTAACATAGCCCACCATTTGAATGAATGTTCCATCTCCCCCCATGCTTATTGCCAAATCAATTCCAGATTTAAAATCTTCAGGCGACTCATACGTTTTACAATCTGCTAATTGAGGGAATAATTTAACTAATTCAACTTTTAACTTCTTTTCTAAAATAGGAATCCATTTAAATTCTTCGAACACAGCAAAAATCTCATTCAGGTATGGATGAAAATCTTTTTTAACTTTCTGGCTATATAGAGCTACATTCATCGATTATAGATTCAAGAAATTCATTAATTCATCGTATCGTTGTTGCAAATCATCTGGATAATCTGTTTTTTGATAAGCTGCTTTTACGGTGTAATCAAAACGTTCAAAGGTTCGAATAATTCGAGTCAAATCAATTAAATTAATCTTCAGAGTAATTTCAATTTTCATGGAATCAGGAAGAGAAGTGATATAACTACTCAACACTTTGGCATTATTTGTCTCTACGCATTGTGCAATATGTGCTAGCGAATAATCTATCTGATTCATTTCTAAAACCACCACACTACCCGATTCTTTAATACTTCCAATACCAGTAATTGATCGCATTACATGCAGAAGTGTCGTGCAACCAACATATTGTTCTTTTCCATCTAAAATTGGAACTACTGTAACACCAACTTCGCTAATTATTCGCATTACATCATAAATATGACTGTATTCAAATACATAAGGACGCGGTAAAACATCAAATAATTTATCTAAGGTTTGTGACGGGTCTTTTTTGTCATATATATCGCTATCTGAAACAACTCCCACGAAGTTATGTCCTTTTAAAACAGGCAAATGAGATACTCTAAACTCATCCATCCAACGCAAGGCTTTCTCACCTGTATCGGTATGTTTTAATGGTGGAATTTCTTCTGATATTAACTCTGCTGCAATCATATTTGGATGCTATGTAGTTATTTTACTTAATCTATTTAACTTTGCGGCTACAAAAATAGTTACTAAAATGACCAAATTAAGCGTAAACATAAATAAAATTGCTACTATTCGCAATGCTAGAGGTGGAAATATTCCAAATATTGTAAAAGCAGCAAAGGATATCGAAGCATTTGGAGCAGACGGAATAACAGTTCATCCACGTCCTGACGAAAGACATATTACCAAAAAAGACGTATTTGATTTGGCAAGTGTTATTACAACAGAATTCAATATTGAAGGTTATCCAGACAAACGTTTTATGGATTTGGTGAAAGAAATTCGTCCAGCACAAGCAACACTAGTTCCAGATCCGCCAAATGTTATTACTTCCAATGCTGGTTGGAATACGAAAGAAAAATGTGCTTTTTTACAAGATATTATTGGACAATTAAAAGAATGGGGAATTCGTACTTCTCTTTTTGTCGATACCAATAAAACAAACATCGAATACGCTCAAAAAACAAATGTTGACCGAATTGAATTGTACACAGGTCCTTTTGCGAAACATTTTTTGGTCAAAAAAGAAAAAGCGATTATTCCTTATCGTGAAGCAGCAATTTTAGCGAATGAACTAGGTTTAGGAATCAATGCTGGACATGATTTAGACTTAAATAACCTTGCATTTTTTAAAGAAAACATTCCCGAACTTTTAGAAGTTTCTATAGGACACGCACTCATTTCAGATGCACTTTATTTAGGGCTTGAAAATGCTGTTCAACTTTATAAACGAGCTTTATAATAAATGAAACTCAACTACAAACGCTTAGGAGAAGGAAAACCATTTATTATTCTTCATGGATTATTTGGTTCGCTTGATAACTGGTCGACACATCAAAAAAAAATAGCTGAATACTATGATGTAATTTGTGTTGATGAACGCAATCATGGACATTCACCTTGGTCTGACGAATTTTCGTATGATTTAATGGCGGAAGATTTAAAAGAACTTTTTGATGAATTACAACTCAAAGATGCGATTGTTTTAGGACATTCTATGGGTGGAAAAACAGCTATGCGCTTTGCTCAACTTTATCCTGAATTAATCGAAAAACTAATCGTCGTTGATATGGGAGCAAAAGCTTATCCAATGCATCACGAAGTTATTTTAGAAGGATTAAATGCAATTGATTTATCAAAAGTACATTCACGCAAAGAAGCGCAAGAAATCTTAAGTAAGTATGTACCTGATTTTTCTGTACAACAATTTTTATTAAAGAATTTATACTGGGAAGAAAAAGAACAATTAGCATGGCGCATGAATATTCCAGTGTTAGAGAAGAGAATGCCAGAGATTTTAGAAGCGCTTCCAGAAATAGAAAATTTCACTCCTACTCTATTCATTCGTGGCGAAAAATCAAACTATATTTTAGAAAGCGATACCGCTCAATTGGAAGCTTATTTTCCAGATTGTACCATTGTTCCGATTGCAAATGCTGGACATTGGGTTCATGCCGAAGCACCTGAAGTATTTATAGAAACTGTACTAGAGTTTTGTCTACGATAAAGATAAAATGAATAATTTTTTGATTTTAACATCTTAACTTAGCAAAAGCACTATTTTTATACCGTGAAAAAAATTATTACACTATCGATTTTGTTTCTATTAACAGCTTCTGCTCATGCGCAGACTAAAAGAAACAAACCAAAAAACACCGATCAGAAAGGAGCTCTTTATTTTTATTGGGGCTATAACCGCTCTGCTTATACCAAAACGAATCTGCATTTTACTGGCCCTGGTTACGACTTTACGTTTGAAGGAGCAAAAGCCCGTGACAGACAAGAAAAACAATTTATTACGTATGTTAATCCAGCAACCTTAACGATTCCTCAATTTAACATGCGTTTAGGTTATAATTTTTGGAAACATTATTCTATTTCCTTGGGTTGGGATCACATGAAGTATATCATGAACGATGACCAAACAGTTAGTCTCAATGGAAATATTGATCCTGGTGTAGATCCATATTGGTCTGGAAATTATTCGCATGTACCTACATTTTTAGCACATGACCACATTCACTATGAAAATTCTAATGGAATGAACTTTATTCGTGTACAAGCAGCAAGAAATGACCAATGGTATCAAACCAGAAAAAACGGCTGGTTTGGAGTAAGTACAATTTTTGGTATTTCTGGTGGAATGATTTTATCGTTCAACGACTGGCATTTTGGAGGAACAAATACAATTGCAACTGTTAGCTTAAGTGGATATGGATTTGCGGCAAATGCAGGTTTACGATTAACATTTTTTAAGCACATCTTCTTACAAACAAATATTGCAGGAGGTTTTGTTCATCAAGTACATGTTAAAACTCGTCCAAATGGTCCAGATTACGCACAACAAAAATTAGGTTATATCGCCAGTGAAACTGTATTTGGGGTTATGTTCTATATCCGCACAAAAAACGATTGTAACACTTGTCCAAAGTGGTAAGCAGTTCGTTTTTGTGAATAAAATTTTCATTAAATGAAGTATAAATAACCATTTTTAACAAAAATGAGTTAACCCGATTGCCTTAAAATTGCTATATTTACGGATATGACATTCGTAAAAACACGTGTAAACACAACTGATTTTATCAATTTCAGAAAGCTTTTACACCAATTCCCTGAAGTTTCCTGTCAAGAATATGAAACTAAAAAAAGGGTGCTCCATTTTATTCAACAATTCCATCCAGACGAAACAATTGAAGTCGGAAAAACAGGACTTCTCTTTCGTTTTAACGGAAATTCTAAAGGAAAAACAATCTTAGTACGCGCTGAATTAGATGCGCTTCCTATTGAAGAAATAAATGATTTTGATTATCGTTCAACTTCCGAAGGAGTAAGTCACAAATGTGGGCACGATGGTCACATGGCTATTTTGTCGAGACTCGCTTATTTGATTTCCCAAAATAAACCTGAAAAAGGAACGATTTACTTGCTTTTTCAACCTGCAGAAGAGAATGGAATGGGCGCAAAAGAAGTTTATGCTGACGAACAGTTTAAAAATTTATCTATTGACGCAGTGGTATCACTTCACAATGTTCCAGGTTTTCCTCTACATCAAATTTGTATAAAAAAAGGCGCGTTTACGCCTGCTGTTCGTTCCATTATTGTAAAATTTGGCGGTAAAACGAGTCATGCTGCCGAACCAGAAAAAGGACTCAATCCAGCTTCAGCAATTGCTGATTATATCCAACAATCACTCGCTATTTCTAATCCTGCAGTTGAACAAGATAATTTCTTTTTAGTAACACCAATTTATATTCAAATGGGTGAAAAATCATACGGAGTTTCAGCAGGATTTGGAGAAGTACATCTTACCATTCGTTCTTGGGACAATCAATTGTTAGAAAAGCAATCTCAAAAACTGGAAATGATCGCTAAAGAAATAGCAAATCAATACAAGCTTCACCCTTCCATCAGTTATACGCAAGAATTTCAAGCAAATATGAATGATGAAAACATGGTGAATATCATTGAATCATCCGCGAAAAAGCTAAATCTAAACATAACAACTTTACCAACTCCAATGAAATGGGGAGAAGATTTTGGGCTTTTTACCGAAAATTACAAAGGAGCCATGTTTGGATTAGGTTCTGGCGAAAAACAACCTGCTTTGCACAATCCTGATTACGATTTCCCGGATGAACTAATCGAAACGGGAAGTAATATGTTCCACGAAATAATAAGTACTTTTTTAGATGAAAAATAAGGAAAATACAAGCGAAATACTATTAAACAAAGAAGCCTTAATTTTCAATATCGATTTTTTAAAAGCAGAAATGGGTCCGAAAGTGCTCATTTCTTATGTTGTAAAAGGTAATGCGTATGGACACGGAATTGAAACTTACGTTCCTATGGCAGAAGAATGTGGCGTGCAACATATTTCAGTTTTTAGCGCAGATGAAGCTATTCGCGTAAAGAAATGTCTAAAAACCAATATTCCCATTATGATTATGGGCTATGCTAGTCATTCACAACTTGAATGGGCTATAGAAAATGGAATCGAATTCTTTGTTTCTGAATTGGAACGACTCAAAAAAGCAATCGAAATTTCTAAAAATCTTCATAAAAAGTGCTTGATTCATATCGAACTAGAAACTGGAATGAACAGAACGGGGATTAATGAAGCAACACTCAAAAAGGAAGTCTTTCAGCTTTTAGAAAATGAGAAAGAACATTATATTTTAAAAGGACTTTGTACGCATTTTGCTGGTGCAGAAAGCATTGCCAATTTTCTTCGTGTGCAACATCAAAAAAACATGTTTATTCGACTAAAAAAAGTTTTTGAAGACAAAGGTTTTCATTCAGAATATACGCATACATGTTGTAGTGCGGCGGCGCTTCGGTTAAAAGGCATGCGCTTTAACATGGTCAGAATTGGCATTTTACAATACGGATTTTGGCCAAGTCAAGAAATAAAAATGGAATACTTGATAAAAAAGAAATTATCCATGTTTCATTTACAACGTGTGTTAACATGGAAAAGTCAATTGATCTCCATTAAGAAAGTTAAAATGGGACAATTTATTGGATATGGAAACGCTTATCAAGCTCCAGAAGATATGGAAATAGGAATGGTTCCTGTTGGCTACGCAAATGGCTACAGCAGAATCTTAAGCAATTCAGGCCACGTATTAATTAATGGTTCTCGTTCATTAGTTTTGGGAAATGTAAACATGAATTCATTGATTATTGACCTACGCAACGTAGAAAATGCAACAGTAGGAGATGAAGTTATTCTAATTGGAGAAGATGGAAAAAATGAAATTTCTGTCGCTTCTTTTGGCGAACTCTCCAACCAATTAAATTATGAATTATTAACCCGTTTACCGATTGATATTCCGAGGTTGAGGTAAAGAGTTGTATTTATCTCATTTCAAAAGACAAATGACATTTGTTACCAAGAACTTCACTGTGAATAAAAAAACTACTCTTTTGTTTTCCCTTTATATTCTAGAACAAACGTTCCTTTTCTAAAAGTAGTATCATTGGGAACAACATGCGCTGTATCGTAATAAACGATGGTTTCTTCAAATGTACCTTTAAAGTTAATTTGATTGTGTTCTGTATATTTTTCTCCGTTGTAGTTGTATAATCTTTTTAACGTATGTTTGTTATTTAATACACCCATTTCATCATCATAAATATAAGCTGACATGTTTTTATTGGCTTTATCTTTCTCCATAGCAATGTTCATCCAATAAGAACGTTTGCCGCCAACTAGTTCTGCATCGTCTTCTAAATGTATAGCAGAAATAGAAGCTCCTTTATTGTAAGTATCTAGATTCCATTCTCGTTGTACTGAACTACCGTCGTCATTATAGGTAAGTGTTTCCATATAGCGACTATTATCTTTGGGAACTTTACGACAAGCACAAAGTACAATAAGTGATAAAAACAAAATATATCTTTTCATAGTGTTAAATTAGATTCGAATTAATATATAAATAGTGTTAGTGAGAATTTCCCCATAGGATCATTGAAAGCATAAAAAACATAAGTGAAATTCCAGTCAATATATATAAAATAACAAGAACAAATTTTGCACTTACATAAAATTTAACACGTGTTTTCCTATCTGTAATATTAGCTTTTCTGAAATATTTAAGTGCGAGATGACTAAAAACGAGTGCAGTTACACCTACAAAAAATGCAAAAAGAGCTAACATAGCTCCTATAAAAAACCATTCAAAAACCTCAAAAAGGACGATGCCTAATCCGAGTGAGATTAATATTAATAGCATTAAACCAAGCGCAATTAAACGAAATTTTCTTGCTGTTTTCTCTTCAGAAATATTCTGTTTGTCTTTTGTTACTAGTTTATCCAATCGTTCTTCAAAATGATTTAACATCGTTCTAACAGGATGAAAACCAGTAACAGGTTTTTCTAATTTCTCTAAAATACTTTTATGAGGTATAACTTTTTTATTTTTTTGTTCTGCAATTACAGCAGTTTGCCGTATCAATTTTTCTATTCTTGACATGTTTACAATAGAATCTGTTTTATAATCTAATTCTGACTTCTGCAAAGTATCTTTTGTAACCTGCTTGTCATTATGTGGTACATTTTGAGAAACAAATAACTTTCTACTTATAGGACTTTGGCGTTGCAATGCACATGAACATAGTATTATACAAAGTATAGAGCTAATAATTAATTCTCTTTTCATGGTGTATAGATTAATGAAAATTTACCTGTTAAAGTACTATCGAAAAAATATCCATATACATTATTATTTTTATAATTTAAATTCATATATATATTTTTTTTGGGCACATAGTTTTTGTAGACAGTCAATATTGGAGAAGGTTCACGATCATATATTTGGATTTTTTTTTGAATAGAATCTAAAATATTAATTGTCAGAAATTCGTATTCTATATTATTTAAATCTCTACTACAAAAGAAAGAGTCTGTGAAATTTTTCTCTGGTAAACTATCATAGATAAATTCTCCTACATATCTTCCCGTATGCAGAAATGTAGGGTTTTCTTTTTTGCAAGAGAAAATAATGGAAATACTTATTAATAATAAAATAAAAATTAGCTTTCTCATGGTAATATAATTAGTTTTTTATCTGCAAAGGCTCCCGAAGGGAAAATAAGATGAACAATATATGTTCCTGGAGAAAGCGTTGAAATATCGTATTTACCCCTAGTCTGTTCTACTTGAATGTTTTTACCGTCTGTACTTAAAACATATACTTTACATTCTACAAGGGTGTTTTCAGTATTTTTGATAGAAAATTCATTGTGAGTTGGATTTGGATAAAGAACAATCGAATCAACATTATCAGAATTATTTATTTGATATTTTTCTAAAATTTCTTGAGTAGTTGGGGCATTACCCATAATAGGTTTTACATCGTATTGCATGGTGGTAAATTCTTCATTAAATCCATAATCATTGTTCATTGCCCAACGTTGTGAATTTGCTTCCAGAATACTATCGTTTACCTGTGGTAATTCGTAACCACCATTATAAATATTGTTGCACGAAAATGTTTTTATAAACAAATGCTTAGAAGGTTGTGAGGCAGTGATGTGTGTGCCGTCTTGTAAATGAATAGAACTTCCTGCTTGAATATCCAACTGCCCACTACCCGTAATTGAATTGTGGATGGACATGCTATTAAAAGCTCCCAACATAGGTGTATCGTCGGAAGAAACGTCATAATCTACATAACGATCGATTAAATTTTGGTAGAAAGGTAAACTTGTTGGTTGAGAAGTAGCCGTGTTGGAAGTAATGTAAAATAAATTCACTTCCGACATGTAATCAATTCCATTAAAAAAACCGTTGTTGGCCTCTCCTTCTTGAAAACCGTGTATCGCTTTATAATTTCTTTGATCAAAACGAAACGAAGTACTCCATCCATTAGCACCGATAGGTGCCATCCAATTCCCATTATTATAGCTATTTATAAACGCACTTGTTGGAGTTTGATCACTCGGATTGATATAATTATAAGGTCCCCAACAAGGTGCAGTACTTACTTGAATTTGCATATCTTGTCTAGTAGATATCCAATTATTAATTGCAGTGGTATGTTGTGGGTGAAAATTATGCAAATAACAATAAAGAGGAGTCATGTAGGTATGCCAGCCAAAGTACTTAAGAGGGTAGTTAATATTTCCCTTAGAAAAAGCAAAAATATGATTAAAAACACCGTCAACTGTATTCATTTTATAGGGAACAAAACCTGATACCAGCGAAGTATATAAATATAATTTAGCATTTGTTTGGTTTTGGGCAGAAACGGCTTGACCAAAAACATTTGCTGCCAAAGCTATTGAGCTATTTGATGATGCTAGAACATTTAAAACATGAGCCAATGGAACGTTTAAGTTATTTTGATTAGTATAGTTTTGCACCCAAATCATAGAAACCTCGGGAGCAAAATCTCCACTAAAATTGCCTATACCAGGTGCTTCATTAAGAGGGTCATGCATAAACCATAGTGGACCATAATTTATGCTTGCTCCATGCGCTAAAGTATTTTGGTCGATACCAGATGTTCGGGCAATAATATTTGTTGAATGAATTTTAGCTTCTTCTACAAAATTAAAAGGTGTGTCCCCATAACCATCATCGTCTGTGTCTACCATAATATTCCCATAAGGAATACTTTTTATAACTGTAGAGAAACCAAGAAGCAAACGATATACCTGATCTTGACTCATCGCAAAAGTAAGATCGTGATTTGGAATGCTCAAAGCTTTCATTGTTTCTTTATCATTGTGAGAAATAGGACTATACAGATTTGTATAATCAGGAGCTTTATGGTTAAGGTCATTATCATTGGGAATGTGATTACTAGGAGCAAAGCCACCAGTAGAAATTGCGATACATGGTTTATTCATGTAATTTATACCTGATTTGCCATTCGTAAAATGATCATACTCAAGAGTGGTATTCCATGTATTCGGATCTCCTAAATAAAAACTAGGATAAGCATCCCAATAATTAGTTGTGAAAAAACGAGCTGGAACATCGTCTCGAATAAAAAAGCCATTTTTAGAAGGGGGCATTTGCGAACCATTGCCATTTTGACTATTATCCGCATCATAATAAGTGTCACCTTGTTCATCTAAGCGATTAAATGCCTGCATGGCATAATAAAGTTCTCGTTCATTTTTCTTTAAATCAAAATAACGATTACTGTATCGAATTAATGCATTTTCTAAGGCAAGCATACAAATATAATTACCCAGCCAAATTGTTCCATCTCCCCAACGCAAACTATGAACCTCTTCACCTTCTCTATCTTCAGCAGGGATACTATATCCTGGTTGATCACCTATGATCAGAAAATCATTTTGAAGTCGCCAACGGTAATACCAATAACGTACAAGCATATTATTAGCATCGTTTAAGTTTTCCGAATTATTGTGTGGGTTATAATATTGAATTGGAGCTTGGCTGTATGCACTGGTAAAGTACAAACATACTATGAATAAAATTAGTTTAGTTTTCATATGTATTAGTTTTTGGGAGTAAGATAAATACTCCCTAATTTTTGATTAAAGCCTTCACTATTTTCATTCGCAATATCTAAATAAAATATTCCTAAAATAAAATCACTTCCTATTTTTTTACCTCTTAAAGTATATACCACATTAATATATATGTCTTTAAAAGATCCTATAATTTCTTTTGTTTTTTTATCGTATTCTATATTGATATCTAATGAAATGGTATCGTTTTGAAGGGAAAATATATTTGGTGAATCATGTTTTTTTGAAGCACGAAAAACAAATTCGCCTTGACTATCAAAATAAGTGCTAGATTTATAATATATCTCACCCAAATAAATATCTCCATCATTGGAAAGCTCTTTATGACAACTGAATAGAAATAGACAAATAGATGCTAAGTAAATTAGTTTTTTCATGATTTTTGTTTTTAATCTTTTATTTTTCCTTCGTATTCTAAAACAAAAGTTCCTTTTCTATAAGTTGTATCATTGGGAATAACATGCGCTGTATCATAATAAACGATGGTTTCTTCAAATGTTCCTTTGAAGTTAATTTGATTGTGTTCTGAATATTTTTCTCCTATGTAGCTATATAAACGCCTCAAGGTATATTTTCCATTGAGTGAGCCTTTTTCATCGTCGTAGATATATGCTGCTATAGCATTATTTTTCTTATCAGGTTGAGAAGCAATATTCATCCAATAAGAACGTTTCCCTACAATGGAATCATAATTTTCTTCTATGTGGATAGCAGTAATAGCATCGCTGAATTTGTAGGTATCTAAATACCAATCTCGTTTATAGATACTCCCATCATCATTGTACGTAAGTGTTTCCATGTAACGACTATTGTTTCTGGGTGTTTTACGACATGAAACAACTACAACTACAAGTGTAAAACAAATAACTATATGACTGTTTCTTTTTCTCATGGAGTATAAGTTAAAGTGAAAGAACTAGGATATCCTAAATTTAAAGTAGAATCAGATTTAGGAGTTTGTTTTCCAACAATAGTTTTGTCATAGATTGATACATCATAAGGAATATAACCTCCATATTTTGACGTAATCTGACTATTACCACCATAAACTCCAATTCTAAATTGGACAGAGTCTAATGTAGAAAAATCAATAAAATTAAATTTCACAATATATCTTCTATCTTTTGGAATATATACTTTACTCTTCGTTCCTACAAATTCTTTTGTGAAATTCAATGCCGGAGAACTATCGAAAATAAAGACACCTGAATATTTTCCACTCGGAAAATTATTAAAGTCATCTCCTATAACCTTTTTCTGACAAGCCGTAAATAGGATTATCAAGTTACCTATCAGAATAATTAAATAAGATTTTTTCATAGCAATACAATTAGTTATTATAATTAATTCCTTCCCTATCTTCAGCAGATATGCTATAACCGGGTTGATCACCAATAATCAGAAAATCATTTTGAAGCCTCCAACGATAATACCAATAACGCACAAGCATATTGTTAGCATCGTTTAAGTTTTCTGAATTATTGTGTGGAGTATCGTAAACGAGCGGGTCTTGACTATATCCGTGACTAAAAAATCCAAATAAACTAATTATCATTAATATTTTTCTCATATTAATTACTTTTAGGTGTAAGGTAAATATCTCCAATTTTTCTAGATGAAATAGGATTTAAATCAGAAATAAATTCTTCATATAATAAAGTAATAATAAAATCACCTTTTACTTTTTTTCCTATAAAATAAATTGGTCTAAGATATGGCCAATCATATTCTCCTGAAAAGTCTTTAGTTTTTTTATCATAATACAAATGAATTATTTTATCACTAGAAATTTCAATTTTAATAGAATACGTTTCTTTAACATAAGTAACATGAAATTCACCATCTATGTTTTCCAAAGGTCTTTCATAAAGATGAATATATCCCTCATAAATATCTCCATTTTTGACAAGCTCTTTATGACAACTCAATAGAAAGAAGCAAGTGAAAGCTATGTAAAATAGATTTTTCATAATCCTTTTATTTACTCAATTTATCAACTGCTGCTTGTAGCATTTCTAACTGTTTCGCTTGCTCTTTGAGTTGTTTCTCTTGCGCAATAAGGTGTAATGTCAATTCTTCTACTTTTTGCATGAGCATTGTATTGGTTGCGGCAACATTTAGACCCTCACTT
>Ga0164242_10004195_pt1 | contig 16236 bp, 10 predicted proteins | sample OricomgcompostMG_FD_108783 | JGI IMG/M metagenome (GOLD analysis project Ga0164242, IMG submission 108783) | Miracle-Growth compost microbial communities from Emeryville, California, USA - Original compost - Miracle growth compost (MG) ... | reverse complement strand
TCGAAATTCACCTATACCCGTGAGTACACGGGAATCGTTGACAATGCCGCCTTCGCCGTCAACCTCTCATACTTCAACCTGCCCCCAAACGCCGCGCCAGACAACGTCCTCTCGTACCCAGAAGCTCCCTTCACAGCCCGCATTGATTACATGGGTTCTGGGCACTATTTCCGCGTAACCGTCGTAGGTGACAACGATCTAGACGCTCATGGCGCCAAGGAACTCGTCCAGAAAGACTTCGGCAGGCTGCTCGATGCAGGTATCCTGGCTAACGCCAGTAACTGTACATCTGACCCCCCACTCCATTGGGTTGATTTCTCTGCTCACGGGCCCATGCATGCACGAGTGTCGGCTCTGGATGTCCGCAACGGCTTCTTCCAGAAGCTGTACGCGCTTCAAGGTAGTCGGTCCACGTGGTGGACGGGTGGCGCGTGGTCCGTAAATTTCCAGACGACGCTCTGGGAGTACGACGATATCATTATCCCGAAGCTACTAGAGGGTTTGGAATGAGGCGGCTCTAGGGTGTAGGGCAAACGGCAAACTTCTGTGACAGATTTACTCGGATAATCCACAGCGTTAAACGACAACTTGTTAGTTCGTCGAAAGCCTATTGTCCCTTAGCATCACGGAAATGAAAGTATTTGCACCATCTGCCAATGCGTCTATAGCAGTCAAGAAACTAACTTAGGCAAGGCTGGCTCCATTTTGAAAGACGGCAATTGTTGGCGTTCAGGTACATACAAATACCTAGTAAAGAGCACTGCTACCAACTATTGCTACACCGATCCCATGACCTGCTCCAAACTACCATCATCAACTACCACCTTACAGCAGCCCGGACATGCCACCACAGATATCCACACTCTCATAGTTGAGGCCAAAGCCTCGAATCTCTGGTATTATTCGGTAGTAGAAATTTGCTTGGTGGTTCACGGACGTGAAACCAATGACATCCGTTGGCCCATTTCCCCAGTGGTTGGCAACGTCAGCCCACTTCAACCCAATGGCCTCACCCATATCCCATTGGTGATCAACAGAAAGCTGAGTCTTAATGCGGGTAGTATATGAGATCTTGAAACCCGCTCCATCAAAGCGTTTCGCAAGGTTGGTGTTGTTGGAAAGGCCCGTCATAGGTAGCTGTAAGACCGCAGTCCCGCCCTCGAACAGATTGGCGATGATGTCCGCCTTCCGGTCTAGGTCCGGAAGCGTGGCGCCTGCGATGTGAAGGCGGGACAGCAGACTGGGCTCGCCGTCGCGCTTGGCGAGAGCTATCTCCTTTTCATCTAAGGGCAAGTTGTATATCGTGTCGTATGAGACTAGACTATTGGCCAGGGAGTCTTCCATCGACGCGAGGTAGGCAGCATGGATATTGGTATTCCGCTTCACCGACCCAATTCCCGCGGACAAGGCCGCAGAGGTGCGACCTGCTGCGGCGTAGATCGAGGTCATTGCGATCTGGATAAGAAACGTCCAATTCTGACAGTCGTCGCCGTGGACGAGGGAACAGATATCTCGGGCTTTAACATTGGCTATCGTAACATAAGCGAGCCTACCAGAGACGGGCAATGTCAGCGTTGCGTTCCCGAGGAAGGATAGGGCATAACCCGATCATTGTCCTACATTGCACGGCTCGTTCCAATTGACTTTACAAGAAACCGGTAAGATTCGCAGTTGGGTCCGTTGGCCACTGTCAGCTCGGACTCTCCGCGGAGGGCAAGTGAGTCGGCAGGAACGATCGTGCCCGGAACCGGAATTCCAAGAGCCCTCTGGCTAGCAGCCATCAGCAAGACCACGGAGTTGAGAAACTTCATCTTTCGCCTTTGTCCGCTCAGATATGAACCCAAGATTTCGTAGAAAGTATGGGGGCAGTCTGGGAGTGTAGGCTAGAACGCCTCTTAGGATTATGAGAGAACGTGGAAATCGGGTGAGGGGCCTTGGGGTCCATTTATGCATTTGGCTCTCTTGCTAAACCTCTGGGATAGGATGGGGATTGGGGCAAACATCGAGAGGGCAGTAGGCAGTGGTACCTTGGTTGACCGACAAACTCCGAAATACCACCAGTGACAAGCTGCGAGCATGATTGAGATAGCTTCAACCAACACGCATATGCGGAGTAGTCAGGTGGTGGTGCCTCCTTTTTATCCATTCTCTGGCTAAGCAAAGGATAATGGGAAATCCCAGTCCCGTAACGACCTTAGAAGTTGTGAGAATAACCTTCCCTGGCTTCTACCAGGGGTAAGGATGTACTGTACATTACAATAGTGGAACGGTTGGTCAAATTACGGCTCTACTTATCTTAGAGGCTTGTTGGCTTGATCATAACCTTCTTGCGCCACCCGCCGGCATCTTTACCCTTTGACCGACAGTAGACATTGAAAAAGGGGACCCTAAAATGTCCGCGATTCTCTCTCCAATTGGCAGGGGGTTGTATCAGGCGAGATGGCTCAGTGCGAGCGGATTGTACACCGACTGCTCGACCTCCGGCCCAATGTACGCGTACGCGCCGGACCTCGGAAAAGGGACGGCAGCACCGAGTTTGACACTCTCGGCCGTAAGGTAGTCCGCAGATTACTGGCCTCGCTATTAAAGCCGAGCACTGCTTCAACCTGACTCAGAGGATCGCGACTGGCTACCATCACGTCCTGCTTATATTACGTATGGTTCCCCTGTCAAAAGACGATCCTTTTCTCACCAACATGCCCAAGGAAAGAATCCCATTACAGAACCGATTGAACGATATTGCTGTTCGGAGCAGAGCCGTGGTTGGACACGGTACGAGGACAGGACCAGGTGACAGCTACCGTTGGGCCCGGTTCAAAAGGGAAAAAGGGTCAAGGCGGTGCTGCTGCGCCACCCGTAGGTGAATGAACCAACGACTTGATCGTGGTCAGCGGCTAAATGCTAGATTGCAGCCTTATGACGGACAGTTTCCTCCCTTCAAACACCATCACCCAAGGCCACTTATGGTTCTTCTTACAACGTCGTCACTCTTCTTGTTTACCATACCACAACAAGGCGCACTAGCTCAGGAATATCACCTAACTCTATGTCCGTACATAGATTTACACAAAGCACCACTTTTCGATAATTGACGGGAATGGACAGGCCTAGCCAGGAGGAGAGCGAGGGGTTGCTACTAAGTCGTGATTCCGATCTTCGTGATGGAGTGTCAATACCAAACTCCTCGACCCAGGGCATCGCTGACCGCATCGCTCATAACTATATAACGTATGCAAAAAAACTCTTTGCTATGTCTTAGTCTGTGGACTATTATCAGTGAACCTACAAAGATTAATTTCCGTTGCTGATTTATAGGCCAATTATAATCCACCTTCTCTCAACAGAGTTCGTCCCGACGGCCTGCAAACTTGGCGGAGGTTCTGATTGTGGCATGTGGGGTACTCTTGTCGGGCACGTTTTGATTACCATCTATCTGGTCTTGTTACTGCAGGCTGGCTTGGTGTTTTGAATTGGTCGGCCTTAATGGATCCCGTTTTGTTGGCCCGAGGGTGGGTAAGGACTGATAAGTTGCTTCTCGGGAGTGAGTCGGTCCCCCAAAGTCACGGATGTAATCGAATATACAAATGAGGTTTAACAAGCGGTTCCGGCCAGATTGCGGACACATACACATGGGGTGACGAGTATCTCAAACAATCATATTGTGTCAAACCTCGGGATTAAAACGCTCCTCGGCCTCTCAATCAGTGTTGTGATGCTCGGTATCCGGTTGATCCTCAGGATCCAACAGAAGCGGCCCAGCCTCAGAGCACTGTGCTGTACCTCCATCACCCGCGCCCGCGCCCAACCCGATTGTATGGCGACGGCTAAAGATAGTTACCACCGTACGATCCAACTTAGTCGACCAGTCCCAGGGTAAGAGCCACATAGGAGTAGCGCGACTAGCAGTAGCAGGCGTGGGAGACTGTGCGGCCGTGCGTGGTGCAGACGAGGGTGACGCAGGCAAGCACAGGGATGCGCAACAGCCGTGGTGCTACCGGCCGGTCGCGGTCGACTTGGGGCGGTGGATCCGAGGGCCGGCGGTGTAGCAGGCGGAGGCGTAGATCGACGAGGACGGTGACATGGATATTGACTCAGTCACGGACCAGCTAGTCGACTACAGTGGGAGCTAGAACACTATCTGGCTTATAGTTCTCGCACAGGTCGAACATTGCGTGGTTGCACTACGCTATGTATGTTGGTTTCCTCCGGGGACTGTAACCCGAGATATTTGGCAAGCTACGGCTCGAAAATCAGCAGTAAATAGAGCCAGGCTTAAGGCCTGGCTATATAAGGCCTTAGAATAGAATCACCATTTGGGGCCAAGTAGGCTTCAATCAATGTTTTAGATCGAAATACTCGTTGGACGCATTGCCCCACTATTTACGTACAATTGTGTCTTGCGAATATCTTCATCTAAACCTATGTCTGTCAGCAATATTGTCTACAGCCCAACGGCTTACTACCCGTACATATTGACCCTCTCGATCACTCTCACTGCGGGCCTACAGAGGATCGCTACGTTGCCCAAGTACGCGATAGCAGCGACGCTGGCTAGAAGGAGGATAAGCCTAGGTTATACCAGGTACATCAATACACTAGACAAGTAGACTAGGAGCTTATGTCACATGGCGAGAATACAGTAGTTCGATAATAGACGCCTGCTGGTGGTTATGCGCAAGGCTACGTGCTGCCTACTTCGGTCAACGTTGATCTCTTGATTATAATTGAGGTTCTCGTAATTATAATTGAGGAGCTGCAAACGTGCCAGATATTTGATCGGCGAGAATACCATGAGAAACAGGCGAAGACTGAAATAGAAATGTGAAGAGTGATAGGCAGACTGGGTTGATGCGCTATTGCTCACAACCGTACATACGCACATCTTTCCTGCTATATCAGTGATATTACACTCCGGGCCGCCAGTTCTTTCTTTTGTAAACGATCATTCCGACTGGTATGATATAGTCCTCTTGGTACACAACTGTCTCTGGATATTGAACCGCTCCGCCATGTTTTTTAAGATGTGCTTCTACCTGGATTTCGATTTGTTAGTGCCTAAGCTTAGTAGATGAGCATGTGCGCTCAAGGCACGTGTGGTCAGCCCACATACACAATTGTATCCCTTGTCCGGACTTCGTCTGTTATGGTCCTCTTGGCGCAGCCACTGGGGCCTGCTGGCGATGACGCGGCAGATGAGAATGACGTGCATATCCGAACGGAAGTAATGATTTTTAGCATAACCATCGGCTTCTGTTATACAAAACAAATGGGTCAGGACCGCAAAGAGATATATAAATATCGACCTGAGATCAAAATCAACCCATGGTGGATCGGCTTACTCGAGGACGCCGTGGATGAGTATATTCCTGGGCCAAACAAGCGGTTGCTATCTGCAATATGACAAACAAGGTTAAAAACAATATTCAACCCGAGATCATGGTGCAGCGATTACGAGTTATCTCGTTTATTGAGCTTACTTACTCGACCTCTCCATCTTGAATGAATCGCGTAGGATACCACATACATGGCACTCGGTGAGCTTGCAGAGGGTTAGGTATCCGCCTTCGTCTCCAATGTTGCAGGCGCGCTGCGTTCCGTGGAAGCGCGTTTTGAACTGCCCATCACCCTCTCTAGCCCTTTAATGGTTCGGGACGTCAGTTTTGCCAACGAAGTTATCCAAGGAGGTGAGGGGGATTGGTACATGGTATTAGCAAAGCGTCTGCCGTGATAGGAACGAGACAAATCATCCATGGAAGCGAGATATATGTGTTCTAGCTCGCTCTCCTTTTCGGGGTTCAGCCATCCTTCCTCGAATTTCTGTTTATCTGGAATTTGTGCCCACTGCAATTAGTGTATGTACATTTAGGCCTCACTCGGCGAATCTCATGTAATGAATGGTATGAAGACGGGGGTGCGCACGTACAATAGTGGAAGTCGGGATTGTAAAGACTTAGTTGCCTTAGTTGCTATGATAAATTAGCGGGACCGTTAGCGAGTGTAGACCCATTGATATGTCACGCGTACTGGGGCCATTGTGTCATAGTCTCGTATGGGTGGAGTGTCTGATGCTGTGAGAAAGTGGTGAACTTCATCGGCTATGAGTAGGGGCGTTATCAAAGCGAGCGCCCCGAGAGTAAGGAGCATACGGACTAGCGGGCATATGTAGTTGACCAGGGGTAAAGGGAGAGAAATAAAATTGAGACATAGGGAGCCTCAATCGGTGACAATGTACGAAAGATTTCAACGAGTGCAAGAGATTTACCTGCGTATATGAAGCAATCTCTTAGGACGGCATGCTGAGGAGGGAAGCATGCAGACTCATGAGGCTACAATATCCCAGCCCAAATTACCTAGCTACTTAACCTTACTGTCGTGGTCATGACTGAGACGTGAATCAACTGAGGCCACATATCTTCCGCCGCGACAACTGAAGCCTTGTAAATTTTGCTTCACATAAATCAGCGAGCACCACGCTACCTAGCTGTTCTCAACACGAAGCCTCACAGGCGGAGCGATGTAAACTGTGGTGGCCTCTAGACATGCTGCATGCTCAAATTGGGACAAACTCTCGTGAGTTCTGGACTTTGTTCGCCATTTAGCAACCCGAACAGGGTGATTTTGGCCCGAATCAGCGTGTGCCAGTTGACAGTCCCAGCCTCGGATTTGTGACAACGGTAACCGATTGTGCAGTCTAATATCCTGTTGTCGATCGCCACTTGTTTGCGCATATCTTGGTCACTGCAACTGTTCAATCATCGCTGGGCAGAACACACTCGGGACACGTAACTGACAGGTTACCAGAGCTAGCAATTCGTCTAATCCCCGAGGGCCGTCTAACGGGAGAATGAGAGTTCCCGTCCGTCCTTGCTACCCGACATTAGACAGCCATTGGTGCCTAAACCCAACCACGTGCGGGCGAATCGTCGGAGTGATAGTACCGGTCTTAAATGTCGACGGGATACATCAAGAAATATCTTTGTCTCAATAACGGCAAAATGGACATACTTTACAGATTTATCTTGTTGTTTAGAGAGGGCACTACGTCGCCGCATTCATCACCAAAGCCATCGAGGCCGTTGCCAACATCGTCACTAAAGCGAAGGCATCCGGCCGAGCACATGGACCAGTCAAACGAGCCACCAATAGGAGCACCACCGCCAGCAACCACACAGTCTGCGCGTGCATCATCAAATGTCCGGCAGATAGCTACTCGCCAAAGACTTAGGGAAACCGCCCAACAAACGGTTAAGATTTTGCCTCAGCTGCTGGATGGGCTGGGTACCGCGGCTGACGCCAAGTGGTCGACTAAACATACCCTGAGCAATCCTTCCTTCTTGAGTCCCGCCTACTGTCCCTTGTTCGCCCAGCCAGCGACCATCCGCGTGATCAATGATGACACGCTCAATGTTGGTGCAACCTGCGCAGCGGCCTCCGACCACCAAGAATGGCAGCGAGGGAACCATCCGTATCCCGCGGTCGTCAACTTTTGCCGGCACGATAAACCAGGCGGCGGGTGGCTCAACGGTGCTCTCGCCCAAGAGGAGTCGCTCTGCTATCGCAGCTCGCTCTCACTGAGCCTCCATTACGATCGCCACTACCCGCTCTCGACCACCGAGGCCGAGGCCGTCTACAGCCCTTACGTGGTGATCATACGCGAGGACCTCGCCAGCGGCCATGGCCTACTGGAGCCCAGAAACTACTTCGCCGTCAGCGTCATCAGCGTCCCGGCCATCCGCAAGCCTGATCTACGTCCGTTCCGTCTGCCCAACAACCTCCGTAAGGTCGTCTTCCGCCACGACAGCGACCGAAACCTAACAAAGGACAAGATGAGGCTGGTGCTGCGTATGGCTGCTTTCAACAAGCACCGCCGCCTCGTACTCGGTGCCCTCGGTTGCGGCGTGTACGAAAACCCGCCCGAGGATGTGGCACACTGCTGGCTCGAGGTGCTGCGCGAGAACGAGTTCTCGGGTCACTGGTGGCGAGATGTCTGCTTCGCTGTTTATGATCCTAAGAATGAAGGGAACTATGAGATTTTTAAACGTGTGCTGGACGGGCAGCAAGTGTGATTGGATCCTAGGTATGAGGGGATGGTCAATACCAAATTATTAATCTCGGGTGCCGACAAGACGGCTGAAGAATGTTCTGCTCCACGCGAGGTATTCTTGCATTGGCGGAGGGTCTGACTGAATAAAGGGGCGCCTTTTCTGTACCTTCAGCCCCCGGGATAAGCTGTCAAGGTAGTGCACAGGTTGGGGATGGGAACTTAGGAACCTTGAATGAAGCTTCATTTGTTAATGCTGTGGGAGTTACGTAAAGAGTATGTACTGGGCTAAAGACGCGTACCACCAACCCATAAGTTCAATGCTTATTTTAGTCTCTGTTCGACCGTCTCCAAATGTGTAGCGACAACTAAATCATTGTGGATAAGCGGTTTTTCACTACGGTTTTAGACGGTGCTGCGTTCAGAGTTGGGTTCGCAGTGGAGGAGGAGCTCAAGGAATGGAGCAAAGTGCGGGTATTGAAGGACCTAGACCTCGAGAAAAAGAGTTGCTGGAATGGAGGCTAGCAGGGTTAGAGTGAATTTCCACTCCCCCCCCCCGACGGAAAGTCACCCACAGAAGTTGTCAGTCAATGACAGTTAACACAACTAACAAGAATGTATTTAATAGACGGCTGATGAACATACACCGATAAGTCTATTTGCCGTGTCCAACCTCACACTGCAGTAGCACATTCCTACTAACTACTGCTCTCGCTCCGCTGCCTTGCCTGCCTCACCTTCAACTTTGTACAGTAATATGTCTGCGAGGTCCTAAGGCTTCGCTCTCGCTGCGGAAAGGTATTGTTCCACTGCTCGTGGATGTCCTTCTGTAGTAGTCCATGGTCCTTTCGTCTGGTGAGAAGGCCGTCTTCTTCAGGAGTAAAGGTGGGTCTTATTGCAGCGACTCGCTTGGTGGAGAGACGCCTCTTAGCCGGCGGCCTGTACTGCAGGTTTCCGGCTACGTGGTCCTGGTGTCCATGGTTTACGCAGGAGTTCCGGTTGAACTTTAACCGGACAGTCGCGACGCCCTCTACTGTTGTGCGCCGGAGGACTTCGTTCGGAAGCGGCTATTGGTCGAGCTTCACAACAGGGGACCTCAACAGTCTATTCTTCCTCACAGGGGGTTTGTGAAGATAGTGGGCTAGGAATAATACGCTCACCGGATTCTTTTTGGTCATGGCTTATACGAAGATGTTATCTTTCACCTCGGTAGGGCCAATTTGGAAGAAAACCCTTTGATATACCATGTCAAGGCAAACTGCATAACGCGGGTCGCCCTTACTGGACGCAGTTTACTGACCATTCGATTTACGGCGAGAGTCAGCCACCTAGCACACTAGCAGGTCGTATGGCATGCGACTTAGAGCGCTTAACTCGACCCGGTCTTCTCACCTGGCAATTATCCTCAAGCGGCGACGACTCTAAGCCTTCGCCCCCGCCCCCGCTCTCGGAGTCCGACATCTGCCGTCGGGTCTGGACAGGGTATCTTGCCTACACCCCCATCGCAACGTCTTCCGGCGACATCGCCGGGGCCCCTTCTTTCCTTCACAGACGACTCTCAACTGTTAGGCAGTCACACGCAGCTTAGCACGTCTCCCAGCTCGGCAGATCCTACGGGAGTCGACGAGGTTACTACCTTACGTCTTCCAAATGTACTGCACGATGAGAGACATCTCGCCCCCTCCCCACCACCACCAACTGCAATTGGAATAGTCGTTGGACTACAGCGAAACACTATTATCCAGAAGGCGGCAACCGAATTGCGAGACTGGTTATCTTCTAGAAGAAGGCCGGCCGGCCCGAGGGGCTACGATAGGCCTAACGGAGCCACTCCCGGATACACGGATTCCTTTCCCAGCTCAGGGGCCCACGGTCATCCATCACAGAACGCAGGAGGTCTTGGAAAGAAAAGAACCAGGGGGGAGGCGGAAAGGACGAGCCAAGACTCGGGTCAAGACTCGGACGGCTCCGAACAAGAGAGAAAAAGGGGACGCAAGCCAGTCAAGGGCGCGCCAGATCGCGAGCTCTTCGCCTGCCCATTTGCCAAGCGATATCCTGAAGCGTACGGTCAGAGATCGTGTGCCAAAACTGGTTGGCCCACACCTCATCGAACCAAGTAAGATTGCCCCTTGCTAACTTGAAGATCCGACTTCCTAACACATCCCGAAGAGAACACATCTATCGTAAACACAAGTTACAACGGCCCTTTCAATGCCTTCGCTGTTATGGACAATTTAGTCAGGAAAATGACCTCCAAGATCACCTAATTGCAGAGCAGGTGTGTGAGGTGGCGGAAGCTGTGGACCGTGTTATCGAGGGGATTACCGCAGATCAAGAAAAGGAGCTTCGCTCTCGAAGGCCAACCGGAGAACCCGAGGCTGAGACCTGGAGAAAGATGTATAGGATTATATTTCCTGGGACGCCAGTTCCCTCTCCTTGTTAGACCGCCCTCTCCTAGCTTCTCTTCCTCTTTGAGGTTCCCACGTCCCCTTCACCTCGTTCTCTGAGCTAATTCGATGCATCTTTCTAGACTTTGAAGCCCAAGCTACCCAACAAACCACGGGCACGGCTGACGATGCTTCACCTTCCCTTACTAGAATCATTATGGGGAGGTTTCAAGCATTCGCGGTGCCGGCGTTTACCGACCGTTTGAACAGAAGAATACAATCGCTTGATCAAAGCCAAACAATGCCCAATGACAGGGAACAATTCGTCAATGCTGCAAGCGAAGTCTACCAATCGATCCTAACAGATTTTGATGCCATACACAATTCGATCGGCGGGCCCGCGCAACCAAATGTCTCCGTCGGTATCGCAGAAGGAGCCAGCGTTCCCGTCCCCAACGGAACACAGAATAATATGAGCGAGCATCTGCAGCCAGTTCTACGCCCTCCTTTTGATTCCTGGATCCCTCCATTCGATTTCTGGATCCCTCCTTTCGATTTATAGTTCTTCAATGCTCTAGGGACCTTTGAAGATACACCGATTTTTTGTCGATGGCGGTTTAGTGTTCTAGCAAGAGGGAGACAGTAGAAGCCACAGGTTTCTCGGGGGTGTGCTCGCAACAACTTGGAAACACCAACTCGTGATGGTACTTAGAACGAGCGGTGTGGGGTAATAAACTTCGACTTGGAGAGTTCTCTCGACAATATGAGTGACGTTATTGACCGCGACGGTGACGGCCTTAGCGCCATCTCCTATCATGGAACCTTCCCAAGCCATGTGCCCGTGGTCACGCAAGCACCGCATTCTCATCCCCAAGCCTGAGGATTTTTAAAGCGTGCGAGTGTCAACAGCAAGCATTACCTCTCCGGCGAGCATAAAGCCGAGCTTGATCACAGATCCGACAGCCTCCACTGTAGCTTTGACCATTCAACACGCTTCGCACCACGCGTTAGTTTGGAAGTATGAAACCTGGGGAAATGAAATGTTACGACAATACAAAAACAACCTTTACGAAATCCAATATTCACCGAGTAGGGAGATTTGATGAGGGCAATTGGACTTTTTTTTGGTCTACTGCAGTAGGTACGTGTTCTGGTGCCTGACAGGTATGCTAGTGGTGCTTCCGGTAACAAATTGGTGCGGAGCGATAGGAATTGTTAAAAAGCAACTCCCATTGGCACTGTCCTTGCTCGCTTTAGCCATTCCACGGCTTTTCCCCAGCCCACACATCCCGAGCCACAATTCTCTCAATTGCCTCAACCCGAGAGGACCTTGAACTCCACCTCGTCTGCGCGCTTGAGCTCAGGCTCAATATCGGTTTCCTCGTCCAGATCTTCCTCATCACCGTCTCCCATAACCATGTCTTGAACCTGTCCGGGCTGGTAGTTATCGTGACCCGGCAGCGCGCCAGCGTTGGCGGCCCGGGCCAGGACTCGAAGAACCGTCATGCCGATGTTGTGGGATCGCTGAGCGGCTCCGATGATGCGCTTGTACTCGGAAATCTTCCACTTCTTCCACCAGGAGGGCACGTCGGTTGGTTCGTCGGCCGGGGTAGTGACCTCGTAGTAGTCCTGGTCTGCAGAGGCAAAAACAGCGGTCTCCAAGTCGGTTGAGGCTCCGGCGCCGCGGAAACGGATCAGATCCTGCGCACGAACGGGCTTCTGCGGCTTCGGGAGGCCTTGGTTGAACAGATACACTTCCTCTAGCTCAGGGAACCGACCGATCAGCTTCGTGATGACGAGCGGGTTGCCAACGACCGGGGGAAGCTCATCGTCGCTATCGTCAGAGTTGGCGCCGGAAGCATTGGCGAATACACGCTGCCGGCAGCCGGCGGGGACTCCGTTGGTCTGGTCGTGAAACTCGATGGCCAGGCGGCGGACGGCTCGCATGACGCTGTTGGGCCAATATCCGTTCGAGACGTCGAGTAGATTCTCGCGGTAGGGGGGTTCGACGCAGATGCCGACTATGTCATGGCGGGGGTCGATTAGCAGCTCGATCTGGGTCTGGTCGTTCACTTGGAAGGTCCAGGAACCAGCATCGCGACGGAAATTGCGGGCCGCCTGGCGCGAGGTCGAGCAGACAACTGCGACGTTGGCGCGGTGATAGTACGCGGATCGGCGATCGAGCTTCAGGGTGATGGTATCGGATTCCTCCGGGATGACCGCGGTGAAGAAATGAACGGCTGGCTGCTCGAGAGCAGCCATCCAAATCTGCATTTGGAGCTCGTAGGCAAACTCGCAGAACTTCGGGAAGCTCGCCATGATTCCTGGCTTGATGGGGATGGTAAGGATGATGGGAGGTGATGGTGGAGGAGAAACTCCCGTAAAACCCCCCTTCTCTGGGTGGTATTTCCAGCCAAGGAGAAATGGTGTTTTGGAAATCTCTCCATTTGGTGAGGCACCCGAAGGTCCAAAGGCGAGAGGATTTCCATCTTCGATTCTCAGGACTTGCTGACTCGTTAATGTGTCGTTAACCTCGAAGTCGAGGTTGACGATGGGCTGAGAGCCACATCGCCGTGAGCTCATGCCCGGCTCACAACTGTGTTGAAGAGTGTTGAAGGGTTTGGGTAGGATACCGAGCGCCAATGTATGTGAGCCAAGGGTCAATTGGTGAGAGATATGACATCTTATTATCTCAAATCCTTCAGATACTTGAAATTGTGTTAGGATAGTTGCTGGCATTAATCTTTTAACATTGGACTTTGTATTCGTAAGGTTCCTCTGAATGACCATCAACCCCCTTAACCCCTGATCTTAGGATCCTCTTCGCAATCTGCGCCCTATAATCCCGGAGGACACAACGCCTAATCTTGGCATATTGGCAATAAATCATAAGCAGTACATTGTTCCCCGCTTGATGTTTGCCGTCACTTGGTTGCTTATTGCGAGGCTTTGGGGGTGTGGTGAGTTCTGTGCATGGTAGGCAATCAGTGGTCTTTTCAAGGCACGTGTAGGGAAAGGAAATGATGAAAAGCAAATGATGCTTAAACAAGAGGCATTTCTGGACAATACCGGAGAAACCCAAGTCATTTAGACAAAAGATCCAATGCACCAGTGTATTTATTATGTGTCGTGAGTCTTACAATCAATGCCTACCTCATCCCTTAGCCCCGGGTCAGCGAGAGCTTTGCCCGAGCCCTGTGGGCAAGAGATTATGCATGTGTGATAGACATTGTCCTACTCTTGCAAAAGAGAACTGGAGATGATGGGTGCGGCTCCTCGAGCAACAAGTACATGCTGAGCAGAGAGACCCCCGTTCCAAATATCATCGATTTTTGGAATAGGGATGTTGGCACTAATGTGCATTCCGCGAGTTCGCGAAGACATTTTTTTTGCCTATGTCAGCCGCTGAAGGTACCAAGGTTACGCTCAGATGATCGCCGAGGCAGTTTACACGCCATCCAGCGTCGGAGTTGGTAACTTGGCAGCGTAAGAAGCGCATAAAAGTCTCAATATACTCCTCCCTTGCTAGCAACTGCAAGGTTAAGATACATCAATAACCATTGGCAAAAGTATAACGGTACATTCTTAGAGCTACCATTGAAATATAAGGGGTTTTTGCTGCTACACCCCAGAGCTGCATTTGGCGACTTGCACCTGGCTCGCCATTACCTTGGACACTCTGGGCTATGCACCATCTTTCACGTGATCCAGAAAAATCTCAGGAATCTTCTCAGTGGTTGCAGCGAGCTCCTGGTGGTGTCGGAAGGTGGGGATCCGGTGCGAGTCTTTGCGTCCTGCTTTTCTGTTGCTGGTCGCCTGAGGTCCCGAATCCCAGGCACACTGCTTGGAGCTACGCCACCAGCTGTGGTATCCGCGGAACGTACCCGTATGTGTACAGTGGCCCCGTGAAGTACCTATGCCCCACCAAAAATGTGCTTGCCGGGGGTGCTTTGAGGCGCCAAAAAAGGAGGTTCGGGACTTCCATTATCGGAACCCAAAACACCGACACAGGTACTGTGGGAAACCGTGGTTGATATTCTGGGATGGCCCAGATGGGCCATTCCAGGGTGGTCTGGAAAGCTAGAGCCACGGGGTGGCCCCGGCGCCCAACAGGCACTTCAATGTGTAATACAACACACATGCTTACTTGAAACGGACGATTACTAGTATGCCCCTAAAACCCCTACGCAAGCACGTACGGAAACACCGACCAATATGGCCACCAAAATGCCTACTAGTGGCAATACCGAAACACCTAATGACGCCCTCGCGATCACAATCACGCAGGTGAGCGTGGCCGACGGCCCCATCCTCGCGGCGACAAACATCCCCGCCTTCTGGGCCGACCCCCACTGGAGGCTCGAATGGCGCCATCGCACTCTCGACTACCACATTTCGCAGGTCGCCCTGAGGTACCCGCGCAACCTGTTGCGGAACCGGGCGACGGCGCGGCACCAAAAGGCCGTCGATACCGCCACGGGCAAGATACTGGGGTACGCCCGGTGGTCGATTCCTGCCTCACACGCTACCATTACTGTCACTGCCACCACCTCTCCCGAAACTACCAGTGAAGACACCTCCCCCGAGAAGGAGGGTAACGGCACGCCCGCCTGGCCTGAGGCTCTCGTCCCAGCCGTGTCGGCAGAAGAGGAGGCCGAGATATCCCGCGTGGCCGATACGGCGGTGTGGGACCCAGATTTTACCTCCGACCCGCTTCTAGATGGGGTGCGCGAGATTGAAAAGGAGATACTGGGCCGTAAGGCGTACATGAGTATGATACCCTCACTCCCACATCATACACTTACCCAGACAAGGACTGCAGGCATAAGGATCCCGAAAAACTGTGTCTAAGTGAAGAAAAGTACCGAGTGAATGCTTATGTTAGTAAATAGCACTCGATTACCTCGCTGTTCACCCGACGCAGCAGCGGCGGGGAGTTGCCACCGCTCTCGTCCGCAGCGGGATGCAGCAGGCGGAGAAACTGGGTCTCGACATTTTTGTCCACGCTATGAAACCCGGCGTGCCGGTGTACGAGCGGCTGGGGTTCCGCATGGAGCGTGAGCTCATCCAGGATGACACGCAGTACGGCGGGCCCGGCCTCTTTGGCGATTATTTTCTCATATACGAACAGCCTGAAAAGCTAAGCAACTAAAACCAAATTGTCAGTTGAGCAAATATACAGCAAGTACGTTTCTATTTCACACAAATACATCGCTCGGTTCAAGGACCGGACGGCCATATGGTGACGTGGCACCGAAACACCGTAAGCCCGCCAAATTGGGCTGTCATCCAGCTCTGGGTTCGCCCAGATCCAATAATCCAGACGCCCATTGACTTAACGCTTGTTTCTGATGGAAAACGTGGCTGTGGACTACCTTACGCAACTCGCAAAATTCATGGGGTCTAACTTGAGTTGGAAGCCGTATGTCAATGACCAAACTACAACCTCGACCCTGCTACCATTCCAATACCACAATCCATAGTGGCTACTGCCAATTTTTATGCCGATACATGACCTAGTTAGATTCTGCTAGATTCTGGGCCAGGGGCGTTCCCGTTGAAGCCCATGCGTAGGAAGCTACCCCAGAATCCACTGTGGTCGTCAAACAAAGGTCCTGAAGCCGATGCCAACGGGTCCCCGCTAAAAAAGGCGGCCGTGCTTCCTACGTTCCCTGTTATGTCAAGGCATAGGATCCGTAGATAGCATTCGCCCCCCCCCCACCCCCCCCCCCCCACACCACAAACAACACAAAAACAACCAACAACAACCACACACAAACACACACACCAACACCCTCACCACCCCTC
>Ga0164242_10004194_pt1 | contig 16237 bp, 12 predicted proteins | sample OricomgcompostMG_FD_108783 | JGI IMG/M metagenome (GOLD analysis project Ga0164242, IMG submission 108783) | Miracle-Growth compost microbial communities from Emeryville, California, USA - Original compost - Miracle growth compost (MG) ... | reverse complement strand
GCTTCGTGATCGCCCGGCCCTTCACGTCGTGCGGAATCCTGCTGGCTGCGTTGCTCTCGATGACGGCGAAGCTGTCATCGGGAACTGCCGCTCGTAAGCTGACGCGCAGGTTTGCGTTGCCAGCAATATCGCCGTTGACCGCACGCCCGACCTGCTGCGTCGCGAGGATGAGATGCACGCCGAGCGAGCGGCCCGTCCTGGCGACGCTGATCAGCCCTTCCACGAACTCGGGCAAGTGCTGCTTCATCTCGGCGAACTCATCGAGGACGATCACCAAGCGGGGCATCGGAGGCAGCCCCGGACGGTTGGCTGCCGCGAGCCGATAGCCATCGATATCACTCACCGCCGCCTCGACCAGCATCAGTTGCCGGCGTTGCAACTCAGCCGTCAACGACGTCAGGGCGCGTGTTGCCAACTCCGGCGCCAGGTTCGTGATCGTGCCGACACAGTGCGGCAGATGCTGCAGGCGCAGAAACGCGGACAAGCCCTTGTATTCGACGAACAGGAACGTGATCTGATCCGGGCGGTTGTGGTAGGCCATCGAGGCGATCCAGGTCTGGACGAGCTCGCTCTTACCACTGCCTGTGGTCCCGCCCACCAACGCATGCGGGCCGGATCGCACAAGGTCCAAGCAGACCGGGCCGGCAGCCCCAATGCCGACCGGGACGTTGGTATTGGCTTTGCCCGGCTCAGCCCAGATCTTCGTCGTGGACTCGACTGTCGGCGCGCCGCCGATCAACTCGAACAGCGTGAGCCTGTCCGGCAACGACGATTCCAACTGTTGACGGCCTACGCGACGGATGGGGGCGAGGGCTCGCCCTGCCCGCGTCGCTGAAACGGCATCCACGACATCGGCGATGCCAGACCAGGTCAGCCGCTCCTTGATGTTCTCCAGGACGACGAGCGCTGGCTCAACGCGGACGATCGCCCGGCACTCCTCAGGAAGCATCCTGGCTTCGTCATCAACGACGATCGCGTAGACGCCGCCGATGCTGCCGATTCTGAGCAGTTCAGCTACAGCAGGCCGACGTCGTAACGTCGACGCGTCTTCCAGAATCACCACATATGACGGTGTGGTGGTCCCGACTGCGTCACCGCGTTCATCCGTCCGGCTCTGTACCACGGTGAGCAACTCACCCACCCGGTCGTTGATCTCGTCGGAAGTGCTAGCGATGTCGACCTTTCGAGTCCGTGCCGACCAGCAGTGTGGCATCCAGCGAAGGAACTCCCAGCTCGTTTCGGTCGCTTGCTCGGAGAGCAGGACCAGCCGAACGTCGTCGGCGGTGTGTAAAGCGGCCAACTGAAGGACAACGGCTCGCAGCAGATCCTCGCGCAGCATGCGAGGCCCCGCGACCCCAAGCACCCCGACATCCGTGAGGCGAACGGCCAGCGGCGCGTTGGGGATCAGCGCCTCGGGCGCGTCTGCGCCAGCAGGGCCATCAACTACGACCGACGGGGCCACGCTGCCTGTGCCGATGCGCACCTGCAAGAAGTTGACATCTCCGGGCGATCGCTCCCACAGGCGTGCCTGGCGTGTTCGGGCGATCTCGGCAGCCTCGAAGCCACTGGGCACGGATTCTCTGAGCCAGGCGTTCTCTTCGGACAGCGCCGCTTCGACTTCGGCCCTGACTTCGGCGAGACTCGCTTCATACGCTTTTTTGTCGCGCTTGTTTCGCTTCTTCTCCGAGCGGCGACTGGAGTACGCGTTGGCGGCGAGCGTAATGGGGCTCAAGAGCGCGAAGAGCAGAAACATGACTTGCTTGGTTGCAAAGTAGATACCGCCGGCGAACAGCAGTGGCAGGATCGCAGAAAGCCACGGCAACGACCGTTTTTCACGGCCTCTCGGCGGGGTCGGCAGGCCCACCTTTCGCGGCGAATACTCTCCCCTCAGCGACGGAGTGCGATTGAGCAGCAGGCCACCCTTGTGATCCGGCTCGACCGATGCCCGATCCGTGACATCGCGGTCACCGTCGACGGGCGCAGCCACCTCGTCGGCAGGCCTGCTCGACTCGGTCCGGGCGAGCGTCAGGACCGACGCACCCAGCTGCAACCGCGTTCCGGGCTCGAATGCCTTGGAGCCGCGCAGAGGTTTGCTGTTCAGGACGCTGCCATTCGAGCTACCGGCGTCGCTGACGGTAACCCGCTTCGGGCTCACCTCCAAGCGCGCGTGCAATCGTGACACCTCTCGGTCCAAGAGCTGAATCGCTGCGTCCGACGACCGTCCGACGAACAGCACTCCGGGCGCAAGTGAGAACGTCTTACCCTTGTCAGGGCCGGCTTCGACGCTCAGCAGCCATGCGTATCCCCCTCGATTCGCTAGCAAACCAGTTGGCCCTGGCGCGGCCTTCTCCGCGTGCGCAGCGCGACCATCACCCAGCCGCAATGCATCGCCGTCATAGATCGCGCCGCTGCCCATGGTCCGCTCGCCCTCGATCGGCTCCCACTCGCCCGCAGAGTTGGTTCGACTCAGCCGTGTGCTCTCCGAGCCACCGAGCGCGCGGATGAGGCTCGTCACGCTAGCGCTCTCATCAGCATCCAGCACATAATGGCTCGGGCGAACGCCGTCACGTTGCACCGTGACTCGGATGATCACCGAGCACGTCCGCTCACGCGCGAGCCTGCCAGCGTCGTCATCGCGAATCCTCTTTCTGATCGCTACCTCGATTGGCCGAGCTCGATCACCTGGTTGTCGTTGAGAAGCAGTCCATCAAAGACTTCGTCCTGACTCGCGCCGCTGAGGTTGTCGTTACCCGAGCTGAGAATCGAGCCATCAGATGAGCTGAGCAACAATGTCCCCGAAGGCGCTGCGACGACGGCGGCATCATCGGTCAGAACCCTGGGATTGGTGTCGTCAGCCGCAACGGACCATAGGGGCTTCGACCAGTCACCAGCAGTGAACAGCCGCAGGCTGCCATCGACGAAAGCGAGGGTCTTGGTCGGCGTCGAGATCGTGCTCTGCCATGAGGTGGGATACAGCACATGCTTTGTCTGCTTGCCGGTCAACAGGTCGACCGCGTCGAATCCGCTCGAACCGAAGTACCAGTATGTGTGGCCGACGCGTTCAGTCAGCGGATCGCTCGCTGCGATCGCAGTGTTCGCCTCCACTTGCAGGCTCCACGCCTGCTTGCCGGTCGAGACGTCTGTCGCAACGAGGTGGTAGACGCCGCCGTATCTCGCGTCCACGCGTATCGCGAGGTTGTAGCCGACGTACGTCGCATCGCTAGGAAGCTCAGGAGCTCGCCACAGGGGCGTACCAGTCGCGGCGTCGAATGACGAGTAGCCGGTCAGGTGGATCAGGACCTGCACCTGTCCATCCGACGGCCCCGGCGTCTCAAGGGCGGTGCCGCTCGTCTCGGTGCCCTCCCGATCTTCGGGCTCGAGCGGCTTGGTCCAGACCGTCTGCCCTGTTCGAGCGTCTAGGGCGGTCACCGTGCGCGTGAGGTAACCTGCTTTGAGTCCGCTTGGGGCGACGGTCGTGACATCGAGCAGATACACGTTCTGTCCCGCCCCATCGAGGCGGTAGCTGACAGTTCCGGCGTTGGCCGCGCCGGTGCCGCCGTAGCCGTCGTCTTTACTGTCCCCAATAGCGTGCGTCCACAGCATCGAACCACTTGCCTCGTCGATCACACCGACGCTGTCGCCTGAGCCAGACGCGCCGCAGGCAACGAGCGCAAGGCCGTTCGGCAGCAGCTGCTTGATCTCACCGCTTCCCTCGTCGCCATCGCTGTCATCGTTGTAGCCGTAGTCACCATCGGCGTAGCTGCTGCCATCCGTAGTAGCGGCGTTGCCGGACGGTGAGCAGGCCTGGTCCACCGCATCCTCGCTAAGGACTACCTCACCGACAGCAGCGGTTGACGCGGTCGGAGTGCTCGACGCGTCCGGCGTGCCGCTGTCGGCGTCAACCGGCGAACTTGGCGTCGCTCGAGACAAATTCGACGGCGTAGAGCCGCCAGAACAACCCGCGATTGAAAGCACTAGGGCAACAAATGCTGCAGCTACGGCTGCGCCTTTAGCAAGCGTGCGGCGGCCATCCAGACGAGGGGTGCATGGTGCCTTCATGGTGCCGCAGCCCATCATGCCGTCAATTGCAGGTCGCCCCACACCAGATACGTCTTGTTCTCGCAGTAACCGCTCGTATTCGGCGTGTTCATTAGAACGCGTAGACGAAGAACGTTTTTGACCGAGATGTGCAGCGGTGTGGAGGTGCCAAGGCGCGACGATCCCGTAACGAGTACCTTTCCGTCCCCGTACACCTTCCAGGTGACCGCCGCATCACTCGGCGCTGAGTCTACGAGACCGACAACGCCGTCGATCGTTGACCAGCTTCGAGAGAGGTCGTATTCAAACCAGGCGTCGCCGCCATCGCTGTTGTAACAGCCAGACGATGTCTCGAGGGAATGCGGATAGTTCTTTCCGTTGCTGTTGTAGGAGCCATACTCCGCGGAACCCTCGGAATTACGATCAACGATGTCCATGTCTCCGACCCACTGCGTGGTGGCCGGCAATTGCGTGTCCGGCGGCAGCGTGTCGGCCGGTGAGGCGGTGTCACTAGCAATAGCTGTGTCGGTGGCTGATGTGGTGTCGGTCGGGCTCTCGCTATCTGTCGGGGACGCACTGTCCGTCGGCGAAACGGTGTCCGTAGGCGTCTCGCTGTCCGTCGGCGATGGCTCCGTGCTTGACGAGTTGATGGGGGCTGCGCCGGCGTCGTTACTCTTACCGCCGTGACCGGTAAGCGCATATGCGCCGCCACCAATCAGCAGCACGAGCACCGCGACAACGGCGGCGATCAGGATCCCCCTGCGCCGATTCGTCCGTTCAGGCTGGCCCGCCGACGGATCGACCGCAGTGGTCCCGGCCGGTGTGCCCGCCGAGATGTGGGTGATGTCTTCAGACAGCGGGAGCCCTACCGCGGCCGCCTCGGCCGGAGTCGTGATCTGCGAAAGCGTCTCGGCTGCGCTGTCTAACCATTGACGCAACTGCTTCGGGCGCGCCTCCGTTGCCGCGGTCAGGACACCGAGGATGCGGTGTACCAGCATCGGGCGCCGCTGCGTCACCGGCGCGGTCTGAAGTTGTTCCTGCAACGCCGCGACGTCCAGGAATCCCGAGTCGTCCGTCGGTGGAACCTGGCCGGTCAAAACTTGTGCCACGGTGACCGCGAAGGCGTATGCGTCGGCTTCAATGCTCGCCTGAGCATTAGCTTCCCGAATTTCCGGTGCCGCATAGGGGTTGCTCCGACCCGCGACACCGGCGGCATCCGTCAGTCGCGCGAGGCCGAGATCCACCAAGACCGTTCCGCCGTTCTCGTCGACGACGATGTTGGCGGGTTTCACGTCGCCATGCGCCACCGGCACCTCGGTGCGCGCGCCCGAATGCATCTCGTCCAGCGCGGAAGCGGCCGTGCGTAACAGCGCGAGCCGACCGGCCGCAGTGGCAGCGGGGTTCTCATCGACCCAATCGCGCAACGTCGGGCCTTCGACGTAGTCCATGACCACATAGCGGAATGTCCCTGGGCCAGGCGATTCCCCGCGACGATGTTGGCCCGGGCCGAGGAACACGTCCGTCACCCGGACGAGGCCTGGATGTGCCAATGACTGCAAGAGATGGCCGAAGCGCGCCCAGCTCGCGGCCTCATCTTGCTCACCGCTCGCGGGCATGATCTTTACCGCGACCGGTCGCCGCCCGGCCTCCGATAACGGGAGTATCGCCTGCCAGACCTCCCCCTCGCCGCCGCCGCCCAACAGCTTGACGAGTTGGTAGGTCTCGTCGCCATCGAATGGGCCGACCCAGAAGTTAGAGTCGCCGCTCATCGTTTCCTCCCGTGACATTGATCGTGCGATGGGCGGGCCCATTCCGGAATGGGGCTGACCTCACCTAGAGCCCACATCATGCACTATGTGTGGTATGAGTGACGCATCGACTGCGCATACCCGTAGGGCAGACTGCCGCAGCCGAGCCCAACGAAAGGATCTCGGCATGACTGACAGCGCCGCGTCGACCGTTCGGGTGGTCGCACAAACCGTCGACGTAGCGAACCGCAGCGTGCTGTCGACCGACGAACAGTCGTTGGGACAAGGCGAATCCCTGTTGATCGGCCGCGAGGGCGATCTGGCCGTCGGCACCACAGCGCCCGACACCGGCGTATCGCGCCGGGCGCTCGTCGTCTGTCCGGGCACGGACGGATGGCACGTTGAGTCCATGAACAGCAACGGCGCGATCCTGCATCCTTGGGCTCAAGCAGAACGCTGGCTCACACCCGGTGAGCCAGAGGACTTGCGATGGCCGCGAATCGGCATCCGTCTCGTCGGCTCCCGCCCGGGACTGCACCATTGGGTGCTGCTGGAATCCGACGCGTACACGATCGATCCCGTTCGCGCGGGCACCTCTACCAACACCGAGACTCCCCGACCGCCTCTGCCGTTGACCGACGCGCAGCTGGCCGCGCTCACGACCGTCTTCGCGCAGCATCTTGCATGGCCGCCCGTGGCCGGGCCTCTGCTGCTCACCTTGCAGGCAGCCGCACGCCGCCTGGGTATCTCTGAAGCAGCTGTCTACCAGCGGCTCGAGGCGGTGCAGGCGAGGGCTTATCAACTCGGGCTGCATCGACAGCACGGCGTGACGGACCCCGACTACCTGTATCTGCTTGTCCGACACGGCTACCTTCCGGCGCCGACTACGACTGTCGCCGAGCTCGAGCGTCCGTCGATGGACCCTGCGCCGCTCCAATAGCGTCGGGACCAGAGCAACAGTTCGACCGGTCGGCTTCCCCGCTGTTGGCACCGCCGCTGACGCCCCCTGCACACGAATTTCCGTCCGATCCAATCCTGCTCTGCCGACCACAAGCAGAGCAGAGAGTACGTGAGCCCATCGCGGTTTGGCGATCACTAAACCAACGACCACATCGTCTGCGGCCTGAAACCGTGCCAGCTACGCTCCATGCCCTGCTCCTAGCCGCTCAGTCGGCATCCTGGTGACCACCCGTCACTGCGTTGTCCGCGATCGCGGCTGCTGAGCGCTTGCCACGAGTCGGAACCCAAACGAGGTAACCCCGGCGCTCAATGTTCGCGCCAAATCGGTGGCGCCATTCTGCGTGGAGCCGACGCTGAGTTCCAGCCGACCCACTACCGGCCCCTGGATAGGTGATATGACAAGCACACGGCCGTTCAGGGTCAGGGCGACGGTATCTGCGATGTCGTCCGGATCCTGCTCAGCATTGTGCTTGGACGTGTAGTCGGCCCAGGCTCGTTGACCAGTCGAGTTCAATTCGACGACGAGCCGCCAGTCGGTCTGACCGTCCTCAGTACCCGGCGCCGTCGCGATAACGGACTCGATTTCGCTACCGTAGACGACCGCGGGGCCCAATAGATACATCGCGCTGTTTGCCTGGTTGCAGGCAATGAGTGCCATAGTCGGGATATCAAGAGCCTCGAGACCCTCCATGCACCCCCATCCGTCGATGGCCTCCTGTACCGCTGAGGCCCGACTGGCAGGCAGTTCCCCAAGTTCCGCTGGAGTCGTCGGAGGAGCGAAACCCAGATCAGTCCACTGGTCTACCGGAGGCCCACCAGGGTCATGGCCGAATGTCTGTACCGACGGAACGTCGATCTTCGGCTTCAGAAACGGTCGAAAGGACAACGTGCCCACATCAGCGATCGCCGCCACCAAGTGAGCCTCACTCGTAGGCACCGCAACGGTGACCTCGTCCGGTGCGATGCTATCGACCATCGCGTGCTTGGCGCCGAGAGTTGCCGCCCGAGCAATAATCACCTGTCGGGCTGCATCGAGCCCTGCGGCGGTGACCGTTCCACCCTTGGTGGGGATTGCCTGCAAGGTGATCACGGTCTGCGTGCCCGCTTGGCCGTTCCCGCCAGAGGAGCAGCTCGCGAGCGCCAACGCCGCGGCCATGGCGAAAACCAGACCTACGGGCCAAGCGACCCTGCGATGCCGAAGGTTGCTGCTCAATAGATCAACCACCGCCCGCCGAAGAACCACAAATAGGCCAGGTAGCAAGCCGCGATGACTCCGACTATCCAGAAGCCAGTCGCGAAGCCGCCCACCATTCCCGCGCCCCAGATCAAGCTGACGACAACCTTCAGCACTATGTTGACACCACTCACGGTGGCATCGAACTTGCTTCCCATCAGACTCCCCTTCGTCATGCACGTCGTTCGATTGCGGAATCCAGGGCATCAGATCGGCTCGATCTCGTACATCCTGATGATCGACAGGTACCACGTGGCTGGATGCCTGAATACTCTCAACACCAGGCCTCGGGTCCTTGCCCGGAAACACGCGTCGCCTAAGTCACTTCGGCAGAAGCTACTGCGAATAGAGAGGGTGAGTATGCCCGGACCTCAGAGCCAGTGCGTGCAACCAGTGCGGCCCGCCAGCCTGGCATCCAAATTCAATGACTCCCGCGATACACTGCGAGGGCCGTCTGCGGCGGCGCGACGGCTCTTCTGGGGGCGTTACGCAGCATGTTACGACAGTCTGTGGGACAACCCACTTAGCGCCGAAGTAGCAGACGTCATCTGCAGCCAACTCACGCCCGGCCAGGACGTAGTCGAGGTTGGCGCAGGCACCGGCATTATCACGCAACACTTGCTTGCCCGCGGCCACAGGGTGGTCGCGACGGAGCCTGAGCCGGCAATGAGACACCGATTGCGCTCCCGACTGCCGACTCTGGTCGTGTCGGACGAACGTTGCGAGGAGCTCGCTGGCAGCGACACGCCGAAATCTGTCGTCGCGGTGAACGTCGTCCACATGACGTCGGAACCAGATCATGCCGTCCTGGCGCTCAGGCGCGCCGCCGGCCAAGGCGGCAGCGCGCTGGTCGTGACACCGCACCCGAATGCCACGCTCCTGTCGGTTAGCCGAGCGATGCTGAGCGCTGGCACGAGCAGCAGGGCCGTCGTGCGGTTCATGGCAACGCACACGTTGTTGGCTCCTCTGACGACGATGGCACGTATTGGCATCCGGCCCCTCCCTCACACTTGGGCAGACGCCAGCCGTCAACAGATCGAGATACGTGGTGTTCAGATATTGGCCACCTTCGATGGGATAGGCGTGGAGGACACGCCCGGCGATCAGGCGTTGCACTCGAGCATCAGCGAGACTGACGATCCTGCAGGCTAGTCATACGCGGGTCGGTTCGACAAATGCCAAACCGGATCGGCGACGAACAACGAGGTCGACCAACATCCATGCGCTCTTTACCGCCTCGTGTGCACATGCTAGAACTCACGTGCCCTCGGCGATACAACCACGGCGCAATGAGCGCCATTTCATTGACACCAGTGCAGAGCCGGTCCATTCCGTCTGCTCAGCCCGAAGAGTCGACCAATACAAAACCATGGAGGGAAGCGAATGACGCGCTTCGATAGCACGGCTGTAACTGAATTCGACGCGGCAATAGCCGACTTCGATGCTCAGGGCCAGGAGATTCCGGTCCAGCGGCGGCCTGGTGGCGGTCAGAAGCGGCGGTGTCGAACCACATCCAGCCTGCTCGCCGTCGTCGCTATGGCAACCACCGTCTTGGCACTGTCCGCCTGCGGACATGGGGATTCGAAGGCCTACGATATCGCTCCAATCTTTCCGCTGTCCTCAAACAAGTGTTCGAAGTACGGCGGCGATGCCAGCGGCTCCGGTCCGACAAGCCACTGTTATGTGACGAAGGACAAGTGCGAGCAGGCAGTGTCGGATTGGCACACCGCGATGACCAATGTCCCGGATGCTATCGAATTCAGCTGCTGATCCCGAGATTGGAGCGGCTCCAGTGAGCTTTCGAAAAGTAGAGCCGAAGGCGACTACATCCTCACCTATCGGCGGGCTGATCCATGTGGACGTCCTTGCTGAGGGCGAGGTTGCCGTCTTCGGAGACGAGGACATCAATCTCGGTGTGAGCAAGAACTACTCTCCACAAGTCCCGAATGACGACGAGCGCGTGCTCGGACGCTGGGTTGCGGAGCACTCGAGCGATGGGATGTTCGAGGTCATCGGCACTTGGCTCGGCGACAACGAGTTGCACCAGGGAACTCTCGCCACAGGGGCGTCCGAGAACTACCTGCTCGTGACGGACACCTATATCCGGGGCGTCGTCCCTCCTCGGGGTGCGGCTAAGGTGCGAACGAACATTGGAACAGTCAACGTCAGCGCCGGTTGGGTCTTCGTCTTCGCTATCCCCTTGGTGGACATCGAGCTGATCGATGGCAACAAGCGAGACATCGCAATAGCCGGCAGTGTCGAGGGGCTGATGGTGAAATGGGCTCGCGCTTGCGACGCCAACTGGAAGAAGGTCAGCTCCGGCGGACCCTGGCACAAGGACAATGACTCCTTCGCTCAGACAGTACTGGAGGCGACGATCGCGGCGAAGCTGCAGCACCCGGACGAGAGAGTGCAGGCGTCCGCGGCGAAGGCGCGGATGGTGGATCGTTCGAGGGCGTATTCGACAGGTCGGCGTACGACTTTCGAATTCGATACGCCTTAGGGCCTGGGGCCCGGCGATGACCACCTGGTTCGCCAGACGCTAAACCACGACGGCGATTGGCTATCGCAAACAACCGTCAAAGGCGAGTGTTTACGCCCACGACCCAACATGCTAAAACTCAGGTGCTCACCTGCCCTTCGTCGCCGGTCCGCTGGCGCCGCATCGGATCGTCAGCACTCCAACTGGTTGAGAGGAACGTCTTTCGTGAGTGCACGTACGCGCGCCAGTCTGGCGCTGCAAGCCACGACCAAACTGCAGGCCGAGGCCGTCTTGTTACTCGTCAAGCAAGCCACCGAGCGCGTAAAGGGCGGCGGCACTAGCCTCCTCACGTCAGGACTGCAGAATGCGGGTGCCCAGGTCCACGTCGAACAGGAGGGGCCAAGCCGTCTTGCTTTGTCGATCAAGAGCGGCAAACGCATATTCGAGTTATGCACATTCGCGGCGACCGTCACTAATGCCAACGGGCTTTCTGTCCTGCGCGTCGGCGGTCTTGATCGATACAAGACGACCCAGTCGAGGGTCTTGGGATTCATCCCGGTGGGGCCGAAGAGCATCGCAGGCCTGGACCCCTATAAGCGCTTTCTCGACGAGATTGCCAGCGCGCTCCGCCAGCGCGATCCCGCAGCGAAGGTCGACATCGCCGAGGCTGGCGCGTAGGCCTCCAGCGAGGCCCCCGTAGCTAGATAGACGTCGCTTGTTAGACGAAACCGCGCGACCGTTCTGCCTCGCCGCCCGAGGACCAGCCGCCGCTAGGCGCCGGACCCTGGTCTTCATCAGGATTGCCGTTGTGCTGCTGGTGCGGTGCAGTAGAGCTGCAACACGTCAATCCGACATACTCAGGAACTGTCCACGCACGGAGGCAACGATGACTTTTCAGAACGCGCAGAAGCCAGCCGTCGGAAGCAGGCGCGGGCCGGGGGGAGCTTTGACGACGCTAGCTCTGCTTTCGATCCTGACAGTCTCCGCGTGCAGCAGTTCGCTGGCGGGTCATCGCGGATTGAGCGACTCAACCACCTGCAAGGAGTTCATTAACGCGTCACCCCAGGATGAGACGGATTTGGTAGAGCGCCTTTATCACAAGGCTCACCCTGAGGAGGCTGCCGCAGGGCCTGCGGCAGCGAACGCAGTCTTCAACGTCAGCTACGAATGTTCGACGGGATCTGATGCCAAGGTTGCTGATCTGGGCGACTTCAGGAGCTAGCCGCAGAGCGGCCGTTGGTGCAATCGCGCCAAGTCGCGCTATCTGCTGCCGATTACGGTCGCGACCGAGATGACAGCCGCGAACGTGCACGTAGTGACGAAGGGTGAAATCTGCTATGGCCTGCTTGGGATGTGGGAGTCCCGCGCCCGATGGTGTTCGGTTTTGTTCGCGCTGCGGCAGGTCTTTCGATGGTCATGAGTCACCGCCACCGATGCCCCCACCTCCGTCAGCTGCCTATGGCGGATATCCCCTCAGCGCACCGCCTGGCTACCGTTCCAGGCCGAGTCCGCCGCCGGCAATCTGGCTCGTGTCTGCGATCCTGGTGTGCACAGGCGCGCTCGTGTTGTACCCGCTGTTGCGTTATGGCGTTCCGTTAGTGCCGCACCTTTTCGGATCCGAGTTTGAGCGTGCGTTTGCCGCGCTCGTGCTGGCGGCCCTTCTGCTCATCGGCTGCTTTGGTTGCGCGCTTATCGCGATTGCCGTTTTGCTCCTTCAGGGGAGCAAGGTAGGTCGGGGATTGGCTTGCGTCACGTCCAGCGTTGTCGCCTTCAGCCAGTTATTCGAAGGACAAGCGACATCCGTCGGCGGCGCCCAGCATTCTGCCGCCAGCATCGCTATCCTGTTGTGCTGTATAGCGATCGTATTGTTGGTTACTCTGCCGCTCGATGTACGCGCCTACTTCGCCCACGACGCGTACCGTCCGGTCGGCGTGATCGCGACCAGCGTGGTCCTTAGTTACATGGGCGTGGTCACTATCGCGTTTGGCGTGCTGCTTCTTCCAGTGTCATCGCTTGCCGGCAAGTATGCTGCGTATGGTTTGCTGCTCATCGCGGTCGGTGTCGCCCTTATCGCGGCCAATCGACCGTTGCACGCAGGTGTTGCTGGCGCGCGCGTGTTTGTCTCACTCGTCTTGGTCGCATACGTGGTGCTGTTGGCCGCCGTCGAGGGCGGCATGCAGACTCCAGCGTCCCTCTTGGCACTCGGCCTATGCGTCGGCTGCCTGGCGATGCTGTGGCTGTTACCGTCGAGCAACGCTCACTTCCCGGCCCGCCGCTACCCGATCACAGGGTCCTAGAGGGAATGAGCACAAAACTCTCGCCGAACCGATCGGTACGCGCAGCCGCAGCAGCCACGGCAGTAGCCGCTTGCACGTGGGTTGCTGCTCTCTTCGTGCCATTGACCCGGGTCGGGCTGGGCTCGGGTGAGTCCAGCCATCAGCTATCCGACCTAGTGCTGTCGAGGCAACTAGGTGCGGCCTTCCCGAGGGTCTTCGGGTTCGCGATGTACGCGGTCGGTCTTCTCGGCTGCTTCGTGCTCGCAACATGCATGCTCTGGTCGACATGGATGCTCTGCATGCGTCTGGTGGCATCTGCTTTGGCGACGGCCACCGCGATTTCGGTCGGCACCCAGGTCGCCGGTGGCAACGCGCGCGCGCTCGGCCCAGCCGTGTGGCTTTCGATGGGGGCCTTCGCGGCCGTTGTGGCTGCGTGTTCCCTAGCAAGTTGGTGCCGCCTCCTCGATAGGACGCCCGAACAATCCGACATCCGACCGATTATCAAGAAGCGAGTGGCTGATGACCAATACACCCAGTGATCAGACAGATAGTGAAAGCGCGGAGTCTCACCTACAGCGATGGCGTGAACCGGTCTCGAACACCTCGGGCCGCCGGTGGAAGCGTCTGGCATGGCTGCCTGTCGTGGCCGCGATCGCGTTCGCCGCTGCTCTCGGTGGCCTCGTCGCGTGCGGTACTGGAGGTGTCTCAGGCGGCGCGAAGAGTCCAGAGGACGCAGTGCGCCAGGCCGCGGACGGAATTGTGCGACAGGATGTCGCCAAGGTGCTGTCGGTCGTCAACCCGAATGAAGTACAAACTCTTGGTGCCCTCGTGGGAGCGGCGCGGTCCGAAGTGTCAAAATCCGGATTGGTGCAGGCAAGCGGTGTGGTCGAGCCGTGGCTGTCGCTGTCGATTGACGGTCTGAGTCTGAAGGTCGACAAGCCGCGCGACGACGTGGCGCTTGTGACGGTGGTGGGCGGCTCGGCATCCGCAACGGTCGACGAAAGTAAGATGCCGACGCAGATTCGTCCAGCCAATCCCGAACAGGTTCACAAACATATCGACCTCGCTCAGGCCTTGCGGCGTTCGGGAGAGAATGGCGCTCCCCAGCAACTCGTCTTCGTGGTGCTGAAACGGGGCGACCGCTGGTACATTAGTCCAACAACATCCATCCTCGAGGAGGTCCGTCGCAGTCTCGATCTACCCGCGCCCTCCTTTGCCAATCCGATTCCGCTCGAGGGCGGGTCTGACAGTCCTGACGGTGTCCTCAACGGCGTCGTTCAAGCTGTCCAGTCGGGGGACCTGCGCGCCGCGGCTGGTTACGTTTCCACCACAGAGGTTCCGGGCCTCGCGGCGTACTACAGTTCCTTTGCCGCCGAACTAACCTCGCTCTTGCAAAGACTCGACGGGCAAATCGGAGCGTTGGACTCGGGCGTTGAATCGATGTCAAATGGCCTCAAGAAGGTGACAGTCTACGGCGTTTCGCTCGGGGGGACGGTGCCGAACGGGCCGAGTGGGGCCGCGCAATATCGGGCCGGCTGTGTGACGACGCAGCAGCTATCACGACCGGCATGCGTGAGTTCCGACTTCGCTCGCCTCACCGGTTGGAAGGATCCATTTGTCATCGTCGGTAAAGAGGGCGGCAAGTGGCAGATCAAACCAATAGCCACCGCTCTGGAATACGCGCGGTCCTACCTCGCGAACGGCAGCATCAACGCCGCTTATGCCTATTTCGACATTTTTCAGTTCGCCCCGACCGCGGCGACCATACACACGGGGCAGACCGTCGAAATTGACCTCAATGAGGCTGGCTTTGCGCACGTCGTCGTGGTCGGCAAGCCAGGGACCTGCGGGTATGTCGAGCCAACCGGTGGCTCAAACGTCCAGGCGTGGGACACAGATGGAAGCGATGCGCCGGACTGCTACTCGAATGAGCCGACGAACTCGGTTGAATCATTCGGATTCCCGCCGAGTGGCAAAGTAGATGTCGTCTTGCGGAATCCGGGCGCATGGCAACCTGGAAAGATCACGGTCACGGTCGGTTCATGACTACCGTGCCATTTTTCGAAACTGCGACGGATGTCGGACGGCACGCTCGACATGGGATCTCGATCACCAACCTCTGGGTTGGATCGGGCGACTCCTCGCAGCGGCTGCGAGGCGTGACTATGGACGTCCGGCCGGGTGAGCTTTTCGGAATCATCGGGCCTAGCGGAGCGGGCAAGTCAACGCTCCTCGAGGTGCTTGCCGGGATCCTGTCACCATCGCAGGGGTGCGGCTCGGTCGGGGGTGTCGACCTCAGCGCAGAACTGTCTGCACGTTCCGGTCGGATCGGTTTCGTACCGCCAGTCGATGCATTGCATCGTGAGTTCACCGCACGACAAGAGCTCGGCTTCGGTGCACGCCTCCACGGGTACCGGAACGATGCAGCCGCCGTAGTGGTCTCGCGCGTCCTCTCCGTGGTCAACCTCGCCGCAGTCGCCGACCGGCCGATCGCGACACTATCCAGTGGCGAGCGAAAGCGTGTCAGCGTCGGCATCGCGCTGCTGGCCGACCCTGACGTGCTCCTGCTTGACGAGCCCACAACCGGTCTCGACCCGGGCAACGAGCGCATCATCATGCAGCAGCTGCGTGCGTTCGCTGATCTCGGCCAAACGGTGGTCGTCGTAACTCACTCCATGGCATATCTCGAGAACTTCGACAAGGTTCTCGTGCTGTCTCCCGGTGGCCGAGCGTCCCTGTCGGGACGACCGGCGGAAGTGCTCGCACGCGCAGACGTTGCCACCTTCGCGGAACTTTTCGGTGCCGAGCTAGCGGAACATCCCGAGACACTCGCGAAAGACGAAGAACGCTTCGCGGTCAGTGATAGCCCAAGTTCGGACAATCGTCGTGAACTGCGATTGATTCGTGCGCTCTGCGTGTTGATCGACCGTCAGCGCGCGCGACTCACGGCGGACCACCGGACGTTCTGGCTGCTCGTCCTCCAAGCGCCGGCGCTTGGCCTGCTGGTACGAGCGATGAATACGACGTCAGGATTCGGTCTGGGGGTGTTCGGCGTCAACTTGACCGCCCGGCGCGTATTGCTCACCCTGGTCCTTTGCGCCGTCTGGCTAGGCTCGACCAACGCAATACGCGAGATAGTCAAAGATCGCGGCGTGATCCGACGAGAGCGCCTGATCGGTGTCTCGCCGCTTCGAGTGATCGCGACAAGGGCGGCGATGCTGTGCGTTGTCACCGCAGTTCAAGCAGCGACTCTCACCGTGACCGCGCTCGCCGGGACGACGTTCTATTCCCACGGTGCCGTACTCGGGAACACGATGCTTGAGCTGGCGGTCGACCTCGCTGCGTGCGGTTGCGCCGCGGGATGTGTGGCATTGGCGATCTCAGCCTTCGCGCGTGACACGGGCCATGCCCTAGTGCTGCTCCCGCTGATTCTAGTCCCCCAGTTGATACTTAGCGGCGGCGTAATGGCGCTGAGTGACTCGGTCCCGCTGCGCCAGCT
>Ga0164242_10004193_pt1 | contig 16238 bp, 9 predicted proteins | sample OricomgcompostMG_FD_108783 | JGI IMG/M metagenome (GOLD analysis project Ga0164242, IMG submission 108783) | Miracle-Growth compost microbial communities from Emeryville, California, USA - Original compost - Miracle growth compost (MG) ... | reverse complement strand
TTTCGGCGCGGCGAAAGAGGCGGAAAAGATTTCCCCGCGCTGTCCACGGGGCGGGCGTTGAGAGGATTGGGAAATCGGGTTGAAAATCCCTTTGCTGTCCACTGGTACGGCAGAGTGAAAATCAAAGACGAATGTCCGCTTTGCGCCAATAGCGGTCATTCGCAAGACCTCTGCCCGAAACTGGCTGAGCCGCCCGTTGCCAATTGCCGCGGTCAAGCGCCATCGCCGCCGGTCTCGCGGAAGCATAATCTTCCGCGAGACCGCCTGGTATCCACATGACGCTGCCGCGTCCTATTTCGGCAGCGCAAAGGCCGTCAATGTGTCACTGGTGATGGGGGTTCCCACATAGCTGCCGCCGGTCGAGGTGACGGCCACATACTGGCGCCCGTCCTTCCCCATATAGGTGATCGGCGTCGCCATCGCGTTGGCTTCGAGTTTGGCGGTCCACAAGACCCTGCCGGTGCGCACGTCGAAGGCGCGAAAGCGCTTGTCGTCGCTGAAGCCAATGAACACCAGCCCGCTATCGGTCGTGATGGCGCCGCCATGACCTGAGCGGCCGGTATTCTGAACAGCCGCAGGCAGGTCCTCGGTGATCCCCAGCGGTACCTGCCAGGCAAGTTTGCCGGTGGCGGTGTCAAAGGCATCCAGAACCGCCCATGGGCCTTTCTGGCAATTGTCGCGGGTCTGGGGGTCGCGGAATATCCCGCCCTGGCTGCGGTAGGCAATATCGCCCCTGCCCGGGACCATCTGGTAGGCGACGCCCATATTGTTGGCAGGCAGGATCAGATAACCGGTGCCGGGATTGAAGGCTTGGCCATCCCAGTCATTGCCGCCTTCGGTGCCGGGAAAATGCACGCCTGGCTGCTTGAAGGGAAATGGTTCATAGGTCGCCATCCCCTTCATGTTCTTGGAGGTGAACAAATTATCGCAGAAGGCATGCAGCTCAGGCGTCACGTCGGTGATGTCGTCGGGATACTTGAAGGTGTTGCGCGCCAGCGGATCCGTGGCCGGGACGGGCTGGGTCGGAGATGCGATTTCGCCGGGCGTGTCGCTGGGCGGCACCGGCGTCTCCTTGACCGGGTAAAGAGGCTTGCCCGTCACCCGATCGAACAAAAACATGAAACCGGCCTTGCTGGTGATCGCCACCGCCGGAATGCTGCGTCCGCCGATCTTGGCCTCAAACAGGACCGGCGCGCCCTGGGTATCGAAATCCCAGATGTCGTGATGGGTAAGCTGGAAATGCCAGAGATATTTTCCGGTCTTGACGTCCAGCGCCACCAGCGAAGAGCCATAGAGATTGTCGCCGGGCCGGTCGCCCCCATAGCGGTCATAAGTGCCGTCCGCCACTGGCAGATAGAGAATGCCGCGCTCTTCATCGACGCTCATGAAACCCCAGACATTGACGCCGGAGCGATCGACATCGCTGCCGGACGCCCAGGTGCCATAGTTGGGCTCGCCCGGTCGGGGAATGGTGTGGAAGCGCCAGACCAGCTTGCCGGTGCGCACATTCCAGGCACGGATATCGCCGGATGCACCCTTGAGGGGACTTTCCTGCACCCGAGCGCCCTGGATGATCAGATCGCCGGTGACAAGCGGGGGCGATGTCAGGAGATACTGGGAATCGGGATACCCGTTCATAATATCGTCGGTCTTCAGATTGATGGAGCCGTGGTCGCCGAACGACTGCACGAAAGCGCCAGTGGCGGCGTCCACTTCGGCCAGGCGGCCGTCATTGGTACCGAATACCAGGCGCGGCCCGTTCTGCTTGTCGCCCGGCCAATATTCCACGCCCCGGTAATCCGGCGCATTGCCGGGAGGACCGCCCACCGGCGTGGACCACAGGACCTTGCCGGTTGTCGGATCGAGCGCCGTGACCGGGCCATAGGGCGAGCTGATATACATACGCCCATCCGCCACCAGCGGCGTCATTTGCGATTGCAGGAAGCGCGGCTTGGGCCTGGCAACGGGGGCGTTCTCATCGGCAGGCTGCCTGGCGGCGGTTGCGGCGACCGTCGCGTCGCGCGTAGCCGCCGGCTTCATGTGATAGACCCAGGCGGGCGTCAGTCGGCTCACATTGGCCGGCGTGATCTGGGTCAAAGGGGAATCGCGCTGGCTGCCCTTGTCATGGCCGTAAGTGGACCAGTCGCCATCGCCGGGCGCGGCCAGCGCCAGCACGGGGACCGCAACAAAGGCCATCAGAAAACCGGCGAGACGCATGTCGAATATCCCCCCCCAATTTTTTTATTTTCATAGGTTCCTTTCGCCCGGTCAAGCCGATACGCGTGCACCGGCGAGAGCATAAAGAAAATGGCCGCCGCCTTCGCGATAGCCCACTAGGCGCTCACTCCCACTCGATGGTCAACTGGTTTGAGTTCGTATTGTAAGTATTGGTCTTTCCGCACACGCTCCAAGCCCATACCAACTGCGATACCACCAGGGTAAGGCTGCTGGATTCGCGGATTCTAAATGGCGGTCCTTCCCACTAGAAGCGTGCGCGCATCATAAACGAGCGCCGCGAAAATGCAGACGGAAAGAGTCTGCCTTCAGAAGGAGACACTTCCCTCGTCCTTCTCGCTGAGGCTCCCTCGCTGGACAATCACCGCCAGCGTTCGGCACGCCCGTCCAACAGGCTATCGGACAATTGCCCATGGAACATAGCAAGAACTTTTGGTTCGGAATGCCTTTGAAGTGCCATATAATGGCGCATGTCGAAGAGAATCACCGATAGCCAGGTTCTGGGCGAGTTGGGCGAGACAGCGATCAAGAAGATCGTTCTCGAAACCGGCTTTCTTTACGAACAGCGTGGGCGTCTCGAAGCGGGCACGGACGGCATCATCGAACTGCGCGATCCGAAGAATGGCGCACCGCTCGGCAAGTTGCTCGGTGTCCAAGTCAAATCCACCGACAGCAGCCAATATGTCCGCGAGAACGACAGCAGCTTCGAATACCTTCTCAAGCCGGACGATCTGAAATATTGGCGCACCTCCAACATCCCCGTCATCATCGTTCTTTGGCGGAAGTCCGATGAAACGGCGTATTGGAAGGACGTTAGCGATTGCGTCAAGGGCGAAGAACGCCGCCTGGAGTTCGATAAAAAGGCTGACGTATTCGACCCGCGCTGCGCTGATCGCATTGGCGCACTCACTATTGATCGTCGCACACCGGGCGTCTTCCTGCCGCCGCTCAATCAGGGCGAAGACGCCATCATCAACCTCCTGCGCATCAAGTTGCCGGAGAAAATCTTCATTTCAACGTCGCCCTTCGGCAGCGGGCGCGACGCAGTGCCCGAACTGGTCAAGCACGGCAACATCCGGTTCGACTGGGTAATTCGTAAGCGGCGCTTCGTCTCTTTCTTCGATCCCAGGGAATATGGCACCCGCGCGATTGTCGATCTCGATCAGGTCGAAGCCGTTGATACCAAGCTCATCGCATTCAACGACGAACGCGACGACATCAATGACACGATGGACCTTTTACGCCGCACGGTCGAGCGGCAGACATCAGCGCAACTCTATTACTTGCGCAAAGACCGCCTGTTTCATTTCAAGGCGATCGGCAAAAACAAAACGCGCAGCTACCGTTACATGGCCAACGTCAATGAAACATCCGCAAAGGTGGTGAGCGCTTATGTGAGCAAGAAAAAGGAAGGCCGCGGTTACGTAAGGCATCATGCTGCGCGCCTGCGGTTCGAGCGTCTTGGCGACGAATGGTTTATAGTCGTCGATCCGGACTTCTATTTCACGCAAGACGGATTTCAGCCGCACCGATACCCGGAGGCGCTGCTGGCGGGTAAGAAGCGTCTCGAACGCAATGCCGCTGTGCGTGGTCAGGTGATGATGTGGCATCATCTGCTGGTCGAGAGCGGAAAGCACGACGTGGGGCTGTTCGATACGGATAGCCCTGCGCCACTATTGCAATTCGAGCGCCTGCCGTTGATCCAGCTTTCGCAGGCGGTTCCGGAAGATTCGTGGACCCGCACTGATCCGCGCGCAAACGAGATGGTTGCACTGGACCTCTTCGAGGAAGGGGGCGTTGGATGATCTTCAAAGCGCATGTGTTCGATGAGCCGATGCTCGAATTCGGCGATGGCGGTCAGCATTGCGACCCCCGGCAAGGCTTGCGCGAGTACGGCCCCTTGCAGCCGCGCTCGGGCGATGTCGTTCGTGTCGGCGTGATAGGCACAGACGACACGGTTGCGGGATTTACCGAATTCCTTGCGGAAACAGAGCGCGGCATCGAGAGCGCGAACAAGCAACTCATCAATCTCAACCCAGACTTCCCGGGTCTGGGCAATCAGAACCCGTTTCGCTGCAAATTCGAAGTACCAGACGGCGCGACCGTCGCAATCTCAAGGCGGCAGGTGAATGAAATCACGGGCATTGGCCGCCATGACGACGCTGTTCGTCATGCGGTTGAACTCATCACGTCCCAGCTTTCAGCACTGATCGAAAGCAGCGCAAAACCCGATGTAGTCGTGCTGGCGCTCCCGGTGCCGCTCATTGAGAAACTCGTCAATGCCAAGAGCGAGGAATTAGCAGATGGCGCAGAGGATGAGGATGATAGTAGCCTTATGCTCAATTTCCGCGATCTTCTCAAAGCCAAAACGCTTCACCTACCGGTGCCCACGCAGATCGTCTGGCCCGATACGTGGGATGACGCCGCCAAGATTCCGAGGAAGGTAAAACGGGATAGCAATCGCCAGACGCAAGCCAAGGCCACGCGGGCATGGAATTTTCTGAACGCGCTTTTCTATAAGGCGGGCAAGGTGCCGTGGCGTCTGCTGCCCGATCAGGCGGAATACCGCACCAGCTTTCTTGGCATTGGATTCTACCGAGACCTCGATGGCCAACAGCTTTGGACCAGTACCGCACAGATGTTTGACGAACGCGGTCGCGGCCTGATTTTACGCGGTGCCCGTGCCCAGACAGAAACGCGGGGACGCCATCCTTATCTGACCGCACAAGACGCCGAGGATTTGGTCGCGCAATCAATCACAGCCTACAAGGCGCATCACCGCCATGTGCCAGCGCGGCTGGTGGTCTTGAAGACCTCACGGTTTCGCGCTGAGGAAGCGGAAGGGATCGACGCCGCTCTTGGCAAATTCGGCATCGAAATGTCCGATCTGGTCTGGGTGCAGGAAAGTTCGCCCATCGCGATCTTCCGGGATGGCAATTACCCCGTCCTGCGCGGCACATTTGTCGATCTGGATGGCAAGGGACTTCTCTATACGCGCGGCAGCGTTCCGTTCTACGGAACGTATGCCGGCCTGCGGGTGCCGCGACCTTTGCTGCTCGTGCCGCACGAAAACTCGGACAGCAAATTATTGACGCTGGCCAAGGATGTACTCGCACTCACCAAAGTGAACTGGAACACGACGCAATTTGATCAGAAACTTCCCGCGCCGATCAAGGCGGCACGGGAAGTCGGGCGCATTCTCAAGCACGTCGATTTTGGAACGACGGTCTCGCCGGACTTCCGCCGCTACACTTAGGATGAGCGTCAACGGACGTCCAAGGAGACGTGTGGCCAGTGCCACGAAGCTGAAAAATGGACTAGCCGTTGTTCCGGCTCTGCGGAGCGGAGAAGTCGGCGAAGAATTCGGAAGCGGGCTTGACGCCGGAAACAAGCAACCTGTCGCGGGCGCGGGTACAGGCGACGTAGAACAGGTTGCGCTCGGTGTCGTGAACCTCGTCGAGTTCGGATTCGTCGGCGACGGTTTCGATGCGCTCCTGCAAGGGCAGAACATTGTCATCGCAGGCCATGACGGCGATGGCCTTGTACTCAAGCCCTTTAGCAAGGTGCATGGTGCCGATGGCAACCCGGCCTTGCGGCTGCTCAAGACGTTCGGAGAGTTCCAACTGTGTGTGACCGGCGGCTTTCACGGCGGCACGTGCGCGGGCAAGCTGATCGTTCGACCTTACGAACAGCCCGATCTCGGCGGGAGCGATTCCGTCTGCCACGGCTTTCTTGATCCAGTCGGCAACGCCCGCGACTTCCCGTTCGGAATCGCCGTATGTCTGGATTTCAGGATCGGGGCCATTGAATACCGACACGGTGCTGCGCCGGTCCTGTTCGTTCCCGTCAACGTCCTGCACGACCTTGGGCAAAAGACGGTCGGCCGCCTGCCTGATCTGGTGCGAGGTTCTATAGTTGACCTTAAGCGTGCGCGAACGCCCGCGAATATCGACACCAAGCGCCTTCCATGAAAACGGCTCTTGAAAGATGCGCTGACCGAGATCGCCGGCGAAGAAAAGCGCATCGGCGCCGCCCGGTGTGATGGCGGCGAGCATCCTCAATTCAGGTACGCCAAGGTCCTGCGCCTCGTCGATCACGGCGTGGGTAAAGGGCTTGTCGGCCCGCTGCGCAAAGTGCGCGGTGACTTGGCCGAAGATGGAAGGCCAGGTCAAAAGCCCTTGCGCCTCGATAAGCTGTCTCGCCCTCACAAAGGCGGGCCAGAGCTTTTCCCGCTGTTTGACGCCAAGGCGGTTCTTGCGGCCAAGACGCGGAACCTCCTGATAGGCTTCGAGGCTCTGCAATTGCCACGCATCGACGACATTGAGCCATTCCGATGCCAGGAAGCGCGGCGTGAAGCTCGTCAGCGAAGCCTCGCTTGCCGCAGTCTTAAGCGCCCCGCGAATTTGATCCTCGGTTGCCGCCCTCGGATGATGCCCGAAGGCCAGCGTGAACAATTCGTGCGCCACACCCTTGAACGGCAGCACGGTCACGCAGGGCACAATGCTCTTATCTTCACCCGTGAGGATACGCAGCTTACCTTCAAGGGCGTTGGCGAGCGGCGGGGAAAACGTGGTGAGCAGCAGTCGCGCTTGCGGCTCGCGTTTCAATATGTTCGCGGCACGATGCAGTGCCACGACGGTCTTGCCCGTTCCGGCGGAGCCGGACACGCGCGCGGGACCGTTAAACGATTGTTCCACTACCTGCCGCTGCGAGGGGTGCAGGAACACAGTCCACTGGTCCCAGGGAAAATCGAGTGCTCGCTTGAGTTCTTCGACATCCTCCATGACGCGGAAGCGGCGTTGCGCGTCGGGATGCTCGAAGGGACTGACGGTCTCCGGCGCGGTGATGGCGGGGGTCGGCGGCTTTGCCCCGGTGGCAAGGTCCAGCAATGCTTCCGCAGCTTCGCGTGGCAAATGATCGACAAGATCGAGGATCGTGTCTTCAGTGGCGGCCCTTACATCGGCAAGCCAATCGACCGGAACGCCATAGGTGAGAAGCTCTTCATCAGTGATGGCGGGGAACAACGGCGGCAGGACGACGCGGATCGGCGTTGCGGGCTGTTCCACCTCCACAGGCTTGCGAACGACGATCTCTTGAACGCGCTCGCGGACCTCGACGATCTGTGCCGCGCCAGTCTTCGGATGGGTTTCGATGCGGCGGCGTTCCGCCCATGTATACGCATCGTCGTGATGGGCGACATAGCAGATAAGGAAGCTGCCTTCGGTCTTGTGGACGATCAGGCGAATGTCGCGGTTGACGCGCATGGACCAGAAATTGGGGTCCTTTGACTTATCGATGCGGTGGAATTGAAGCCCCGGCGCGGCGGGGTTCATCTGCAAATCGAAAACAGTCTCCTTTACCGCCTTCTGTTCCTGTGCGGAAAGACGGCGTAACGCATTCTGGAAGCTGTCGGCGATGCAGAAGATCATGTCGCGCTTCCCCTACACCGCAAAGACCTTCATCACCTCGTCGCCGAAGTGATTGATGACCTTGACCGCGAAGCGGCCCGTGTCAGGGCGCGGGAACGGACGCGACTTGTCCCGGTAGAGGGTCGCCCAGGCGTCCTCGTCGATCTCGGCCTTCAATGCGGTCTTGAGCGATTTGTAGGGGTCGTTCGCGCCCATGAAATAGGCGTGGCGGACGAAGAAACTTTCCTCGTTATAGTCCGTGTCGATGAACCATGCGGTGATGTCGTCCTTGCCGCTGGCGCGGACTTCGCCGGTCTTTGGGTCGAACACATCGACGCCTAAAACCTCGACGACGATTTCGCCGTCCGGGTTGAACTCCCATTTGATGTCCGGCTCGCCGAACACGACGAACAGGTTGCCTGCGCCCGTGTTCTTGAGTTCGTCGGACATATGCAGTTCGGGATTCATCTTGGCTTTGAGGATCGGCAAAGGTCCGAGCTTGTTCAGTTCGGATGTATGCGCCTCGAAATTGAAGCCGCAGGCGATCAGTGCGTCGAAGCGCGCGTCCAGCGCCTCGCGGGCGGCGGCGGTCAGGTCGGCGCGGCTCACCGTGCCAAATTCCGGGCCGATGAAGATGGCGGCGCGCTTTTCGCTCTCGCCTTCCATGAACCGGCCCTCGGCGGCGATCCAGGTTCCGGGCCAGCCGGTGATGGATGTGAAGGTGATGCGATCCGCTTTCTTGGCCTGCTGGACACCCGAGGTTTCGAGGTGCTCCAGAATCATCGTCGTGAAGTCGTTGAGTTCGTCCGTCCCCTTGGGCAGCTTGCGTTTGCGCTTGCCGTCGGCGGCGTCGATGCCGTCGATCAATTCAATTTCGCTGGACGGCACGACACGGTGCGGCGAAAGACTTTCGACCGTGAATGGCCCTGCAACGCGGATACGGGATTTGTCCTCATAAGGCCGGTCGTAGAGAAGTTCGACATCGGCCTTCTTAGCAATCGACTCGTCGATCTTCTTCTGCCGCGCAATGCGCTGATCCCACCAGGCTCTATGCAAGCCCTTGATATTGTCGGACCAGCCGGGTGCGGCTTCGCGCGGGATTTCCCATTCCTCCCACTTCTTACCAAGCGCAGCGTTGAGTTCTCGACGTAGCGGTTCCAGCTTCGCCTTAAACTCATCCCAGATCACGTCGATCTCGGCATTGTTAGCGATAGACTTGAGCGTGATGTGCGGTGCGCGGTCATAGACGAAGCCTTGGCGAATATCGCCATGCGTAGGCCCATCAACCGGCGGCCTGCCAGTCAGTTCGCCTTCCTTCTGGCGGCCCTCCTTGCTATCGGCTAAGAAATAATAGGGATATTTCGCGCCCATCACCCGTGCGCGGGCAAGCGCGAGCGCCACGCGCGACGTGTCAATGGTAATCCAGCGGCGGCCCCACTGCTCGGCCACGGTTGCGGTCGTACCGGAGCCACAGGTTGGATCAAGCACGAGGTCGCCAGGATCGGTAGTCATCAATATGCAGCGTTGAACAACTTTATCGACAGTCTGAACGACATAGATATTTGCATCCCTATAGCCGCTAGAACCCGTGTCGTCCCAATTGTTGATAATCGGGATAACCGGAAAATCGTTCACGTAGCGAAGATACCGAAGCTTAGCTGTCGCTTCATAGAGCCGGTCAGCTTTGCCAAGCCGGTTTAGACCTCGAAGATTTGTCTTCCAACGCTGGCCATAGTGGTTACCGCGAAACTCGAAGTCGAATGTGGGATTGGCCGACTCTAAGGCTGTGGTTTGCAAAACGCGCCAATCGGACGGGAGCTTATCGGGAGCTGTAGCTTCATCGGCAGTCAGACGACGGACTTCAAGCGAGGGAAGCCTAACATGCCTGTAGTCGGAATCGCCTCCGAAAGGCTTGTCCGTATAGGGCTGTCGAAATTTTGTTTTCGTTCGATCTTTGCCATACCAAATCAAATAATCTCCGGTGGACGGCAAGAAACCGCTGACAAGTCCTCCGGTTTTTTTGAAGACAATAAGGTCACAGAAGTTCTTTTCTCCAAACACTTCGTCCAAAACATTTCGAACTCGATGCACGTTCTCATCGCCAATCTGAACAAAGATGCTGCCATTCTCAGTCAGCAAGTCCCGCATCGCTGTGAAGCGATCACGCAGATAGGTCAGGTACGAATGGATGCCATCCTTCCACGTATCGCGGAAGGCGCGCACCTGTTCCGGTTCTCGTGAGATTTCCTCGATCTTCCCGTCCTTCACGTCACGAGAGCGCGTCGAGACCTGCCAGTTGGAATTGAATTTGATGCCGTAGGGCGGGTCGAAATAGATGCACTGCACCTGCCCACGCAGGCTCTCGCGCTCGGCTAGGCTCGCCATCACCTGCAGACTGTCGCCGAGGATGAAGCGGTTCGACCAATTCTGATCGTGCTGATAAAATTCGGTCTTGGCCTCGGGGTCGATGCCGTTGAAGTCGTGGAACAGATCGGCGATGTCGCTTTCAGCGTCACGCTTCGCCTTGGTGCGGCGGGTCAGGTCGTCGATGATCGCCTTAGGGTGAATCTTCTCCTGAATGTAGAGGGGCGGCGCGGTAACGACGAGGTCCGACCAGTCTTGGCTGTCCTTGCCGCGCCATGTGAGTTGGGCATCGGATATGTCGATATAGCCCGTCTCCGCCGCCTTCTTGATCTGCTCGGCCGTCAGGCGGACGCGCGTGCCTTTCCAGATAAGCTGCGGGTCAAGATCGGCATCGCGGGGGCGAGTTTCGCCCTGAGCAAGGGGATAGCGGCGCGGATAGACGACTGGCGCGAAGGGCGCGATTTCCTCGGCCCGCTGCGCTGCGGATTGAAGCTCGGCGGTCGGGATGTTCTTGCGCTTGGCCTCGGTGTGCGTCAGCGTTTCGACCTGTTTCTTTGTCTTCCGTGCCTTCGCCACTATTCGTCCCCTTTGTCGTGCTTGTCGTCCGAGCCACGACGTTCGTCGAAAAGGTCGGGTGTCTCCGGCTCCACAAAATGAACCGTGCTTTGAAGCGCCTGAATTTCCTGATCCGTCATGGGATTTGAGAGTTGGCGTCCATTGTAGGAGAGAACGCGAAAGACCTTCACATGCGACGGCTTTGTCGTCCCTGCTGGGTAAGTCCATTGCACGCGCATGTTGTCGCGAATTGTTGGCTTTAGGTTGGGATCGCGTTGTTCGACCCGCTGCCAGAAATTCTCATCCTCTATCGAAAACGATACATCTTGATATTTGCCAGTGGCCGCTTGCCAGTTGCGGCCGTCGCGCTTCCAGTTCGGTGAATTGACGACAATATCGACCGTCTCGAAACTCAGATCGCTCGGCTTGACAGGAGCCTCGACAGGCGGATCGGGGAGTTGCGTGATCCGCTTCGGGAAATCGTTGCGCTTAATGGAGAAGTCCGACGATCTATCGAAGGCAATGCCTTTCACCTCGGGGTTGTCGATGCAGCCCTTGAAAATACGATTTCGTCCCTGGAAGGCCGCCCGAAACTTCTCCGGCGTGATGCCGATTTCTTTCAGACGTTCGGTGCTGACTTCCAAGAACCGGATTAGGATTAGCGCGACAGCTTCACCCTCTATTTCTTTTGAAATGTCATCGGCCGGGGATACTTCGGGAACCAGATCAACGGTATCAGCAAGGATTTCAGAATCATCCGTCTCCACTGATGCCTTTGACTTAGAGAGATGCTGGCGGATGGCTGCTCCAACTTTCTCGGCCCAGGTTGCAGGCGATTCCGTCGTGAGCCCCTTAAAGAAGGCTTTCCCAATATCAGTGCCAAGGAATGTAAGAACGGAGCCGCCCACCATCACAACGACCGTGAGCACTTCGAGTAGACTTCCCTCTTCCGGCGTCTTTACCCGAATCTCGTATTTCAGCTTTTCGTCGAAAAGCGACTTGTTGAAATCGTCGATGATTTCCTGAGTAGCGCGCGCCGTTTCGATGAATTGCGCGAGTGGTATGCTGCTCCGATCCACATCAAAGTGATAGACGATTTCTCCGGGCTCTCTTGAAAGGTCGCCGTCTGTCATGCGACCTCCTGCGAATTGGCCTGAGCTTCAACCGCACGGTCGATCAGCGCGGAAAATTCCTTCTGCATCTCGAATACGTCGTTGAACTCCTCGAACGCCCAACGCCCATAGACACCAAGATTGTTGACGCCCCTGATCCATTTCTGACGCATGGTTTCGGATTTGAGCTTCACGTTCTCCCGGCGATAGCCCTTCACCTCGACGATCAAGCGCAGGGGGTCGTCTGGGCCGTGCCCGTCGTCGATGTTGACGATGAAATCTGGCACATAGAACCGGGCCGTCGATCCGTCCTTATACGGAACTTCCAAGCCAAGGCCCTGGTTCTTGACGTAGGATAGGACGCGCGGGTGATCCTCGGCGGCGCGCGCAAACTCCGCCTCCCAATCGCTGTCGCAGACGACGTAGTTGATATGGCTCTTGGCCAGATCGGTCGTATAGAGATCTTTGCTCGTCATGAACCCGACATGACGGGTTGAGCCTTTCGGGTTGTAGGGATCGAGAACGGCGCGGATGCGTTCTTCGTCGCCGATGGCGGCGGCGATGCCGTTATAGATGCGCTCGGCGGCCTGCGCGGCGATGCCCAGGATTTGGAGCATCCATGGACCGGTGCCGCCCTTGCACTCAAGATAGCCTTCGTCGATCCAGCGCCGGACAATGCGCTGGATTTGATAGAATAGATGCAGCTTCGGCTCGCCGTCGGCATCCCTGAAGTAGGAATAGAGAAGATACTTCGCCAGTTCGTAGGACACGGTGCTGGGGCGCTTGTCCTTCATTTCGGCGACGGTGAGGGTCACACCTTCGCCGACAATGCCCTCAAGCAAGGTCTGCCCCGGCCCGACCATATCGGGGGTGAGAACCAACTTCGAATTCGGCGTGAAGTTGGCTTGCAGCTTCTCTTCAGGCAGGTCGATGCGGTAGCCGACCACACGCGGGAAGATCATTTCCAGCGCGGCGCGCTCGCGCACTGCCGCCACGCGCGTCATCTTCCTGGGCGGCTTGACCGGCGCGACCTGGGGCTTTGCCGTGAAGTCGAACGGGATGCCCATGATGTCGGCATATTCGACGTTGAACAGCCCTTCAGTGTTAAGGTCGTAGGAATAGCGGCGCAGGCCACGCCCGACGACCTGCTCGCACAAAAGCTGCGTGCCGAAAGCGCGAACGCCGAGGATGTGGGTGACGGTGTTGGTGTCCCATCCTTCGGTCAGCATGGCGACCGACACGACGCAGCGCACCTGCTCGCCAAGCCGCCCTTTCTTGCCGACCGTATTCATAACCTCGCGCAGCAGGTCAGAATCGGACAATTCCCCAACTTCGCCTGCGCCGGAGCGCTGCGCGATCTCGCGCTTGTATTGTTCGATCTCAGGGGCGGCGGCGCGGCGGAAATCGTCGTCAAGTGCCTCGCCCGATTCAAGTTGCTTGCTATCGATCAGCAGCGTGTTGGGACGAGCGAGGCGGTTGCCGTGCTCGTCGAAATTGCTGAACAGAGAAAGATGGCCGTGATGGACGGTGCGCAGTTCTTCGCTGTCTTCGGCGACAGGGCGCTGCCAACCGGAAATCCATTCATAGACCAGCTTCGACGTGGACGTGTTGTTGCAGACGACGATAAAAACTGGCGGCGTGTCGATGCCGGCCTTGCCCCACTTCTCGAATGTTTCCTGGTAGTGGTTGTAGAGGGCAACAAGGGCGGTTTGAAGCTTGGCGGGAAGCGAGTTGGGATCGAGATCGCCCTGGCCCTTGCCACGCCCCTTCTTGGGCATCTCGTCTCGGATATGCTCCCAAAGGTCGCGGAATACCGGGACATCCGCCTCGGGAATGTTGTCGGCGGTGGGAACACGCGGCAGCTTGACGATGCCACATTCGATGGCGTCCATCAGCGAGAAATCGCTGATCGTCCAAGGAAAGAGCGTGCCTTCGGCATAGCCCGAGCCGCGCAGGAAAAACGGCGTGGCGGACAGGTCGTAAACGGCGCGAACACCCAGCTTGTGCTTGAACATTTCGATGCCGCTGATCCAGAGCCGCGCGGCCTCGTTCTCTTCCTTGGCGACGGTCTTATCGTCGCCAGTCAGGTCGTCGATGTCCTCGTTGTTTGGCTTTTCCCGGTAGCAATGGTGGGCTTCGTCGTTGATGACGACGATATTTTTGAGGCCCATGAGTTCTTCGGCCACACGGCGGACCATCTGGCCTTCGGTTTCCTTGGTCGCAATCGGGGCGTGACGCCCTTGGAGCAGTGAGCGCCCGACCTTGTTGACTTCCAGCACTTCCTTGAGTTGAAGCGCGTGGTAGTTGGTGATGACGATCTTGGCCTTGTTAATATCGTCCAGCATGTCGCCGGGAACGAGTTCGCGGGCGCGGTAATAGCTTTCGACGTCGCTGGGCAGCAGGACACGCAGGCGGTCTTTGATCGTGATACCCGGCGCGATAATCAGAAAGCCGCGCGAGAAGTTTGTGCTGATGGGAGAGCGCACGGCGTTGACCGTCTGCCACGCGATCAGCATCGCCATCACGGTGGTCTTGCCCGCGCCGGTCGCCATTTTCATGGCAAGGCGGAGCAATTCGGGGTTGGCTTGTTCGTTGGCCCCTAGGACGTGTTCCCAGATATGGGCATATTGCTTTTTGTTTCGCGCAACTTCCGTCAGCCAAATGACGGTTTCAACGGCCTCCACCTGACAGAAGAATGGGCGCACCCCCTGAAATTGATAGCTGCGCCAATAATTGAGCAGGCGCGCCGTGGCCGGCGTCACGCCCCATACGGCTGGGTTTGAGCGCCGCCATTCGCCGACATGGCTGCGAATCTCGTTGATGATCGGGGTCGGGTTATATTGCTGCTCCTCGGTCGAAAGCCCGTCGTCGTTTTGCAGATTGAGGCTCCCCTGATCCTTGGCCGCGTTCTTGCGCTTCTTCTTACGCGGCTTCGGGACGGGCGTGATGAGTTCGGACTTTCGCCGTCCGTCGCGTGGCGACTCATTGAGCGGCTGGCCTTCCGCATCCAGCGGATGGTGCCGGGTCGGTTCCTCATAAGGGGAATTGAGGATGGGTTGCTCGAAGAACGGGCTGGCCGGGGTCGTCATGGTTGCGCACGCCCATTATTCGCAGTGGCGAGAGTGGGAGCCGGGTGCCTTCCGCTGAGCGCGTGGGCGAGTGATTTGGCGTGGTAGTGGCTTGTCACTCTCCGTTGCCCCCCCGTTGCTCTTCTACCTTACGCTTTATCCAGTTTGCGATTTCCTGCCGCTGGAACCGCCACGATCCGCCGACCTTGAAGCCAGGAATTTTACCTGCCAGGGCAAGCTTATAAGCGGTCTTCTCATTGATCTTGAGAAGTTCCGCCACCTCGCGGATCGTCAGGATTTCGTCGACCATGCGTCTGTCGTGACTCGTGGTTGGGGAATTTATAGAAGATCGGAGAAAATCAGGGAATATAGCGGTAGCCGGCCAACCGAAAGCGAGCAGCGGCTGCAGTACCAGAGCCGCATCATATCGAAAATTCCGCCCTGAAAGCGGATTTTTAAGGACAACCCTGTATTGGTATCATATTGAAAATTCCGCACTAAGAGCGGATAATGGGATATGATCCGAGTCGAGCGATCAGCGTTATCCACCTACGCTTCCGGCCTGCTTGCTGCGGGCCGGGGAGTCTTTTCTGCGGATGAAGCACAGAAGGAGATCGGCATCAGTCGGGGCGCATTCCTCGACGCCGCCGAGCGATTGCAGCGGCGCGGCCAGCTCATCCGGCCTCGGCGCGGCTTTTACGTGGTCGTACCGCCCCAGCACGCCACGACGGGAGCGCCGCCGCCCGAGTGGTACATCGACGCCCTGATGCGCCACGAAAAGCGGCCCTATTATGTGGGGCTGCTGGCAGCGGCGGCCGCCCACGGCGCTTCCCATCAGGCCGTCATGGAATTTCAGGTCGTCACGGACAAACTCCTGCCCGACATTGAGGCCGGACGGACGCGGATCGTCTTTTCCTATCGCAAGGACATGGCGGCGGTGTCGGCGGGGATCGAGGATCGCAAGACGCAATCGGGCTATATGAAGATGTCCTCGCCGGAACTGACGGCGCTCGACTTGGTGCGCTACCCGCAATCCGGCGCGGGCCTGGACAACATTGCGACGGTGCTTTCCGAGCTTACCGAACGGCTGCAACCGGAAAAGCTCGCCTCCCTATCGAGCGCCTTCGAGAAAGCGGTCGTGCAACGCCTTGGGCATCTGCTCGGAAGGTTGGAGCATCCGCAGACTGCGGAGCCGATGTTCGTGGCGCTATCGTCGCGCGGGCCGCTGCCGTGGGTCGAACTCGATCCCAAACAGACGGGCGATCCCGATTTGTCGCCACCGCCGTCCGAACGCGATGACCACTGGCGCGTGATCGTTCGCCGGCCGCCAGAGATCGACGAATGATCCCGCAGGACTACATCACCGCCTGGAGCCGCGTCGCACCGTGGGCAAGCCAGCGGCAGGTCGAGCAAGACCTCATCATCAGCCGCGCGCTTGTCGCCATCTTCTCCGATCCGTTCCTGCGCGGCGAACTGCGCTTCCGTGGCGGCACGGC
>Ga0164242_10004192_pt1 | contig 16238 bp, 19 predicted proteins | sample OricomgcompostMG_FD_108783 | JGI IMG/M metagenome (GOLD analysis project Ga0164242, IMG submission 108783) | Miracle-Growth compost microbial communities from Emeryville, California, USA - Original compost - Miracle growth compost (MG) ... | reverse complement strand
CGTAAGACGAGCAGCAGTTCAGACCATCCTGGGTAGCGGCTACATCGATATCATCAAGGGTAACGAGGGAGAGATAAAGTCGGCATATGGGCAGAGTGGCGTCCAACAGCGGGGAGTCGACAGTTCCAGCGACCTCAATGCCGCCGAAAAGGCCGCTCTGGTCAAGAATCTAGCACTCAGCAAGAGAAACATCACTCTAATGACGGGTAAGACGGACTTTATTAGCAATGGAGACAGGACGTTCGCGATCGACAACGGCCACGAGTATCTAGGCATGGTTACTGGAACCGGCTGCGTTTTGGGGACCGTCATCTCGGCAATGATAGCCGTCGCGTCTCCGGACCGGCTCACAGCGGCGATTGCGGGTCTCCTCCACCTCGAGATCGCCGCCGAGGTGGCGGCCGTCCGGCCCGATGTCCATGGCCCGGGGACGTTCGTGCCCGCTTTCATAGACGAGCTACTCAGGATTCGGAAGGCAACTGCTGCTGGGGACTTGTCGTGGCTGCAACTTGCGAAACTGTCTCGTGTGGATGATGGGCGGTAGGCGCTAAGGCAGTAGACCTGTATGCTGGGCAGAACCTGTTGTTGAATAACATATCTATAACATAAACTATCAACTTACATCGTCGATATCATTTCGAAACCGCGTAAGGAGGCGCGTGGAGAGTGAGAAGGCTCATGTGGGGACTCAATGGGGTAAAGTCGGCATCTTTCCGGCTACTTACGGCAGCCACCGAACCCACCTGAGGCCCTATGGGAGGCCATCCCGTCCACTGCCCCGCATGTGCCGAGACCCCTCCGACGCCGGGTTAGCTACCTGATTCAACCACTTTGCCGACTGCCTCCCTTGCTTGTGACATGACCTTCTTTAGAACTCTCAGACCAGCATTCATTCCTGTCAATCAACTGCCTCCTCGGCGTACCTACTCGTTGTTATCTGGACACAGGAGCCTGTCATCCCACACAATGGCTGCTGCCGAGAATGGCCCTACGAGGCGCACGCGTGAGTTCTCCTTCTTGCCACTCACCACTCCTCCTTCGAGTCGCTCAACCCCCCCTCGGCGTAACATAACTGACAGGAAGTTTATCAGGTAACTATGCGGTATTGTTCGTATTCTTCCCTAATACCGAGCTTGGAGTCCCATGTAATCTAAACGTTCATCTCTCCCCAGCGTCTGCGACATCCAAGACAAGTTCCGCAATGCCATCTCGGGGTTCGATAAGATGTAAGTCAAGCCCCCGACCACGACGCTCTTCTCCCCTCAAACTGACGCCGGGACCCGTCCGTCACCCCGCCCACCAGCGTCCTCACCACAACCAAAGTCCTCAGGGCCGCCGAAGTACTCTCCATCCCCGTGTACGTGACGACGCAGAACCGCGCCAAGCTCGGCGACACCGTCCCGGAGCTGCAAGCCCACCTCCCCGCCTCGCTCGTCAAGGAGAACGCCGACAAGACGGCCTTCAGCATGTGGGTCCCGGCCGTCTCGCGACACTTCAACGCGCGGGGCCCCGACGGCCCGGCGACGGTCGCCATCGTGGGCATCGAGTCGCACATCTGCGTGACGCAGACGGCACTGGACCTGCTGCACGCCGGCCATCGGGTGCTCGTCCTCGCCGACGGCGTGTCGAGCTGCAATCGCGAGGAGGTATCTCTTGCGCTGGATAGGATGCGGACCGCGGGCGCTGTTATTACGACGAGCGAGAGCTGGATGTACGAATGTATGCGCGATGCTGCTATTCCCGAGTTTAAGCAGATTGTTGGCCTCGTCAAGGATATGTCTGCGGATACTCGCGCCGTACTGCAGGAGTTGTTACCAGCGAAGATGTGAGGCCACGCCGGGCAATAGGGGGGTTAGGGAGATATGCTTTGCCACTACCAAGGGAACATTACCGTAGCCTAGCTACAAGGAGCATTTCGCATTTTCAAGAATACCTACCTGGGGCCACGCTCTCTGCTGGAGTGCTGTACATATCAAGCGGCGCTAGGTTCGTACGTGTGGAGGAAGCATGGTCATGGTACAATACAGTGTTGGGACGGACTGGTGAGAGTTATTTCGCCATTTGTGATTATCTGCTGTAGTCTCTTGTGCCTCGAGTTGAGTGAGGTCTAGGCCAACCCAAAAAAAAAAAAGATGTTATTAATTGAATTCCCTTAAACCTGCCAGACCTGGTAGGCGCGTTGAATTCATGACAGAGAGGTACCCGGGGTCTCGGCCCACCTCCTAACGTAAAGTGCTCACTCAGCTGCAGCAGTCGACGTCTTCGACTTGCTCGCATGGCCCATCCAGGAAGCGAACGCCGAGGCATTGCCGAGCGGGTTATTCGCAGACCGCGTTGCCGAGGACCCTTTCCCTCCCGTCGTATCGGAGCTAGCGGCCTGGGACTTGTTGCTCCAGCCGCTGCTGGCATTCCCACTGACGCTCCCGCTGACACTCCGTCCCGAGTCCCAGCGGACCGATCCAGTACCACTCCCGCTGCCACTCCCTGCTTCCCCGGTCGCCGAGGCGCTAGCCTGGCTCTTGCGTCGACGCTCGCCGCTGCTGCGTGGAGGGGGAGCAGGCTCGTAAGCCGCCCCGGCGCGAGCCGACGAAGAGCCGCTGGACTTGGCGGCCTTGAGTATCTTCATGCCGCGGCTTGGTCGACCGGCTGGCTGGTAGCCGCTCAGGGGCTCATTCCCGCGTGGCCTGCCATCACCGCCGGTTCCCGAAGCACCTTGGCGCCACGGACCCCAGATCGCGGTGTTGGAGTCGCGGCGACCGTTGTCGTTGTTCCCGACGCTATCCTTTCCAGGGACTTCGGGTGCAGACGGCTCCGGCTCCGGTTCCGGAGCTTGCCTCTCGCTTTCCGCACCGCTCTCAGATGCAGGACTCGCGGGGGTAGCTAATTTGGCAGTTTGGTTCAGCTGCGTGCTAGCCGGCGAGAGCGCAGCTTGTGAGTCGACCTCGCCGTTCTTGGGTTGTGAGGGCGCTGCATCAGCTGACTGGGCATCAGACCCTGTGGGGTTATCTGTCGAGATAAACTCCCTCGCGCTAGCGTTCAGCCTTGGCTTTTCAGGTACTATATGAGCAGTAGTGAGGTGCTTGAAGACCGTATCGTCTTCAGGTCGCACGAAGGGGACCGATAGCTTGTCTCGGTCGTTGCCGTAGAGGGTCATTATATTCTGGGAGAAAAGAATGTCTGCGCTGTGCATCCGTAGAGTGTCACTGCCGATAAAGACGCGAATCCTGCCCCGCACGTCCGCCGCATCGGCATCTTCCATGCTAGCGACTTGAAAGGTTGCGTGTATGCTCGGCAGCTGCGGCGCGGGGCTTGGGGACCTGGAATTCGACTGGGTTACTCTCGCCTCCGCGAAGTATACGGGGAGTCTTATTCGACAGACACCGTCTACATCCCTCCGGATGTCGTCGGTCAGGCCGAGTAGCTTGAGTAGCGAGAAATCCACGGTGGAAGTCTGGGAGCCGGTACACACGGCAGCATAGAGAAGCGTGCCGTAAGCAAAGTTCGTATTGAGCCAACATCGGATTATCGAAGGCACCGAGCCTAGAATAAAGAATCCCGGGGGCGGCTCCGGGATCTCCAGGGGCGAATCATCGTCACGGCCCCCAATGATGAAATTCGTGTCGAGGCCGAGGCTGCTGGCGCGACCAGAAATTCCAGAATGCATAGAGTGGACAGAGTGTCCCGCGGAGCTGTGCCTACCATCTGACTTGTGCGAGAAGGAGCGTTCCATCATGGCATGGTTGCCTAATCCACTGCTGGGACGTGCCGGGCCAAAGTCACCAGAATGACGGGTACCTTGCCCGCCCCAGCTGGAGCCCTGGAGAGCGCTTTCGTCAAACCGGACACTATTTGCTCTTGAAGCAGCGCCTCTCCGGATAGGCTCATCGTCGGCCTCAAGGTGCAGTGACCCTAGCAGACTCTGGCCATGGTCGTCGAGGTCGTCGAATACCTCAGTTGAAGGCATATGGGTCGGACCTATACAATGGTGTGTTAGTGCTAGAGGCGGGGGGGAGGACGGTTACTGTTAGGACGGTTACTCACCATGCTGAGGCGTGCCGCCCAAAACGCTCGGGAAGGGCGAGTTCCAGACCGATTTGAGGGCGGCATCATCGGCCTGGCGTTTCTCTAGCCGTAGCAGCCTATCGGCATGACTCGACTGGACAAACTGGACCTGCTTCAAGTCCGTTTGGACATTGTGGAATTCTTCTCGAGTGACCACGAAGCGCGGATCCATACCCAGGAGGTGGAGGGGCGACTGCTAGGGACTAGATACCGGGGACGGGAGAACGACGGAGGATACGGTGACGAGGGGGACGGAGCCAGGGTTGTTATTGGCTAGCGCTTTTCGAAATCTTTCTCCCCATGCATATATCACCGACTCTGGTAGCTAATAGCTATGCGTCGAGTCGGTGCATGTGTTGTGAACGTCTTATTCTGGCCGCGATCCTTGGACTCTCAAACCTCGAGGTCCACCCACCCCCACATCGCACGCGAAGACCGATTGGTCCTTCGGCGACACTCTTCCTCCTCCGTCGCAGTTCCGAAGTTCAAGTTGGGGGATCGTGATGAGATGGCGAGCTATTAGGACAGTCGTAGATAGAGGGCTAGGCTATACAACCGGCGGAGGAACCTTATGCAAGTCGCTTGTGGCACTCGGGGAGGGAGGGCGAGCGGTCTGCTGGGCTCGGAGTGATTGTAGAGGAAAGTATTGCTTCTATGGTTTCGGATTTCGCGAGGGAAGGTAGAGTGATTAGATAGTCGGGAGAAAGTTGTAGCTCCAGGCCGGTGGCAATAATTCGCGGCTCGGCCAACTCGAAACCAGGAATGGAGGGTCGCTATACCCGGTCGATCTATTCTGGGCGTCCGACAGACAGGAGGGAAACAGCTTGCGCGATTGATGTTTCTAATGCTTCTTGATGAAGGCGGCCTAGTGGATGAGGTTACGGGGTTGAGTTCGACTTGCTGGATGTGTCGTCGTTGAGCCAAAAGGCAGGTGGGATAGGTTTAGGTACGTACCTACCTACGTTGGGGGTGGGCCAAGCCTCGACGTCTTAAAGCTCGTACCGTCACACACGTGCACAAACAAACAGCCAGTCGAACGAGGATGACTCAGCAAAACAACACACTCTGTAGTCTGTACAGCTGGCCGACGGCTGGCAGCACAGATCTCGAAACAACACAACCACAACCTGTACCGCAGTTAAAGTCTTTACTGCAACTGCAATATGCCTTGTTTAGGTGCAGTACGTTATATACCATATCAGCTATCAAGCCAAGTTGCAACGCTACGATAATACGGATGGTAACAAAGTGCGGGGGCCCTGTGCGAGGAGCAGATGTTCAACGCACGCACTCTCGCTTGTGAAGCTGTTGAAGCGCGATCGATCTGCTGATGAGAGTGTTTAGTAGCTGTGAAACCCAGGGATGCCAAGTCGTCTGTCTCCGGCTGTATCCCCCGCGCATAAGGCTTGAATATGCCGTCTGCCTCCCATCAAACAAAACGCCATCTGGTAAAACGTTCGCTCTCTCAAAGAGCCTACTTACCCAGTCGGCGGGTTTTGCCGATGCACTGAACCGGGTTTAATCGTCAAGCCACGGCGCTGTTCTCCAATCGGGTAATATGTAACCCACTCGATCCTCTTCGGGGAAACCAGCCCACTCAGAGCCGATGAGAGGTTTCACCAGGTCATAAAAGATTCTATACGACTCGCCACTGAGGTGCAGGCCGTCGGTTAGGAGGTGCTCTAGATATCCCTGCTGTCCACTCATGGGGTCTCCGAGGCTCTCCCCGTTGGGATCGAAGCCTGGAGTCTTCGCGACGGCCGTGTCCATGATTCCCTTCCAGAGGTCGACCAAGGTGGTGGTGCCCGGGTGCTCAGCAGCAACCTGTCGCACGGCTTCCGAGTAGGACGCACTGATCTTGGCCTGTCTCGTGGCGGCCGGGTGACCCCACGCCAGGTCGAGCTTAGTGACGCGGATTTCGTCGAGCGGTGGCGGCGTCACTAGGAAGATCTTGGGGTGGTGCGCCGTGATGTTCGGGTGCGTGATGATCTTGCTGAGATTCTCCTTGAACTTGTCCAGGGGCACATGCTGGTTGCACGTGGGTAGGGGTAGGCTGGCGTCGTTGGCACCAAAGAGGATGAACTTGAGGAAGGAGAGAACGTTGGTAAGCTGGCGCCCACTATCCAAAGACCGGGTTTGCAGCAGGGCTTACGAGATACGCAATCTTAGGGCCCCCCGGTGCAGGCGGAGCGAATATCTTGGGCAGGGCCTGCAGCGCGTTCGAGGTATTGTAGCCCGATAACCCCCTGTTGACAACATCAAAACGGCGAACACATTCTGATGTCGAGGGGAGTGTGTTAGCCGTGAAACACTCGAGGTCAAGCTGTCTCGCCGCGGGCACCGCTGGCTAGGTACCTACGTGACTGCAGGGCAGCTTGGAGGGAGAAGCCGCCTAGGAGTTCTGTTGCGCCCTGGAAGAGCGAATCACCAAAGAGCACCACTTGGGGACACGGGATCTTGGCGTTGATCCTGTCAGCTCTAGAAAATTAGAGGGGGTCGGAACCGAAATGCTCACCGCCATAATGTAGTTGCGCAGACACCAGAAGTATGTCTGCGTTGTCAAAATCCTCGGTTATAGAGAGCTGGTAGGAGGAGGAGTCGGCAGCGGTCAAGCGAGCATATCAGATCAAACAACATGGAATGGACCTCTCAATATATCTCTCGTCTCGGGACTGCCCCACCCCGAGGGTCGAGGAATCCCCCCACTCTCCCCGATTGACACGACTACCCTCAGGACGAGACCACGTAAAGATAGCCTCTTGACTCGACGGCGCTATTTTGGCAGGGGGACCTGTCTTCATTAGCCCCTCTTCGGTCGCCCTGTTCTCCACTTGACTTGGGGGACTAAAGAGGCGGCCCGCATGGCCGGGTCTTGAGTTCTCAATCATTGGGACCTCAGTGGCCACTTATATCCTAGGTGTATGCAGTGAGAGTCACATTCCATTGTTCTCTTGGGGAAGATGCAATGCTGGGAGCTGTCACCAGACAATCATTCTCACTGGCGTGGGGCGCGGACCTCATTGCTGGGACCTATCCGACGGGACGTTGTCGGCCATTGATGTACGCATAGTGGGCTGTTGGGGAGGTGGTCCACTAGGTGCCCGTAAGAGAAGGGGGAAAAGGTTGTTCCCGGGCCGCTTAGTGGAGGGAAAATTCCAGAAGGCTGGGCCACGTCGATCTGTGGACGGGTGACCGACTTTCGATGCGAGAGGAGAGGTCGCGGATCACTCGAATCTGGCTCACACGGTTCCCTTGAGTCGGCAGGCTGCCGCCGAATATATCAGGCATGTTGTCCTTGAACACCACTCTTTTCGTCTCCATATTCGACCATCTTCCCGCCGTTTCACCTGCAGCATGGTGCCAAGCGTTTTTCATCCTCGCCAGTTCTGGTGTTCTGGCAGTTGCGGTGACCCCTGCAGCTGCGAGGCGGTACTTACTCGATTACGGGGCGCGAAACCCAGGAATGGACAACGCTGATGGCCGGAAGGACCCTGGGGAAAGTCGAGAGGAAGGGCCGCTTGTGAAGCTCATTGCCTTGCTCACCTCGTGGGGACAGATCCCGCATTCCTGGTTTATCGCTTTCTACACCACGTCATTCGCATGTTCGGTATTTTGGCTCATCCAATATCTGACAGATGGACGGGTCTTGGCCTTCATTTCCTCCAGACAGGTTAAGGAATCGGGTCCATCCATGACTCTCGGGCAGGTGATTCTTGTCTGGGCCCTCATGCTTCTCCAAGCAAGCAGGCGCATCTACGAGCACTTGGCTGTCATCAAGCCCTCTAGTTCCACGATGTGGATTGTGCATTGGCTGCTGGGAGTCTGCTTCTACCTGTGTGTGAGCGTATCCGTATGGATCGAAGGTTCAGGTAAAGTGCCATCATGGGATCAGGGCTAGCACCGAATCGCGAGTTGACCAGGCACCCCGCAGAGTCAATCCGGAACCAACCATTGCATCTCGCCGAGACCCGGCTGGCCTCGCTCAAGACCGGAGTCGCTATTTTGGTTTACCTATTCGCCTGGACGAACCAGTATTGGTGCCACAAACATCTCGCTGGTCTCAAGAAATATTCCTTGCCCGAGGGTGGCATGTTTCGGTTCTTAGTATGCCCGCATTACACCTGCGAATGCCTTCTTTACATCTCGATGATGGTGGCCGCGGCGCCGGAAGGTCGCTGGTACAACAAAACCTTGCTGTGTGCGCTGGTATTTGCGTCGGTTAATCTTGGAGTCACCGCGGGAGGGACTAGGAGTTGGTATCAAGGTAAGTTCGGGCCCGAATCGGTTGCGGCAAGGTGGAATATGATACCCTTCGTCTTCTAAAGGGCCCTCCCCCCACGGGTCCCTGGCTCAGCGCTTCAAGAACCCGCTCAGTTTGTTTCCAAGCTTCGATACTTTCCGAACATCACGATAGGTCAGGCTAGTGCGGGTTTTACGGGGGTTGCAACCGCTCTGGAAATCTTCTTTGGACCCGAGTAGATCCCAGTTCGCGACTGTTTCCGGGGACAAACCGGCATCTTCCTCGATGTTGGCAATCCCATGTAGGTACTCGTCGTATAGATCGGCGGTGGTGATAAGGAGGCTCCGAGGTTCTTGAAGTATCCTCCAGGCAGGGTCCGGGTCCAAGGCGCCGTCGTCTTTCGACTTGTAGATATTAAGACATAGACTCGCCCCGAGGCTCACGGTGCAAACCACTGGATAGTACGCTGCGCCATCCTATCGAAATCGAATAAGCTTCCCCCGCATCCTCTCCCTGGTACCCATCGACCGAACAAACCTTGTGTGGCATGATACCGACGCCTGGCGGGTATTCGTTGATGAGCACATGGTTGGGACGGCCATGCGGGCTCGCAGCAAATATGTGGGTGGGCTCGTCGGATTCTGCAAGTGGTATCGAAAGTAGTCGAGACACAAGAGGTTCGTCGAGCCACTGGGGCAGAGCATCGGCCATGAGAGTGTCCTTCACCAAGTCAGAGGGCCATGTTTGGAGCCGGCGGTGGGTGAGCTGTTTCCATCTTGGTTTGGGGGCACCGGCGATCTGGACAAGCCAGTCTTAGCAAGGGGGACGGGCGAGGGTCAGAGGAAATGACCTCAGGGCATAGCTAACTAAACCTTTCCGAGGATGTGTGCTTCTTCCTCCTCGCTGATGAAGTTCGGGATGTAGTAGGCACTGGATGGAAGGGAGGTTATCCTTGATTGTTCCAGGAACTTGGGCGGCGAAACGGTCGAGGCGGCTCCCGAAGTGGCCGGGTCCATCCTTTGCCTTTCTAGTAAAAGTTCGAGAAGGGTGGCTGGCCGTCAAGATAGGGGGAGGTGGGAGATGGGCTGGCCCAAATAACCGAATGAGGGTGGAGAGATCGATGTTGCAGAAAAAGGGAGGTGATAGTGGTTGGGACCAGGCTACAGTCCAATCAAGAACAAGGAAACCTGGAGATGACGAGATCTTGGTGGCGAAAGGCTGAGGCAAATGACGACGCAATGGGCTTTCATGGTCAAGACCAAAGAAAAAGGTTGGGCGGTGGGCGGGAGGGGCTTTTTCTGAGTGGCTTGGCCACAAACCCCACTTTTATGCTTTCGGGCCTTGGGCTTGCAGCCTGGAACAAAAAGGCTGCATCTATGGATTATGTGGCCCGCCGTAGCGAACCGAGCGAATCACGCGGCCTGGCGGTCAGACTTTTCGAAGTGGGAATCTGCCATGGGCCCGCCCATTCAGCTTCCGCTTGCAAGTTCAGGCAAATGAACAGGTGCAAAATACCCTCCTTAGGCTTGTGCAGACGGATTCCATCTCCAATCGACACACCCCATCACCGACGACAACACTGGCATCGCATCGCGACACCGTGCCCAATCCACGCCCCATCCCTTTCAGCGTCTGCACACGATACCCTCACTCTGTTTTGGCCGGTGTCCTTCCTTGCGCTACCCGATTTCCCCCTTGTTTAGATCTGACACGGCACGATCTTGGGGTCGGCTGAGTGAGCGAGGGAGACGGAACAGTCACCGACCAGTTCAACCTCCAAGCCTGTTTGGCGCATCGTTTCCATCGACCTCCATCGACGCGAAACAATCTGTCATCAACACCATCCCCCTAATCTTTCTAACCGTTGGCCACCAACCGGCTAGGATGGTGCAAGGCGGCCCTCTGTTTTTGAATTAAATGACATGGATGCGCAGAATGCTGTTGAGCCCATCTCCACCAAGCCACCTGCCTCTCCCAAGGGGCTAGGCAGCGGACCCGACCCGACTTCACCGTCAATTGCGACGAAGCCGCTGGGCAGCGCGAAGCAGTCACCATCAACAAAACATGCCAAGCCGGTCATAACAGCACCGTCGACAGACGCGCACGGTGGTGGTGGTGGTGGTGATGCTGATGATGCTGCTACTGCAGAAGGAAACTCGGATGCCGAGACCATTGTCTTGCCTGGGAAGGATGGTCATTCGCCGTCCAAGGTGCGAAAGATAAAGAACGAGGACAAAAGCGATGGCGCAGACCACGGGGACTCGACCTCGGCCTCGGCCTTGGGTCGAAAACCTCCAAACAACAAACATGATCGCGGTGCTGATCGAGGCGATAGAAGCGACAAGGCCGACAAGGCTTCTGTGTCGTCCGCTAACTGGCCTAGTGATGCTACCCATTCCACCTTTGGCGGCCAAAGAAAGAAATCGCACGATAATAATAAACCCCGGAGTAAAGACGGCTCGAGTGGCCTCAGCTCAGTCCCTACATCACCGCCTCCCCATTCTCGAAGGCGCTCCTCCCATCCCCCTTCAGACTCGGACTCGGAACCGAGCACTTCGAAATCTCCCAAAACATCAACCAAGGAAAAACCCCGAATTGATAAACTTGTCCCCCACAAGCGGAAGGCCACGAGAGCAGAATCCGAGGACGAGGCCGAGGGCCGCAAAGTCCGCCGTCAGCGAACCTCCGGCTCGGGCCTGAATGCCTCTAGGTCACACAGAGACCCAAATCCCTCTGCTAAGCCACATCACGATTCCCACCCAGGCTTGGTCAACAAGTCTGTCTCCCCTCCTCCGCGACCACATCGCCGCAGCGCCTCTACCCAGCTCCCAGGTCATTCATCAAACGGACTGAGCCACAAGAAGAAGCGCGTTCCGGCACCCCTCCGCTCCACCGATTATCATTCTGATGAATCTTCTGCGAGCGGCAGTCCGCATCCCCGCAGCTCGAAATTGAGGAGCCTCACCACCCCCGCCACGACCGAATCCACCACCTCTCCTGCCAAAATGGCACCCCATAAGAAGCACCTGGATGCCCATGGCCAGACTTTCCTAGCTAGGGCATGCGCGAGGGGGGAGTATGATGTCGCGAAGCACCGACTCGGGGAGCGACCCGAGGACATCGACGTTGCCGATTACGCCGGCAACACCCCCCTCCAGATTGCCTCCATCAACGGCTGTGAAGATATCGTCAAGCTCCTCATCGAGGCCGGCTGCAGTCTAGACTGTGTTAATTATGATAAAGACACACCGCTGCTGGACGCCGTCGACAACGGACATCTGGAAGTAGTCAAGCTGCTCCTTGCAGCGGGTGTGAATCCACGTAAGGCGAACGCCTACGGCCAGGAGCCCATCGACCGCGTTCCAGACGACGAGGAAAATGCAGCCGAGATGAGGAAAGCTCTACAAGAAGCAAGGGCGAGGATGGGCGAGCGGAGGCGAACGTCCGAGGACCACCATCCGCAGGATCACACCGACGCTCGCTCTTCGCATGGACCAGAAAGCCCCAGGCAGTCACCCGGCGCTGCGCTTCTGACTCCCGCCGGCGCGAGCTCCCGGAGAGCCGGGACGGTTCGCTCGACGAAAACTAGCAATCATCTGTTGTACATGCCCATGGACGACAAGACCCTCCGCTCAGCGGCAGCACGTGGGGACGAGGAGACTGTTACGCGCATTCTTCAGGTCAGAGACACCTTTGACGATCCCGAGTCCATGGTAGCAGCTGCGAGAGGCGGGCACGACATTGTCATGCAACTACTATTGGCCCTGGGCAGGGCAAACCCCGACCCAGGCCCCATCTCCAACAACGAATTCTCTACACCCATGCTCGCAGCGATCGGCCAAGAAAACCTCAAGGTGGTACGCCTGCTGTTGGACCAGACCGACTTCGATCCAACACGGCGTTTTAAGGGCGAGGCGTATCACGAGGTTGCCAGGCGACGACGGGGCCCCAACTGGATGGACGAGGAACACATGTTGAAAAATGCTTACGACGAGCACAGGCGACTCCACAAGGATTCGTCGAAAACCAAGTCACCAAATAGGCGGGAGCAGGAGCGGGAGGCTCGTCGCCATCGCACCGAGCCAAAGGAAGACGGCCCCGGCCCCGTCCCCCACAAGAAGAAAGCATCTAGCCCAGCCAAGGAAGGTGCCAGGGAGGGCAAGAAGGCAGGTCTAGCGAAAGCCTCGACGACTAGCCCAAAGGAGAATCGACGATCGAGCTCCTTTGCGAACCAGCAGGACGACCAGTCTTCGCCAAAACGCGGGCCGGGACGGCCAAGAAAGGAGGACCGCATCCCTGCAATCGCTATATCCGATCGAGAAGCCTCCCCCGCTACTTCGAAGCTTCCTAACAAGCCGAGGCGCACGGAATCGGACGTCGCTGTATCTTCAGAAGGAGAAACGATGAAGCCTCGCCGGAAGCTCGTCTCTAGGCGAGAGTTGAAAGGCGAGCGGGAGAAACGACGAGCCAGTATGACCTCGAATGCTTCCTCTATGAAGGAACCCTCAAGCCCACGCGAATCCAAGCACGACGAGCCGCACGAGAAACACCAGAAGCTAGACAAGTATCACGACCGGACCAAGGCCCTGAAGAGAGATGAGTCCCGGGACAAACTGTCCGTTTCTGGGGATACTCCCGGCAAGAGGCACCGACTTAGCGCAACCCCTCCGCGGCTTGGATCCGACAAGGATGGGAGCGAGGCACCTGTGAAGCGAAGGCGCCTCGAAGTTGTGGAGCCCAAGGAGAAACGGCAGAAGACGAGCCCCTCGCCCGACGAGCGTCCACCCAAGTCGACATCCACACGCGATGCAGCCAGTTCTTCGCGTTCGGGCTCTAAATCCCGCCAGAAAGATCGTGTCGGTAGCGAGCGGAGAGCGTCCTCGAAGCCGAGAAAGTCTGAGTCAGCCCACGAGCATGGAAAGAAGGAGCCAGGCAAAGCTACTTCGGACAAGAGCATCCATGTCAAGTCCGAAGAAGCAGATGTCGATATGCTAGACGCGCCCAAGGCCACCGAGAGCGGGCCCGACCGTGCCCTCCAGGAGAAGGAGAAGGAAGAGGCAAGGCAGCGTCAGGCAGAGCTCGAAGCCCAAACGAAGAAGAAAGAAGAAGAACGGGAACGGAAGCGCAAAGAGGACGAAGAGAAAGAAAAGGAGAGGGTTCGGCGCCGAAAGGAAGAGGAAGAGACCGCTCGCCGAGCAGAAGAAGAAAAGCGGCAGCGGGAGGAAGCAGAGCGGAAGCTGAAGGAGGAAGAGGAGCGTAAGCTGAAGGAGGAAGAGGAGAGAAAGCAACGCGAAGAAGAGGAGCGGAAGCGGCTTGAGGAAGAGGCCAAGCGAAAGCGTGAGGAGGAAGAGAGGCGCCAACGCGAGGAGGAAGAACGGAAGAAGCGAGAGGAGGAGGAGCGTCTCCGACAAGAACAACTGGAACGGGAGGCCGCCGAAGAGGCTCGCCGTAAGAAGGACGAGGAACGCAAGGAACAGGAGCGCAAGGAACGCGCCATGCGCGAGGAGATGGAGCGCAGGCGGGCCGCACGAGAAGCCGAACGTGCAGCAAAGGAAGCTGAGCAACGCCGGATTCGTCTCGAACAGGAGAGGATTCGCCTGGCCAAGTTGCCTCCCCTTCTACGCTGGCTCGACGGCTCGCCGAATCCCAAGGCCCCCGAGGTCGCTGCCAAGTTCAGCATGATGCAGGGTGTCCGATACGACTGCATCCAGCCTGCCGCTACTGGAACCCCGGATGGCCGGGAGCAGTGGCTCCTCAATACTCAGGTTGCTCTACTGCTTGGGGAGAAGGACTTGGAACTCTCTCGGTGTAAGTGCACATTTCTCCGAAGCCTACGCGGGCAATCGATCCTAACTATTTGTAGATACTGCTTGGGAGCGCGTCGCCGCATCCAGTATTGCGAAGCGCACCATCTGGAGACTCGAATCGGACCGCTACGCTCTGACGACCCCGAACCTTTACGATCTTGGGCGCCAGCTTCCAGACTACTACGGAGGCGAGAACCCTGACCAGATGCGCTACCAGGTTATTGAGAAGCTGAGAGGCGAGGCTTGGGAGCTGTTCTCTGCCATGGATATGTTTTTCGTCAAGGTGAGAATTACCCAAGAGGCAACGCGGATCGCCGAAGTTGAGGCTAACTTTGAATCGTCAGGCATCCGAGCTGATGTTTATCATCCCGACGATACCACACCTCCGCACCCTAAGGCTCACGATGGCCTACCGCGAGCTCGCAGAGCACGAATCCCAGCTCGGGAAATGGACGCCCTTGCAGAAATGGAAGGGGGATCCCGACGCAAACCGGTTCCACGGCTTCGCGCCGAGGAACAAGTATTATGTGAACGGCGAGCTCGTGCACGAGGAGATGCCAGGCAAATGTTCTATTAGCACTTCGCCCTTCCCGGAGAAGCGGGTACCTCGGAAGGGATTCCAGGAAGTCTCCCCCGACGATCCAGACTACCCTCGCCTCTGCAAAGAACAAGGCCTGGAACATCTAGTATCGGAGACCAATTCTCCCCTGCTTCCCAACGGGGTCCACTCGTCTCCCACGATCGCGACGCCCAATCTTATTCCTCAAGCTCCGAATGGAGTGACTCTGCCGGCCACCACCCCATCGAATGCTGCTGTTAACGGCAACGGCCACCATCCAATGTCACCATCGTCGGAACCGGGAGCGGCCCAACCAAGGCCCATCGTTAACGGCGTCCATCCCGCCCATTAGCGGCGGTGTGTATTAGATCCTGCCTCCGGAAAGCTACTTCCTTTTTTCAATGTTAGCCTATGAGGACGAAGGCCTAGTAGCGACCTGGCCTCTTCCCTCGACTCTATTGTATGAGTACACGCCGTGGCCTGTCAAGCTACGGGTAATCATACGACACTTTACTCATGTTTTCTCTTTTGTTTACGGTAACGCGGAAATGGCGAGGCACCGAGTTGGAACGCAGAGGGAGAGAGAAAAAATAAACATACATAAAGGGGGCCGGTTTACTATGCGGTTAACAGTCATAGCTACGACTCCTTTCGCTTGGTTGGCTTTTGATGCTTTGGCTGGAATGGTCTAGCCGTTCTGGATGGTGTCCATCTCCGTCCGAAGGACTCTGCTCAGGAGATACCCAGGTTTTATTGTTCGTTTAAGAATTTGTCGAGGGTTCTGTCGGATGAGGCCTCTCAGCCTTTGTTGGACTTGACTATAAGTATTTTTTTTATGAGAGACGGACTTGGAGGGCGAGGAGTTTTATGGGCTGCGCTTGGTTCGGCCCCGGTGGGTTGAACGGACATAGCTTCGGGATACGTACATATCAACAATGAATCCTATCGTCTACGATCAAACAGGCTCTGTGCCGCTTACCTTAAAGCGATACTGCCAAGTGACAGTTTTATAGACTGCCGCCCATCCTGCGCGATGACTGATGGGACTGACCTCATTTGGGTGGCACTATTCCTGCGGCTCTTCCGTGCCCCACTAGATAAACAATTTTCAACCTTCTTACCCCACCATCACACATTTCCGCCACTTTAATCACGACGACGACGAGGACGACGAGGACGACGACGACCCAACGAACAACGACAATCGTAACGAGAGTTTTCATAAATCTAGGTAGCCTTCTACCAGTTGGGCTTTTGCAAAGATGGCGACTACCGTGGATAAGGTATGCTGAGGAGTTCTTCGCTGCGTCAACTGAACGCTGGGGATGCTAACCTGATGGCTACCAGATCAAGGAAATCGAGACCGAAGTAGGTGCTCCCCGAGCCACGGAGATGATGGACACATCGTCGTTCCGTCCTGTCATGGCATATATAACCCAAGGGCTAAACAACCTCCCCTCGCGCAGATGGCTCGGACCCAGAAGAACAAGGCAACCTCGTTCCACTTGGGTCAACTGAAGGCGAAGCTAGCGAAGCTAAAGCGCGAACTGCTCACACCCTCGTCTAGCGG
>Ga0164242_10004191_pt1 | contig 16240 bp, 9 predicted proteins | sample OricomgcompostMG_FD_108783 | JGI IMG/M metagenome (GOLD analysis project Ga0164242, IMG submission 108783) | Miracle-Growth compost microbial communities from Emeryville, California, USA - Original compost - Miracle growth compost (MG) ... | reverse complement strand
CTCGATATCGGCTTCGACGCTGCTGAAGAGGCGCTTATGGAAACAATCGCCGCCGCTGCGTCGGGCACGCAGACCGCCGCCGAACGCAACGGCGAGCGCGAGATCGCGCTATGGAAGCGCGGCGTGACCTTGTGAGCAAGGATGGGCTGGTAACCAGTTTTCGAACGTCGCCGTTGTATTGCCCCTTGTTCCTGACACCGGTTTCCCTTAAGCGACGTTCCGGACACGGGGAATGACACAAGGGGAGGGTTCCGGCTTGCCATCGGACGATTATTCCGGAGAAGCGCAGCGGATTGCTGCGGCCTTCGTTGCGGCCCGGCGAAACGCGCGCGCGTTGCCCGACTATCCCGGCGCATTTCCCGCTGATCTTGGCGACGGCTATGCGGTGCAGGACGCGGCGATCGCGCTGATGGGCCAGCGAATCGGTGGCTGGAAGGTCGGCAAGGTCAATCCTCCGCTGGATGGCGCCGTGCGTCTCGCCGGGCCGATCTTCGTGGACCGGATCGTCGCGCCTGGTGACGGCCACGCCCCTCGAATGGCAATCTTTTCTGATGGGTTCGGCGCCGCCGAGGCCGAGTTTCTGCTACACATCGGCACAGCCCCGCCGGCCGGCAAGACCGAATATACACGCGACGAGGCGAAGGCGCTGATCGATGCCGTTCACGTCGGCATCGAGGTGGCGAGCTCGCCCTTTCCGGGCATCAACAGTCATGGCGCGCCGGTCACGGTATCCGATTTCGGTAACAACAACGGACTGGTGATCGGTGCGCCGATTCCCGGCTGGCGTGATGACCGTTTCGAATCCTGGTCAGTCGAGCTTCGCATCAACGGCGAGGTGGCTGGGACCGGTCAAGCGGTGGACATGCTCGACGGCGCAATCGGCGCCGCGCGCTTTCTGTTCGAGGCGATGGCGGCGCGGGGCATTACGCTGGAGGCGGGGCAGTGGATTTCCAGCGGCGCCGTTACCGGCGTTCACCCGGTCGAAGTCGGCGATGCCATCGAAGCCAGGTTCGACGATACAATGAGCGTGGCCTGCACGATCGCTGCGGCCTAGGAAGGAACGACGAGGCCCTGCGAAGGAGGGCTCGACAACGGAGAGAATGAATGGCTGAGGCAGACGCGGTGATCGAACAGGCGGCGGCCCGAGCGGGACGTTACCGCTGGGTGATCTGCGGTCTGCTCTTCGCGGCGACGGCGATCAACTATGTCGACCGCCAGATGATCGGCATTCTAAAGCCCACCATGGCGGCCGAAATGCACTGGTCGGAAACGACCTATGCAAACATCGTCGTCTGGTTCCAGCTTGCCTACGCGATCGGCTATCTCGGTTTCGGCCGGCTCGTCGATCGGATCGGCGCGCGCTGGGGTTATGCACTGGCGTTCACGATCTGGACGGTGGCGCACATGCTGCACGGGGCTGCCCGCAACGCTGCCCAGTTCAGCATGGTTCGCTTCCTGCTCGGGATCGGCGAGTCGGGCAATTTCCCCAGCGGCCTCAAGGCGGTGACCGAATGGTTCCCGGCGCGCGAACGGGCGCTTGCCACCGGCGTGTTCAACGCCGGTTCCAACATCGGCGCAATTGTCACCCCGATCATTGTTCCGATCATCACCGTCGCTCTTGGCTGGCGCGCGGCCTTCGTCATCACGGGCCTTGCCAGCTTCATCTGGCTCGCCGCGTGGATCATCATGTATCGCCGTCCACGCGAGAAGGCGGGCGTATCGGCCGCGGAGATCGCATATATCGAGAGCGATCCGGCCGATGTTGGTGAGCGAATTCCGTGGCTGCGCCTGCTCGCCTATCGCGAGACTTGGGCGTTTGCGCTTGGCAAGTTCCTAACCGATCCGATCTGGTGGCTGTTCCTGTTCTGGCTGCCCGACTATCTTTCGAAGCGCTATCATCTCGATCTCGTGAGCTTCGGGCCGCCGCTGGTGGCGATCTACCTTCTGTCCGATCTCGGCTCGATCGCCGGGGGCTTTTCGTCGTCGCGGCTAATGCGTCACGGTTTTTCGGCCAATGCCGCGCGCAAGATTACGATGCTGGGCTGCGCGATTCTCGTCCTGCCGATCTTCTTTGCCCAATATACTCATAACCTGTGGTTGGCGATCGGCATCATCGGTCTCGCGACTGCCGCGCATCAAGCGTGGTCGGCGAATATTTATACGCTCCCGTCGGACATGTTCCCGCGCGCCGCGGTGGGCTCGGTGATCGGCATCGGCGGCACCGCCGGCGCGGTTGGCGGGATGCTGATGGCCAAGTTCACCGGCTACGTGCTCGACACGACGCATAGCTACACGTTGATCTTCGCGGTAGCTGGTTCGGTCTATCTCATCGCCCTCGCGATCATCCAGCTGCTCGTGCCGCGGGTCGAACGAGTCGACATCTCCGTCGAGACCTCCGCGGCGTGAGCGGCGGTCGGCCGACTCGCCGTGCGGTGGTCGCCGGCGCGGTCGGCAGTCTCGCGCTTCCTGGCCTTGCCCGCACCCGTGTCGACCCCTGGCGTAAGGCAGACGCTATCGCCGAGACGATCCGCCGTCCGAGCGTGCCGGCGCGCGATTTCGATATTCGTCATTATGGCGCGAGCGGAGACGGCGTGACGCTCGCGACCCAGGCCATCGCCCGCGCGATCGCCGCTTGCGCTGCGGCCGGCGGCGGCCGTGTCGTCGTGCCACCAGGGCGCTATTTGACCGGTGCGATTCGCCTCCGCTCGAATATGGAGCTGCATCTGGCCGAAGGCGCGACGGTCCTGTTTTCGACCGAGCCGACGCATTATCCGTTGGTGCACACTCGGTGGGAAGGAACCGAGCTCATCAACTATTCGCCGCTGGTCTATGCCTATCGCGAGCGCAACATCGCGATCACCGGCAAGGGCACGCTGGACGGGCAAGCGGATGCCGATCATTGGTGGAACTGGCGGGGCGCGGGACGTGACTTGCGGGGCAAGGATGCCTCGATGCGACCGGATTCGCGCCGCCGCCTCGTGCAAATGAACGCTGATCATGTTCCGTTGGAAAAGCGCGTGTTCGGCGACAACGGCAAGCTGAGGCCGCCGCTCATCCAGGCGTATGGCTGCGACACCGTGCTGATCGAGGGCGTTCGCCTGCGCCGCTCTCCGTTCTGGCAAGTCCATCCGGTGCTCTCGAGCAATGTCACTGTGCGCGGGCTCGACATCATGAGCCACGGGCCCAACACCGACGGCTGTGATCCCGAATCGTGCGATGGCGTGCTGATCGAGCGCAATGTGTTCGACACTGGCGACGATTGCATCGCCATCAAGTCCGGTCGCAATGATGATGGTCGGCGCTTCGCCAAACCGTCGCAGAACATCGTTATCCGCGACTGCCGGATGAAGCAGGGCCATGCTGGAGTCGCCATCGGCAGCGAGATTTCGGGCGGCGTCCGCAACGTGTTCGTCGAGCGCTGCGTGATGGACAGCCCGGCACTGCACTTCGCCTTTCGGTTCAAGAACAATGCGGTACGCGGCGGCGTGCTCGAACAGCTCCATTACCGCGACATCGAGGTTGGGCAGGTCGCTGAAACCGCGATCTTCTGCGACTTCAATTATGAGGAAGGCGCAAATGGTCCCTATACGCCGGTTCTGCGCGATGTATTCTTCGATCGCCTACGCGTGCGCAACGGCGTCCAGGTTCTCGATGCGCAGGGCCTGCCGCATGCGCATATTGGCAGCCTAACAATCCGCGACAGCCGATTCGATGGTGTGACCAAACCGAGCGTCGTGCGTCTCGTCGACCGGTTGGCACTTGAGGATGTGATAGTGAACGGCCTTCCGGTTACGGCAGAAGGCTTGATGCGAACCTAAAAACTCAAGGTGGTAAAGGCTGGCTCCGCGCGTCTGACCGGTCGTAGCTGGACGTTGATCTTGGCGTGGTGGTCCGGGAATCATTCCTGCACAAGCATTACAGCCATCGCTCGCCAGGAGCCACAAGACCGCCCCTCCCCAAAAGTGCTATTGATCCCTTGCCTTTTTCTGGCGGAGCTCAACCATGACCGCTTTCGCGCCGATCGCTCATCTTGAGACCCACGAGGTCACCAACCAGCCGCCACCGTTTGAAAACGTCGACCTCTATGGCGGTGACCGCGCGCTCCTTGCAGCAGTGAGGGCCGCGGGAGGCGCAACGCACGACGCGCGGCTGAGCGCGTTGGGGCGTCGCGCGGGCTCCGCCGAGGCGATCGGCTGGGGCGTCGAGGCCAATCGCAACCCGCCGATCCTCGCAAGGTTTGATCGCTACGGCCGGCGGATCGACGAAGTGAGCTTCCACCCCGCCTATCACCAGCTGATGGGACTTGGGCTCGACGCCGGCCTCGCCGCGATAGCGTGGGACGGCACATCTGCCGGGCATGTCGCCCACGCGGCGATGCTGTTTCTCACCGGCCAAGCAGATTCGGGCACGAGCTGCCCGATGACAATGACCTATGCCTCGGTCCCTGCGCTCGCTGCAACACCTGCAATCGAAGCGGAATGGCGGCCGCGCGTGCTTGCCGCGCGCTACGACTCCGCCAGCCGCCCGGCGAGCGAAAAGGCGGGCGTGACCATCGGCATGGCAATGACTGAGAAGCAGGGCGGCTCCGACGTGCGCGCCAACACTACCCGCGCTGAAATGGCGCGCGACGGCTGGTGGCGATTAACGGGACACAAATGGTTTTGTTCAGCGCCGATGTCCGACGCCTTCCTGACCCTCGCCTATGCCGAGGGCGGCCTTACCTGTTTCCTGGTTCCGCGCTGGCTGCCGGACGGAACGCGCAACGCCGGATTTCAGGTGATGCAACTCAAGGACAAGCTCGGCGACCGCTCCAACGCTTCGTCGGAAATCGAATATAGCGGGGCTCTGGCGCAGCAATTGGGCGAGGTAGGACGCGGGATCGCAACGATCATCCGCATGGTGCAGCATACGCGGCTCGATTGCGTGGTGGGCTCAGCGCAGCAGATGCGAGCTGCGCTTGTTCAGGCACTTTGGCACAGCGCGCATCGCTCGGCGTTTCAGCGGCGGCTGATCGATCAACCGCTGATGGCGGCAGTCTTAGCGGATCTGGCGATCGAGAGCGAGGCAGCCACCGCGCTCGCGATGCGTCTCGCGCAGTGTTTCGACCGCGACGAGCCACTAGCCCGGCTGCTGACGCCGATAGCAAAATATTGGGTGTGCAAGCGCGCGCCCGGCTTTGTCTACGAGGCGATGGAGTGCCTGGGTGGGACAGGCTATATCGAGACCGGCCCGATGCCGCGGCTGTTCCGCCAGTCGCCGCTCAACGCGATCTGGGAGGGGTCGGGCAATATCATCGCACTCGACGTGCTGCGTGCCATGACCCGCGAGCCCGAGAGCCTCGCGGCGATGCGCGATTTCCTCGAGGCACAGCGTGGCGCAGATCGCAATTATGACGTCTGGCTTTCAGCCCTTGATGATGATCCCGGCGATGGAGAGGCCGGCGCACGCCGGCGGGTCGAGCGGTTGGCCGTGGCGGCCCAGGCGGCAGTGTTGCTGGCCTGGAATAATCCGCTTTGCGACGCTTTCTGCCGCTTGCGGCTCGGCCGAAGCGGCGCCACCTACGGCGCGCACCCCGGCGATTTCGACACACGGGCGATCCTGGATCGGGCGATGCCGGTCGCCTGAGCCGATTGATCAGTGTTTCAGCTGCAGGCCGCCATAACCCGCGGCGACGATGTTTGCCTGCACCGCATCCTCGGCCGCCCGCGATGTTATGCCCTTTGTCATCCAGCCTTCGAAGAACAGGCCGGTGTCACGGTTGCTGTTGTCGCCGCCGGTGCCAAGCACGATTCCGCCTTCCTGTTGCATCGGAACGTAGCCTGGCTTTGCGGTCGGCAGTGGACCGTGATAGATCTGGCTTAGCAATCCTTTTTGCGCGTCACCCGACCGAAGCTCAAAAAATGTTCGACCGTCGTTCTTGAGAAATGCTGTGACGAAGGGCGTTGTATTGCCGCGATAGGAGGACTTCTCGTTGCCGCCATCGGCCGATTGGTAGAGGCCGTTCTCCAGATCGGCCGCTACCCATGGCCCGCTGCCAAGGCACGTCGCACCGGGCTTGCAACGGGTCCCAAAATAGACTGCGTCCATATGGCCTTCGCCCGTGTCGACATTGGTGACTTCGGTATTGCCATAATCGAAGCAGCAACCGCTGTTCACGTTGAAAGCAGAGGTTACCATCATCATGCTTTCGGGCTCGCCATTTCGGGCCGTCCCGGTGGCCTCGTTGTCGCGGTATCCCATGCGGCGGTCGATGCGCACGCCGTAGACATGGTGGCCGTTGAGCGTCACGGGTAGTGCTTCGGCGTCGGCGCCATAGTCCGCCTTGCCCGCGGTGCCCCGAGCCTCGATCGTCAGGTCATTATGCTGCGGCGACTGGTCGTAGATAATATCGATGATGCAGGTGCGATCGGTGCAAAAGGCGTCCTGCGCCGCCGCATCGGCGATCCCGCCCGGAGTCACGACGCCAATGTCGCGCGTTCGCCCATCGGTCCTCCGGAGCTGATAGAGCGGGCCATTATAATCGGCATAGAGAGCCCGCGTGGTACTGTGCGCTGCGACGCAAGGCGTTCCGGCATCCTTCAGAATATCGCATGGCCCGCCGCTGGTCTTCGCCGAAGCTGCACCTGCGCCCGCGCAAAACAAGAAGGCGAGAAATGCAACTTTTGCGAACATGCCCAGCAAACCGGGCCGACGGAATGGGTAGAATGTCATGTTCGCCTCGCCTGATATTACTTATCCGATACGTGTCGGCCTAGCGGCAAGACTCGTCGGGAACAAGAGGGCGTTTCGATTGCAATTTCCCGCGCGGCCGAGGTCGCTCGTTCGAGGCAACAATAAAGATTGCGGTGCACTGCACGATCATCATCGGGCTGCAAAACCTGGGGCAGTTTCAATGCTGGCCGGACGGTGGCAAGCCAAGGCGTGGCCAAATCGCAACACTCATTCGAAAAAAATATCGATCGTATAAATAGGATTCGACCCATTGGCACAATTGGGCGTTTGTTACGGTCAACGCCCAGCTCGAGGCATGCGAGCGGGCCCTACAGGGAGACCAGCCATGCCCCGTTCCCGCATGTTCTGCTATTCGACGTCCGTTCTCGGCCTGATGATCGGCGTCGCGCCTGCCTGGGCGCAAACAGCTCCTGCTGATACGGCTGCGCAGACTTCCGCCGGACAAGACACGGCTGCGGCGCCCGACATCATCGTGCGCGGCATCCGTTCGAGCTTGACCAAGGCCGAGGACATCAAGCGCACTTCGGACAATGTCGTCGATTCGATTGTCGCAGAAGATATCGGCAAGTTCCCCGATCCGACTACCGCCTCGGCGCTGCAGCGCGTGCCGGGCGTCCAAGTGACTGTAGGCGACAATAACGAGATCGTCGGTCCGATTATCCGCGGCCTTGCCGACATCGAATCTACATTGAACGGACGCGAGATTTTTACCGGCGTTGGCCGTGATTTTGCCTTCCAGGACTTGCCGGCCGAAGCGCTAGCCCGCGTCGACGTCTACAAGACCAGCTCGGCCAATTTAATCGAGGGGGGCGTGGCCGGCATTATCGACATGCACATCCACAAGCCGTTCGATTTCAAAAAGGGAATCACAATCGCAGGTACGCTGCGCGGCACCTATGCGCTCAATACACGGCACGAAAACCCGACAATCAATCCGAATGCCGGGCTGCTGGTCTCGGGTAATTGGGATACCGGCATCGGCCAACTCGGCGCGCTGCTCGACGTGTCTTATTCGCGCAACGAGTTTAACCGGCCGATTGCGTTCGACGACAATCTGCGCAGCGGCAATCACGGCCCGGCGGGCGCCGCGGGCATTGCCGCTCCGTCGGCGGCGGGCGGCCTCAACCAGTTCGGCCATTATATGCGTCCGCAGGTCAATCTGCAGTTGCAGTGGAAGCCGACTCCCGAGCTCGAGGTCTACGGCGAGGGCATGTTTGCCGGCTATCGTTCTCGCTGGTCAACCTCGTTCATTCTCAACGATGCGTTTTCCGCGCAGAGCTTCAGCAACGTCGTCACCGATGACAATTGCGACGATTACAACGTCAATGCCTATCACATCGATCCCGACACTGGCCTCGCGGTGCCCGGTGGCAACGGCTTCCACGACGATAATCTTTTCTCGGCCTCGAATCCGACGGGCACCGGCGCCACCGAGCATCTGTGCAACACAGTTTCTTATACCGCGAACAATCCGCACGCCTTCACGAGCAATCAGGCGCACGACCAGAAAACCAACTTCTTCCTCGCTGCTGGGGGTGTGAAGTACGACAAGGACAGCTTCCACGCCGATCTTGATGCATCATACGAATATTCAATTTATTCGAACCGAACCTTCATCATCGACATCGGCAAGCAGATTCCCGAGCTCGATATCACCACCAACGACAACGATGGGATCAACTACAATTCGCCGGGTAATCCGCTTGGCGATCCCGCCGGATTCGCTTTCACCAACGGCCTCGACGAGGATTTTTCGGATTCGATCGGCAAACTCTATGCGCTGAAGGGTGACGCGCAATACGACTTTGACAGCATTCTCCAGAACATCGCCGTCGGCTTCCGCGTCGCCAAGCGCGACGTCACTTTCCGCCAGATCATCGTAAATCCGGGGGCGCCGGGCGGACCCTATGTGACCCCGGTCGCGGGCCAGGGCCTGCCGGCGAATTTCCTGACCTACGCGCCGGGCGACCCGCGAATGAACAATGGCGCGCCGTTCATCATACCCAATACCGACGTGTTGCTCGACCCTGCGGTGCAGGACCAGCTGAAAACGATCTTCCACGTGCCGACGGGCGTGCCCCCCTGGGATCCCACGCGCACCTACAAGGCTGCCGAGAAGACCTATGCTGGCTACGTCCAGGGCAAGTACAAGATCGACCTCACCGGGTCGATTTCGATCGATGGGTTGGTCGGCGTCCGCCTGACGCGTACTGATCGAAATATCGCTGGCAGCGGCACCGTGGTCGACACCAACGGCGTCGGCCATGTAGTACCCGTCAGCCGCCACACCAGCGACACCGATGCGCTGCCCAACGCCAGCGCCAGGATTAAGTTCGGCGGCGGGCTACAGGCGCGCTTCGTCTATGCCAAGGCCATCACGCGGCCTGATTTCGGTTCGCTCAATCCGGGTCTCAATTACTTCGTCTCGACAAATCCCAACATCGCCAATGGCGGCTCGAGCGGCAATCCCGACCTCAAGCCCGAAAAGGCCGACAGCTACGACGCGACGCTGGAATATTATTTTGGGCGGTCCAACTACCTGTCGGTGGGTGTTTACAAAAAAGACATAACCGATCGCATCGCCACTGGCATCACACCCGAGGTAATCGGCGGAATTACCTACCAGATCACGCAGCCGCGTAATCTCGGTAGTGCCGAGCTCAAGGGAATCGAGGCGAGCGGGCAGCTGTTTTTTGACTTCCTTCCCGGCGCGCTGGGCGGGCTCGGCGCCTCGGGCAATTTCACCTACAATGACAGCAAGGTGACGACCAAGGGCGATCCGCTCGACGGCTCGCAGCTGCTTGGCGTCTCGAAATACAATTTCAATGCCGCGCTGCTCTATGAAAAGTACGGCTTTTCGGCCCGTGTCGTTTATACCTACCGCTCGCGCTATTTCGACGGGGACCTGACCGGGGCACTTAGTATCAGACCGGTCGATGTGCTGTATCTCAATGGGGTCAGGCCCAATGGTCGTCTTGATTTCGGACTCAACTACGATCTGAACAAGAATCTGACGCTGAGCCTCGACGGCACCAACGTCACTCGCGCCAAATACCGGAGCTATTACGGCATCCCGCTTCATCCGCACGACGTGCGCGAGGACGACACGACCTATTCGATCGGCGCGCGCTTCACGTTCTGATCGATTTATCGGCGGGCGCTGCTTGTTTCAAAGGTTGCGCCCGCATTTTTTCCGTGCGGCGTCGCCCAGGAGGAATGATGATGGCGATCGATCGCCGACAATTTGTTGCAGGCGGGATGGCGCTCGGCGCCGTCGCCTCGCTCGGCGCGGAAGCGCCTGCGCCGGAAATACTGAACGGCGAACTCAAAGGCTATCTTACCGAGTGCCACGACCCCTGCATTATCAGGGAAGGGACTACCTATCACGTATTCGGTTCGGGCGGCTGGAACCATAAGCCATCAGTTAGCTGGCGCACTTCGACCGATCTCCATACCTGGGTCGACAACGGCGTACCGTTTGACGCCATTCCGGAATGGGCAACCAAGGCGATCCCCGGTGCGACCAGTATGTGGGCGCCGGACATCTCGTTCGTCGACGGACTTTATCGCATGTATTATGCTGTTTCGACCGGCGGCAGTATGCATTCGGTGATCGGTTTCGCCACCACGAAGACCCTCGATCGCAACTCGCCCGATTATGGCTGGACCGACCATGGGCTAGTCATCGAGACCTTCAAAGGCGGGACCTACAACGCGATTGATCCCAACTTCGCTATTGATGCGGAGGGAAACCACTGGCTTGCGTTCGGCAGCTATTGGAGCGGTCTCAAGCTGATTCCGCTCGATCGTACGACCGGCAAGCCCAAACCTGGCGACAAGCGCATTTATTCAATCGCCTATCGTCCCGCGCCCACTGGCGGCGACAACCCGATCGAGGGTGCCTTCATTTTTCGTCACGGCGACTATTATTACCTTTTCGCCAGTTACGACTATTGCTGCAAGGGCCCGGCAAGCAATTACTACGTCGCGGTTGGTCGCTCTCGCGCGATCACTGGCCCCTATGTCGACAAGCTGGGGCGCAAATTGATGGACGGTTACGGCACCGGCATTATCATCGAGCGGCCGTGGGGATCGACCAACGACCGCGGTCCCGGCCATTGCGGGTTGATGCACGACAAGGGGCGTGACCTGATCGTCTATCATGTCGAGGCGGTGAAGGAAAAATCGCCAATGCTGCGTATCGCCGTCGTCGATTGGACGCCGGACGGCTGGCCATTGCCCAGAATTTGAGCATGACTTGCAGTGAAGCACTGCTTGCCAGGTGATCGACAGATAAGGACTGTTATGAACAAGTTGGTTTTGACGCTGGTGATGGGTGTAGCGGTGGCCGTCACCGCGGCCCCGGCAGCGGCGCGCGACCGTTGGACGCCCGAGCAGGCAAAAGGCTGGTATGCCCACCAGCGCTTCCTTGTCGGTTCCAACTATCTACCGGCCGACGCGATCAACCAGCTGGAAATGTGGCAGGCCGCTACTTTCGATCCCAAGCGGATCGATCTCGAGCTCGGGTGGGCGCAAGCCATGGGCATGAACACGATGCGGGTGTTCCTCCATGACCAGCTGTGGCAGCAGGACCCCGAAGGCTTTAAAAAACGCATAGACACCTTCCTGGCGATCGCGCACCGGCACGGCATCAAGCCGCTTTTTGTCCTGTTCGATAGCTGCTGGGATCCGAACCCCAAGCTCGGGCCGCAGCATCCGCCAATCCCCGGCGTGCACAATTCCGGCTGGGTACAGTCGCCTGGCGCCGACGTGCTGGAGGACCCGGCGCAATATTCGCGGCTCGAAGCTTATGTGAAGGGCGTGGTCGGCGCCTTCGCGGATGACGACCGCATTCTCGGTTGGGACGTGTGGAACGAGCCGGACAACCCGGCGGCGCAATATCCCGGCCAGCCAAAGGACAAAGCGGAGCGCGTCGTGAAACTGTTGCCCCAGGTGTTCGCCTGGGCGCGCTCGGTCAATCCGACCCAGCCGCTGACTAGCGGCGTGTGGCGTGGCATGGACTGGGCACCCAATGACCCCAAGGACGCGGTGGAGGCGACCCAGCTCGGCGAATCCGACGTCATTACGTTTCACGATTACAGTTGGCCCGAAGTGCTGAAAGCGCGGATCGCTATGCTCAAGGGCTATGGCCGGCCGATCATCTGCACCGAATATATGGCACGGGGCGCCGGCTCGACCTTTGACGGCTCGTTGCCGGTCGGCAAGCGTGCTGACGTAGGCATGATCAACTGGGGGTTCGTAGAGGGGAAAGAGCAAACCTATCTGCCCTGGGACAGCTGGCAGCGTCCTTATGTCCTCGTCCAGCCGACGGTTTGGTTTCATGACGTGCTGCACACAGACGGGACGCCGTACCGCCAGGCCGAGGTAGACCTCATCAAGCGTATCGCCGAGGCGCCGCGCGGCGTGGTGCCGCCTTCCTGATCCAGAAAATCGGCCGGTAATCGACACTATATCAGGTCTTTCGAACCGTTTTGCTCAATCGCGTCGAGCTCCGATAATTCTCGTGTCGATCTGCCCTGCATCAATTGGCACCTGCATCCCGATCAGAAGCGCGAGCGCAAGCACGCCGATTACGGCCAATCTCGATACTACATCAAGATCGATGAGATTGATAAGATTTATGTTGACGATGCGAGGCGACGAAATATGGTCGCATCGTTGCCGGAGAAACGTGACAGCTGAACCAGCGGCTTAAATATGCGCCGCCTTCGCAATTTCGTTCGGCCAGATAACGACAGGGAAGGAGAGAGGCATGGAGCGCCGTGATTTCTTGAAGCAGGTATCGACGGGCGTTCTGGCTTCAGCCCTTGCCGGCACCGCCGCGACGGCTGCGCCGGTCACGACGGCGCGCGAGCGTGCCCTTGCACCGGCTCAGCGGGCGGCGCCGGGATCGCGGCCTAATGTCGTGCTCCTGATCGCCGACCAGGTCCATGCCGGCCTTTCCAAAAGATCGGGCTATAAGTTTGACACGATGCCGACAATCGATGCGATGGCCGCGCGAGGCGTCGATTTCGAGCGCGCTTATTGCACGATTCCAGCCTGCGTCCCGAGCCGGACGTCGATGCTCACCGGCCGCTGGCCGCAGGCCCATCGCGTGCGGATGAACCTCGATCCCGACGCCGCAGTATTCGAGCGCGACGTTTTTCAGGTCGCACATGAGCGAGGTTATCGCACCGGACTTTGCGGGAAGAACCACACCTATCTCACCAAGACGAGCGTGGATGTCTGGAACGAATATGGCCATGCCGGCGGTCACAAGGCGCCGGGCGCATCGCGCGATGTCGATGCCTATGAGCGCTGGTTGAAAGGACTGCACTTCAACGTCGCACTCGAGCCGGCACCTTATCCGCTCGAGACGCAGCTGCCCTATCGCATCGTCTCCGACGCGATCGATTTCATGCGGACCAGCCAGGGGCAGCCATTCTTCGTCGAGATCTCGTTCCCCGAGCCGCACGATCCAGAACAGGTCCCGCGTCCCTATTGGGATATGTTCCCGCCCGACGAGATCCCGGATCGCGGGGCCGGGCCTGAGGCACTCGCGCATCTCGGCGACCGCGCGCAGTGGCTCGACCGATTGCAGACGGCGGGTTTCCCGGCGACCGAGAAAGTTTGGCGGCGCTACGTGTCAAACTATCTGGGCGCGCTGCGCATGATCGACGACCAGATCGCGCGGCTGCTCGCCTATATGGAAAAGGCGGGAATCATTGATAATACGATCTTCGTGATGCTCGCCGACCATGGCGATTACCTGATGCAATACGGCCTGGCACGGAAGGGCGTCGGCTTACCCGAATGCCTGACTCGGATCCCGATGACCTGGTGGGGCAAGGGAATCAAGCCGCGCCGCGAGGTGACCGAACAGGCGTTCGCGTCGATGGCCGACGTCATGCCGACGATTTGCGAGGCCATGGGGGCCGAGATTCCGATCGGCGTGCAGGGTCGCAGCCTATTGCCATTGCTGCGAGGCGAGGACTACCCCGCCGAGGAATTCCGCAGCATTGTGTCGCAAGTCGGGGTGGGTGGGCTCTATTACGAAGCAAGCGACGATATCCCGGTGTCGATTGCGGAGGGCCACGGCGGTTATGACGAGCTCAACAAGTTCACCCAGAGCGGCAATCAGCAGATGGTCCGGATGGGCGACTGGAAGCTCATCTACGATATGATGGGTTATGGGCAGCTCCATAATCTGAAGGCTGACCCGTACGAGCTGAACAACCTATTCAACGAGCCGAGTGTGGCGGCAGAGCAGGCCAAGCTGATGGCCGAGCTGGCAATGTGGACGATCCGCAATCAGGACAGCCTGCCGACCGGCCCCCAAAATGGCAAGTACCAGACAAAATGGGCGCGGCCCCATAACTGGTATGCGCCGTATCGCCATGGCACGGCGCCGGTGGCGTTTATACCATAATGCGGCGTCGGTTCTTGGACCTTGGTTGTCCATCCTGAAAAACCACCCAGCCTACGCCGGGTTGGTGCCCGATGGAATGATTCACATCTGACCGACCACTCTTTAGAAAAATCTATCGGCAGACAGGAGCGGGAGAACGACGATGAAGCCGAACGCAGGATCCAGCTTTCGTTTGGCTGCGCGGCTTTTTCTCTCGTCCCTTGGTATGATGGGCGTGTTGACTTCCCCGCCGGTCCGCGCGAGCGCTCACGTCGCGCAACCCGACGATGCACCCGCCATTTCGGTGACAGTCGATGTCGCCTCCGGCCGATATGTTTTGCGCCGCGCTGGCACGGCTTGGATGTTGGCTGGCACTGTGGGCGCACCGATGCATGACGTTAGAAAGCGCCAGGGCGCCGATGCTGTCGGGCATTATGTCGAGACCGCCTTCGCGTGGGACCGGGGCCGTCGCTACGCGGCGACGATCCGCTCCTATGTTGGCAACCCGGTGGCGCTGTTCTCGGTAAAGGCGCTCGACGGCGGCGGCAGCGCAGCGCTCAAATTTCCCGATTTCACCCAGGTGCCGTCGGCGATGCACGCGTACAGCTTCGGCGATGACGTGTTTTCGCCGCCGGTCTTCGGTGCATTGACACAGACCTCGACGCCCTGGTTGTTTTTCAACGATCAGGACCAGGCCTATGTCATCTCGCCGGCCGACCAGTTCATCGTGTCGAAAATGACCGGCGACGGAATTCACGAGATCGCGGCGGGGCTCAACCCGGATGTTGTTGTTTCTCGCGGGTTTGAGCGCAAGACCATCGTCGCCGCCGGGCAAGGCATTTCCGCCACCTGGCAGCGCTGGGGTCGCGCGCTCGTGGCAATGTACAAGAAGCAAGTCCCCGCCAACGACGCCGATACCATCCTTAGGTATTATGGCTATTGGACCGACAACTTCGCAGATTATTACTACAATTATGAACCCGGCAAGGGGTATGAAAGCACCCTGCTGGAAATTCAAGATCGCTATCGGCGCGAGGGCATCAAGCTCGGCTACATGCAGCTCGATAGCTGGTGGTACAAGAAGTCCATCTACGATGTCGAGGGGCGGCCGGTCGCGGATCATAAGAACCCGAAACTGCCGCTGGGAAGTTGGAACCGATATGGCGGGCTGATCGAATACCGCCCCGATCCATTTATCTTCCCGGATGGCGTGGCGAGCTTCCGCGGCAAGCTCGGCTTGCCGCTGGTCACGCACAACCGCTGGATCGATCCACGCAGTCCTTATCACAAGTTATACGAAGTGAAGGGGTTTGCCGCCGTCGGCCGTCGCTTCTGGGACGACATGGCGGATTATCTAACGCGGTCCGGCATTGTCGATTATGAGCAGGACTGGCTCAACTTTATCTACAGCAAGACGCCCAGCATGGCGGGCGATCCTTCGGTCGGCAGTGGCTTCGCCGACAACATGGCGGCGGCGATGGCGGCGCGCGGGATTGATATGCAATATTGCATGGCGCCGCCCCGCTTTTTCCTTCAGGGCGTCAAGTATCCCAATCTGACGACGATCCGGACTAGCCCGGACGGGTTCGCGCCGTCGCGCTGGCGCGACTTTCTGTACACCTCGCAATTCGCCCACGCGCTTGGAATCTGGCCATGGAGCGACGTCTTCAAGAGCCGCGAGACTGGGAACATGATCGTTTCCGTGCTCTCGGCAGGCCCTGTCGGCACGGGCGATGCGATCGGCCGCGAGGACATGGCCAATATTCTCAAGGCGGCACGGCCCGACGGCGTCATCGTAAAGCCCGATGCGCCGCTCGTCCCGCTGGATAGCGATTATATCAACGAAGCGCGTCACGCGGACGTGCCGATGCTCGCGGCGACCTATACGCGACACGGCAATCTCAAGACCAGCTACGTCTTCGCCTTCGCGCCCGGCAAGGCGACCGCGCGTCGGTTCAGCATCGATCCCGCGGAGCTCGGACAGAAAGGCCCCGTCGTGGTGTACGATCCGGCGACCGGCGCGGCCAGAAAGCTGGGTTCGGGCGAAACCTTTGTGGGCACTCTTGGCGCGGGCCAATACGCCTATGACTATTATATCGT
>Ga0164242_10004190_pt1 | contig 16242 bp, 10 predicted proteins | sample OricomgcompostMG_FD_108783 | JGI IMG/M metagenome (GOLD analysis project Ga0164242, IMG submission 108783) | Miracle-Growth compost microbial communities from Emeryville, California, USA - Original compost - Miracle growth compost (MG) ... | reverse complement strand
GGCAGAGAGCACGGCGGCGAGCGAGGCGACCACGGCGGCGGCGCCGAGCAGGCGCGTACGAGTCTTCGTCACGCGCTAACCGTACCGAGACGCCCGAGGGACTCTGCTGCCGCTCTCAGGCAGAGGCCTCTGCTGGCTCGCCCGTGGTGTCGCGCAACCGCTGGCTGATCACCTGGGTGACGCCGTCGCCGCGCATCGTGACACCGTAGAGCGCGTCCGCGATCTCCATCGTTCGCTTCTGGTGCGTGATGATGATGATCTGGCTGGAGTTGCGCAGCTGTTCGATCAGCTCCAGCAGCCGCCCGAGGTTGGTGTCGTCGAGCGCCGCCTCGATCTCGTCCATGATGTAGAACGGGCTGGGGCGGGCGCGGAAGATCGCGACCAGCATCGCCACCGCGACCAGCGAGCGTTCGCCACCGGAGAGCAACGACAGCCGCTTGACTTTCTTGCCCGGTGGCCGCGCCTCGACGTCGATGCCGGTGAGCAGCATGTCGTCGGGCTCGGTGAGGATCAGCCTGCCTTCGCCGCCCGGGAAGAGCGTGGCGAAGACGATCTCGAACTCCCGGGCGACGTCGTTGTACGCGCTGGTGAAGACCTCCAGGATGCGGTCGTCCACCTCGCGGACGACCTCGAGCAGGTCGCGACGGGTCTTCTTCAGGTCCTCGAGCTGCGTCGACAGGAACTGGTGGCGCTCCTCGAGCGCCGCGAACTCCTCCAGCGCGAGCGGGTTGACCTTGCCCAGCAGCGCGAGATCGCGCTCGGCGCGGTTGGCGCGCTTGGTCTGCACCGCGCGGTCGTACGGGCCGGGCTGCGGCGCGACCACCGTCTCGCCGCGCTCCTTGGCTTGCTCGTATTCGGCCGTCTCGATCGCGCTCGGCGGACAGGGCTGGTCGGGGCCGTATTCGGCGAGCAGTGCGTGCACCTCGACGCCGTACTCCTCGACCGCCTTCGCCTCCAGCTGTTCGATCTTCAGCCGTTGCTCGGTACGCACCATCTCGTCGCGGTGGACCGCGTCGGTGAGGCGGGCAAGTTCCTCGGCCAGCTCGCGACTCTTGCCACGCAGGGAGAGCAGCTCACCCTCGCGCACGACGCGGGCCTGCTGGGCGGCATCGCGCTCGCGGACCGCGACGGCGATCGACTGGCCGATCCGCACCAGCGCCTGCTCGGCCGCGGCGGCGACGGAGGCGGCGACGAGCGCTCCTCGGGCGCGGGCCTCTCGAGCCTGCTGCTGCCGCACCCGGGCGGTGCGCTCGGCCTGCGCGGCGCGGAGCAACTGCTCTGCACGGCCCGCCACTGCGCGCGCCCGCTCCTCGCCGGTACGGACGGCCAGCCGGGCATCCAGCTCGCCCTGCCGGGCACTGGCGAGCTGGCCCTGCAGCGAGTCGCGCTCGGCGGTGTCGGGCTCGTCTGGCAGCTCATCCTGGGACTGCGCCAGGTGCAGCCGCTCCTCCAGGTCGGACAACCCGGCCAAGTCGCGGTCGCGGGCCTGCTCGGCGGCGAGGCGCGCCTGTTCGAGACGGTCGGCCTCGGCGGTGGCGCTGCGGACGACCTGACCGAGCTGGGCGAGCTGTTCGGCGACGGCGGCCAGGCGGGCATCGGACTCGTGCAGCGCGCGCAGGGCGGTCTCGACCTGGGCCTGGAGTTCCTCGGCCTGCGCGCGCGCCGAGGTCAACTGGGCGTGCAGGGTCTCGTGCCGCTGGCCGGCCTCGGACGCCTTGGCCTGTGCCTCGTCGACCGCGGCTTGAATCTCGATGACGCTCGGCGCCGAGGAGGACCCGCCGACGGCCCAGCGGGCCCCGATCGCATCGCCGGCCGCGGTGACCGCGCGGACGTCGCGGTGGTGCGCGACCACGTCCTGGGCGGTGCGCAGGTCGGGGACGAGCGCGACCCGGTCGAGGGCATGCGCGATGGCTCCGCGCAGGGCGTCCGGCACGCGGATCACGTCCAGCGCCCAGACGGCGCCGGCCGGCAGCGACGGCCAGCGGGACCGATCAGTGCTGTCGGGAGCGCCGCCGACGACGAGGCCGGCGCGGCCGGCGTCCTGGGACTTGAGCAGTTCGAGTGCGGCGGCGGCGTCCGCGACCCCCGCGACCGCGACCGCGTCGGCGACGGCGCCGAGTGCGGCGGCCAAAGCTGCCTCGTGCCCCGTCTCGACGGTGAGCAGTGCGGCCACCGAGCCGAGGACGCCGGGCAGCCGTGAGCCCGCGGCCAGCAGCGCGCCCGCGCCGTCCTTGCGGGTCAGGCCCAGCGCGAGCGCCTCGGCGCGGGCGGTCCAGGTCGAGCGGTCACGCTCGGCCTCGCGCTCGCCGCCCGAGAGTTCGCGGACCCGTTCGGCGGCGGCCTCGTACGCCGCGACCGCCTGCTCGTGCCGCTCGTCCAGCCCGTACTCGCCCTCGTCGAGTGCGCCGACCTCGTCCTGCACGCGCTGCAGTTCGGCCTCGGCGGCGGCGGCACGGGAACGGGCCTCGACCGCGGCGCCGGTGAGGCGGGCAATCTCGTCCGCACCGGCCGCGGCGCGCGTACGCAGCGCGTTGACCTGGCCGACGAGCTTGGCCAGACCCTCACGGCGGTCGGCCACGGCACGCGCGGCGGCGACGAGCGCACGCTCGGCCTCGGCGAGTCGCTTCTCCATGTCCTGCCGGTGCTCGACGGCGTCGGCCAGCGCGGCCTTGGCCTCGTCCAGCTCGTGGTGTAGCGCGGTTTCCTGATCGCGGACCCCGGCGGCGTCGGCCTCCAGGGCCTCGGGGTCACGCCCGGCGGGCGCCTGCTCGGGCTCGGACGCCAGGTGTCTGGCGCGCTCGCCGGCCAGGGAGGCGGTGCCCCGGAAGCGCTCTTCGAGCGCCGAGAGCCGGTACCAGGTCTCCTGCGTGCGGGCGACCGCCGGGGCGTCGGCGGTCATCGCCGCCTCGAGCTCGGCCTCGCGGGCTCGGGCCGCCTCGAGCTCGCCCTCGACCTGCTCCCGGCGCTCACGGATCGCGTTCTCGTCGGCGACGTCCTTGGCCAGTTCGGCCTGCAGGGTGACCAGGTCGTCGGCGAGCAACCGCAGCCGCGAGTCGCGCAGTTCGGCCTGGACGCCGGCGGCCCGGCGGGCGATCTCGGCCTGCTTGCCAAGTGGTTTGAGCTGGCGGCGCAGCTCGTTGGTGAGGTCGGTGACGCGGGTCAGGTTGGCCTGCATCGCGTCCAGCTTGCGCAGCGCCTTCTCCTTGCGCTTGCGGTGCTTGAGGACGCCGGCGGCCTCCTCGATGAAGCCGCGGCGGTCCTCGGGCCGGGCCTCGAGGACCGCACTGACCTGGCCCTGTCCGACGATCACGTGCATCTCGCGACCGATGCCGGAGTCGGAGAGCAGTTCCTGCACGTCCAGCAGCCGGACCTGCTCGCCGTTGATCTCGTACTCGCTGCTGCCCTCGCGGAACATGCGCCGAGTGATCGACACCTCGGTGTAGTCGATCGGCAGGGCGCCGTCGGTGTTGTCGATCGTGAGCGTGACCTCGGCGCGGCCGAGGGGCGGACGTCCGGCCGAGCCGGAGAAGATGACGTCCTCCATCTTGCCGCCGCGTAGCGCCTTGGCGCCTTGCTCGCCGAGCACCCACGAGATGGCGTCGACGACATTGGACTTGCCGGAGCCGTTGGGCCCGACGACGGCGGTGATGCCGGGTTCGAAACGCAGTGTGGTCGCTGAGGCGAAGGACTTGAAGCCCTTGAGCGTCAGCGACTTGAGATGCACGCCGAAGAACCTACCGGTTCAGCCGGCGGCTCAGGCGAGGACGGGGCCGGCCTCTTCGGTCATGCGGTGCAGTTCCAGGTCCATCTCGGCGTGGGTCGCGCGCAGGTCGGCGAGCTCGGTCTCGAGTTCGCGCACGCGAGCGCGCAGCCGGGCGACCTCGGTCGCGAGAAGGTGCTGGTTCGGGTTCGTGGCGTATCCCAGCAAGGCGCGGGCCATAGCAGCGTTCCTTTGAAATGCGGGGCGGTCATGCAATGTTGACACTCCCGTACTGAACGGTCAACACAGGCCGTCCGAATGGTCTTGAGTCCTGCCTCTCGGCGTGGTATCGGGCTCTTGGTGAAGGCGATCAGGGACTCCACCGATGGCGTGGTCGGCCCTGGGTGGGATCATGAGCGAGTGACAGCGACGGAGAAGCAGGAGCGCGCGAAGCAGGACGCGTCCGGCGGATTCTCCGGCCTGCTCCCCCCTCGCATGCTGCGGTGGCGCCGCCCGGTGTGGTGGCAGGAACTGATCATGATCGCGGCGGGGTACTGGGCGTACACGAAGACCCGCAACACGATCCCCGACAGCGAGAGCATCGCGCTGCGACACGGGTGGAGCCTGCAGCATCTGCAGGACCGGCTGCACCTGAACTTCGAGTTGAGCTTCAACCACTTCATCGCGCGCAACGAGTGGCTCGCACAGGGCATGGACTACTACTACGCGACGATCCACTTCATCATCACGATCGCCGTGATGGTGTGGCTGTTCCTGCGCCGGCCGCACCTGTACCGCGGGGCCCGGACGGTGCTGATCACGACCACCCTGATCGGCCTGCTGTTCTTCTGGCTCTATCCCACCGCGCCGCCACGCCTGCTGCCCGGTATCGGGTACGTCGACACGCTGATCAAGTTCCACACGTGGGGTTCGCTGGCCGACCCGAAGGTCGCCGAGCACTCGAACCAATACGCGGCGATGCCGAGCCTGCACACGGCCTGGGCGTTGTGGTGCGGCGTGACGATCTTCTTCTGCGCCCGGCGGATGTGGCTGCGTGTACTCGGACTGCTGTACCCGTTGTTCACGGTCACCGTGATCATCGCGACCGCGAACCACTTCATCCTGGACGCCGTCGGCGGCGCGGTCGTACTCGCCGCCGGGTACGGCTTCCAGCGACTGCTATCGGGACACGGGGCGTACTCGCCGCCGTTCGACGCCCCGGACTTCCTGGTAGGTGAGGCCGGACCGGCCGCCGCCGAGAGTCACGGCATCGCCTCCAGCGGGCCGTAGAAGACGTCCTCGACGACACGGCGTGCCCGGCGTGCGGTACGCCGGTAGTCGTCCACGACCTGGCCGGGATCGAAGCCGGCCGGGTAGGCCATCGCCCGGCCGATCGCGACGAGCGCGCCGCCTTGGTGCGGCAGTTGGTCCTCCGGCCGGTCCCGGACGAGCATCAGCGCGTTGCGTACCCTCGTTGCCTCGCGCCACGACGCGGCCAGCGTCTCGGCCTGCTCCCCCGTGAGCAGCCCCTCCTTGGCAGCCGCCTGGAGCGCGGTGAGGGTACGGGTCGTCCGCAGCCCGGGGACGGCGTGTGCGTGCGCCAACTGCAGCAACTGGATTGTCCACTCGATGTCGGCGAGCCCGCCCCGGCCGAGCTTGGTGTGCGTTGTCGGGTCGGCGCCGCGCGGCAGCCGCTCGCTGTCGACGCGGGCCTTGATCCGGCGGATCTCCAGCAGGTCAGCCGTAGCCAGGCCGCCAGCCGGGTAGCGGACCGGATCGATCATCTCGATGAACCGCGCACCCAGTTCGGCATCGCCGGCACCGAACCGCGCCCGCAGCAGCGCCTGCGCCTCCCAGGGTGAGGACCAGCGGGCGTAGTACTGGGCGTACGAGGCGAGGGTGCGTACCAGCGGGCCGTTGCGCCCCTCGGGCCGCAGGTCGGCGTCGACGTTCAGCGGCGGATCGCCCGCCGAGGGCGAGGCGAGGAGCGCCCGTAGTTGCTCGGCGACGGCGCGCGCGATCTGCGCCGCCTCGTGATCCTCGATGCCGGCGACCGGTTCGTACACGAACATGACGTCGGCGTCGCTGCCGTAGCCGACCTCGGCCCCGCCGAGGCGTCCCATGTCGATGACCGCGAACCGGATCGGCAGCGGCTGGTCCTGGGGCAGGTCGCGATCGTGGACGACGGCGCGCTGCGCGATCTCCAGCACGGTCGTGAGTGTGGCGTCGGTGTTCGCGGCGACCGCCTCGCACACCGCCTCGACGTCGATCAGGCCGAGCAGGTCCGCGAAGGCGGTACGGAGCAACTCCAGGCGGCGTACCGACCGCACCGCCGAGACCGCGTCGGCCCGCGAGGTCTGCCGGGACGCGGACTCGAGCATCGCGGTGAGCAGCTCCTCGGGCTGGCGTGGCACCAACTCTGAATCGTCGGCCAGCAGGCGCAGCGCCTCCGGCATCCGCAGCAGCAACCGGCTGACGTAGCGCGAGGTGCCGAGCAGGTACGCGAAGCGGCTCGCCGCCGCTCCCCCGTCTCGCAACAGCCGCAGGTACCAGGGCGTCTCGCCGAGTTCGTCGGAGACCTGACGGTAGGCGAGCAGGCCCCGATCGGGATCGGGCGAATCCGCGAAATCGCTGAGCATCACCGGCAGCAGCACGTGCTGCAGTTCGGCGCGGCGGCTCAGGCCGGAGGTGAGCGACTCGATGTGCCGCAGCGCCGTGGCCGGGTCGGCGAAGCCGAGCGCGGCCAGCCGCTGGCCGGCCTGCTCGGGCGTCAGGCGCAGCTGCGCGGACGGGACGCGGGCGACGGCCTCCAGCAGCGGACGGTAGAACAGCTTCTCGTGCAGCCGGCGTACCTCGCGCCCGTGCAGGGCCCACTCGGCCTCCCACACCTCGCGCGCGGTGCCCCGGCGGTCGGGGCGAAAGCCCAGGGCACGGGCGAGCCACTCTCGGTCCTCGACCGACTCGGGAACGAGGTGGGTGCGGCGCAGCTTGTGCAGCTGCAGCCGGTGCTCGGTGGCGCGCAGGAAGCGGTACGCGTCGGCCAGGCTCAGCGCGTCGTCGCGGCCGACGTACCCGCCGTCGCGCAGCGCCGCCAGCCCGTCCAGGGTGTTGCTCACGTGCAGCGCCTCGTCGCCGCGGCCATGCACGAGCTGCAGCAGCTGGACGGCGAACTCCACGTCGCGCAGGCCACCCGGACCAAGCTTGATCTCGCGGGGCAGGATCGCGGCGGGGATGTGTTCGATGACGCGTCGGCGCATCGCGCGCACGTCCTGCACGAACTCGTCGCGCTCGGCCGCGGTCCAGACGAACGGTGCGATGAGCTCTTCGTACCGGCGTCCGAGTGCAAGATCACCCGCAACCGGCCGGGCCTTGAGCAGCGCCTGGAACTCCCAGCTGCTGGCCCAGCGCGAGTAGTACGCCTCATGGCTGGCCAGGGTGCGTACCAGCGCACCGTCCTTGCCCTCCGGGCGCAGCGCGGCGTCGACCTCCCATGCGACCGCGCGGCAGACGCGCATCATCTCGCCGGCGAGGGAGGTGGCGGCCGCCAGCGCCCGCTCCTGCTCCGCGCCCTCGGTCGGCTCAGCGCCCGGTTCCGCGGCGAAGACGACATCGACGTCGGAGACGTAGTTCAGCTCACGACCACCGGTCTTGCCCATCGCGATGACCGCGAGGCGGAACCCGACGCCGTCGAGGTCGAGGTTCCTACGGGCGACGGCAAGCGCGGCCTGCAACGTGTGGCCGGCGAGGTCGGCCAGGGCGGCGGTGACCGCCTCGATGGTCAACTCGCCGGCCAGGTCGCGGCCGGCGATCGCCACCAGTTCGTGCCGGTACGCCGCCCGCAGCGAGGCGATCGCCTCGCTGCCGCCGAGTCTGGCGGCCAGTCCGCCCGAACCCGTGACGGGGGCGTGCGCGCTGGCGCCCACCGAGTCGGCGAGGTGGTCGGCGACCGCCGCCGGGTCATAGCCGTCGGCCAGGGCGCGCCAGCCGGACGGATGTGTGCTCAGGTGCTCGGCGAGGGTCCGCGAGACCGCGAGCAGCGGCAGCAGTCGGGCGCGCAGGCCGCGGTCGGTCAGGACGGCCGCCCGCAGCTCCGGCCCTTCCAGTGTGGCGAGCATCGCCGCCAGCGCCGCCAGGGCGGCGTCGGGGTCGGCGGTACGCCCCAGCGCGGACACCACGGCGGCGGCCTCGTCATCGCTCGGAGCGTTCGTGGTCTCCTCCCACCAGGCGACGTGCGGGGAGCAGAGCAACTCGGCAGCGCGGTCGGCGTCGCGGAAGGCCAGCCGGGCCAGCCGGGCGGCAATCCTCCCGCCGGTGCCCGCCTGCGGCTCGGTCATAGCCGCTCCCTCGTCCCCCGCACCACTCATTGCGGCCGGCGCGGCTGGATCTGGAAGACGCCGGGCGCACGGGCTGCCTGCGCCTCGGCGGCCAGCGCCGCGCGGATCGCGGCGGGATCGGTGAGCGGGGCGGACGTCGAGGTCGGCACCGTGTTCGCGGCCTCGACCGCATCGGGATCGCGGACGACCCCGGCGAACCGCTGCGCGAACGGCTCCCAGACCTCGGCGAGGTCGTCGTGGACGCCGACGGCCCGCTCGACGACGAGATCGAGGTCGTATTCGGGCAGTTGCGCGGCCGTGGCGGCGGCCCACCCGCGGACAAGTTCGGGCGTGGTCTCGATGTGCCCCTGCAATCCCCAGGCCAGACGTCCGAGCCGGAAGGCCTGGTTCTCGCAGACCACCGAGCTGGCCAGCTGGATCGCGCCGGGTGGCAGCGCGGTGATCTCGTCCCAGTGCCACTGGATCACGTCGGGCGCGATCGGCAGTTCGCGGAACAGCGGGTCGGCGGCCGCGCTCGTCCGCTTGGCGATCAGACCGGAGCCGATCTCGGGCCCGTCGGCCAGCGGACCCACGCGTCCGCCGCTGGACGCCGCGAGCAGCTGCGCGCCGAGGCAGATGCCGAGCGTCGGGACGTCCTCGGCTACGGCCGCCCGCAGCAGGGCGCGCACCTGCGCCAGCCACGGGTGGACCGCGTCGTCGACGGCGCGCATCGGGCCGCCGAGGACGACCAACCCCCCGTAGTCGTCGAGCGAATCCGGCAATTCACCGCGATCGGCGCGACGCACCTCGAGCGTGAGCCCGGCATCGGTCAGCCAACCGTCGAGGCGTCCGAGGGGATCGCGTTCGGCGAACTGCAGGACGAGTACAGGCTTCACAGACTAGGAAGGTACCGGCGCAGCTCGAAGGGGCTGACCTCGGCGCGGTACTCGATCCACTCCTCGCGCTTGTTGCGCAGGAAGAAGTCGAAGACGTGCTCGCCGAGGGTCTCGGCGACCAGCTCGCTGTTCTCCATGATCTTCAGTGCCTCGGAGAGGTTGTTCGGCAACTCGGCGTAGCCCAGTGCCCGCCGCTCGGAGTCGGTCAACGACCACACGTCGTCCTCGGCGCCCGGTGGCAGCTCGTACCCCTGCTCGATGCCCTTCATCCCGGCCGCGAGCAGCACGGCGAAGGCCAGGTACGGGTTGGCGGCCGAGTCCAGCGAGCGCACCTCGACACGGGTCGAGTTTGCCTTGCCCGGCTTGTACATCGGCACGCGCACCAGGGCCGAGCGGTTGGCGTGGCCCCAGCAGATGTAGGTCGGCGCCTCGACGAGCTGGCCGCGCGAGGCGTAGCCGAACAGCCGCTTGTACGAGTTGACCCACTGGTTGGTGACGGCCGTGATCTCGGCGGCGTGGTGCAGCAAGCCGGCGATGAACGAGCGGGCCGTCTTGGAGAGGAACAGCTCGTCGGTCGGATCGTGGAAGGCGTTGCGGTCGCCCTCGAACAGCGACAGGTGGGTGTGCATGCCGCTGCCGGGCTGATGGCGGAACGGCTTGGGCATGAAGGTCGCGTGGGCGCCGTGCGCGAGCGCGACCTCCTTGATCACGTGCCGGAAGGTCATGATGTTGTCGGCCATCGACAGGGCATCGGCATAGCGCAGGTCGATCTCCTGCTGCCCCGGCGCGACCTCGTGGTGACTGAACTCGACCGAGATACCCAGGCTCTCCAGCGCAGCGACTGCCTCGCGGCGGAAGTTGTGCGCGGTGTCGTGGCTGGTCATGTCGAAGTAGCCGCCGTTGTCCAGCGGCTTCGGCTCGCTGCCGTCGTTCGGCAGGTCCTTGAGCAGGAAGAACTCGATCTCGGGGTGCGTGTAGAACGTGAAGCCGCTGTCGGCGGCCTTCGACAGGGTGCGCCGCAGGACGTATCGCGGATCGGCCCAGGACGGGGAGCCGTCGGGCATCTGGATGTCGCAGAACATGCGCGCAGAGTCGGCGATGTCGCCCTCGGACTCGGGCAGGATCTGGAATGTCGTGGGGTCGGGGCGGGCGAGCATGTCGGACTCGCTGGCGCGGGAGAAACCCTCGATCGCCGAGCCGTCGAAGCCGATGCCCTCTTCGAAGGCGCCGTCGAGTTCGGCCGGCGCGACGGCCACCGACTTCAGCGTGCCGAGCACGTCGGTGAACCAGAGCCGGACGAAGCGGATCTGGCGCTCTTCGAGCGTCCGGAGCACGAATTCCTGTTGACGGTCCACTCGGCCATCCTCCGCCACATCGGTTACCGCCACGTTACGACGTGCCGGCGCGCTGCGCCCCGCTCAGGAGACGAGGAAGCCCGCCTTGGTCCAGGTGCTCCACGGGACGGACCAGGCGCCGCCCTGCCAGTAGTCGATCTTCGGCGCGCCCTTGGTGCCGCGGATCTCGACCACGTCGCCGATCAGCGAGTGCTGGTAGAACCACTGCGCGTATTCCTTGCGCAGGTTGAGGCAGCCGTGCGAGACGTCGTAGCCGTGATCCTGCGCCCAGACCGTGGTGTCCAACTGGTGCAGGTAGATGCCGTCGGTGCTGATCTTGGTGGCCCAGTAGATCAGCTCGTCGTACCCGCCCGGGGCGTTGACCGGCAGGCCGTAACTCGCCGAGGTCATCCGCGCCGGGTTCTCGTGCGCGATGACAGTGTAGGTGCCGCTCATCGTGTAGTACGAGATCTTGTTGCCGGCGTACGTGATGGTTTCGTGCTTGCCCATCGAGGTGTTCCACTTCTTCACGAGCTTGTCGTTGAAGTAGACGTCGACCTTGTCGACGGACGGTGCGTTGTCGTGCGCGATCGTGACATGCTTCGCGCCGATCTTGAACGACGTCGAGATGTCGGACTGGCCGTACAGGCCCGGGCTGACCTTCTTGCCATAGTCCTTGACCGTGATCGACACCTTGGTGTGCGCGGGCCAGTACTGCTCCGGCCGGAAGGCGACGTTCTGGTCGTCCGGCCAGTACCAGGCGCCCGCCACGTGTGGCGTGCTGTTGATCGTGAGCGTCTTGACGGCCGCGGCCTTGTCAGTGATCGGTTCGTCCCAGTGCACGGTCGGGACGATGCCGACGCCGTACGTGGCACCGTCCTGCAGCGCGTAACCCCCGGTGTACTGGAACGAGGGCATCGTCTGGTTGGACGGGGTCACCGTGGTGTATTTCGCGGTCTTGACGACCCGCGTGCCGTCGACGCCGGTGGCGGTGGCCGAGAGCGTGTAGATCTTGCCGTAGCCGAGCGGCTCGGAGTTGGTCCAGCTCAATCCGTCGGCTGACTGGGCGCCCTTGACCTGCTTGCCCGCGGCGTTGGTCAGTTGCACCGTCGTGAGCGTGCCACCCTGGACCGACACCGTGATCGGCGTGGTCGGGCTGATCCTCTTGCTCGCCGCCGGCGCGACGGTCACGACTGCCGACGAGGACGGCGAGGCGTCCGGTGACGGCGAGGTCGCTGCGCTGCCGGTGGGCGTCGCGGAGGTGCTGTTCAGCGCGGAGGTGTCGCCGACGCTGCTGCCTCCACCGGGCCTGGCGTCCCCGCCGCTGCCGGTGCTGCACGCGGCCAGCGCCGCGCACGCCAGGCTCGCGGCCAGGAGGAGGGCGGCACCGCGGGTCCTCGTCGTACGCCTTGCCATTCAGCCCTCCACGTCCCAGCACTACGTCGGCGTCGATTCTGCCTGATGTCGGCGGCTGCACCGCGCAACGCTCGGCACGGTGCCAGCCCGATCACAGCGATTCGCGACCGGACGCTGACCAGTGCGCCAAGATGGAGCCGTGCCGACGCTGCGCCTTGCCCTTGCCCAGGTCAACCACACGGTCGGGGACCTGCATTCCAACTCGACGATGATTCTCGAACGCGCTCGCGAGGCCGCCGCCCGCGGTGCCCACCTGATCGTCTTCCCCGAGATGACGCTCACGGGTTATCCGCCGGAGGACCTGGTGCTGCGCTCCTCGTTCCGCAAGGCGTCCCGTGCCGCCCTGGCAGGCCTGGCGGCGGGCCTGTCGCGGGCCGGCCTGGGAGACGTCGCGGTCGTGGTCGGCTATCTGGACGACGACACCGGGGCGTCGGGCGACGCCTCCCCCACCGGCGGGGCGCGCAATGCGCTGGCGTTCATCTACCGCGGGCGAGTGGTGGCGACGTACTACAAGCACCACCTGCCCAACTACGGCGTCTTCGACGAGCGCCGTTACTTCGAGCCGGGCAGCTCCTTCGTCAGCGTGCGCCACCTCGGAGTCGACATCGCGCTGACCGTCTGCGAGGACCTGTGGCAGGACGGCGGTCCGTTCGCCGTTGCCGGAGTCGTCGGCACCGGCCTGGTCATCAACATCAACGGCTCGCCGTACGAGCGGAACAAGGACGACGTACGCCTGCCGCTGGTGCAGCGCCGGGCGGCCGAGGCCCGCGCGCCGGTGCTCTACGTCAACACCGTGGGCGGCCAGGACGAGCTGGTCTTCGACGGCGACTCGATGCTCGTGGACACCGACGGGACCGTCCTGCTGCGCGCGCCGCAGTGGGACCAGGGGCTCTACCTCGTCGACCTGACGCTGCCCGAACCCGCGCCCGGCACGTCCGAGGAGCGCCCCGCGGCGCCGACGCGGGCCCACGGGATGACCGTGGAGCGGTACGCGACCGGCGTCGAGCGCGCCGTCCTGCGCCACGACCTGCTCGATCCGGTGCGCACCGAGCGCCTCCCGGACGAGGCCGAGGTGTGGGGCGCACTGGTGACCGGCCTGCGCGACTACGTCCGCAAGAACGGCTTCCGGTCCGTGGTGCTGGGCATGTCCGGAGGGATCGACTCGGCGGTGGTCGCCGCGATCGCCGCCGATGCCCTCGGTGGCGAGAACGTCTACGGCGTCTCCCTGCCGAGCGACTACTCCTCCGAGCACTCGAAGTCCGACGCCGCAGACCTGGCCGAGCGCATCGGAGCCCACTACCGCGAGGTGCCGATCGCCCCGATGGTGGCGGCGTTCGTCTCCGCCCTCGGGCTGACCGGGCTGGCGGAGGAGAACGTCCAGGCCCGCGTGCGCGGCACCACGCTGATGGCGATCTCGAACGCGGAGGGGCACCTCGTCCTCGCCACGGGTAACAAGAGCGAGCTGGCCGTGGGCTACTCGACGATCTACGGCGACGCCGTCGGCGGATTCGCGCCCATCAAGGACGTCCCCAAGACGTTGGTCTGGGCGCTGGCGCGGTGGCGCAACACGGAGGCCGACAAGCGCGGACAGGGACAGCCGATCCCACCGAACTCGATCAGCAAGCCGCCGTCGGCGGAGCTGCGTCCGGGTCAGCTCGACTCGGATTCGCTTCCCGACTACGAATTGCTCGATGCGATCATCGCGCGCTATGTCGACGGTGACGAGGACGTCTCGGCGATTGTGGCCGCCGGGTTCGATGCCGCCGAGGTGCGCCGGGTGGCCCTGCTGGTCGACCGGGCGGAATGGAAGCGCCGACAGTACCCACCGGGCACGAAAATCAGTATCAAGTCGTTCGGCAAGGACCGCCGCCTGCCCATCACCAATCGCTGGCAGGAGCCAGCGCGATAAAGGGTGACGTGGTACGCGGCAATGTGATGTCTCTCTCGTGCCAACCCTAGAGACACGAGCCGGCTTCGAGCGCACCATGGTCGGCGTCCGTTTGACAGCCCGGGGACCGGCACCGCCGGCCTCGAGGAGAAAAGGATGGCTCCACGATGAGCACTGCAACCGTCTCCGCCTCGACCGAGGCATCCCTCTACGGCACGGCCCGCAACCGTCGCGTTACGGTCCGGGACCTGCAACTGGCCAAGGAGCGCGGCGAGCGCTGGGCCATGTTGACCGCGTACGACTATTCGACCGCGCGCGTCTTCGATGAAGCCGGGATCCCCGTCCTGCTCGTCGGCGACTCCGCCGCGAACGTGGTCTACGGCTATGACACCACCGTCCCGGTGACGACCGACGAACTGCTGCCGCTGGTCCGCGGTGTCGTCCGCGGCGCGCCGCACGCCCTGGTGGTCGCCGACCTCCCGTTCGGCTCCTACCAGGCCTCGCCGCAGCAGGCGCTCGAGACCGCGGCACGCTTCATGAAGGAGGGCGGCGCCCAGGCGATCAAACTCGAGGGCGGGGCTCGGGTCGCTCCGCAGGTCGAGGCTTTGGTCTGCGCCGGCATCCCGGTCATGGCGCACATCGGGCTCACGCCGCAGTCGGTGAACGCGTTCGGTGGCTTCCGCGTGCAAGGTCGTGGCGATGAGGCTGCGCACCGCCTGATGCTCGATGCCAAGGCGCTGCAGCACGCCGGCGCGTTTTCGGTCGTCATCGAGGCCGTACCCTCCGATGTCGCCGCGCAGATCAGCAAGGCGCTGCACATCCCGACCATCGGCATCGGCGCCGGCGCCGCGTGTGACGCGCAGGTGCTCGTGTGGCAGGACGCCACCGGGTTCAACCCGAAGCCGGCGAAGTTCGTGAAGAAGTTCGCCGACGTGGCATCGCTGCTGCGCGAGGCCGCGTCGGCGTACGCCGACGAGGTGCGCGGCGGGACGTTCCCCGCGACGGAGCACGAGTACCACTGACGAGTTCGTCTTGGGCCCTGACCGCCACGGCGGTCAGGGCCTAAGACTTTTCAGCGGTGAAGCTGACGGTGCGCTTCGCGACGTCAGCGGCGGCCAGCGTGACCGTGATGCTGCTGCCCACCCGCAGACCGTCGCCGCTGCACTTGGCCCGTACGACCGGATCGTCGAGCACGATGGTGGCCGAGTGGGTGTTCGCGTCGATCACGGTGGCGCGGAATTGCTCCCCGAGGCGGTGTTGCAGCAGCCAGGCTTCGGTCATGTCGATCACCGCACGGTCGGCCTCGTGTGCGCGGTGATCCGCGGCTGCCATCAGCGCAGGCAGCTGGGGCAGCCGATCCAGCACCCACTGAGGCGTCTGGATTTCACCATGCGCGGCAAGGCAGATCTCAGTCGCGAACCGGTCGACGAGTCGCCGAAGCGGTGCGGTGACGTGGGCGTACGGTGCCCCGATTCCCGCATGCAGGGGCTGCTCCGGCGGGGCACCGTCGAAGACCGTGTAGGCCGACCCGCGCAGTAGGGCGCTCGCATGCTCGAGTAGGGCGACACGGCGCGGGTCGCGGGGATCGACACTCGCGAGCACATCGCCCGGGCGGGCATCGTCGGGATACTCGATGCCGAGTGCACGCGCCGCCGCCTGCAGCGTGCCGATCGCGTGTTCGTCCGGGGGTGGAACGGTCCGCAGGATCCCGTGGCCGGCGTCCATCATGATCTTCGCGGCGCACATGCCGGTGAGCAGCGAGATCTCGGCGTTCCAGCCCTCGGCCGGCAGCGGTGCCCGCAGCGTGATCGTGTAGCCACCATCCGATGCCTTCTCGGCATCCTGCTCCGGTAGGTCGAGGTTGATCGAATGGCGGGCGCGGGCCAGCCTGCGCCGGAGCGTTCCGACCTCACGCAGCAGGGTAAATGCGTCGGGCGGCGAGCCGGCCTCGATCTGTTGCTGCAGTCCGGCGTAGTCGAGTTGGGCGGTGCTGCGGATACGGGCCCTGCGGACGTCGACCGAGCTGACCTCGCCGGTCGCGTCGAGTCCGATGCTCCAGAGCACCGCAGGGCGTACCTGATTCGGCAGCAGGCTGGCCGCGCCTTCGCTCAACTCGGGCGGGTGGAGCGGTACGCGCGCGTCAGGGAAGTAGAGCGTCTCGCCGCGTTGCAGGGTCTCGGCCTCGAGCGCAGAGCCCGGTCGTACGAACGAGGCGACGTCCGCGATGGCATAGCTGACCAGATAGCCGTCACCGCTGCGATCGATGTGAACGGCCTGGTCGAGATCCCTGCTTCCCGCCGGATCGACCGTGACGAACGGGATATCACTGCGGTCCTCATCCGGCAGGTTCGGAGCGGCAGCTGCGGCGCGGGCCTCGGCCAGCGCCGCAGAGGAGAAGTCGCCGGGCACCGCCAACTCCGTCCGCAGAGCGGCGAAGTCGAGCGGTGCGCCGGCGACTCTGTGAGAACTCACCGACTCGCCGAGGCTCGTCGGATGTGCGTCGTCACCGTCTCGCTAGGAGCAAGTCGATCAGCTCGTGGCCCTCTTGGCCGGCGCCTTCTTCGCAGCGGCCTTCTTCGCCGGCGCCTTCTTCGCAGCGGCCTTCTTCGCCGGCGCCTTCTTCGCAGCGGCCTTCTTCGCCGGCGCCTTCTTCGCAGCGGCCTTCTTCGCCGGCGCCTTCTTCGCAGCGGCCTTC
>Ga0164242_10004189_pt1 | contig 16242 bp, 14 predicted proteins | sample OricomgcompostMG_FD_108783 | JGI IMG/M metagenome (GOLD analysis project Ga0164242, IMG submission 108783) | Miracle-Growth compost microbial communities from Emeryville, California, USA - Original compost - Miracle growth compost (MG) ... | reverse complement strand
GAGGTCGGGCTCTACCGGGACAATGTCGATGACCGGATGCGGGACCTCATGACTCGGCTCGACGAAGGCACCCTCGCAAAGCTGGTTCCAACCATCGAGCTCGGCTTCCACCACGAACAGCAGCATCAGGAGTTGCTGCTGATGGACATCAAACACGTGCTTTCGCTGAACCCGCTGGGGCCGGTATACGCCGGGCAGGCCCCCTCGGGAGGCATCTCCGACGAACTGAACTGGATCGAGTACGACGCAGGAATGGTTGAAATCGGGCACAAACCATCTTCCGACGGTCAGTTCAGCTTTGACAACGAACTCCCGCGGCATCAGCAATGGCTCGCCAGTTATCGGCTTGCGGACCGCTTAGTCACCAACGGTGATTGGCTCAACTTCATTGCCGACGGCGGGTACCGCCGGGCAGAGTTGTGGCTGTCCGATGGCTGGACCAAGGTGAACCAGGACGGCTGGCGCGCGCCGTTCTATTGGCGACACCGCGACGGTGTCTGGTTCGAACACACGCTGGCCGGGACGCAGCCGATCGACCTGTCGTTGCCGGTCTGCCACGTGAGCCATTTCGAGGCGGACGCGTACGCAACCTGGGCCGGCGCGCGGCTGCCGACCGAAGCAGAGTGGGAGCACGCGGCACGCGTCGAAGAGGACGCAAAGCAGTGCTCGTGGTCGCCGAACCTCGCGAACATCACAACTTGGCATCCGACGCCCGCCGGCCAATCAACCGGACGGCTGCGCCAGCTCTTCGGCGACTGCTGGGAGTGGACGTCGTCAGCGTACCTGCCCTACCCGCGCTACCACGCGCCCTCCGGTGCTATCGGCGAATACAACGGCAAGTTCATGTCCAGCCAGATGGTCCTCCGCGGCGGATGCGCTCTTACACCACCTGGTCATACACGGGCGTCGTACCGCAACTTCTTTCCGCCGGCTGCGCGGTGGCCGATGACCGGGGTACGGCTTGCCGACGACGGGCCGACAGCATGAGCCGCACCGAGTCCGGTACACCGGTCCGGGTTATGACTGCAACAACATGCGCCGCCGCCGTTCCGACGCGGCGGAGCGGCGGCCCTGATCATGGTGTACGCCGGGGTTGGGCATCGGTCGGGGCCATCGCACTGGGCGCCTTCATCGTCGTCATGACAGAGACGCTGCCTGTCGGATTGCTGCCGCGGATTGCCCGCGGGCTGGGCGTCGAGCTCGGTCCTGCCGGCCTCATCGTCCTCGCGCCAGGATTCACCGCCGCCGTGTCGGCGCCGGTGTTCTACCGAGCATCCGGTAGCTTCGATCGCCGCAAGGTCATTTTCGCGCTGGGCCTGGCTGTGCTCGTGTCGAATGCTGCGGTGGCGGCAGCGCCGAACTTCGTGCTCGCGTTGATCGCCCGGATGCTCTTCGGCGCGACACTCGGTGCATTCTGGACGGTCGTGTCGCCGGTCGGACCAAAACTCGTGGGAGCAAAGTCTGGGACCCGTGCAATCAGCATCATCGCTGCCGGGATCTCCGGTGGGACCGTTGTCGGCCTGCCCGCGGGCCAGTTTCTCGGGAATCTTGTCGGATGGCGCCTTACGTTCGCTGTTGCCGCAGCCGGACCATACCGAGCTGTCCAGCGGAGTGATTTCGCTTCTCTATGTTGTGTACGGCTTCGGCGGCATCGTCGGCTCAATCATCGCCGGGTCACTGTTCAAACGCGACGTGATGGGCAGCTTCGCTGGTGCCGCCATCGTGGTAGCCGTGTTGATCATCAGTCTCGCGCTCACCGGCGCTGTCCCCTGGTTGGCCGGATCACTGCTGGTGTTGTGGGGCGCGTTCTGGGGTGTGGTGAATCCCGGGACTTTGGTGTGGCTACTCGACGCTGCGCCGGACGCACCTGAAGCGGCGTCCGCCGTCAACGTAACCAACCTTCAGGTTGCCCTTGCAGTCGGTTCTGGGCTCGGCGCAATCCTCATCTCGTCGACGACCTTGCCGACGGTCTTCCTCATAGCCGGCTTCATTGTTCTGGTCTCTGGTCTACTGGCCGCGATTGCGCGCCGGTACGTCAAGGTGGACACCCGGGAGTGATGCCGGGTCGGCTCGCCATGCCGACACCCGTGTCCGTACGGCGGCTGCCGATGGTTTCGGACGCTCAGCGGCCACCACGATGAGGTGCCCATCTGATTTGTCTCCCGACGGACAACTGAGGCTGTCGTGCAACTTACGACGAACGCCGCGCCCCGCATGCCAGCCGGGGCGTTGACGTCTCGCGCCCATCAACACCCTTCGGTCCGGTCCAGCTCGCCCGTGTCGCGCAACCAGCGTCAGTGCTCGGAGATGATGGTTGTCGGGGAAGGCTATTCCGGGAACAGCTCGTGATACTGCAGTGTCAGTGATCCATCTGGAGACTGGCGCAGACGACATTGACGCGGTATGCCGTCGCATTCGAACCATCCCTCGAGTCGGTAATTACCACCGCCCTCGTAGTGGAAGACACGATGCGCATAGGAGACATGAACGCCAGTTTCAAGAACGAGCGGGATCGGCTGCTCGAAGTCATCCGGCTCCAGTAATTCCACCACTCGGCCAAGAGTCGACGGCTCTACCACCACCAACTCAGTCGGCAATTCCGCTACATGCATGCTTCTTCCAAACTCGCCGATCCCACCCAGACCGAGATTCGCTCTGAGGTTTACCCATCCCAGAGGTCCCACAACCGACGGGCAGCAGCGGCCCCGGAGATTCGATGCCCCGTTCGACGGCCCTGCGTTCGACAGCATCGAACCGGGGAATAGCACTGGTATGACTTTTCAGCCCCAGTACGCCATCGTCACCGCCTCTGACTCCGGGATTGGCCGCGCGACGGCGGTCGCCCTCGCTACATCCGGACTGGATGTGGGTATCACCTGGCACAGCGACCAGGACGGTGCCGAGCAGACCGCCGAAGAGGTTCGCGCGGCCGGGCGCCGGGCCGAGGTGGCACACCTGGACACCTCCGATCTGGACCGCTGCGGTGACGTCATCGACGATCTTGCCGACCGCCTCGGCGGTCTCGACGTGCTGGTCAACAACGCCGGCACCGGGACCGGCAAACTGACGATCGAGACCAGCCTTCAGGAATGGCGCCAGGTGATCGCCACCGACCTCGACGGCGCCTTCATCTGCATGCAACGCGCCGCACAACGGATGGTCGCCGCCGGCCAAGGAGGTCGGATCATCGCCGTGACCAGCGTCCACGAACACCAGCCGCGCGTCGGCTCAGCCGCCTACGACGCTGCCAAACATGGTCTGGGCGGACTGGCCAAAACCATGGCACTCGAACTCGGCCAGTACGGGATCACCGTCAACTGCGTCGCGCCCGGCGAGATCGCCACGCCGATGACCGGGCAGGAAGACGAGGACCCACACGGCAAAGATCGTCCCGGGGTGCCCCTCGGCCGTCCCGGGGATGCCCGCGAGATCGCGGCGGTGATCAACTTCCTGGCCAGTCCCGGAGCCTCCTATGTCACCGGAGCGAGTTGGCCCGTCGACGGTGGAATGCTGCAAATGGGCCCGCAAGCGGGCTCTCACCTCCCCGACGACAGCTGGCGCACCATCTGACCGTGCCACAAGCGATCAGTTCTCCGCACACGCCCACCGGCCAACCGCGGCCGATGGTCGGCGCGTTGGCCGTCACCATGGCCACCGCCCGGCTGCCCCCGCAAAAAGGTTCTGGTTCTGCTGGTGGTGCAGTTCGTCTCGGCAACGCGGTCTGCGCACTCCCCCCTACCACGCCGTCCCCTGTTCGGCCGGGTCGTGCCGCCTTGTGCTCGGCGCGTTCTGCGCGCCGGCGCCGTCGTCGCGGCCTCTTTGCTCAATGCCGCTCGGTCGTGTCTGAGTCGCAGCTCGAATAGCCGGAGCCGACGGGTCCCCACCGTCCTGTACGAGTTCCGCAGCCGGCACGAGCTGACGGTCGAGGCGGCGAGGGTGGGTCAGCAGTGCTGTCCGCGCATTCCGGGACGGTCGTCGGCAGCCCGGTTGGTCTGCCACAGATGCAGGAGCCGACGCACCCCCGGCTCGCTGCGGCCGGGTAGCAACAGCTCCGGCCGATGCGGCAGACGTCCGGCCATTCAATTGGCCGTCGGACGTTCGGGCCGATATTTGACCATTCCGCTGAATGCGCCCCGGCGCTAACAGTGGTCCCCGCCGTGACTTTGGACCCTGATTTCGAAAGGACTGGTGTCAGACTCGTGGGATCCAGCTGAGATTCCGGGCGGGGTGATGGAAGGCATTTGGTGCCCGGCCGGCAAAAGATGTCATGATCCACCACTGGTCCCTGGTTGCGCCGCGACCTACCCAGTGCAAACGAGGAGGCACATCGTGGGCGTGAGTCTCGCGGATGTCGCACGAGCTGCAGGTCTGTCTGTGTCCACGGTGTCACGTGCACTCTCCGACCCGCACAAGGTCAACGCGACGACCCGCGACCGGGTCCGGAAGATTGCCGACGAGCTGGGTTACTCGCAAGTCCAGACGGTGCGTTCCCGCACCGGCGTCATAGGTCTGATCGTGCCGGACATAACCAACCCCTTCTTCCCGCCCGTCGTGAAGGCGGTGCAGGCGAGAGCTGACGTTCGGGGCAAGCTGGTTGTCGTCGCAGACACTGACGAACACCCCGCCGACGAGATTTTGCGCGCCCGCGCGCTGCAGTCTCGGGTGGACGGCTTGATCATGGTATCGCCACGGAGCGATGAGGACCGGCTGGATGAGATCGCGAAACTTCGACCGGTGGTCTTCGTTCATCGGCAGGTCGAGGGTGCCGCGAATGTTCTCGCGAACGACCCGGCCGGCGTCGACGCCGCAGTGGAACACCTCGTGGCTCTCGGGCATAGGAGGATCGGCTATCTCAACGGGCCGAGGCGGTCATGGTCCAACGGCCGACGCCAAGAAGCAGTCCGGATCTCGTGCTCCGAGAGGGGTGTCGAGCTGGTGGAGTTCGGGCCGTTCGAACCACAGATCGAGGCTGGAATGAGCGCGGCACCACTGGTCGCGGCGGCCAATCTCACTGCAGTCATCGCCTACGACGACATGATCGCCGTCGGGCTGATGGCATCGTTGCTTGAGCACGGCAAGCGACCCGGTGCAGAGATCAGCGTCGTCGGCATCGACGACAGCCCGATGGCTGCCGGCAGCTATCCACAACTCACGTCGGTTCGCGTCCCCGGCGCTGCGGCCGGAGCGACGGCGGTCGACCTCCTGCTGGACCTGATCGATGAAGTTTCCGAGCCGGAGGAGCCGCCGGCGCTCGTTGAGCTCGACACGAGTCTGATCGTCCGGGGTTCGACGGGTCCGGCTTCGACCCGACTCGACGACGAGACCTGACCGGCTCAGGTCCGGGCCGGCCGCGTACCAGCCCAGGTGGCGAACGAATCGGGTTCGAGGAACAGTGTCCCGCCCTTGCGCCGGAGGACCGTTGCGGGGCACCGAGTCGACACGGCGTCGCTCAGCGTAGCTGCGACCGCGTCAGCCTTTCGCTTCTCGGGCACGCTGACGATGACGTTCTTGGCCGACATCAGGGCGGGAACGGTGAGGGTGATCGCTCGCGTCGGGACTGCATCCAGGTCCGGGAAGTGTCCTTCGCCGACCTGCTGGGCGATCGACTCGGCCTGAAGATCAACAACTCTTGCCCATCGGGGATCATCGAAGTCGGCATCGCCCGGTTCGTTGAAGGCAACATGTCCGTTCTCGCCGATCCCCATGCACACCAGGTCGATGGGCGCTTGTCGCAGTAGCGCCTCGTAGCGGTCGCACTCGGTCTGGAGATCATCTGCATCACCGGCGATGTAGTTCATCTGCACACCCAGCGGTTCTTGGATGCGTTCGCGCATCCATCGTCGGAAACTGGCAGGGTGATCCGCGTCAATTCCCACATATTCGTCCATGTGGAAGCCGGTGACCCTCGACCAAGCGACACCGTCTTCGCTCTGAAGCGCGCGCGCCAGGGCGTACTGAGAGTTCCCGGTCGCGAGAATCACCCGGGCGCTGCCGCTCCTGTTGATCGCCTCGCGGAGGACGTCGGCCGCCATTGAGGCCGCGGCAGCGCCCATCTCGGCTTCCGACTCGCACACCACGACGTGCAACGACTCGACGGTGAACTGCTCCAGCGGCAGCTTCATGAATACACTCCGATCCAATTTGGCGCTGATCTGTTGAAAGACGGAACTCCGGTTGGTCTGCCTGTGATCGTTTTCGAGACCCGGTCCGGCCACGATGAGCCGAAACACCGATCGCAGGTTCCCTCATCTCAAGTAGGAATCGCTTGGGCCGCGTCCTGCGCGCTCAAGGTCAGTTCGGCAACCCGGAAGCAATGGTCCTGATCGATGGCGATCTGTGTTCGATGCCGCACATCGTCAAGGAAACGCTCCCCGAACTCCACTTCCTCGTTCCTGCAGTCGAGGTACTGGACGCCGGTCTGATCAACGAGGAACAGATGCTGGCCGCCGGGCCGTCCGGCGAGATCGCACGTGCCTCGAACTTCGATGTATCCGTCGGTGCCGGTGACGATGAGCCGCTGGTCTCCGAAGGTCCCGAGCCCGTCGGGGGTGAACCAGTCGACACGCAGGTAGCCTGTCTGGCCAGAATCCCCACGCAGGACCGCATCGCCAAAATCCTCCAGTTCAGGGTATTGCGGGTGGTTGTAGTTGCCCACTTGCGCGGTAACGACCTCGGCAGAGGAAGACCCTGTGAAGTAGAGGAACTGGTCGACCAGGTGGGTGCCAAGATCAGCGATGATCCCGCCGTACCGCTTGCGTTCGAAGAACCAATCGGGCCGCTTCGCCGCGTTCAACCGATGCGGTCCCAGACCAATGGTCTGCAATGGCCGACCAATCGCGCCGCCCTTGATCAGCGCGCCGGCACGGTTCATCGCCTTGCTGGTGAGCCTGCCGTAACCGACTGAGAATGTCCGGCCGGTGTCGGCGTGTGCCTGGCGGGCCGTGCTGACCTGTTCGAGGGTCGTGAAGCCTGGTTTGTCGACGAAGAAGTCCTTTCCGTGTTGCATGGCCTGGACACCGATATGGGCTCGTTCGTCCGGAATAGCTGCGCAGACAACGACTTGGATCGACTCGTCCTCCAGGACCTGACGGATGTGGCCGGCTCTTCTTGCTTGGGGATACCGCTGAGAGAACTGGCCGGCAAGATCATCTTCGACGGCGAAGTAGGATGCCAGGTCGGCGCCGGCCTCAACCAGAACGTCGACCAGGTGATAGATGTGGTAGTGGTTGAGACCGATCACAGCGATACGGACGGTCGGTTGGTTGGACATTGATGCGCCTGTCTCCAGTCTCGGTGATGCGACGTTCGGGCTATCCGGCCGACTGGTTTCCCGGGTAGCGGTTGCGTGATGATCTGAAAGCAGAGCAAAGTTTCCTCGGAGTCTTCGCTATAGCTGAGTGGGATCGCTCACCTTCACCGGTTGACCGGCTCGGGCCGATTCATAGATGGCCTGGATCAGTGCGAGTGTCTTCGCGCCCTCAGTCAGGGTGACCAGAGGCGACCGCGCTTCCTCCACTGCGTCGATGAAGTCGCGGAACTGTACGGCATGTGACGTCATCGAAGGATCGGTGGGATCAGCTGCTGGTCGCCGGGACGGGAGCTCGTGCTGGTCCGGGAGTATCTGTGCGGCCTGGTTCTCCTCGCCCCTTGAGCCGTACGGCATGTCAGTCGCGTCGGCGCCGGCCGAGTGGAAGTAGGACAGCCGGGTGTCGTCCATGATCGCCGACCCGCGATCGCCGTGAACTTGGATCCGTCGGCTAGCGCCTGGGTACGCCGCGGTCGAACCGTGGACCGTGCCGAGCGCCCCGTTCTCGAATCGCACCACAGCGACGGCGGTGTCTTCGACTTCGATGCGCTCATGGGCCAGCTGGCCACTCCATGCGTACACCTCGACCGGCGTGCCCAGGAACCATCGGAACAGGTCGATGACGTGTATGGCCTGATTCATCAGGGCCCCACCACCGTCCATCGCCCAGGTGCCTCGCCAATCGCCGGAGTCGTAGTAGCTCTGACTACGCCACCACGGCATGGTCACTGTCCCGGACGTGAGGTTGCCGAATGCGCCCGACCTGGCCGCGTTATGGACCGCCTGGCTTGCCGGGGCGTACCGCATTTGGCTGACCACCATGGCCGTGCGGTCCGATCGTCGTTCGGCTTCCAGCATGCGCTTGGCGACGTCGACCGAAACGTCCAGCGGTTTCTCGACGATGACGTGCTTCCCTGCTTCCAGCGCCTTGATCAGCTGATCACCGTGAAGCCCGCTCGGAGTTCCGAGGGTCACAGCATCAATGTCAGGTCGTGCGAGCGTCTCCTCCAGACAACTGATTGCATCGACGCCGTAGTCCTTGGCGAAGGCGGCCGCCCGTTCCGGTACGACGTCGGCAACCGCGACGAGTTCCGCGCGGTCCTCCAGTTGGCGGAGTGCGCGGATGTGGGCTTGGCCGATGTGGCCGCAACCGACGACGGCGAATCGCAGCCGAGGGCCTGGGTGTGTTGTGTCAGCCATGTGTCCCCTCCTGGGACGGGTGGGTTGTCAAGGGTTGTCAAGGGTGGGTGGTTTGGTTGGCGGTCCGGGCTGTGGCCCCGGTGGACCGCCGGTCAGCGGATCCCGGTGGTCGCGATGCCTTCCACGAGCAGCTTCTGGAACGCGATGAAGAAGCCGATGACGGGAAGCAGGGACAATGTCGACATGGCGAGAAGCCCTGTGTAGTTGGAGGTCCCGCTCACCCCCGTGTCCACGAAGGACCGCAGGGCCAGGGACACGGTGAACTGAGACGGGTCACTGAGGTAGATGAGCGGACCGAGGAAGTCGTTGTAGGTGAATATGAAGGTGAAGATCGCGGTGGTCGCCAACGCCGGCTTGCAGAGCGGGAGAACGATCCGCAGGTACAACCGCCAGTGCCCGCAGCCGTCGATCTTCGCCGCGTCGTCGAGTTCTCGTGGCAGAGCTCTCATGAACTGAACCATGAGGAAGATGAAGAAGGAATCGACGCCCAAGAACTTCGGGATCACGAGTGGGAGGATCGTATTTACCATGTGAAGGTATCGGAACAGAATGAACTGCGGCACGATGAGCACGTGGTACGGAAGCATCATGGTGCCCAGCATCAGCGCGAACATCAGGCGCCGAAGCCGGAAATTCATCCGGGCGAACGCATATGCGGCAAGCGAGCAGGAGATGAGGTTGCCGAGGATGCATAGCGTGCAGATGACGAACGAGTTGAGGAAGAAGCGCCAGAAGCCGATCCCAAGGGAGTTCCAGCCGTCGACGTAGCCGGACAACCCCGAGCCCGCTCCCGGGAACGGATTTCCCGTAGTGAAGATCTCTGACGCGGGCTTGAACGAGGAGCCGACCATCCAGATCAGGGGATACAGCATGATCAGCCCGCCGGCGGCCAACAGAAGGCTCCGCGTGACCCCGCGGCTCATGGCCGCCCGGTTGGAGCGCTCGTGAATCCCGGCGACGCGAGATACGTTTGCAGCAGTGGCTACCATGGCACCTCAACCCTTGCGTTCGTGTCGTCGTGGCGGGGTGTCGACAGACCTGTCATGTGTTTTTGCTTCCATTCGAGGCAGGCAATGTGTGCAGATGGTCAGGAGTCGCCGTAATAGACCCAGTACCGCGACGTCAGGAAGATTCCTCCTGTGACAGCAGCGATGCCGAGGAGAAGAACCCAGGCCATGGCCGACGCGTAGCCCATCTGGAGTCGGCCGAAGCCTTCGATGTAGAGGTACAGGGTGTAGAAGAGCGTGCTGTCCACAGGTCCACCCGATCCGCCGCTCACCACGAATGATGGAGTGAAGGCCTGGAACGAGCCGATCATCTGAAGGACCAGGTTGAAGAAGATGATCGGAGTCAGCACCGGCAGGGTGATGTGCCAGAACGCGCGGAGCCGCACCGCTCCGTCGACCGCGGCCGCTTCGTAGAGATCATGAGGGATCTGGCGAAGCGCAGCGAGGAAGATGATCATCGGAGACCCGAACTGCCAGACCTCGAGGATGATCAACGTCGAGAGCGCCGTCGAAGGGTTGGTCAGCCATCCCTGTGAGTCGACGTGGATGAGGGCGAGTGCTTGTTGGATGAGTCCGGGCTGGCCGAACAGCTGCCGCCAAAGAATCGCCACCGCCACACTTCCGCCGAACAGCGACGGTACGTAATAGGCGGCCCGGTACACGGCCAATGCTCGTACGCCGCTTCGCAGGACAATGGCGACGAGCAGGGCGAACGCCAGCTTCACCGGGACGCCGATGAATACATACTTGAGTGTGACGGCCACTGCTGACCGATAACGGTTGTCGTCGCCGAGCTTGAGATAATTCTCGAGGCCGATCCAATGCGGCCTTGTCAGCAGGTGGTAGTCGGTGAACGACAAGTACAGCGAAGCGATCATCGGCCCGATCGTGAGGAAGACGAACCCGGTCATCCAGGGCGCAAGGAACGCATAGGCGGCTCGGTCACTGCTTCGCCTGCGTCGTGACAGACGATGTGGAGCGACAGGTTTGGTCAGACTCAGATCAGCCATCGACAAGGATCCTCAAGGGAATGCGGTTGAAGGTGCCTGTGAGGCGCGGCGCTAGCTGGTCAGGGCTTGGGTGACGTCGTCGACCAGCTGTTGTGCTGCGGCGTCAGGGGCGCTCGTGCCGGTGAGTACCGCTTCCGCAGCCCGCTGCAGGCTGTCGGATTGCTCGTTGCCGACAGCGGCGGGAGTCGCGGGCGGGTTGAAGGGCTTGATCTCGGGATGCTCGATGGAAAAGTCCAGGAGCCGCTTGGTGGCCGGATCGGCGTTGTCCTTCAACTCCGCCAGCTGGTCGGCCGACGCGGGCAACGCTCGATCGGTGCCCAGCAGCTTGATCACTTCGGGGTCGGTGAACCACAGCTCGAAGAACTTCTTCACTGCGTCGGTGTTCTTCGCCTTGGCTGAGACGCTCCACCCGAAGAAGTGGTTGGACTCGCAACGCCGGTCCGGACCGGCAGGACAGGCGGCAACATCCAGCTTGGCCTTGTTCACCTGCTGATAACCCTGGAACCCGACGTTGATGCCGAGGCTCAGGGCCGCCTTGCCCTTGGTGAAAGGAGAGTCGGTCACCGTGCCGCTCTGAATGTAGGTAACAGTCTCGGCCGCCGGCGCGATCGCTCCTTTGGCTCGCAGTCCGGTCCAGAAGTTGAACCAATCGGCGGCGTCCGACACGTCGTAGCCGAGTTTGCCGTCTTCAGTGAAGAGGCTCTTGCCTCGCCCCACGATCCACGACTCGAAGGCGTTGGAGTCACTGCTTCCGTCAGTCATGGCGAAGATCCCTGACGGCAGCTTGGCCTGCAGCCTGAGCGAGTATTCCACCCAGTCGTCCCAAGTACTCGACAAGTCGGTCGGCACCGGGATTCCTGCGGCTTGCACGATCTCGGTGTTGTAGAACGTTGTGACGTACTGGTAGCCGAAAGCCAGCCCGAACTGCTTTCCCTGAATCTGTCCGCTCGCGAGTGCGCTGGGCTGGTAATCCCCCAGGTCCAAGGAAAGCGTCGACAGGTCCAGTAGCTGGCCGCTCTCACTGTATTGGCTCAGGCTGCCCGGGTTCATCTGGATGATGTCGGGCACGGAGTCTGACGCTGCCAGCGTTGCCAGTTTGTCGAAGTAGTTGTTGAACGTCAGGAACTGGCCCTTCGCACTGAGACCCTGGTACTTCTTCGCGAAGACATCGAAGACTTTGTTGGTGATCGTGGCGCGGGAGTCGGAGCCCCAGTAGTAGACGCTCAGCTGCTTGGAAGCGCTGTTGCTACCACCGCCGCTCCTGCCGCTGTTGGAACAGCCGACCACTGACATGGTCGCCAGTCCGCCGAGTCCTGCGAGCACTGCTCGTCTCGAGACAGCCATGCTTCTAACCCCTTTGTGATTCGTAGAGCTGGTTGTGCTCGTCAGGCCGCCGAGACCGGCAGACCTTCGAGCGTTTTGGCCCAGGCGCCGCCGATCATGGCGCCCTTGCAGTTGAACTTCTGATCGAAGATCGCGATGTCGGCGTCGTATCCCGGCCGGAGGATGCCCTTGCTGGCCGAAAGCGATAGAACGCATGCCGGGACGGTCGACAGCATCGTGACGACCTCAGTGATCGGCCAGCCGAGGGAGAGGAGTGTCCGTCCCATCCCGTTCAGGGCAGTCGTGCTCCCGGCGAAGCGGCCTTGCCCGACGAGGTTCGCCACCCCGTTTCGGATCTCGACCAGCCGATCGGGGCGGCCGTAGCGGTGCCCTTCGGGCATGCCGGTTCCGATGCTGGCGTCAGACACTCCGCAGAGCCGCTGGTGTGCACCACCGAGGCAGCGCCGAGCGATCTCCAGCAGTTGCGGGGGGAGATGGTGCCCGTCGGCGATGACCTCGGCCGTCAGATCATTCGAAGCAAGTGAGCATTCGATCAGCCCCGGGATGCGTTCGCCCTTCTCCCGCCGCAGCAGGTTCGACATGCCGCTCCACAGGTGAGTGATGTGGCTGGCGCCAGCGGCGACTGCCTGGAAGAAGTGTTCACTCTCCGCACTGCTGTGACCGATCGCCATGACCACGCCCTGCTCGGAAAGCGCCCGGATCATCGGGACTGCTCCCGGCAACTCCGGAGCAATGGTCATCATCGCAAGCACGTCCGCGTACTTCGCCAGCCGGCTCACATCCTGCGGTTGCGGTGTCCGCAGGTAGTTCGGATCGGCAGCGCCGCGTGCCTGGTCCTCAGAACTCAGATAGGGCCCTTCGAGGTGGACGCCGTTCAGCACCGCGCCATCTGAGGGTCCCTGGAAATCCCGAACCCAGCCAAGTTGCTCCTCCAGCCGATCGAACGCTGCTGTGGGCAGCGAGGCATTAGCCAGCGTGATCCCGTTCGTAGCCATGAACCGAAGGATCGTCTCGTAAGCCGCCTCATCCTGTTCAGCAAACGACCGGCCCATCGCTCCGTGCGTATGGACATCAATGAGGCCAGGCGTGATGAACGCTCCGTCGACGTCGATCATCGTCAGATCTGACGGGAGCGAAGCCGAGGGCGCGATCGCGCTGATCCGGCCGCGTTCGACCACCACCGCATGCCCCGCAAGGGCGCCGTCGGGTGTCACAACTGTTCCGTTGGTGAGGGCTGTCGCGCTCGGCATGGCCGTTGACTTCTCCGTCCGCTGGTCGATCCACTGCGTTGTTGCACAAGCATGCTGACTGTTGTTGCAACTGTCAATGCATCTCACTACATTTGCTGCAAATGACTGCAATAGGACCGCGGGCAGCGCCCGGCCGCATCAGCACTATCCGACAGGTAGCCGAGGCAGCCGGCGTCTCCCAATCAACGGTTTCGCGAACATTCACGGCTCCGAACCTGGTCAACCCGCGTACCAGAGACCGCGTCCGGGAGGCTGCATCCGCTCTGGGGTACACCCACACCCGCACGGCCAAACCCACAGCGACGAGACGCACCGCGAAGCTCGGTCTGATCGTTCCCGACATCGCCAATCCGTTCTTCCCGCCGGTGATCAAGGCGGTTCAGGCACGCGCTCGTCACCGCGGCTACGCCGTGCTACTCGCTGACAGCGACGAACACGTCGCCGACGAGATCGAACTGGCGCGGCTGATGGCAAAGGAAGTCAGCGGCTTGATCATCGTCTCGCCGCGGGCCAGATCCAGGCAGCTCGCCCAGATCCGGCAGATGGTGCCAACCGTGTTGGTGAACCGCGAAGTCGCCGGCGCACCAGCCGTCATCGTCGACCATTCCGAGGGAATGCAGCGCGCCGTTCAACTGCTCGAGGCGCTCGGACACCGCCGCATCGCCTATTTGTCCGGCCCGCGATCCTCATGGGCCAACCAGCAGCGTCGGACATCGGTGCAGGCAGAGTGCCGACGGCTCAACCTCGAACTCATCGAATACGGCCCATTCGAGCCACACCTACGCTCCGGCGTCGCAGCCGCCGACCTGTTGGTCGGCTCGGAGGTCACCGGGGTCATCGCCTACGACGACGTCATCGGTCTGGGACTCATCGGCCGGCTCGCCGAGCGCGGAGTGCAGGCGGGCCGCGACATCAGTGTCATCGGCGTGGATGACAGCCCGATGGCAGCACTCAGTCATCCCTCCTTGACCACAGTCCACGTGCCGGGCGCCCGGGTGGGGAACGCGGCGGTCGATCTGATGTGCGAGACGCTGGAGAACCCCGACGCCGCCGAGGTCGTGAAGCTCGACACCTACCTCGTCGTCAGGGGCTCAACCGGCCCCGCGCCTAACGCCGTGGAACCGTTGAGGCCAAGGGAAACGGCTCAGTCAGAAACGGCATAGCGACGTCGCCAATACACGCCGTGGTGCACCGAGGCCGCAAACGTAGGTCGTCGCGCCAGCACATTGACTTTCATCACGCGGACGGTCGCGTCGCCATGGCCGGGGCCGGTCGTGGCCGCCGACCGCCCCCGAGCCAATAGCCACGTGACCAGATCCGCAGGGCGCATTCTCACACCCCTGACGTATCCACAAGTTCAAAAATGCTAGTAATCAGTACCTTCACAACTCTGAACGCATCGTTACGGGCCCTGGCTTCGGTGACGGCAGTCCGGCTCGATCAAACTCCTGCTGCAGCCGCGGCCTGCGCTTGTGGGTGTCCCGCAGCTGCGCAATCAGTGCGTCAACCTCGGCATCGGCGCCTATCGTCGCGGCCAGCCGGCGCATCTTCGCGAGCCGGCGGGCTTGGTCACGGTAGGCCCGTGCATCGGCAGCCTGCAATCCCGATACCACCAGCTGGGTGTAGAGCGGTAGCACCGCAGCCGGATCGACCTTCTCGTACGCCCTACCCAGCCGCCCCCACAGTCCGGTGTCGTCAAGGCTCAATTCGTGTGCCAGCGACCAGGCCAGTTCAAGATCATCCAGGGAGTCGAACGCGAACAGCACGCTGTCACGCGGACTCGGCCGCAGCGCAGCCATCACCTCGTCGCGATAGGTCGGCCAGTCCTGCCCGAGAGCCGAATGCACCTGCGCCGCGTGTCCGGAGTCCGGCCAACGTCGGAAGACCATGAGCCGAGCATCGAGGAGGTCCCCAGGGCGATGCTCGGTCAGCAGATCGCACCAGTAGCGGGCCGCGCGTACGGACTGGTGTCCATAATCAAAGTTGGTGGCCCGCCTTGCCCAATCGATCGCAAGATCAATCTCGCCGATCTCTTCCAATGCCCTTGCGGTGTCCTCGAACCAAGCCGCTACCCTCCGATCCTTGGCATGGGTGCGGATGATCGCCTCGGCATCACGATCAAACACAGCGAGTCGTTTCGCGTTCCACTCCAGCAGGAAGCGAGCGTGACGATCATTGGCCATCCGCTCGTAGCTGCCGGGATCGTCCAGTCGATTCTGGAAGGCTGCGTGCTCTTGATCATCCGACGGTTCGGGCCCCAGCCCAGCGGCAATCTGATCCAGCCGCTTGCGATAGGCGACCATCCCGCGGTCAGCGAGGGCCGTCGCGTAGGCGACCGGATCAATAGTGAAGAAGTCCTGCTCGCCGCCGAACTGGAACTTGATCATCCAGTCGACCAGTTTCCTCGTCGACGGCTTCGCCCGCTCCGCAACACGCGGATGCAAATCCAGCAGGCGACGGATCGCGTCACCGATGATCCCGCTGGAGTCATCAGCGCGAAGAATGACCTTCACAGCAGACGCGATCGCGCGCTGCGTCACGTCCAGAACGACCGCTGGGTCATCGGAATCGACAGCCGACTCCAAACGATCGACCGCCGCGTGCATCTGCACCCCATGCCCGTCGGCCACGTTCCATCGCCAGACATCGGCACGGGTACGGATCAACGGCAAGACAGCGTCCGCGAGCTCAGCCATGGCCCGATTGTGTACCAGGGGCAGAAATCGCTCGCCCTTAGGCACGTACCGACTCATATGCACCGGACTTGAGCACCGGACATCCGCGTGCCTGACTTGTCACCCAACTTGTGACCCAAGATGTCTCCCAGTCCATCGCACGTCACTAGCCGTCACATCGCATCCCGGGCTGAATTGACGAGCAGAGTCTGCCTATTACCCCTAGTCAGCCACGCCTTGGCCAGTGACCTCTGCCTCGAGCGGGCCATGACATGAGCCCTTCGATTGGGAGACAATTTCGGGGCAAGGGGTCAGGAGATTGAATCAACAACCGGGTGTTTCCCCTGGTCAGATGGGTGGGCCTAACTGGACTTGAACCAGTGACCTTTGCCTTATCAGGGCAACGCTCTAACCGACTGAGCTATAGGCCCGCGATCCCGACGGAGCGCG